>Ga0318573_10000693_pt1 | contig 11203 bp, 8 predicted proteins | sample GRESIP089b5f21_FD_202515 | JGI IMG/M metagenome (GOLD analysis project Ga0318573, IMG submission 202515) | Tropical soil microbial communities from Luquillo Experimental Forest, Puerto Rico - GRE.SIPMG.089b5f21 | ecosystem: Environmental > Terrestrial > Soil > Tropical forest > Bulk soil... | reverse complement strand
GGGGCCAAGTCCGAGGTGGCGTTTTGCGCGGCATAGCCGAGAACCGACAGGGTCATGACTGTCTCCGGTCTGAAAGAAGGGATGAGGGGAAATCCGATGCCGCCTACTCTGCGCCGATCTTGCGAATGAGCGGTAGCCCGATCCTGCAAGATTCTTGCATGATCCTGCAGGGAATGAAGAATGGCTTTGCCGAGACGTAAAAGCCGGGATTACCCTTTAACGGTCAGACAGCCAGGAAAGCGGCGCAATGCCATGAACCAGATTATCCTGCCCGCCGGCCCCGGCAGTTCCGTCCTGGCCGAACTGATTGAACGATTCGCCAATGGAAACGGCACCACCGAGACCGCCCTGGGCAATCTGCTGATCTTCCGCCAGACGGCTCCGACCGAGCCGCTCTATTGCGTCTTCCCCGCCAGCCTGACCCTGGTGGTGCAAGGGGCCAAGCAAGCCACTCTGAATGACGAGACCTATCTTTACGGCCCCGGCAATTATCTGCTGAACTCGGTCGATCTGCCGGTGCTATGCAATGTCACCCAGGCCAGCCCCGAGAAGCCTTATCTGTCCTTCACCCTGCGCCTCGACCCGGCCCAGATGGCGGCGCTGATCAGCGAAAACCTGCCGCCGCCCGGCAGCAATGGATATGAGCGCGGCATGGGCGTCTCGCCTTTGTCCGACGGCTTGCAGGATGCGGTGCTGCGATTGCTGCGGCTGCTGGACAGCCCGCAGGATATTCCGATCCTCTATCCGCTGATCGAGCGGGAGATTCTCTACCGCCTGCTGACCGGCCCCCAGGGCCACCGGCTGCGCCAGATCGCCATCAGCGACAGCCAGCCTCACCAGATTTCCCGCGCCATCGACTGGCTGCGGCAGAACTATGCCAGCCCCCTGCGCATCGACGATCTGGCCCGGCAGGTAAATATGAGCAGCTCATCCCTGCATCATCACTTCAAGGCGATCACCGCCATGAGCCCGCTGCAATATCAAAAGCAGCTGCGGCTGCAAGAAGCCCGGCGGCTGATGCTGGTGGAACAGTTGGACGCAGCCTCCGCCGCCCACCATGTCGGCTATGAAAGCCCCTCGCAGTTCAGCCGGGAATATAGCCGCCAATATGGCGCCCCGCCCCGACAGGATGTGGCGCGGCTGAGGTAGGCCCCTCAGCTATCCGCCAGAGCCAGCTTGATGCCCAACAGGGCGAAGCCGCCGGCAAAGGTGCGGCGCAGCCAGGTCATCAGCGAGGGCTTGCGGCGAAGCGTGCCGCTGACCGAGGCGGCGAACAGGCCATAGATGGCGAACACCACCAGCGTCATCAGCATGAAGACGCCACTCAGTTCCAGCATATGCGGCAGGGCCTGGGGCTCGGTCACATCGACGAACTGCGGCAGGAAAGCCAGGAAGAAGATCGACAGCTTGGGATTCAGCAGATTGATCAGAATGCTGCTGCGGATGATCGACCAGAAGGACGGCGCTTGCAGCGCCCCCTTGGGTTCGAAGGCGCTTTTGTCGCGCAGGGTCATCCAGGCCATATAGAGCAGATAAGCCGCCAGACCAAACACCGCCGCCAACAGATGCGGAATGATCCCCAACGTACAGGCAAAAGCCGCCACCAATGACGCCTTCTTGCCCTGCGACAGGCCGGTGGCGACGGTGAACAGCACGCCGGTCCCGGGGGAAACCACCACCAGCAGACAGGTCAGCAGGAATTGCAGCGTCATATCTTTGTGCCCCGAAAACGAAAAGAGCGGCGTCTCCGCCGCTCTTTCCCTGATCAGCAGCTTTTGCCGTCGATCAAATATGCACAGCCCGGCCATCGACGGCAAGGCAAGCTTCCTTGACCGCTTCACCCAAAGCCGGGTGAGCATGGCAGGTGCGGGCGATGTCTTCGGCGGCGGCCGCGAATTCCATGCCCAGAACCACCTCGGCGATCAGATCGCCGGCGCAGGGGCCGATGATATGAGCGCCCAGCACGCGGTCGGTCTTGGCGTCGGCCAGGATCTTCACGAAGCCGTCGATATCGCCCATGGCGCGGGCGCGGCCATTGGCGGTGAAGGGGAACTTGCCAACCTTATAGGCCACGCCAGCCGCCTTCAGCTGCTCCTCGGTCTGGCCGACATTGGCCACTTCCGGCCAAGTGTAGACCACGCCGGGGATGGCGTCGTAGTTCACATGACCATGCTGGCCAGCCAGCAGTTCGGCCAGGGCAACGCCTTCTTCCTCGGCCTTATGGGCCAGCATCTGACCGCCGATGACGTCGCCGATGGCGAAGATGCCCTTGACGTTGGTCTGGAAGTTCTTGTCCACCTTGACGAAGCCACGGGCGTCGATCTCGATACCGACATCCTTGGCGCCCAGGCCGTCGATATAGGGACGGCGACCGATGGCCACCAGCACGGCGTCGGCCTTCAGCTCTTCCTTATCGCCGCCGGCGGCGGGTTCCAGGGTCAGCGTGGCCGAGCCCTTGGCGACCTTGGCGCCGATCACCTTGGTGCCCAGCTTGAACTTCAGGCCCTGCTTGTCGAGGATGCGCTGCATCTGCTTCGAGATTTCGCCGTCATGCAGCGGCAGGGCGCGGTCGAGATATTCGACCACGGTCACTTCGGCACCCAGACGACGCCAGACCGAGCCCAGCTCCAGGCCAATGACGCCAGCGCCGATCACCACCAGATGCTTCGGCACCGCGTTCAGTTCCAGAGCGCCGGTCGAGGAGATGATCACCTTCTCGTCGATATCCACACCCGGCAACGGGGTAACATCCGAGCCGGTGGCGATGATGATCGCCTTGGCGGTGACGTTGGTGGTCTTGCCGTCCTTGTCGGTCACCACCACGGCGCCCGGGCCGGTGATCTTGCCGGCACCCACCAGATAGGCGACCTTGTTCTTCTTGAACAGGAATTCGATGCCCTTGGTGTTGTCCGAGACAACCTTGGCCTTGCGGGCCATCATGGCGGCCAGGTCCAGTTCGACCTTGCCGACCTTGATGCCATGCTCGGCGAAGCCATGCTTGGCTTCTTCAAAATGGTGCGACGAAGTCAGCAGCGCCTTGGAGGGAATGCAGCCGACATTCAGGCAGGTGCCGCCCAGGCTGCCGCGCTTCTCGATGCAGGCGGCCTTCAGGCCCAGCTGGGCGGCGCGGATGGCGGCGACATAACCGCCGGGACCGCCGCCGATAACGACGACGTCGAAAGTGTTCTCGCTCATGGAAGCCCCACGAAATTCTTGATGGCATAGATAAAATCGGCCCCTCCCCGAAGGGAGGAGCCGAGTTCAGAATTACATATCCAGCAGGATGCGCTGCGGATCCTCGATGCATTCCTTGACGCGCACCAGGAACGACACCGCCTCGCGGCCGTCGATGATGCGGTGATCGTAGGACAGCGCCAGATACATCATCGGGCGGGCCTCGATCTTGCCGTCGGGCATCACCATCGGGCGCAGCATGGTCTTGTGCATGCCGAGGATGGCCGACTGCGGCGCATTCAGGATCGGGGTGCTCATCAGCGAGCCATAGACACCACCGTTCGAGATGGTGAAGGTACCGCCGGTCATCTCGTCCATGGTCAGCTTGCCGTCACGGGCCTTCTTGCCGTAACCGGCAATGGCCGATTCGACACCGGCGAAGGACAGCTTGTCGGCGTCGCGCACCACCGGAACCACCAGACCGTTCGGCGTGCCGACGGCGACACCGATGTCATAGAAGTTCTTGTAGATGATCTCTTCCGAGGTGAACTCGGCATTGACCGCCGGCCATTCCTTCAGAGCGGTGACGCAAGCCTTCACGAAGAAGGACATGAAGCCCAGCTTGGTGGCGTGCTTCTTCTCGAAGGCGTCCTTGTACTGGTTGCGCAGGGCGTTCAGCGCGGTCATGTCCACTTCGTTGAAAGTGGTCAGCATGGCGGCGGTGTTCTGCGCTTCCTTCAGGCGGTTGGCGATGGTCTTGCGCAGACGGGTCAGCTTGACGCGCTGTTCGCGCGGATCTTCCGCACGAGGAGCAGCAGCGGCAGCCGCCGGAGCCGGCGAAGCCAGGGTGGTCAGCACATCGCCCTTGGTGACGCGGCCATCCTTGCCGGAACCGGCGATGGCGACGCCGCCCAGGTTGTTGTCGGCGATCAGCTTGGCCGCCGACGGAGACGGCAGGCCAGCGGCCGAAGCCGGAGCCGCCGGAGCAGCAGCCGGGGCCGGAGCAGCAGCGGCCGGAGCCGGGGCAGCCGCCGGAGCAGCTTTGGCCGGAGCGGCGCCAGCCGCACCCAGAATGCCGAGAACGGCACCGACGGCGACGGTATCGCCATCCTTGGCCAGGATATCGGTCAGGGTGCCGGCAGCCGGGGCCGGAACCTCGACGGTCACCTTGTCGGTTTCCAGCTCGACCAACGGCTCATCGGCCTTGACCGCGTCGCCGACCTTCTTGAACCACTTGGCGATGGTCGCCTCGGTCACGGATTCGCCCAGAGTGGGCACCACGATGTTCGTGCTCATGGGGTGTTCCCTCGCCTCGCCTTACTTAGGGTTCTGCATTTTAGACATCTTGCTGACCCGCCGGAAGGGCTGGGGCAGGGTGAACAGAGCGCCGGACAGCGCCTGATCGACCAGAAGTGCCTGTTCATAAACATGGTTCTTGTTCAAGCCGGTCGCCGGAGACGCCGCCGCCTTGCGGCCCACATAGATGGCCCGGCGGGACTTGTGCTCCAGCTCCTCGAGGATGAATTCGAGGCGACGGTCGACAAAGGTCCAGCAGCCCATATTGGCGGGCTCTTCCTGGCACCAGACCACCTCGGCGTTTTCGTAGCGGCCCAGCTCCTTCATGACCGTTTCCTTCGGCCAGGGATAGAGCTGTTCCACACGCACGATGGCGACGTCGTCCAGACCGCGCTTGGCCCGTTCCTCGAACAGGTCGTAATAGACCTTGCCCGAGCAGAGAACCACGCGGCGGATCTGGTTGTCGGGCTTCAAGGCCTCGGTTTCCGGCAGAACGCGACGGAAGCGCGAACCCGGACCGAAGTCCTCCAGCTTGCTGACCACCAGCTTGTGACGCAGCAGCGACTTCGGAGTCATCACCACCAGCGGCTTGCGGAAGTTCCGGCGCACCTGACGACGCAGGGCGTGGAAATAGTTGGCCGGAGTGGTGAAGTTGCAGACCTGCCAGTTGTCTTCGGCGCAGAGCTGCAGATAACGCTCCCAACGGGCCGAGCTATGCTCGGGGCCCTGGCCCTCATAGCCGTGAGGCAGCAACATCACCAGACCCGACATGCGCATCCACTTCAGCTCGCCGGACGAGATGAACTGGTCGAAGATCGCCTGGGCGCCGTTGGCGAAGTCGCCGAACTGGCCTTCCCACAGGGTCAGGCCATTGGGCTCCTGGGTCGAATAGCCATATTCGAAGCCCAGCACGCCCTCTTCCGACAGCAGCGAGTCGATCACCTCGTACTGAGCCTGACCGTCGCGGATGTTGTTCAGCGGCACGTAACGGGCTTCGGTATCCTGGTCGACCAGCACCGAATGGCGCTGCGAGAAGGTACCGCGACCGCAGTCCTGACCGGACAGACGCACGCGGGTGCCCTCGACGCAGAGGGTGCCGAAAGCCAGAGCCTCGGCGGTCGCCCAGTCGATGCCTTCGCCCGTCTTGAACATCTGCTGCTTGGCTTCAAGCTGGCGGACGATCTTGCGGTTGACGTTGACACCTTCCGGCAGCTTCGAGATGGCGGTGCCGACTTCTTTCAGCAGTTCGTCCGAGACGTCGGTGCGCTCGTCGCGCATCTCTTCCTCGTCCTCCAGCAGGCCCAGACCCGCCCAGCGGCCTTCCAGCCAGTCGGCCTTGTTGACCTTATAGGACTTGGAGGCCTCGAAATCGCCTTCCAGATGGTTCTGGAAATCGGTGACGATCTGAGCACTTTCCTCGGCGGTCAGCACACCCTCGGCAATCAGCTTGTCCGAATAGACCTGACGGGTGGTCGGATGCGAGGCGATCTTGCGATACATCAGCGGCTGGGTGAAGGCCGGCTCGTCGCTTTCGTTATGGCCATGACGACGATAACAGACGATGTCGATGACCACGTCCGCCTTGAACTGCATGCGGAACTCGGTGGCGATGCGGGCGGCATGCACCACGGCTTCCGGATCGTCGCCGTTCACATGCAGGATCGGGCACTGAACCATCTTGGCCACGTCGGTGCAATAAGGGCCCGAACGGGAATATTGCGGCGCAGTGGTAAAGCCGATCTGGTTGTTGATCACCACATGCACGGTGCCGCCGGTGGTGTAGCCCTTGATCTGGCTCATGGCGAAACATTCATGCACCACGCCCTGGCCGGCAAAGGCGGCGTCGCCATGCAGCAGGATGGCCATGACGTCGGCGCGGTCTTCGTCGCCCTTCTGGGTCTGCTTGGCGCGGACCTTGCCCAGCACCACCGGATTGACCACCTCGAGATGCGAGGGGTTCGGGGTCAGGGCCAGATGCACCACATTGCCGTCGAAGTCACGATCGGCCGAGGTGCCCAGATGGTACTTCACGTCGCCGGAACCCTGGAAATCCTCGCGCATCGAGGGATTGCCCTGGAATTCCGAGAACAGAGCGGCGAACGGCTTGCGCATGAAATTGGTCAGCACGTTCAGACGGCCGCGATGAGCCATGCCCAGAACCACGTCGGTCAGGCCCAGCTGGCTGCCGCGCTTCAGGATCTGCTCCAGAGCGGGGATCACCGACTCGCCGCCTTCCAGACCGAACCGCTTGGTGCCGGTGTACTTCATCTGCAGGAAGCGCTCCAGGCCTTCGGCCTCGGTCAGACGCTCCAGGATGGCCTTCTTGCCACGCTCGGTGAATTCGGTGTGGTTATGGATGCTTTCGATGCGCTTCTGGATCCAGCTCTTCTGCTCGGGATCCTGAATATGCATGAACTCGACGCCGATGCTGCCGCAATAGGTCTCGCGCAGGATACGGATGATCGTGCGCAGAGTGGCGGTTTCCAGCCCCAGCATGTTGTCGATGAAAATCTCGCGGTCGAGATCGGCTTCAACGAAGCCATAGGACTTGTAGTCCAGCTCGGGATGCGGATCAGGAGTCTGCAGGCCCAGCGGATCAAGCCGGGCTTCCAGATGACCACGCACGCGATAAACGCGGATCATCATCAGGGCGCGGATCGAATCCAGGGTCGATTTGCGCATCTCCTCGACCGAAGGACCAGCGGGGGCTTTGCCCTTGGCGTCCTTCTTGGGAGCGGCGGCCTCTTCGGCGGGGGCGCCGACGACCTTGTTGGGGTTCTTGTTCCAAGTCGCACCCTTCAGCTCGGCCAGAATGGCGCGGCCATCCTCGTTCAATCCGGCGAAGAAAGCGGCCCAGCCTGCATCCACCGAATTGGGGTCCTCGGCGAAACGGGCGAAAAGTTCGGAAACATAGGTGGCGTTGGCACCCGTCAGGAAGGACATCTGGTCTTGCTGCATCCGATGCGGCGGGCGCGGCTCTCGCCGCGCCCTCTCCCTAGTAGCCGCCTTCCAGCGGCGATGTTGTAGCGCTTTGCGGCGCTTTAGTTGGTATTTGGTACTCAGAATTCAAGCCGCTAGGATTACTTCCCCAGCAACTTCAGCATGGTGGTGCCGAGCGAAGCCGGGCTGTCGGCGACGGCAATGCCGGCCGAACGCATGGCTTCGATCTTGAAGTCGGCGGTGTCGTTGCCGCCCGAGATCACCGCACCGGCATGGCCCATGCGGCGGCCCGGAGGAGCGGTACGGCCGGCGATGAAGCCCACCGTCGGCTTCTTGATCTTCGACGACTTCAGCAGCTCGGCGCCACGCACCTCGGCGTCACCACCGATCTCGCCGATCATGATGATGCATTCGGTCTCGTCGTCGGCCAGGAACATCTCCAGGCTGTCGACGAAGTTGGTGCCGTTGATGGGATCGCCGCCGATGCCGATGCAGGTGGTCTGGCCCAGGCCGGCGGCAGTGGTCTGCGCGACGGCTTCATAGGTCAGGGTGCCCGAACGGGAAACGATGCCGACCTTACCGCGCTGGTGAATGTGACCGGGCATGATGCCGATCTTGCACTCGCCGGGGGTGATGACACCGGGGCAGTTCGGGCCGATCAGACGGGTCTTCGAGCCCTGCAGGGCGCGCTTGACCGCCAGCATGTCGGCAACCGGGATACCCTCGGTGATGCAGACGGCCAGCTCGATCTCTGCATCGATGGCTTCCAGGATGGCGTCGGCGGCGAACGGCGGCGGAACATAGATCACGCTGGCGTTGCAGCCGGTCACATGCTTGGCCTCGGCGACGGTGTTGAACACCGGCAGATCCAGATGCTTGGTGCCGCCCTTACCGGGAGTCACGCCGCCAACCATCTTGGTGCCGTAGGCAATGGCCTGCTCGGAGTGGAAGGTACCCTGCGCGCCGGTGAAGCCCTGGCAGATGACCTTGGTGTTGGAATTAACGAGAACGGCCATTTTACGCAGCCTCCTTCACAGCCTTGACCACCTTTTCGGCGGCATCCGCCAGATTGTCGGCGGCGATAATGGGGAGGCCCGACTGAGCCATGATCTTCTTGCCCAGTTCCACGTTGGTGCCTTCGAGGCGAACCACCAGCGGAACATTCAGGCTGACTTCACGGGCAGCGGCGACAACGCCTTCGGCGATGACGTCGCAGCGCATGATGCCGCCGAAGATGTTGACCAGAATGCCTTCGACGTTCGGATCCGACAGGATCAGCTTGAAGGCGGTGGTGACGCGCTCCTTGGTGGCGCCGCCGCCGACGTCGAGGAAGTTGGCGGGCTCGGCGCCATACAGCTTGATGATGTCCATGGTGGCCATGGCCAGGCCGGCGCCATTGACCATGCAGCCGATCTGACCGTCCAGCTTGATGTAGTTCAGGCTGTGGCGGGCAGCTTCCAGCTCGGACGGATCTTCTTCCGACTCGTCGCGCAGCTCTTCGATTTCCTTATGACGGAACAGAGCGTTGTCGTCGAAGTTGACCTTGGCGTCCAGGGCGATGATCTCACCGGCGCCGGTGACCACCAGCGGGTTGATCTCGACGATGGAGCAGTCCAGGTCCATGAAGGCCTTGTACAGAGCGCCGATGAACTTCACGGCGGTGTTGACCTGCTTGCCTTCCAGGCCCAGGCCGAAAGCAACCTGACGGCCATGATACTGCTGGAAGCCCTGCACCGGATCGATAGCGACCTTGAGGATCTTCTCGGGATGCGAAGCCGCAACCTCTTCGATCTCCATGCCGCCCTCGGTCGAGGCCATGATGGTGACGGTGCTGGTGGCGCGGTCGATCAGCATGCCCAGATACAGCTCGCGCTTGATGTCGCAGCCTTCCTCGATATAGAGGCGCTTGACTTCCTTGCCCGAGGGGCCGGTCTGATGGGTGACCAGCACCTGGCCCAGCATGGCCGAGGCGTTGTCGCGGACGGCGTCGATCGACTTGACGACGCGCACGCCGCCACCTTCGCTCTCCTTGCCCTTGAACTTGCCCTTACCGCGGCCGCCGGCATGGATCTGGGACTTCACGACCCAAATCGGGCCGCCCAGTTCCTTGGCCACCTGCTCGGCTTCGGCGGGGGTGTAGGCGACACCGCCCTTGAGCACGGCGACGCCGTACTTCGACAGCAGTTTCTTAGCTTGATACTCGTGGATATTCATATTGTGAAGCCTCCCAGAGCTCTTTACAGCAGGCCCTTGGCCACGGTGACCAGGGTGCGAACGGCGTCAGCCGACTTGTTGAACGCGGCCTGTTCCTCGGCATTCAGTTCAATCTCGACCACGCGCTCGACGCCATTTTCGCCGATCACGCAAGGCACGCCGACATAGATGTCGTCCTTCTGGCCATACTGGCCGGCCCTCACCAGAGCGGCGACGGGCAGAACGCGCTTCTTGTCCTTCAGATAGGCTTCAGCCATGGCGATGCCCGAAGCGGCCGGAGCATAGAAAGCCGAACCGGTCTTCAGCAGACCGACGATCTCGGCGCCGCCGTCACGGGTGCGCTGAATGATCTGGTCAAGCTTCTCCTGGCTGGTCCAGCCCATCTTCACCAGGTCGGGCAGCGGAATGCCGGCGACGGTGGAGTAACGGGCCAGCGGAACCATGGTGTCGCCATGGCCGCCCAGCACGAAGGCGGTGACGTCTTCCGGCGAGACATTGAATTCTTCAGCCAGGAAATGACGGAAACGAGCGGAGTCCAGAACGCCAGCCATGCCGACGACCTTGTTGGCCGGCAGGCCGGAAGCCTGCTGCAGCACCCACACCATCACGTCCAGCGGGTTGGTGATGACGATGACGAAGGCGTTCGGGCAGTTGTCGCGGATGCCGTGGCCGACCTGGGTCATGACCTTGGTGTTGATGCCGATCAGGTCATCGCGGCTCATGCCGGGCTTGCGGGGAACACCGGCGGTGACGATCACGACGTCGGCACCCTTGATGGCGGAGTAGTCGTTGGCACCGGAATAGCGGGCATTGACGCCCTCGACCGGGGTGGACTCGGCGATGTCCAGACCCTTGCCCTGGGGAATGCCTTCAGCGATGTCGAACATAACGACGTCGCCCAGCTCCTTCAGGCCGATCAGGTGAGCCAGGGTGCCGCCGATGTTGCCGGCGCCAACGAGAGCGATTTTTTTGCGTGCCATGGGAATTTGCCTCTCGGACGGTTTTGATGGGTCGAACAGACTGCTGCTGTGAACTTGAGCCGCAGCATGAACCAATGGGCGGCTTTTGGTAGCGCGAATCCGACTTCAGGGCAAGGGGAATGGGGATTTGTAAGTCCCTAAGCGCAGTATAATTTCGCTGATTTCCCCGAGGCTTAATGCTTATTTCGCACCACTTTTCCGCTAACGCTTTGACTCCGCTTACGAAAACCTACCCGGTGTAGGTTCCAACTACCCTTTCGGCCAGGGTTCTGGCGCTCAAAGACGGACACAGGACCATCGTCCCATCAGGTCAAATGTTCGCGTCCCAGATACTCTGCCGATTGCATTTCCATCAGCCGGCTGACGGTGCGCTGGAACTCGAACGAGCCATCGCCGGTGGGGTAAAGAGTCTGCGCCGGCGCTTCGGCCGAGCAGACGAAAGTGACTTTATGCTCATACAGCGCATCGATCAGGGTGACGAAGCGCTTGGCGGCATCGCGGTTATTCGGCGACAGGGTGGGAATGCCCGCCAGCACCACCGTATGATACTGGGTCGCCAACTCCAGATAGTCCGACGCCCCCAGCGCCTTGCGGCAGAG
>Ga0318573_10000692_pt1 | contig 11219 bp, 8 predicted proteins | sample GRESIP089b5f21_FD_202515 | JGI IMG/M metagenome (GOLD analysis project Ga0318573, IMG submission 202515) | Tropical soil microbial communities from Luquillo Experimental Forest, Puerto Rico - GRE.SIPMG.089b5f21 | ecosystem: Environmental > Terrestrial > Soil > Tropical forest > Bulk soil... | reverse complement strand
GCGTTGATCTTGAGGATGGCCGTGACGTTGATCTTGAGGACGTCTGTGCTGTGGAAAACCCCGCCGGATGGGTTCCGGCGGGGCTGGGTGGTGCTCGGGGTGTCGCGGCTGGTGCTCAGGCTGTCGCGGTGACCTCGGTGATGGCGGCGCGGGCGGCGGCCTGGTCGGCGATGGCGTTCCCGGCGGCGCAGGCGGCGATCAGTGAGGCGACGCAGAGGTTATTGACGGTCCGGGGCAGGCCGCGGCTGGTGTCGTGGATCAGGGTGATCGCGTCGCCGGAGAACAATGTGTCGTCGCCGCGTCCGGCAAGGGCGGTGTGGTGGCGGATGTAGCTGGCTGTCTCCTCGCGGGTCATCCCGTCGATGTGGGCGCGCAGGGCAATCCGCTGGTCGAGGGCGGCCAGGACACCGAGCCTGAGCCGGGTCCGGAGGGTGGGCTGGCCGATGAGCAGGGCGGCGAAGCAGGTCGCCGAGTCGAGGTCGTAGCTGGTGAGCATGCGGATCGTCTCGAGCTGGCCGGGGTCGAGCTGGTGGGCTTCGTCCAGGATCAAGATGGGGGTCCGGCCCCGTTCTTCTGCCTCGGTGGCCAGCGCGTCGGCGGCCTGGGGCAGCAGGGAGCCGGTGTGGAACCGGGGTGCCTGGCCGCAGGCGATGACGATCTGCTGGCAGATGCCGCGGATGCCGATGCCGGCCGGGTTGGGCAGGTAGATGGGCCGGTAGCGGACCGGGTCGGTGCCGGCCAGGGCGGCGCGCACGGACGCGGTCTTCCCCGACCCGACCTCACCGGTGAGCACGGCGACCGAGCGGGTGGTGATGGCCCAGGTGAGCCGGGCGACGGCCTCGGCGTGGCCGTGGTGGCGGTGTAGCTGGCCGGGAGCGATGTCCCGGCCGAACGGCATCTTGGTGAACCCGTAGAACGACTGGATCTTCTCGAGCATGGGGTTTATCCCTTCGCGGAGTGGGTGGCCCGGGGTCCCGGTGCCTTCGGGCGGGCACCGGGCCGGGGCGGGATGATCAGCGCGGGCGGTGCCCGCCGGCGTGCCAGATGGCGGTGGTGACGGCGGCCATGTTGGCGTGGTCTTCTCTGAACTAGAGTTGTTCATGAGTTTTCCCAGTTCAGTGGCCGTTTCCCGGATGCGCGGCGGATGGCGGTGAGCAGGAGCTGGATGTTACGGTCGTCGAGGCCGGTGATGGTGTCCTTGAGGTCGACGGGGATGCCGTCGGCCAGGCTTGCCGTGATTCTCAGCATCCGCTGTTCGCCTCCGGAGCAGGGAAGACTGGCGCCTAGTGCGGTGATGACGGCGGGCCAGTCGATGACGGCTACTGGCTGCCCGCCGCCGATTCCGGGGTGGACGGTGATGAACCGGCTGGTGAAGTCGGCCCGGTGCAGCCAGGTCTGGGCGATGAGGAGCTCGGCGGCGGCTTCAAGGCAGCACAGGCCCTGAGCGTGGGCGCGCAGGGCGGCGGCGAGCGTGGCGGGTGAGGTCATGTCGGCTCCTTGGCGGGAGCGGCGGTGCGGCCGGCGACGTCGGGGAAGGCGGGCATGCCCAGGCTCACTGTGTCGCGGAGGCGGGCGATGAGGCTGTCGACCTGGGCGAGCTTGTTGTTCGCTGCGGCAAGGCTGACCTTCAGTCCCTCGGCCTCGCCGGTCCAGCCCTCGCGGTCGGCCTCGGCGATGCGGGCGAGCAGGTTGTCGCGGATGTCCTCAAGCCGGCCCCGCTGGGCGGGGTCGATCCTCAGGAGCGCGCACCTGACACAGCTGTGCTCGTGAAGGCAGGCAGTGCCGTATGCCCGGCCGCAGTCGCCGAGCGCGAGCTTGCGCCGTTCGAAGTGGCCGAGGAACTCGTCCCATTCGGCCTCGGTGGGAGTACGGTATTCCTCGCTGGGGCGCAGCTCGCGGCGGCGGGCGATGAACGCCCGGTGGCCGTTGATGGCTTCCTCGGGATAGACCGCCTTATACCCCATCGTGGTGTTTATGTCCTTGTGGCCGAGGATGAGCTGGGCGATGTGCGGCGGCATCCCGTTCATGATCGCGTCGGTGGCGAAGATCCTCCGGAAGTCGTGGGGGACGAAGCTGAGCGGGGCGCCGGCCGCGCCGGTGAGGCCGGCTGCTGCCAGCCCGTCGCTGACCAGCCGACGGACCGTCTCGATGCCGATCGGCCGGTTCTCCAGGCCGACCGGGTGCTGGAACAGCAGCGGCATGGGCGGGTTCCACACCTTCTCGTTGATGTCGTAGGCGGCCACGAGGGGAACCGCGCCGTCTTCGCCGCGGATGCGGCTCAGGATCGCGGCGAGGACGTCTGCGGCCTCGGGCCCGATGACGAGCAGCCGTTCCTGATCGGTCTTGGACGGGGCGATGTGCAGCAGCGGGACGACCTCGCCGGTGGCCGGGACCTGGTACTGGACCAGGCTGTGGTGCGAGAGCTCGGTCAGCTCCTCTATCCGGATGCCTTCTCCTGGCGTCCTCAGCCTGTTGCATGACGTTGCGCGAACCGGTCATGTGACGGGGTTCTGCGGCGCGTCTCCTGGGGTGTGGCGCTCGTGGCTGGTAGATGTTCATGCAGCCCAGCACGAGATCGGAGGATCACAGGATGCGGGCGTTCCCGGTGGTGTTGCCGTCCGGCGCGAGGTACTGGACGGTGCTCGATGAGGACCTAGCCGTGGTAGGGGTCGCCGATGGCTTCTTGCGACAGGTGCGGTTCGGCCGTGATGGCGCGGAGTCGACGACCAAGAGTTACGCGCATTCGATCGCGTTGTTCCTGCGCTGGTGTGCCCGCACCGGCCGCAGCTGGCAGGCGGGCGCCGGGCAGCTCGGATTGTTCATGACCTGGCTGGCGCATGCCGGGCCGGCGGCCTCGGGAGCGGGGGCCCCGCCGGGGGTTGTGCTGGCCGGGCCGGGGGCAGCCCCGGCCCGCGGGGCCCGGCGGGTCAACGGCGTGCTGACCGCGGTGCGCGGGATGGTGGTGCACGCGGTGGCGGCCGGGCAGGCGCCCGGGCATCTGGTGACGCAGCTGTATGAGGTCGCCGACGACCGGGACCTGCCCGAGGCTGCCCGCCGTGAGGACGGGCGGATGGGCTGGCGGGTGCGGGCCCGCCACCGGCTGCACGAGCCGGAAACGGCGGTGAACCGGGCCAGTGACGAGGAGATCGTCGCGCTGCTGAAGGCGTGCCTGTCGGCGCGGGACCGGCTGATCGTGCTGCTGATGGCCCGGGCCGGGCTGCGCCGCGGCGAGCTGTGCGGGCTGCGCCGGTCAGATGTGCACCTGCTCGCCGATTCCCGGCCGCTGGGCTGTGAGATCGCCCGCGCCCACCTGCATGTGGTCCGCCGCGGCGATAACCCGAACCGGGCATGGGCCAAGTCCCGCCGACAGCGCGCCGTGCCGCTGGACTTCCTCACGGTGCAGGCGTTCGACACCTACGCGCTGGAACGGATGACCGTCCCGCGCGCCGCGGGCAGCGACTTCGTGCTGGTGAACCTGGTCCGCGGCCCGGTGGGGGCACCGATGCGCCCGGGCGGGATCGGTGATCTGCTTGCCGCAGCCTCCCGCCGCGCGGGCCTAGCAACGGCCATCACGCCGCACCAGCTGCGACATGCCTTCGGGAGCAACACCGCCGACGCCGGATGCGGCATCGACGTGGTTGCCGACCTGCTCGGCCACGCCTCGGTGTCATCGTCGCAGGTGTACCTGCACCCGGATCCCGGCCGACTGCGGGCCGCCGTCGACGCGGTGCCCAGTCCCCGCGAGCAGGCGGGGGTGACCCGGTGACCGCCGCGGCAGCCGCCCGGGCCGTACCCGCCGCCGCGGGCAGCGGCGGCGTGTTCCCCGCCGTGCTGGACGGGGTCGTGCTCGAAGGGCCGACCGCTCTCCTGGCCGGGATGCTGGATGGCGCGTTCCTGGCCGAGGCCGGCTGGGACCCGGTGACCCGGGTGCTGTCCCTGCCAGCCGGGCACCGGCTGCTGGGCCGGACGTTGTGCCGGGTGGACGGCTGCGCCGCGACCGCGCATGGCACCAAGGCCGGCGGGTTGTGCTGGCAGTGCTTTGCCCGGCTCACCCGCGCGGGCGTGAGCGCCGGGGAGATCATCTCATCGCCGCAGCTGCCGCCGCGGCCGGACCGGCCTGCCGGGTGCGCGGTTCCAGGGTGCCTGCGGATGTCGCCGGGCGGACGGCAGGGGCAGCGAACCGGCCTGTGCCAGGCGCACTCGCGCCGGTTCCGCCGGGTCGCCGGGATGACGATGGAACGGTTCCTGGCCGATCCGCGGGTGCGTCCGCTGCCCGCGCTGGGACCCTGCAACGTGGCGGCCTGCACCCGGCGGGCCGAAAGCGAGCACGGCTACTGTCCCACCCACTACGTGCGGTGGCGGCAGGCGGTCACGACCGGCTCCGGGGTCGACGAGCGGCACTGGCGGCTGACCCAGCCGGCCGTCGCCGAGGGCGGGCAGGTGAGCCTGCGGGGGCTGCCGCCGCGGGTAGTGACCGAAGTGCTGTTCGGGATGCAGCAGCGCACCCGCGGCGGGGCGAAGATCACCGACGTGAACCTGCGGGCGGTCAGCGACACACTCCGCCGCCAGCAGGCCGCCTCGATCCAGGCATCCGACGCCGGCCGTGTTCCCGGCAAGCCCGCCAGGTCGCTGCTGAACGCGCTGGTGCGTCACGTCCGCCGCGGCCTCGCCGATCCCGGCGCTGAGCAGGCCAAGGACACCTGGGACCTGGCGGTGTTCGGCCATCCCGGCAGCCTGTCGTTCACCGCGATCACTCAGCCGTGGCTGCGCCAGGCCGCCAAGGGCTGGGCGCGTCAGGAGTTGCCCCGCCACCGCGGCGCTGGCGCCAGCAACGTCCGGTCGAAAGTCAATGCCCTGGCGCGGCTTTCCGAAAGCCTGCGCTCGCGAGACGACGACGGGCTGTTCCCGGCCGCACTTGGCCGGCCCGACATCGAGTGCTTCCTCAACCGGCTCGGATACCTGGAATCGGCCGGGACGATCAGCCGCTACCATCGCAACGTCATCTGCCGGGGCGCCCGCGCTGCACTGGCCGGGATCCGCGCCCTGGGCCTGACCCGGCCCGGCGAGGTGGCCGCCGGCCTGCCCGGCGACTTCGCCATCGAGATCAGCGACATCCCCGCCGAGCCCGAGCGTGGCGAACCCGGACGCGACCTGCCGCCGGAGATCATGACCGTGCTGTGCGCCAGCCTGGACACCCTGCACCCCGCCGAGGTCAGGGCTGCCGTCCAGATCGCCATCGACACCGGGCGGCGTCCCGAAGACATCCTCGGCCTGCCGCTGGACTGCCTGGCCCGCGACGCCGATGGCGCGCCGGTGCTCGTTTACGACAACGCCAAAGCGCACCGGCTGGGCCGCCGCCTGCCGATCAGCGAAGCCACCGCCACAGTGATCACCAGCCAGCAAGCCCGCGTCCGGGCCCGGTTCCCCGCCACCCCGGTCAACGAGCTGAAGCTGCTCCCCGCCCCGCGGGCCAACCCCGGCGGGCGCAAGCCCATCACCATCTCCATGCTGGACGACCGGCACCAGCTCTGGGTCGCCGGGCTCGGAACGCTGCGCACCCGCGACGGCCGCGAGTTCGACAAGGCCAAGGCCGTGCCGTATGCCTACCGGCATTCGTATGCCCAGCGCCACGCCGATGCCGGCGTGCCCATCGACGTCCTGGCCGAGCTTCTCGATCATCGCAACCTGAACGTCACCCGGCGCTACTACCGGGTCGGCGAAGACCGCCGCCGCGAAGCGGTCGACAAGGTGACCGCGATGACCTTTGACCGGCACGGCAACCGGGTCTGGCGCGAGGCGGCCGCGCTGCTGGAGTCCGAGCACGCCCGGCACGCGGTCGGCGAGGTCGCCGTCCCCTACGGCCGCTGCACCGAGCCGTCCAACGTGCAGGCCGGCGGCGGCGCCTGCCCGGTCCGGTTCCGCTGCGCCGGCTGTGATCACTTCCGCACCGACGTCTCCTACCTCCCCGACCTGACCGCCTACCTCGATGACCTGCTGCGCACCCGCGAACGGCTCGCCGCCGCCATCGACGGCATCGACGAGTGGGCCCGCGCCGACGCCACCCCGGCGGAGGAGGAGATCACCCGGATCCGGCGGCTCATCGGCCGGATCAAAGGCGACATCACCCAGCTCAGCGACCCCGAGCGCGCCCAGATCGACGAGGCAGTCCGCGTGATCCGCCAGCACCGGGCCGTGTCCTTGGGCATGCCGTCCGGCCGCACAGTCCCGCCCTCACCCGCAAGAAAGGCCCTCACATGACCGGCACCACCAAGCCTGCCCCGCCCAGGGCGGCCAGCCCGCGGACCGAAGCCATGCGGAAAGGGCGGCAAGCCGACTCCGCGCGCCGCCACCAGCGCGTCATCGCCGCGCTCGACCGCGCCACCGCCGACGGCGCCGAGCTCAGCGTCTCCGGCATCGCCCGCGCCGCGGCCGTGGACCGTGCCTTCATATACAGGCACCGCGACCTGCTGGAGAGGATCCACGCCCTCGAAGCCGCGCCCGCCGTCCAGGGCGCCGGCACGGCCGTCACCCGCGCCTCACTGCAAGCCGACCTGCTCGCCGCCCACGAACACTCATCGCGGCTCACCGCCCGCCTCCGGCAGTTCGAGAAACGCCTGTCCGAGGCGCTCGGCGATCAGGCCTGGCGCGAATCCGGCCTCGGAGCGCCCGCCGACATCGATGCCCTCAATCAGAAGATCACCCATCTCGAACAGCAGGCCATAAACCTGCGCCTGCAGCTCGAGGAACGCGACCAGGAACTCGCCGCGGCCCGCGCCGCCAACCGCGAACTCATGGCCCAGCTCAATACCGCGGCACGACACCGATGACACGCCGCATGTCATCCTTGCACCACACCTGTCGCGCACGCTAACGTTCTTCAATCAGCCCGTGAGCTGCACAAACGCAGACACCAGGCCAGCGCTGACTGGGCGACCCCGGGAGAAGATGCCGGTCGCCCGCAGGATCTCGATGGCGGCCCAGGCCCAGAATGCGTTGTCTTCCTCGCGTGTCAGGTCCCGGCGGGCTGCCGTGCCGGGATCTTCGGCCCAGATCCGGGTGCCGGGCCTGACCAGCACTGACCGGCGCAGGGTCTGGCCGGCGGCGGTGAACAGCTCGCCGGGGCGGGCGGCTCGCGCGGCCTGCAGGCGCGCTGCGGTGCCGGTGCGCGCCTGGTAGGCGGCGGCGGCCAGCACCGGCAGGACTGGCAGGCGTTCCCTGGTGCGCTGGTCCATCCGGGACTTGCGCTGGGACCGTTCTTTGCGGTGGGTGTTGTCGCCGGGCCGGATCGGGCACGGCGCGGCCCATGGTCCCCACCGGGCCGGGTCCTCGGCTGCCCACTGGGCGATGTCGAGGTAGAAGGCCCGCACCATGGTCAGGTAGCCGGCGACCGCGGACCGCGGGATCGTGGCCGGGGCGGCCTGGCCGGCAGCGGCCGCTGGCCTGGCCGTCTTGGTCTGGATGCGCTGCTTCCACGCTGCGGCGACGTCGGGCCCGAGGCGCAGCGAGTCGATGCCGGGGTGGTGGTTCTCCAGGTCTTTCCAGAACAGCAGGCCCAGCCCGTAGGCCAGGCCCATCAGGGTCCTGTAGTCCACGCCGGGCTGGCGCTCGCGCAGATAGTCCACCAGCAGGTCGCGGACCGGCCGGCAGGCGATGTCGTAACGGTCGATCAGCTGCTCGGGGGTCAGCTGGCCCTGAATCTGCGGGTGGAACATCCGCACGGTAGGCGGTGCGGCGGCCGGGAAGGTCCCCGCCGCGTGGAGGAGCTGGTAGAAGTACGGGCTCTTGCCGCCGGCGCATGTCCGGGCGCCGGCTTCCAGCAGTTCCAGGCAGTCGCCGACGGTGATATCGCCGACTGTGCCGCCCTTGGCGGCCACGATGACGGCGACCAGGTCCACAGCGTCGCGCGTGGTGGTGAAAGATGCCTGCCCGGCCTTGCCCGCCGCGGTCAGCGCCGCGAACCCGGCGGGATCGCGGACGCGGGCCATCTCGGGGGCGAGGTTGCGCGGGGCATCGGTGGCCAGCAGCCAGCAGATGCCCGGGCGGATGACATCACCGCAGATCAGCTGCAGCAGTCCGGAGCCGAGAATGGCGGCGGTCTGCTTGTTCTCCCCGGGGATCCGGCCGCTGTCCTTCAGCCACCGGATGGCCGGGCCGCGCCAGTCCGCGTTCCCGTCGGCGCCGGAAGCCATCCATCGCTCCTGCCAGGTGGCGCCCGGCTGTGCGCCGAGCCAGTCCAGGACCCTGGCCAGGCCGAGCTTCCGGTGGTTCTGGCTGCTGGCATTGCCCAGCGGGAACGGCGGCGCGAGCAGCCGGCGCAGCACGGCCGCGCGATCGTGCCCGGTGGCCTCCCAGCTGCCGCCCGCGGGGCGCGGCGGGAACCGCTCCCGCAGCGCGGACGCCTCCGCGCTGAGCCGTCGGCCCGGAACCAGGGCCGGCGGCGTGAGGGGCGTCACTGCGGGCCCCGGCCGAACAAGATGTCCAGGGTCTCTGGCCGGTAGCCGGGGGAAGCCTGCGGCGGTGACGCCTGCCGGGCGGCCCGGCGCTGGTGGTGGGCGAGGACGTCCCGGACAACATCTTCGGGGGCGGCCGTCACGTAAACCTGCGTCGTGGACAGGTGCGCGTGCCCGAGGACCCACTGCACGTCGGTGATCGGCATCTGCGGGTCACGCGCCATCCGGTAAGCGGCGGTATGCCGGAGATCATGAAGGGTCCAGTTCGCCCCCAGCGACTCGTTCGCCCGCCCGAACATGGCACGCGCCGCGTAATACGACAGCGGCCGGAACGGCCGCCGCAGCGTCCACCACAATGGGTCATCGGGACCGCAGGGGACCAGGCCGCGCATCTCCTCCTGGTAAAGCCGCAGCCACACGAACGCGTCCGGCGACGCCGGCAGCGGCTGCAGCGCCCGCGACCCCTTGCGGATCACCGTGACGAGCTGCTGCCCCGGGTCGGCGCCACCGCATAGCACGCCCAGCAGTTCCGACGCGCGGGCACCGGTGGAGATCCAGAACGCGACCAGCGCCCGGTCGCGGTGCGAGGGGAGCTTCGCGAACAGCTCGTTGAACTTCCCGTCCGGGATCCGGCGCGGCAGCCGCTGTTCTGGCCGCGGCCGGAACAGCCCCGTCCGGTCCTTCCCCGGCGGATCCATCGGATTGCGGTGGGCACCCACCCTGCCGCCCCGCACCAGCGGGAACGGGTTGACCATCGGCCCCGTCCCGGCCTCCAGGTGAAACTCATAGAAGCTGCGGAGCACTGTCTCGCAGTGCGCCACCGTGGCCGTCGCATACCCCGCGGCTGGCGCGGGCTTACCGGTCACCGGGTTCGGTGCGCCGCGAGCCGGCCTGCCCGCCGCCCGGCCTGCCCCCGCGTCCGGCCCGGATCGCCAGTGCGGCCGCACCGGCTTGTCAGCGAGCTGGATCCACCGGCAGAAGTCGCGGGCCTCGACCCGGGTCGCCTGATCCCACGGGCACCCGACCGCCCAGCCGAACCGGAACCACCGGAGCAAGTCCATGCCATACGAGCGCAAGGTGGCCGCCGGGCGCCCAGCCGCCTGCAGGTCCTGCAGGTAACCGGCAACAGGGCCGACCGCCAGGCCATCACGGTCAAGCAGCTGATACGGCTCCCACGGGTCGCCGGTATCCCGAAGCGAACCCGCGAGGGGAACGACCAGCGATGCCAGGTCCCTGGGTGACTCGTCGTCTGTGACCATGGGCGGGGAACGTACCCACCGCGCCAGCGGGCTGTCCGCCGAACCGGGCGGCCTCCCGCGGTAGTTCAGTCAACGGGTCGAGGCTGGCCAGGGCGTCCCGGAGGTCTACTGGTATGCCGTCGCCGAGGCTGGCGGCGAGGCGGAGGAGGCGCCGCTCGGCACCGGAACATGGCAGCTGGGCGCCGGCGAGGGCGGTGATCGCGGCGGCCCAGTCGATGCTGGCCATGGCCGTGGTGCCGTCGCTGATGCTGACGGCGGCGTGGATGAAGCGGTCGCGGAAGTCGGCGCGGTGCGGCCAGGACGTCGCGATGAGCAACTCGCAGGCGGCTTCAGCGTGATACAGACCGGCCGCGCAGGCGCGTAGCGCGGCGGCCGATTGCGGTTCGGGCACGGCTGCTCCTGACCGAGGGAATCTATGTGAGTCCTTCAACACTGGCCTTGCCTTGTCCGGCCTGGCGTTTGATGCGGTCGGCCTGGTTTTTCTTTCCCGCGATGTGCCGGAGGCTTTCTTCCAGGGCGGCGACTTCGCCGAGCCACTGCATCTGGCGGGCTTCTTCAAGCCGTTCAATGGTGTTACGCTCAATTTGCAGCAAGCGCGGGAGCTGGGCGAGGTCAAGTCGCAGCATCGGGCAGCGAACACAAGCGTGTTCGTGCTGGCAGGGGGTGCCGTAGGGCCGGTGGCAGGTGCCAAGGGCGACCTTGCGGAGGCTGAAGTGGTCACGGAATTCGGCCCATTCGGAGTCGCTCGGCTCGCGGTATTCTTCGCTGGGACGCTGACTGCGCCGCTGGTCGACGAATTGCCGGTAGTGACGGATTACCTCGGCAGGGTAAACGGCGACATATCCCTGAGTCGTGTTCAGGTCGAGATGACCGAGGAGCCGGGCGGCAATGTGGATAGGCAGGCCGCTGTTCACTGCCTCGGTGGAAAAGATTCTCCGGAAATCATGCGGGGTGAACCTCAGTGCTGTCCCGTCCACGTCGGTGATGTCCGCCTTCCGCGCTACCTGGGTGAGCAGGTTACGGACCCGCTGAGGCGAGATGACCTGCAGGCTGTGCTGGGCGCTGAGCTGGAACAGGTGCGGCAGCGGCGGGCCGAAGACGCGCTCATAGGTGTCGTAGCGGGACAGCAGCGGCACCCGCCCGCTGGTGTCCTTGACCCGCCGGATGATGCGGGCCAGCACCGCCACCAGTTCGGGATCGGCGGGGATGACCCGCTCGGTGTCCGACTTCGACGGGCTGACCTGCACCAGCGGCACCATCTCACCCGTGGGGGCCTGGTACTGGCGCAGGCTGAGGTGCGTCAATTCCAGCAACTCCTCCACGCGGACCCCGGTGCGCCTCAGAACCTCGATGATGGCCAGCGCCCAGAACGCGCTGGCCTCGGCGGCTTCGGCATCGAAACGAGGCCCGGCCAGATCCAGGCGCTGGGCGAGCAGGCGGGCCGGCTGGATGCCGCGGCGCGGCCCGATCCGCAGGTAGCGGGCTCCGTCCACGGTGAACTCCGCACCGG
>Ga0318573_10000682_pt1 | contig 11267 bp, 9 predicted proteins | sample GRESIP089b5f21_FD_202515 | JGI IMG/M metagenome (GOLD analysis project Ga0318573, IMG submission 202515) | Tropical soil microbial communities from Luquillo Experimental Forest, Puerto Rico - GRE.SIPMG.089b5f21 | ecosystem: Environmental > Terrestrial > Soil > Tropical forest > Bulk soil... | reverse complement strand
ATCCTGGACCGGCTCCCGCATCCGCTCGCCGACGAGGTCCGAGCCCAGCTCAGCGACCTGGGCGCGGAGGAGGGTCAGCAGGGCGAGACGGCACCGGGCGCCGGCCCGGCGGAGCCGGGTCAGCTGACCGGGGCAGCCACCGCGGCCCGTTAGGTATAAAGGAAAGGAACGGGGTTACGGGGGTGAGCCTTGTCCGCCTTCAGGACCCGGGCAAAGTCCAGCGAAAGGTACGGACTGGAGTGACCACGAGAGCGCTGCTGCTCGAGAACATCCACCCCGACGCGTCGGCGCGGCTGGCCAAGGAGAGCTATCAGGTCGACACGCTGCCGCGCGCGCTCGGCGAGGACGAGCTCATCGAGGCCATCGGCGACGTGGGCCTGCTCGGCATCAGGTCGGGCACGCAGATTACCGAACGTGTGCTGGCCGCGGCGCCGCACCTGATCGCGATCGGGGCTTTCTGCATTGGCGTCAACCAGATCGACCTGACCGCCGCGAGCAGACGCGGCGTCGCGGTGTTCAACGCGCCGTTCTCCAACACTCGCAGCGTGGTGGAGCTCGCGCTGGCCGAGATCATCGCCATGGCCCGGCGGCTGCCGGAGAAGAACACCCAGATGCACGCGGGCCACTGGGACAAGTCCGCGTCCGGCAGCCACGAGGTGCGCGGGCGCAAGCTCGGCATCGTCGGCTACGGCAACATCGGCACCCAGCTGTCGGTGCTGGCGGAGAGCCTCGGCATGTCCGTCTACTTCTACGACATCGCCGACAAGCTCGCTCTCGGTAACGCGCGACGCTGCTCGACCCTGGCCGAACTGCTCGAGTCGGTGGAGACCGTCACCCTGCACGTGGACGGCCGCGACGGCAACCGCGGCTTCTTCGGCGCGGCCGAGTTCGCCATGATGCGGCCGCGCTCGCTGTTCCTGAACCTGTCCCGCGGCTTCGTGGTGGACCACGCGGCGCTGCGCCGCAACATCGAGTCCGGGCACATCGCCGGCGCGTCCATCGACGTGTTCCCCGAGGAGCCGAAGGGCAAGGGCGACGAGTTCGTCTCCGAGCTGCGCGGGCTGCCGAACGTCATCCTCACCCCGCACATCGGCGGCTCGACCGAGGAGGCCCAGCAGGATATCGGCGAGTTCGTCGCGGGCAAGCTGGCCGACCACATGGCCACCGGCGCCACCTCGCTCAGCGTGAACCTGCCGGAGATCGCGCTGCCGGCGGGCAGTGGCACGCACCGCCTCGTGCACCTGCACCAGAACGTGCCCGGCGTGCTGGCCTCGATCAACCGGGTGCTGGCCGAGCACGGCGTCAACGTCGAGGGCCAGCTGCTACGGACCAGGGACGAGTACGGCTACGTGCTGACCGATATCGTCCCGGAGTACAGCGAGGACGTGCTGGCCGAGCTGAGCGAGATGCCGGTCACGATCAGGCTGCGCACCCTGTGCTCCCCCTGAGCCCGCAAAGGCCCGCCGCCCCGGGGGGCGGCGGGCGGTGGGACGCGGTCTGCGGTCACGGGATGTACGGCGTGTGGTACGCCATCGGCGTCACCGAGACCCGGTGCAGCCAGACCAGCGCCGGACCCTGGGGAAGGCGTGGATGTCCCATCCACGTCGCTCCAGCAGCATGGATGTGGCATCCACGCCCACAAAAGGGCGATTAGAGCGGCGTGACGTACGCGCCGGAGATTCCGCCGTCGACCAGGAACGTCGAGGCGGTGATGAACGAGGCGTCGTCGCTGGCCAGGAACACGGCCGCGGCGGCGATCTCCTCCGGCTCGGCGAACCGGCCCATCGGCACGTGCACCAGGCGGCGCTGTGCCCGCTCCGGGTCGGCCGCGAACAGCTCGCGCAGCAGCGGCGTGTTCACCGGGCCCGGGCACAGCGCGTTGACCCGGATGCCATCGCGCGCGAACTGCACGCCGAGCTCGCGGGACAGGGCGAGCACGCCGCCCTTGGATGCGGTGTAGGAGATCTGCGAGGTGGCCGAACCCATCACCGCGACGAACGAGGCCGTGTTCACGATGGCCCCGCGACCCTGCGCCCGCATGTAGCCGATCGCTTCCTTGCAGCACAGGTACACCGAGGTCAGGTTGACCTCTTGGACCCGGCGCCAGGCGTCCAGGCCGGTGGACAGGATCGAATCGTCGTCGGGCGGGGAGATGCCGGCGTTGTTGAAGGCCACGTCGACCGAGCCGTAGGTGTCGTGCGCCGCGCGGAAGGCGGCGGCCACGTCGGTTTCAGACGTCACGTCGGCGTGCACGAACAGGCCGCCCGTCTCCGCCGCGGCCTTCTTGCCGGCCACGTCGTCGATGTCGACCGCCACCACGTGCGCGCCGTCGGCCGCGAACCGCCGCGCGGCCGCCAGCCCGATCCCGCTGCCGGCGCCCGTGATGACGACGGTCCTACCCTCAAACCTCATCAGGCCTCCGTAGAGATGAACACGTTCTTGGTCTCGGTGAACGCGTCCGGGGCGTCCGGGCCGAGCTCGCGGCCGAGGCCGGACTGCTTGAAGCCGCCGAACGGCGTCCAGTAGCGCACCGAGGAGTGCGAGTTCACCGACAGGTTCCCGCTCTCCACCGCCCTGGCCACCCGGATCGCACGGCCCACGTCCCTGGTCCAGATCGAGCCGGACAGGCCGTAGGGCGTGTCGTTGGCGATGGCCACCGCCTCGGCTTCGTCCGAGAACGGGGTCACGGTCACCACCGGGCCGAACACCTCCTCGGTGTAGGCCGGGTCGTCCGGGCGCACCGGCGCGAGCACCGTCGGCGGAAACCAGTACCCCGGCCCGGATGGCGCGTGGCCACGGAACGCCACCGGGGCGTCGGACCGCACGTAGGAGGCGACGTGCGCCCGGTGCGCCGCCGAGATCAGCGGCCCCATCTCGGTCGCCGCCGAGGCGGGGTCGCCGACCACCACACCGCGAACCGCGGGCTCGAACAGCTCCATGAACGTGTCCAGGACGGAGCGCTGGACCAGGATCCTGGACCGGGCGCAGCAGTCCTGCCCGGCGTTGTCGAACACCGCGTACGGCGCGGTCGCCGCGGCCTTCTCCAGGTCGGCGTCGGCGAAGACGATGTTGGCGCTCTTGCCGCCGAGCTCGAGGGTGAGCCGCTTGACCTGGCGCGCGCAGTCGGCCATGATCCGCCGGCCCACCTCGGTGGACCCGGTGAAGACGATCTTCCGCACCGAAGGGTGGTCGACCAGCCGCTGCCCGACCACGCTGCCCTTGCCCGGCAGCACCTGGAACACGCCCTCCGGCAGCCCGGCTTCCAGCGCCAGCGAGGCGATCCGCATCGCGGTCAGCGGGGTCGCCTCGGCGGGCTTGGCCACCACGGTGCAGCCCGCGGCCAGCGCGGGCGCCATGCCCCAGGACAGGAGCGGCATCGGGAAGTTCCACGGCACGATCAGGCCGACCACGCCGACCGGCTCGTGGAAGGTGACGTTGAGCCCGCCGGGCACCGGGATCTGCCGCCCGCTCAACCGCTCCGGTGCCGCCGAGTAGTACAACAGCACGTCGCGGACCTGCCCGGCCTCCCACCGGGCCGCCCCGATGGGATGGCCCGAGCCTGTCACCTCGAGTCCGGCCAGTTCCTCCGACGCGGCGTCCACGGTCGCCGCGAACGCGCGCAGCATCCGGGCGCGGTCCCCGGGCGCGACCGCGCGCCACGCCGCCGACGCGGCCGTGGCCCGGGCGATGGCGTGATCCGCCTCCTCGGAAGAGGCCTGGGTCAGCGTGGTGACCGGCTCCTCGGTGGCGGGGTTGAGCACGGTAAACGTGGACATGCGTCAGGCACCCCCGATCCCAGCGTCGGATTCATAGGCGTTCGAAGCCGCGCCGCAGTTCCCAGTCGGTCACCGCGGCCTCGTAGGCGGTCAGCTCGACCCGGGCGTAGTTGGCGTAGTGCTCCACCACCTCCGCGCCGAACGCCTCCCGGGCCAGCTCGCTCTTATCCCATAGGTCCAGCGCGTCGTGCAGGGTGTGCGGGACGCGCGCGGCGGTGTCGGCGTAGGCGTTGCCGGTCATCGGCGGCTCGAGCGGCAGCTCGTTGTCGATGCCGTGCAGGCCGGCCGCGATCATCGCGGCGACCGCCAGGTACGGGTTCACGTCGCCGCCGGGCACCCGGTTCTCCACCCGCAGCGAGAGCCCGTGGCCGACCAGCCGCAGCGCGCAGGTGCGGTTGTCCGGTCCCCAGCGGACCGAGGTGGGGGCGAAGCTGCCCGGCACGTAGCGCTTGTAGGAGTTGATGTTCGGCGCGTAGCACAGCGCCAGCTCGCGCATCGCGGCGAGCTGGCCGGCCAGGAAGTGCTCGCCCAGCCTGGACAGGCCATGCTCGCCGTCGCCGGCCATCACCGGGGTCCCGTCAGAAGCGGAGCGCAGGGACAGGTGGATGTGGCAGGAGTTTCCCTCGCGGGCGTTCGGCTTGGCCATGAACGTGATGCTGTTCCCGTCCTGGGCCGCGATCTCCTTCGCCCCGGTCTTGTAGATCGAGTGGTTGTCGCAAGTGGTCACCGCGTCCGCGTAGCGGAACGCGATCTCGTGCTGGCCGAGGTTGCACTCGCCCTTGGCCGACTCCACGTACAGGCCCGCACCGGCCATCTCCACCCGGATCCGGCGCAGCAGCGGCTCGATCCGGGACGTGCCCAGGATCGAGTAGTCCACGTTGTACTGGTTGGCCGGAGTGAGGTCCCGGTAGTCGCGCGCCGCGGCCTGCTCGTAGGAGTCCTGGTAGACGATGAACTCGAGCTCGGTGCCGGCCAGCGCGATCCAGCCGCGCGAAGCCAGCCGCTCGATCTGCGCGCCCAGGATCTGCCGCGGCGAGGCCATCACCGGCGCGCCGTCCAGCCAGGTCAGGTCGGCGATCACCAGGGCCGAGCCCGGGTGCCACGGGATCCGGCGCAGCGTGCCCATGTCCGGCACCATGACGAAGTCGCCGTAGCCGCGCTCCCACGACGACATGGCGTACCCGTCCACCGTGTTCATGTCCACGTCCACGGCGAGCAGGTAGTTGCAGCCCTCGGAGTAGTGTTCGGCCACCTCGTCGAGGAAGAACTCGGCCGACAGCCGCTTGCCCTGCAGCCGGCCCTGCATGTCGGTGAAGGCGAGCACGACGGTGTCGATCTCGCCCGCACCGACCGCGGACCGCAGCTCCTCCAGGGTCAGCAGTCCGCGGCGGCGCGAGCCGTGGTCGGAAGGCATCAGGCGGAAAGCTCCCGCTCGATCGCGGCCAGTTCCTCCGCCGTGCCCTGGACCTTCGGGCCCTTGAACCAGTTCTTCGCCGAGACCGCCCAGTAGATGCCGGCGAAGCCGAGCACCACGGCGACGGCGACGATCGTGTAGTTGAAGTTGCCGACGTGGATCGGGTACGCGGTGGGCAGGATGAACAGGATCGTGATGAACACCACCCAGATCACCGCGATCCAGCCGACCACGTAGCTCCACCGGCCCAGGTTCCAGGGCCCGCGCTTGAAGTTCTCGCCCTGCCGCAGCCGCAGGTAGGTGGGCGTGACGTACGCGATGTACAGGCCGATCACGGCGATCGAGGTCACGGCCGCGTAGGCCGCGCTGTTCCACAGGTACGGCAGGCCCAGGATCAGCGCCCCGGCGGCGGCCAGCCAGATCGCGTTGGTCGGCGTCCTGGTCCGCTTGTTCACCTGGTGCCAGATGTTCGAGCCGGGCAGCGCCCCGTCCCGGGAGAACGCGTAGATCATCCGCGAGTTCGCGGTGACCGAACTCATCCCGCAGAACAGCTGGGCCCCGATGACGACCAGCAGCAGCAACTTGGCCCCGGTGTCCCCGATCGCGGTGGCCCAGATCTGGGCCGGCGGCACCAGCGCACTGGTGTACAGCGTGTAGTGCTGCTCTTGGATCGCGAACGTGATCCCGATCAGCAGCACCCAGCCGGCGACCAGCGACACCAGGATCGACATCACGATGCCGCGGGGCCCGCTGCGTGCCGCCTCGTGGGTCTCCTCGGTCATGTGCGCCGACGCGTCGTACCCGGTGAACGTGTACTGGGCCAGCAGCAGGCCGAGCAGCAGCACGTAGAACGTGCTGCCCCACCCGGTGTTGTTGACGATATGGGTGAACACGTAGGTGGTCGACGCGTGCTTGGAGGGCACGAAGGCGAGCACCCCCACGATGATCAGCACACCGAGGATGTGCCACCAGACGCTCACGTCGTTCAGCAGCGCGACCAGCCGGATGCCGAACTGGTTCATGATGCCGTGCACGAGCAGCACGATCGCGAAGATCAGGATCGTCACCCAGTGCGCCGTGCTGACGCCCCAGGCCAGGTTCAGGAACGCGTTGATGAAGAACGCGGCGCCGAAGTCGATGCCCGCGGTGACCGCGACCTGGCCGAGGAAGTTGAACCAGCCGGTGAACCAGGACCAGGCCGGCCCGTTCTTGGGGGCCAGCTTGGCCGCCCAGTAGTACAGCCCGCCGGCCGTCGGGTAGCTGGAGCAGACCTCGGCCATGGCCAGCCCCACGAACAGGGTCATGATCCCGACGATGGGCCAGCCCCAGACGATGATGGCGGGCCCGCCGGTGTTCATGCCGTACCCGTACAGGGTCAGGCAGCCGGACAGGATCGAGATGATCGTGAAGGACACGGCGAAATTCGAGAATCCTGACATCCGCCGTCGGAGTTCCTGCGCGTAGCCGAGCTCGTGCAGGCGGCGCTCGTCCTCGCCCGCCGTCGTCGCGGCGGCTATGTCGTCGGCCATGGGATCTCCCTCAGGCGAACAAGCACATATGGATGGAACTGATCCATTGAATGAACGTATTCACCCACCGGCGTGGGGAGCGTGTCAAGGGGTGCCTAAGGGGCGTTACCCGCCTGCTACGCGGACGTTACGCCGACTCACCCAGGAAGCCGCGGAGCAGCGCCGCGGTCCCGGCCACGTGCTCTTCCATCGCGCGCCTGGCCCGGTCGGGATCGCCGGCCAGGATGGCCCGGACGATGCTGGCGTGCTGGACGTTCGCGTGCTCCAGGTTGCGGCCGAGCATGGGAATGGCGTTGAGCAGGTCGACCAGCTGTACCCGGGCCTCGACCACGCTCGCGGTCAGCATCGGCGAGCCCGCCGCGTCGGCGATGGCCAGATGCAGCCGGGTATCGGCCGGCCGGTAGCCGGAAGGGCCGCACAAGTTCATGGCCGCCAGGCATTCGGCCAGGTTCTCCCGCTGCTGCATGGTCAGGCTGGCCCGGGCCGCCATCTCGGCCGCGCCGGTCTCCACCACCCGGCGGAACGTCAGCGCGTCGTCGAGCTGGGCGCCCATGTCCCGCGCGGTCCTGGTGAGCTCATCGTGCACCATGGGCTCGGGCTGGCGCAGGATGAAGGTGCCGCCGAACCGGCCGCGCTTGGTCTCGACGTATCCGGCGGCGGCCAGTTCGCGCAGTGCCTCTCGCAGCGTGATGCGGCTGATGCCGAGCCTGCGGGTGAGTTCCCGTTCCGGCGGGAGCCGGTCACCGGGCGCGTAGACGCCCAGCTTGACCCCTTCGAGCAGCCGCTCGACGGTTTCCTCGAAGGCGTTGCCCGTCCGCACCGCGCGGAACACCGCCGCGGTGATGGCGGGCGACCCTCCCGGCACGGTTCTTATCTCCTGATGACCCGATGTTGCCATTGTGGGCAACGTAATGCACAAAGACTAGATCATAGGAGCAAGTACCGTGCCCTCGGCGGTGGCTCGGCCTGCCGACCGTTCCTCGGCCGCCGCGGCGAGCGCGGTGAACAGGCGGGGGTCGGTGCCCTGCTCGGGGTGCCACTGCACGCCGAGCACGAAACCGGAGAACCCGTCGAAATCGGACGGCCCGGCCTCGACTGCCTCGATCGTGCCGTCCTCTTCCCAGGCGACCGCCTTGAGTCCTTCGCCGAGCAGGTCAACGGCCTGGTGGTGGTGCGTGGGCACCTCGATGAAGCCGTCCTCGGGCAGGATCGTGGCCAGCGTGCTGTCCGGACTGATCCGCACCTGGTGCAGGCCGAACCCGTTCGGCGGCCCGTCATGCCGGCCGTGCCCGACCAGGTCGGGCAGGTGCTGGTGCAGCGTGCCGCCCCGGCAGACGTTCAGTACCTGCATGCCGCGGCAGACGGCGAGCAGCGGCACGCCGAGTCGCAGCGCGTGGCCGGTGACGGCCAGGTCCCACGCGTCCCGAAGGGTAGCGGGGGCCTGCGTGCGCGGGTGCCGCGCCGCGCCGTACCTGACCGGGTCGATGTCAGGCCCGCCGGTGACCACCAGGCCGTCCAGGCTCGCGACGGTGGTGCTGGCCTCGTCGTCGTCGCCGCCCGGCGGCAGCATGACCGCCCGGGCACCGCTGCGCCGCACCGCGTCCACGTACACGTAGGGAAGCATTGCCGCCCGGGCCGACCAGCCCCGCCAGGACGCATGATCCTCGTACGTGGTAATGCCAATAACGGGCGTCATAGTTCCCCTTTGAACTGATCCTCCGTAGCGCCGCTACCCCGAGAACACAGGAAATTCACGATCATTCCGAACGGGCCGTGGTTCCTGCTCACCCACCGTGCCTCTGCTCACCTACCGTGGTTGCGGATCGCATGGCCGACGGTTAACTGGTGACGGCGTCGGGTTTCAGGTTAGCGGTGTTCCATCCGGTGTTTCGGGATGTGATCTATGTGACAACCTGTGCTTGCGGGATTATTCATTGTAGGGCGGCGATCGTCGGTTCGCCTGGCGAACGGCGAAATTGGTGACTGACAGTTAGTTTGGACTGTCTGGTCCCGGCCCGCCGGTCCTTCGGGCGGCCGTTGCTAGACCGTAAGAAGATCGCGGGTGCGTGCCTGGTGAGCGGGTCGGCAAGGGAAGTAGTGCCGGACCGGGTCCGCGACGAGCCGTTCCATAGCCGCGCGGGTGGCCTCGTTGTCCGGGGTGTAGACGACCATCCGCGTGCCCGGCGCCGCCTGCACCGCGAAGCTGGTGGAGGTCATCGGCAGCCGCGGGTACAGCGGATGCCGGAACACCTTGGCGTACTGGGTCGGCTGAGCCACGTCCTGGGTGCTCCACATGGCGGCGAACTCGGGGCTGGCCGCCTCCATCCGCCGGATGAACCCGGTCCAGGCCGGGTCGCCGACGTGGTGTCCGTAGGACGCGCGCAGCTGGGCGGTCATGGCGGCGAGCTGGTCGGCCCGGTTCTGTACCGCATTGCAGCAGTCCGGCCGGGTGAAGCAGTACAGCAGGGCGTTCCGCTGGCCCGGGGACGCCTCCGCGTTGTAGGGGAACAGCACATCGTAGGCGGCGTTCCAGGCCAGGATGTCGAACCGCTCGGTCACCACGCTGGCCGGCATCGGGTTCAGCCCGTCCAGGACGACCTGGATCTGCGGCCGCAGCACCGGGCCGCTCTCGTCGGGGTGCGCCGCGTCCGGCACCTCGGCCAGCCGGAACAGGTGCTGGCGCTCGATCGCGTCCAGCTTGAGCGTCCTGGCCACCGCCTCGAGCACCTGGACGCTGGCCCGGATCGGGCGGCCCTGCTCCAGCCAGGTGTACCAGGTCACGCCGACCCCGGACAGCTGCGCGACTTCCTCGCGACGCAGCCCGGCCGTCCGCCGCCGGTGCCCGCTGGGCAGGCCGGCGTCCTCCGGGGTGATCCGCTCGCGCCGGCTGCGCAGGAACGCCGCCAGCTCAGCGTTCCGCGCTGCTTTCCCGTTCGCGTCGCGGGGAATGCTGCGCCCGCTCGGCTTACTCATGTCCCTGACCTTCCGCCGACCTCCGCTACCCCCATCTTGCCCGCCTTTCCTCCCGGGGTGCCAGGTGGTGTTAGTACCAGGATAAGTAGTGTCTTGGTACCTGGATAACGCAGGCGGCAGGCTTGAGTCATGACCGACATCCTGACCCGCGACGCCCGCTCTGGCCTGCTGGCCGGCCACGAGCGCCCGGTGCGTCCCGGTCTCGTCCTGGCCGTGGTCCTCATCGGCCAGTTCATGGCCGTGCTCGACGCGTCCATCGTCAACGTCGCCGCGCCATCGATCCACGCCAGCCTGCGGGCCTCCGGTGCGGGACTGCAGCTGGTGGTGGCCGGATACACCATCACCTACGCGGTCCTGCTGGTGACCGGCGCCCGGCTGGGCGACATCCTCGGCCACCGGCGCGTGTTTCTCGGCGGGCTCGTGCTGTTCACGCTCGCCTCGCTCGGCTGCGGCCTGGCCGGCACGGCCGGCCTGCTGATCGCGCTGCGCTTCGCCCAGGGGGCGGGCGCCGCGGTCATGATCCCGCAGGTGCTCAGCCTGATCCAGCGCACCCACGCCGGTCCCGCCCGGGCCCGCGCGATGAGCAGGTACTCCGCGGTGCTGGCCGGCGGCGCGGTGGTAGGGCAACTGGCGGGCGGCCTGCTGATCAGCGCCAACCTGTTCGGCTCGAGCTGGCGGCCGGTGTTCCTGGTGAACGTGCCCATCGGCGTGGCGCTGCTGGCCGTCGGGGCCCGGGCGCTGCCGGACGGCAAGGGTGAGCCCGGCCGCACCCTCGACCTGCCCGGCCTGGCCCTGCTCACCCCGGCCGTGCTCGCGTTCGTCCTCCCGCTCGTGCTCGGCCAGCCCGAACACTGGCCGCTCTGGGGCTGGATCCTGATGGCCGCGAGCGTGCCCCTGGTCGCCGCCTTCGCCGCGGCCGAGCGCCGGGCCGCCGGGTTCGGCGGGACGCCGCTGATCCCGGGCCGCGTGCTGCGGGTGCCCGGCGTGCCGGTCGCGATCGTCGCCCTGTTCACGGTGATGACCATCTTCAGCGGGTTCTTCTTCACTCTCGCCCTGCACCTGCAGGACGGCCTGGGCTACTCCCCGCTGCGGGCGGGCCTGGCCTTCGCCCCCGCCGCGGTGACCTTCGCCCTGGTCAGCCTGAACTGGCGGCGGCTTTCGCCGCGGTGGCACGGCGTCCTGATCGTCGGCGGCTTCGCCCTGTTCGCCGTCGGGATGGCCGGCCTGGCCTGGATCCTGCACTCCGGCGGCACCGGGGGAGCGGGCCTCTACCTGCTCGGCGGCCTCAGCGGCGCCGGGATGGCGGCCGCGTTCAGTCCCCTGATGACCCGGGTGCTGCTGCGCGTCCCGGTGGAGCTCGCCGCGGACGCGACCGGCGTCGTGGTCACGGTGAACCAGCTCGGCCTGCTCGTCGGTGTGGCCACGTTCGGCACCCTGTACCTGAACCTGGCCGGGCGCCTGCCTGGCGCACTGCCCGGGCATGCCCTCGGCGCCTTCCGGCCCGCATCGGCACACGCCGAGGCGATCACCTTCCTCACCCTGGCCGGCCTGGCCGCCGCCGGAGTAGCCCTGGCC
>Ga0318573_10000681_pt1 | contig 11270 bp, 10 predicted proteins | sample GRESIP089b5f21_FD_202515 | JGI IMG/M metagenome (GOLD analysis project Ga0318573, IMG submission 202515) | Tropical soil microbial communities from Luquillo Experimental Forest, Puerto Rico - GRE.SIPMG.089b5f21 | ecosystem: Environmental > Terrestrial > Soil > Tropical forest > Bulk soil... | reverse complement strand
GCCTTCATGATCAGGTCGTGGCCCTCGCGGTACTTGTCGCGGACGGTGGCCGGGTTCTGGCCCGCGCAGTAGTTGATGTCCATCGACGTGCCGACGGGGAAGCCGGCGATCAGCCTCCCGCCCGAGATCACGTCGAGCATCGCGAACTCCTCCGCGACGCGGGTGGGCGGGTTGTAGCAGACGATCGAGTTGCCGAGCACGAGCAGCATCGACTTGCTGGTCCGCCGCGCGAGCGTCGCCGCCATGATGTTCGGCGACGGCATCATCCCGTACGCGTTCTGGTGGTGCTCGTTCACCGCGACCGCGTCGAAGCCGCACTGCTCGGCGTACTCGAGCTGGTCGAGGTACTCGTTGTACAGCCCGTGGCCCTTCTCGGGCTCGTACAGGCCGTTGGGCAGGTCGACCCAGACGCTGTGGTAGCGCTGCCGGAAATCCGCGGGCAGCCAGCGGTAGGGCATCAGGTGGAACCAGGTGAACTTCATGCCTGTCCTCCCGTCGCGCAGGCGCGGGACCGCCGTGCGGATGACCGGTCTAGTGGACCGCTTCCAGCCACGAGAATCAAGTCGCCGGGAGCTAGCCGCGGGTGGCGGCGCTGCGCACGATCTGCGGGATCTCGCGCGGGTGCTCCACCAGGAACTCCACCCCCGCGGCGCGCAGCTCGTCGCGGCCCCGCAGGCCCCAGCCGCAGCCGATCGTGCGCGCACCGGCGGCGCGGCCGGTCTCCACGTCGACGCCGCTGTCGCCGATCATCCACACCTCGCCGGGGTCGACGCGCAGCCGCTCCAGCACGCCCGCGAGCACGGCCGGATCCGGCTTGCGCACCGGCAGCGTGTCGCCGCCGAGCACGGCGCCGAACACGCCCTTGATGCCGAGCCCCTCGATGATGCGGTCGAGGAAGCGCGCCGGCTTGTTCGACAGCACTGCGAGGCTCTCCTCGCCGAGCGCCTCGAGACAGGCCGAGATCCCGGGATAGAGCTCGGTCGTGTCGAGACAGCAGCGGTCGTAGTGAGAGCGAAAGCGCTCGTAGTGCGGCTCGAGCCGCTCGGGCGCGCGCTCCTTCGGCGGCAACGCGTTCGCGAGCAGCTTCAGTGCTCCGTCGCCGATCCACGCCTGCACCTGCGGGCCCAGGACCGGCGGCAGGCCGGCGTCGGCGAGGGTGCGGTTCAGCGCGGTCGCGAGATCGCGCCAGGTGTCGGCGAGCGTTCCGTCGAAGTCGAAGACCACGACGCGACTCGAGCGCGCGGCAGGCATCTCCGCGTACTCTAAGGTGATCGGGCTTTCTGCGCGAGAGCCCCGGTGGTACGTTCCGCACGTGATCTTTCCGCTGCGCTTCAAGCTGGCGCTGTTGTCGAGCTTGTTGCTCGTCGTCGCCATCGGCACGGTCTCGCTGGTCGTGCTCGACCAGAGCGCGCGTGCGCTGGCGGACGAGGCGGGAAAGCGCGCGGTCGTCCTGGCGCAGCAGCTGGCGCGCAACGCGCGCGAACCCCTGTTGCTCGAAGACGACCTGATGCTCTCGCAGCTGCTCGAGTCGATCTCCAAGGAGGCCGAGGTCACCGCGGTGCGCGTGCTCGACAAGGATGGGCGCGTGGTGGCCGCGTCGCAGCACGACCAGCCGAAGCAGCTGGCGCGCATGACCTCGGACGGGCAGCTCGAGACGCTGGCGACGAACGGCCTGCTGGTGGTCGCGGCGCGCATGACCTACCGCGACGTGGACATCGGCGAGGCGCAGGTGGTGCTCGACGTCGCGTCCGTCACGCGCGGGGTGGTACAGCGCGCGCGGCGCAACGTGCTGATCGCGTCGGGCGTGCTGCTGGTGGTGGGCCTGATCATCGCCTTCGTGGTCTCGGGCATGGTGAGCCGGCCGCTGCAGCGGCTGCGGCTGGCGGTGAACGCCCTCGCCGCAGGCGATCTGTCCGCGCGGGTCGAGCCGAGCTCGCGCGACGAGGTCGGCGTGCTCACGCGCGCCTTCAACGAGATGAGCGAGAGTCTCGGCGAGAAACGCCGCATCGAGACCGCGTTCCGCCGCTATGTCTCCGACCACGTGCTGCGCGAGGTGGTCGAGTCACCCGAGGCGATCCACCTGAAGGGCGAGCTCCGCGAGGTATCGGTGCTCTATCTCGACATCCGCAAGTTCACCCGCCTCACCGGCTCGATCGGCCCGGAGCGCGTGGTCGCGTTCCTGAACGAGTGCTTCGACCTGATCACCGGACGCCTGCTGGAGCACGGCGCCACCGTCGACAAGTACATCGGCGACGCCATCCTCGCCTACCTGGGCGCGCCGATCGAGACCGAGGACCACGCGCAGCGCGCGGTCGCCGCGGCGATCGCCGTGCAGCGCGCGATCCACGAGCGCAACCAGCGCTGCGAGGCGTCGCTGCAGCCGTTCGTGCGGCTCGAGGTCGGGATCGGCATCCACACCGGGATGGTGGTCGTGGGCAATATCGGCTCCGAGCTCAAGATGGACTACACCGCCATCGGCGAGCCGGTGAACGTCGCGAACCGGCTGCAGGCGCTCGCCGGGCCGGGCCAGATCAAGATCACCGGCGAGGTCCGCGAGCGCGTCGGCGAGCTGGTGCAGGTGAAGCCCGAGGGCGCGCGCACGGTCGAGGGGGTCGATCACCCCATCGAGGTGTTCGAGGTGCTCTACTAGAGCCACCCGCGGCTTCGGTTAGACTCCGGGCCGTGTCGCGCTTTCGTCTCGCAGGCGCTTGCGCGCTCCTGCTCTGCGTTCTCGGCTGCGCGCAGGCGTACGAGCGCGGCGAGCGTCTCTACAGCCAGGGCGACGTTCCGGGGGCGCTGGACGCCTGGCGCAGCATCCCGGAGTCCAGCCGCGAGTACGCGCGGGCGCACGCGCGGCTGGAGACGATCGAGGCGGAGCTCGCGGCCACGCTGGCGCGCTACGAGAAGCGCGCGGAGTTCTTCGAGGGCGAAGGCCGGCTGGCCGAGGCGGTGCTCTACTACCGCCTGGCGCTGAAGCTCGATCCCGACCGGCCCGCGACACTGGAGCGTGTACAGACGCTGTTCCGCGCGCAGCACGAGCAGGAGGCCGCGCAGCGCGAGCGGCTGAGCCGCGCGCTGGCCGCGGGGAACCTGCGCGAAGCGAACGCCGCGGCCGACAAGCTTTCGCGGATCAACCCGTTCGACCCCGGGATCCAGATCGAGGTGCGCCAGGTCTACGCCGAGACCGGCGCGCAGGTGCTCCGTTCGCTCGAGGACGGCAAGCGCGCCTACGCCAACGGCGACCGCGCCGGCGCCGCCGCCGCATTCTCGCGCGCGCTCGAGCTCGACCCGGAGAACGAAGCCGCGCTCGGCTACCTGTCCTACATCCGCCGCTACGACCAGGAGGTCGCGCAGGAGGACCAGCGCAGGCGGAGCGCCGCCGCGGAGCGCAGCGCCGCCGCCGGGGTCCACGCGCCGCCGCCGCCGACTCCCTCCTCGCAGGAGATCCTCGCCGAGGGCCACTTCCGCGCCGGCCAGCAGGCCGAGGAGCAGGGCGATCCCTACCGCGCGATCGAAGAGTACATGGCGGCGCTGGAGGTCGACGACAAGCACGCCGGTGCGCGCCAGCGCCTGGCGGCGCTGCGCCAGGAGCTGCAGCCGCGGCTGCCGGGGCTGGTCGAGCAGGGCAAGCACTACTTCCAGAGCGAAGACCTGGAGAAGGCGCTCTCGGTCTGGCACGACGCGCTCTTGATCGCGCCAGACGACCAGCGCACCAAGGAGAACGTCGACCGCGCCGAGCGCATCCTGTCGCGGCTCGAGGAGATCCAGACCCGTGGCCCGTGAGCTTCGACACTTTTCGGTGTACGCCGCCCTGGCCGCTGCGCTCAGCCTCGGCTGCGCGGGATGGACCGCGGAGAAGCTGGCTTCGAAGGTCTTCGCCGCGGACCAGGCGCTCGTGTTCGACCGCAGCTCCGACCTGCTTCCGCCGGAGAGCCTGCACGTGACCTCGAACGCCGACCGCCAGATCGCGCTGGCCTGGGATCCGGTGCTGGTCGGCGACGTCGCGGGCTACGTGATCCTGCGCGCCGCCGGCAACGGCGAGGGCCAGTTCAAGCGCATCGGCATGACCAGCTCGCGCTTCGGCACGGTCTTCACCGACAAGGGCGAGAGCAGCGGCGCGCTGGGCGACGGCCAGACCTACTCGTACCGCGTGCACCCCTACGACCGCATGGGCCGCGTCTCGCGCAGCCACGCCGCGCTGACCGCCACCACCGAGCCGCGGCCGAACGTGCCCGAGAACCTGGTGGTGTACTCGAACCTGCCGCGCAAGGCGGTGCTGTCGTGGAAGGCGAGCGAGCAGAACGCCGTCGCCGGCTACGGCATCTACCGCTGCCCCACCATGGCCGGCCCGTGGGAGCACGTCGCGTTCGCCGACGGCCGACTCAATTCGGTGTACGAGGACTCGATCCCCGGCGACCTGCGCGTGATGTACTACCGCATCACCGCGGTGAACCGCTTCGGCGGCGAGAGCGAGATGACCGAGACCCCGATCCGGGCCGTCACCAAGGCCGAGCCGCTGCCGCCGATCGGCCTGGGCGCCGATGCGCCGCGGCTGGGCCAGGTGGCGCTGCACTGGGCGCCCAACGTCGAGCCCGACGTGCGCAGCTACGAGGTCTGGCGCAGCGAGAAGGGCACCGACGGCTTCGGCGAGGAGACCCGGATCGCCGCGGTCGAGGCGGCGAAGAACGCGTATCTCGACCCGGCCGTCGGCTGTGGCGAGACGGTGCGCTACCGGTTGCGCGCGATCGATGCCGACGGGCTCGAGAGCTACTACTCCGAGCCGCTCGACGTGACGGCGCGCGACCTGGGGCTGGCGCTCGCGCGCGCAGAGCGCGGGATGGTGCTGCGCTGGGACGAGAAGCGCGCCCAGCCGTTCAGCTCGGCGAAAGTGAGCGAGCTGCACCGCTTCTGGCCCGACAAGCAGCTCGCGGCCGTCTCCGGGAAGAGCGAGGTCGCCCTCCCTGAGCTCGGCGCGGGCACCCGGCTCGAGGTGGCGCTCGCGGGCGCGAGCGACGGAGAGAACGCGGCTCCGATCTGCCGGATCGACGTCCCCAGCGGCTCTTGATCGGCCGCTTCGGATGCGTAGACTCCTCGCCCATTCCCCGGTAGCTCAGTCGGTAGAGCGGGTGGCTGTTAACCACTAGGTCGGCGGTTCGAGCCCGTCCCGGGGAGCCAGCAGACGCGGCGGCGGCGCTATGCTGTGGCCGTGATGGCGTCGTGGCCGCTTCTCCCCGAAGCACTTCTCGACGCTCCGGGCCCCGCTTCGGATGCCTTTCGCGAGATCGGCTGCCTCACCTACCGGAGCGCGGCGCGGCACGTTCACGAGCTTCCCTACGGACGCAACTCGGATAGAGCGGACTTCTGGCTGGTCTTGCCCGAGCAGCGCGGCACCTGCAGCACGAAGCACGCGCTGCTCGCCACGGTGGCCTCGGAGCAGACCCTGCCCGTCTTCCTGACGGTCGGGATCTACGACATGAGCGAGGCGAACACCCCGGGCGTGGGGCGCATCCTCTCGGCTCACGCGCTCGAGAGCATTCCCGAAGCGCATTGCTACCTGAGCCATTCCGGGCTCCGCGTCGACGTCACGCGCAGCGGAGCATCTCCCCGCGCGGCGATCGCCGGCTTCCACCGCGAGTGGACGATCGAGCCCCAGGAGATCGGCGCCGACAAGACCGCGCTCCATCAGCGGTACCTGCGCGATTGGCTCCGCGACCAGCGGGATCCGGAGCTCTCGTTTGAGGAGCTCTGGCGGATCCGCGAGTCTTGCATTCTCGCGCTGGGCGAGGCCTGACACGCCCGGCTGAGCCGGGCTAGAGCGCGCGGCCGGGATTCATCCGCTGCGTCGGGTCCCAGATCTCCTTCCACTCCGCGAAGGCGCGGGCGAGCTCCGGGCTGCGCGTGCGCTGCAGCAGCCGCGCGCGCGCGTCGGCGCGGACCGGCCCGCCGCAGAGCGCGCCGCCGTGCGCGGCCGCCAGGTCGGCGGCGTGCTCCAGGAAGGACTCGAACCTCGCCAGGTGCGCGCTGCGGTCGAGCTGGATCGACAGGTGCAGGCAGCCGCGGCTGAGGTGTCCGCAGAGCGAGGCGCGGTAGCCGAACCGCGCGAGGAGCGCGCGCAGCTCGGGCAGGGCCTTGGCCAGTGACTCGGGCGCGAGCGCCAGATCGATCCCCGCGGCGCGCGGGAGCGCATCGGGTGCGGACTCGCGCGCGCGCCAGAGCGCCGCCGCCTCGGCGGCGTCGCAGAGCTTGGCCGTCGGCGGTCGCGCGGCGGCCGCGAGCTGGTCGAGCAGCGCGCGTGCGCGCGCCTCCGCTTCCGACACCGAGCCCGCGCCGAGCTCGACCAGCAGCCAGCCGTGGCCCCCGGGCAGCTCGCCGTCCGTGGCATCGGCCAGGCGTGTCTCGTCGAGCGCCTCCACGCCGAGCGGCGCGCTGGCGACGACGAGGTCGAGGTGTGCCGCGACGTCGTACGCGCTCTCGTAGCCGAGCGCGACCAGCCGGCGCGCCGCTGGAGCCGATACCAGCCGCAGCTCCGCGGAGAGCACGGCGACGAGCGTTCCCTCCGAGCCGCAGAGCGCGCGCCACGTGCGTGGCGTTCTCGGGCAGGAGAGCCGCCAGCGCCGTGCGGTCCGGACGCGAGGGCGCCGCCGCGAGACCGGCGCGGATCACGGCCGCCCAGCGGTCGCGAAACTCGCGCACGCGGCGGTAGATGCGCGCGTGTCCGTCGTCCGCGCGCGCGATCGCGTCGAAATCGGCTTCGCTGGTCGGCCCCGCCGTGAAGTGCGCGCCGTGATAGGTGAGCACCTCGAGCGCATGCAGATTGTCCGCCGTGTCTCCCCAGCGCGCCGAGTGCGCGCCGCAGCTGTTGTTGCCGATCATCCCCCCGAGCGTGCAGTGGCCGTGGGTCACGGGGTCGGGGCCGAAGGTGAGCCCGTGCGGCTCGGCGCGGTCGCGCAGCGGGTCGAGCACGACGCCAGGCTCGACCCGGGCGCTCCCCGACGCCGGGTCGAGCGCGTGGATCGCGTTCATATGCTTCGAGAAGTCGATCACGACGGCAGCGATCGAGGTCTGGCCCTCGAGGCTCGTGCCGGCCCCGCGGCTCACGATCGGCACGCCGCGCGCGCGGCACAGCTCGAAGGCACGCACGGTGTCGTCGCCGTCCCACGGCAAGACCACGCCGAGGGGAAGCTGTCGCACGGCCAGCGCAGAGCCGGCATAGACCGCGCGGCTCGCCATGTCGAAGCGCACCTCGCCGCGCAGGTTCGCGGCGAGCTCCTGGCCCAGGTCGTCCTCCATCCGCCTAGGAGCGTCTCCTGCGCTGCGGCAGGAAGCGCTCGACCATGTCGCGCATGGTGGCGCGGATCGCGGCCCACGCGGCCGGGTCGCCCGTGCCCATCGCGCGCACGTAGTGCATGCCTTGCTCGAAGGTCAGATGCGGCGGGAGTGGCGGCACGTCGGGGTCGGTGAGCACCTCGAGCACGAATGGGCGATCGGCCGCGAACGCCTGCTCCCAGGCCTCGGCGAGCTCTTCCGGCTGCTCGACCCTCCGGCCGCCCAGCCCGAGCGAGCGCGCGTGGGCGGCGTAGGGGAAGTCGGGGATGTCCTGCGACGGCTCGTACTTCGGCTCGCCGGTGAAGACGCGCATCTCCCAGGTCACCATCGAGAGATCGCGGTTGTTCAGCACCAGGATCACCAGCCGGGGGTCGCTCCACTCGCGCCAGTACTTGGCGATGGTCACCAGCTCGGCGTTCCCCGCCATCTGCATGGCGCCGTCGCCGACGGTCGCGACGACGACGCGCTCGGGATAGGCGAACTTCGCGGCGATCGCGTACGGGACCGCGCAGCCCATCGAAGCCAGACCGCCCGAGAGCGACGCCATCATGCCCTCGCGCAACGCGAGGTCGCGCGCGAACCAGCTGGCGCCCGTGCCGGAGTCGGCAGTCACGATCGCGCGGTCGGGCAGGCGCGGCGACAGCTCCCAGAACACGCGCTGCGGGTTGATCGGGTTCGCCTCGTTCATCGCGCGCGCCTCGAGCAGCCGCCACCACTTCTCCACCTGGCGCTCGATCCACTCGCGCCAGCTGCGCTCGGACTTCCGTTCCAGCAGGGGAGTCAGCGCGCGCAGCGTCTCCCGCGCGTCGCCGATCAGCGCGAGCTGCATCGGGTAGCGGATCGAGAGCACGCGCCCGTCGACGTCGATCTGCACGCCGCGCGCCTTGCCTTCCTCGGGCAGGAACTCGGAGTACGGGAAGGTCGAGCCGACCATGAGCAGCGTGTCGCAGTTCATCATCATGTCGTAGCTCGGCTTGGTGCCGAGCAGCCCGATCGCACCCGTGACCCAGGGCAGGCGGTCGGGCAGCACGGCCTTGCCGAGCAGGGCCTTCGCGACTCCGGCACCGAGCCGATCCGCGACCTCGGCGACTTCCGCGCCCGCGCCCAGGCAGCCGGCGCCGACCAGGATCGCGATCCGCTCTCCCTCGTTCAGGATGCGCGCGGCTTCGGCGAGGTCGCCGGCGCACGGAGTGACTCGCGGCGACGTTGCGCCCAGGCCGGAGTGGAGCGTGCCGTGCCTGTGCGGCGGCGCCGGCACGGCCTCGAGCTCCTGCCCGTCGATCGGCAAGACGATCGCTGTCGGGGAACGCGTTGCGCGCGCGTTGCGGAAGGCGCGGTCGATCAGGTGCCGGATCTGCGGCGCGTCCATGCCCGTGTGCACGAACTCGTGCGCGACGTCCTTGAACAGCGCCTGCAGGTCGACCTCCTGCAGGAAGTCGCCGCCGATCGCGGCGCGCGGCGACTGGCCCACGATCGCCACTACGGGCTGGTGGTCGAGCTTCGCGTCGTACAGGCCGTTCAACAGGTGGATCGCGCCGGGGCCGCTGGTCGCCATGCACACGCCGATCTCGCCGGTGAACTTCGCGTGCGCACAGGCCATGAACGCGGCCATCTCCTCGTGGCGCACCTGCACGAAGTCGAGCTCGTTCTCCGCGTGCGCGAACGCGCCGAGCAACCCGTTGATGCCGTCGCCGGGGTAGGCGAAGACCCGCCGCACGCCCCAGTCGAACAGCCTCGCGAGCACGAAGTCGGCGACGCTCTGCGCCATCGAGCGGTTCCTCCCGCCGCGTGGATTCTTCAAAGCTCCGCGTCGGCAGCGCGTCGACGCGAGCGCGGCGGATCTCGCCGTGCGCGGATCAGCGGTGCAAGATCTGCTCCGAGACCCGCTCCCGCCGGAAGCCGAGCCCGACCAGCCGCGCGGGGATGCGCCGCAGGACGGGCAGCGCGTCGACCATGCGGACGATCCACGGCGCACGCGGGGTGGTCGCGCCGCGCAGCGTGGGCGCGATCACGTTGTCCTGGATCAGCACCTGGACGCGCTGCACCACGCGCGTCGGCAGCTCGCGGCGCTCTTGCACGGAGCGCAGCTGCTCCGCCGTCGGTGCGCCGGCGCGCAGCACCGGTGCGAGAGCGTTCGCCGCGGCGACGGCGTCCTGGATCGCGAGATTGATGCCGACGCCGCCGACGGGTGACATCGCGTGCGCCGCATCACCGATGCACAACACACCCGGCCGCGACCACTCGCGCAGCCGGTCGACGCGCACGGTGAGCAGCTTCACGTCGTCCCAGCTCGCGAGCTCGTCGACGCGCCCGCGCAGGAACGGCGCCAGCCGTGCGAGCTCGTCGCGCAGGACGCCGAGCCCCTGGGCGCGCTGCGCCTCGAGACCGCCCTTCTTGATCACGAAGGCGCACTGCCAGTAGTCGCCGCGGTCGAGCATCACCAGGAGTCGCCCGCGCGACAGCACACCCAGGCCGAACTGCGGGTCGTCGGACCGACGCGAGACACGCATCCACAGCACGTCGATCGGCGCGCCGAGGTCCTCCACCTCGAGAGCCGCGAGCGCGCGTACCGCGGAGCCGCGCCCGTCGGCGCCGACCACCAGGTCGCAGCGCAGTTCGACCAGGCCGTCGGGGCCGCGAGCGCGTAGGCCTGCAACCCGTCCATCCGCATGGACCAGCTCCACCACCTCGTGCTGCAGCCGCAGTGCGAATTCGGGCAGCTTGCGCGCGTGCTCGGCGAGGAAGTTCAGGAAGTCCCACTGCGGCATCAGCGCGACGAACTTCGCCCGCGTGGGAAGGTGGCTGAAGTCCGCCAGCGTCAGCCGCTCGCCCGAGATGACCGCGGAGATCTCGCGCAGCTCCTGGTGGGGGTGCGCGAGGAAGGCGTCGAGCAGCCCGAGCTGGTCCAGGACCTCCATCGTGGACGGGTGCACCGTGTCCCCGCGGAAGTCGCGCAGGAAGTCGGCGTGCTTCTCGAGCACCACCACCGGGACTCCCGCACGCGCGAGCAGGAGCCCCAGCATCATCCCCGCGGGTCCGCCGCCCGCGATGCAGCAGCGCGTGTCGAGCGTCGCGACGCGCTCAGCGCTCCCCATACACCGCCATGAACACCCGCTCGACGTAGGGATGCGCGCGGCGGATCGCGCCCTTCAGCCGCTCGGCGGTCACCATCACTTCGCGCCGGCTCATCGCGGGCTCGAAGCGCACGCCCAGCGCGACCAGCACGCGCTCGCGCCCTAGCCGCATGGTGAGGACGCGCTCCACCTGATTCACCCCGGGCATCGCGTCGGCGCAAGCCCGGATGCTGCGGACCGCAGATCCGCCCGATTGTTGCAGCGTGGACGCCAGCGAAAGCGAAGCCATCTCGAAACCGATCCCCGCGCCCGCGATCACCAGGTTGAGCTCCTCGATCCCTTCGGCCAGGCACAGGACCCCGACCATCGCGAGGAGCAGAATACAGACGATTCGCCCCCAGAAATACAAGGCCCTGACGCGCGAGAGCGCGCGCTCGCGCTCGCCGGGCGCGGGATCCAGCTGCGCGGCGAGCGCGGCATACACCGAAATGCGAGAGCCGGGAGAAGTCACGGCGCAGGTCACTGCAAGGACCGTGCGCAGCTTCGCTGGACGGGCGTGCGCGGGCTCCCTACCTTGCGCCGCCAACCACTCGCGGGGAGAGCGATGACCGAGCTGGGCGGCGTCGGCCTGGCGGTGCCGGAGATCCTGCTCCCGGCCCGCGGCGTCGATCTCGCGCGCTGGTGCGTGGTCGCCTGCGACCAGTACACCTCGGAGCCCGAGTACTGGAAGGCGGCGGACGAGCGCGTCGGCGGCGCGCCGTCGGCGCTGCGTCTGGTGCTGCCCGAGGCGTGGCTGGGTGCGAGCGACGAGACGGCGCGCATCGCGGCGATCCAGCGCGAGTTGCGCGGGTACCTGGAGCGCGGCGTGTT
>Ga0318573_10000679_pt1 | contig 11294 bp, 11 predicted proteins | sample GRESIP089b5f21_FD_202515 | JGI IMG/M metagenome (GOLD analysis project Ga0318573, IMG submission 202515) | Tropical soil microbial communities from Luquillo Experimental Forest, Puerto Rico - GRE.SIPMG.089b5f21 | ecosystem: Environmental > Terrestrial > Soil > Tropical forest > Bulk soil... | reverse complement strand
GACCACGGTGACCAGGGCGGTGATGCCGAAGCTCTGCATGATGGTGGCCAGAATGTTCTTCTTGCGCACCATGCCGGCATAGAACAGCGCCAGACCGGGAATGGTCATCAGCAGCACCAGGGCCGTCGAGGTCAGCATCCAGGCCGTGTCGGCCTTGTCCAGAACCGGAACCGGCGCAGCCGCAGCGGCGTCCGCGGCGGGGGTGTCGGCGGTCTGGGCCAGGACCTGACCGCAGAGCAGGGTGGTGGTCACAGCCGCGCCAGCAGCCAGACCGGAAATCTTCTTTACAAGGGTCTTCATAGATCTGGTCTCCCGATTAGAGAGCGGCTTCGTTGGATTCGCCGGTGCGGATACGCACCACCTGGGCCAGCTCGCTGACGAAGATCTTGCCGTCACCGATCTTGCCGGTGTTGGCGGAGGTGCGGATGGCTTCCACCACGCGCTCGGCCAACTCGTCGGCCACGGCGACCTCGATCTTGATCTTGGGCAGGAAGGAAACAGCGTATTCGGCGCCGCGATAAATCTCGGTTTGGCCCTTCTGGCGGCCGAAGCCCTTGACTTCGCTGACGGTGAGACCCTGGACGCCCAGGCCCGACAGAGCGTCGCGCACTTCGTCCAGTTTGAACGGCTTGATGATGGCGATGATATACTTCATCGGTTCCCCCGAAAGGTCTGAATGACAATCTTCACGAGCCTTCGGGGAGGCTGAGCGTCTCCCGAGGCACGCTTACCCTTCATCAAGATTCGTGCCAGATTGCTAATTGCCTGAAAACAAACGATTTTACATAATGTCGCAAAATAGGGGCAATGATATCTGTTTAAAATATGTGCATAATTTCAGGGCAGTGCCTTCGGTTTAAGTTTTGTGCATCAGGGCTATTTGGGCTGTTGCGGATAAGGCTGGTCGATGGCTGTGCTCGAGGCTGCCCAGGCGCAAATCCCAGCAATTCGGATTTCGTTCGGTCGAATGGGCCGCATTCGGGGGGGCTGTCAAAGACCACGGCGAAGCGCCTGAATGATCAGGCTGTGGCGGAAGCGACGCCACTCTGTAGTATCTTGGGACCCAGGGTTGGTTCCCAAGATACTGTGAAACGGAAATTATCTTTAATCTTGCGGGGAGATATTTTCGACCCGTTCCCGGACCTTATCCCGCGCATCCAGAACGGCCGAGGTGGCTTTGGATGTGGCTCCAGCAAAGATTTTCTTTAAGGCTTCGCCATCGTCAGTTTTAAATTCAGGCAGGCTATCCTGGCCATTCTCGTCCATGCCGAAATATTCGGCCTCGCGAAAACCGATGGCAGTGGCGAACAGGCCCTGCGGCAAGGCCTGCCTAAAGGAATTATAGGATCCGACGGCGGCGTTGTATTTTTCTCGGGATTGCTGCAGGTCGCCTTCGATCTCGGATAATTGCCCCATCAATTTCTGATAGGTGGCATTTGCTTTCAGATCCGGATAGGCCGCAGAGAGGGCCGACATGGCATCAGACAGCGAGCTCATATTTTGTGATGCGGAGATCTGGGTCAGTTTTTCGTGCTCGCCGTAGCTTTTTGCGATGTCGATCAGTCGGCCGACAAGATCCGCGCGCTTTTTCATGGAAGCCATGATGTTCGCCCGGGTTTGGCGCACGAAATTCCCTAATCGCGTCAGCTTGTTGTAAATGACGACAAACCAGCCGATGGCGACGCCAAGAACGATCAGAACGATTTCCATATTTTCCCCTTAAGCTCATTCCCCAGATAGGTGGCCTATCCTCAGATGGGCGGCAGGATAGTCCTATATAAAATGGCCTGAAAGCAAAATGCACCCCTGGCGGCGGTTGAGTTTAAAAATTCACCATTTGGTTTGTGTCGGCCTTGTTGGGGCTCGTTTCCGCCTATTTTGCAATCTGCATTTATCGCGGGCGCTCGATCGGCGGGAGCTGCCGCCTGAAACATCCGGATAGGGGCTTGTTTCCCGCCGCCGCAGCTCATGCCCGATTTCCCATGTCTCGGTCTGCCGTTTTTGCAGCCCCCAAAGCGATGCCGGGTGCTCTGGGCTGGGTTGCAAAATTACAGTTCCTTTATCCTCTTGCCGCAGACAAGTGATCCGCCCTGAACTGGTCCCTTCATTTTTTGGGGAATTGTCAGGGGGCGGTGGAGGAATTCCCTGGTCAGTCATGTCGTTAAAGTCACTAGCCTGACGCTCTTTTTTAAGGCAGAGTTTTTTCCCATATATATGTCGCCCCGTTCCTTGCAGCGGGCAAAAGACAAACACCCCGCGGCGAGGACCTGGCCTGACTGTTCCGACCCGTGTGGGATAATGCGACGCAAGTGCAACCTGTGCCGCACAATTGGAGACGTCTGACATGAACACCCCTCTGTCCAAGCTCGGGACTGCCGCTCTGGCCGTCGTGGGCGCCATCGCCTTCGGCGTGGTAGCCCTGAACCGCGGCGAGACCGTGAACGCCATCTGGCTGGTCATCGCCGCCGTCTGTACCTATCTGATCGCCTATCGCATCTATGGTCTGTACATCGCCAAGCATGTGATCGCCCTGGATGGCGGCCGCCAGACTCCGGCGGTGCGCTATAATGACGGCCTGGATTATGTGCCGACCAACAAATATGTGTTGTTCGGCCATCACTTCGCCGCCATCGCCGGCGCCGGCCCGCTGGTGGGTCCCGTGCTGGCGGCGCAGATGGGCTATCTGCCCGGTACGCTGTGGATTTTGCTGGGCGTGGTGTTCGCCGGCGCGGTGCAGGACTTCCTGGTGCTGATGATCTCGTCGCGCCGCGATGGCCGTTCGCTGGGCGACATCATCCGGTCCGAAATGGGTGGTGCCGCAGGCGGTGTCGCCCTTGTCGGCGTGCTGCTGATCATGATCATCATCGTCGCCATTCTGGCGCTGGTGGTGGTGAAGGCTTTGGCGGGCAGCCCCTGGGGCACCTTCACGGTGGTCTCGACCCTGCCGACCGCCATCATCATGGGCATCTATTGCCGCTTCATCCGTCCGGGCCGTGTCGGCGAGATGTCGGTGATCGGCTTCGTGCTGCTGATCCTGGGCCTGTATCTGGGCCAGCAGGTGTCGGAGAGTGCGACCTGGGCGCCGCTGTTCACCTATGACGGCAAGACCCTGGCCATCGCCATCATGATCTATGGCTTCGTCGCCTCGGTGTTGCCGGTGTGGTTCCTGTTGGCGCCGCGCGATTATCTGACCACCTTCCTGAAGATCGGCACCATCGTTGCCTTGGCCGTCGGCATTCTGTTCGTGATGCCCGAGTTGAAGATGCCGGCGGTGACCAAGTTCATCGACGGTACCGGCCCGGTGTTCTCGGGCTCGCTGTTCCCCTTCCTGTTCATCACCATCGCCTGCGGCGCGGTGTCGGGCTTCCATGCTCTGATCAGTTCGGGCACTACGCCGAAGATGCTGGAGAGTGAGACCCAGGGTACCTTCATCGGTTACGGCGGCATGCTGATGGAAAGCTTCGTCGCCATCATGGCGATGATCGCCGCCAGCGTCATCGATCCCGGCGTCTATTTCGCCATGAACAGCCCGGCCGGCCTGATCGGCGTCGATCCCGCCCATGCCGCCGAGGTGGTTTCCAGCTGGGGCTTCGTCATTACCCCCGACCAGCTGACTCAGATCGCCCAGGACGTCGGCGAGAAGAGCATTCTGTCGCGTGCCGGCGGCGCTCCCACCCTGGCGGTGGGCATGGCGCATATCTTCTCGAACTTCATCGGCGGCAAGGCGCTGATGGGCTTCTGGTATCACTTCGCCATCCTGTTCGAGGCCCTGTTCATCCTGACCACGGTCGATGCCGGCACCCGTGTCGCCCGCTTCATGATCCAGGACATGGTCGGCGCCGTGGTTCCCGCTTTCAAGGAAACCAAGAACTGGGCCAACAACGTCATCGGTTCGGCCCTGTCGGTGGCGGCTTGGGGTTACTTCCTCTATGCCGGCGTCACCGATCCGCTGGGCGGCATCAACACCCTTTGGCCGCTGTTCGGCATCTCGAACCAGATGCTGGCCGGCATCGCCCTGATCATGTGTACCGTGGTGCTGTTCAAGATGAAGCGCGGTCATGTCGCCTGGGTGCCGATGTTCCCGGCAGCCTGGTTGCTGATCTGTACCCTCTATGCCGGCTGGCAGAAGGTGTTCAGCGACAATCCTGCCATTGGCTTCTGGGCTCATGGCAACAAGTTCCAGGCGGCGCTGGAGCAGAACCAGATCCTGGCTCCGGCCAAGAACATGGACCAGATGGCGCAGATCGTGATGAACGACCGCGTCGACGGCGTGATGGCCGCGGCCTTCGTGCTGGTGGTTCTGTGCATGCTGGTGGCGGGCGTGATCGCGGTGATCAAAGCCCGTTCGAATCCCAATGTCACAACTCATGAAATCGGCGGTGCTTCGCCGGGGACGGTTGGCAATGCTTGACGAGTTTCGCGCTTTCGTACAGGGCGTGAAGCAGACAGGACGATTGATGATCGGCGTGCCGGACTATGACAATTACGTCCGGCACCGCCAGACCACCCATCCGGGTCTGCCGGTCATGACCTACGAAGAGTTCTTCCGCGAGCGGCAGAACAGCCGCTACGGCATCGGCGACGGCAAGTTCATCCGCTGTTGCTGAAAATGAGCAAAAAAGCACCGCCCGGAAGGCTTCTTCCGGGCGGTGTCTTTTTGTCGGTCAGGAATGGAGCTGGTCGCCAGGGGATGGCAGGGGCGGCAAGGGTTCCAGATCGGGGAAGCCGTCCGTTTCGGCCAGATCGTGATCCAGGCTCTGGCGCAGCAGTTGGCAGGCCAGATCACCGGCCAAGCCGGGCCAGCTGCGCAGGAAGCGAAAGCCGTCGCCGCTGATCAACATGAACTGCCGCAGCAATCGGTGATGTTCGGCCCGATGCGGTTCCAGATCGGCGGCGAGTTCAGCGGCCAGCAGCAGTTCCTCGCGCAGGAAGTGAACCTGCACGGCGGTGACCAGCCGTTCGAACAAGGACATCGCATGGGGGATGTTGCCGGCCAAGGCGGCATCGCGGAAGGATTGCGCCGCCAGCCATAATTTTCGATGGTCGTCGTCCAGCATGGCATGGCCGACGGAATGCTCGGAACGAGCTGAAGATTCGCTTTGCATTGGAACCCTTCCTGCCGGCGGGCCGGTGATGGAGCCTGATGGAATGATTTCAAGAATTGGAATCACTCTCATCTCGGTAGCAGGTGAGAATTCCTATATTTGGGATCAATATGTCGAAATGCCTGTCTCTATAGGACAGAGATCAGGCTTCGCGCACGCCTTTCAGGAAGTCATCGACGGTCGTTTGCAGAACATCGGATTCCTCGGCCAGCGACCGGGCGGCGGCCAGCACCTGACGGGCGGCGGCGCCGGTATCGGCGGCGGCATGGCTGACCGAAGCGATGTTGCTGGACACCGCCTGCGTCGCGCCCGAGGCCTGATGGACATTGCGGGCAATTTCCGAAGTGGCGGCGGACTGTTCCTCGACCGACTGGGCGATGGTCGCGGCAATGCCCTCCACCTCGCCGACGCGCTGCACGATCGAGGCGATGGCGGCCACCGCCTCTTGGGTGGCGGTCTGCACCGCACCGATCTGGGCGGCGATGTCGCCGGTGGCCCGCGCTGTCTGGTTGGCGAGGTTCTTGACCTCGCCGGCGACCACGGCGAAGCCCTTGCCGGCTTCACCGGCGCGCGCCGCCTCGATGGTGGCGTTCAGGGCCAGAAGATTGGTCTGGCTGGCGATGTCGTTGATCAGCCCAATGATCTCACCGATGCGGGCCGAGCTGTCCGCCAACCCGCGCACCACTTCGTCGGCGCGATGGGCTTCGGCAGTGGCGGCTCGGGTGACCTCGCCGGCCTGTTCCACCTGACGGCCGATCTCCAAGATCGAGGAGGTCAATTCCTCGGCGGCGGCGGCCACGGTCTCGACGCTGCTCGAGGCCTCGTTGCCGGCGTCGGCCACATGGGCGGCCTGGCGGTTGGTTTGCTCGGCATTGGCCGACATGGCCTGGGCGGTGCTGTTCAGCTGCGCCGAGGCCGAAGTCATGGTGTGCAGCAGATGGGTCACCGTGCCGTCAAAGTCGGTGGTCAATCCGGCGATGACGCGGGCGCGCTGTTCGCGCACCTGCTGCTCGGCCCGCTGGGCGGCCTCCAGCTTGTGGTTGCGTTCGGCATTGTCGCGGAAGACGGCCAGGGCGCGGGCCATCTCGCCCAGTTCCTTGGCGGCGGTCTCGCTGTCGGGCAGTTCCAGCATCAGATCGCCCTCGGCCAGACGGCCCATGCTGGTGATCGAGGCCTTCAGCGGGCGGACGATGCCGCGGTTGGCAATCCAGTAGCTGACGGCGACCCCCAACAGAACCATCGCCACGGTCAGGCCGATGATGGTCTGCACCGTGGTCCAGGCGGCTTTGGTGAACTCATCCTTGGGCGTGCCGACATAAAGGATGCCGATCACTTTGCCGCTTTGATCCAGGATCGGATCATAGGCGGTCATATAGGGTCGGCCGAGAATCTCGACCTCGCCGCGGAAGGGCTGGCGGGCGGTAAAAATCGACTCGTAAGCGGCGGTGCGAGCCAGCTTGGTGCCGGTGGCGCGCTTGCCGTCGGGGGCGATCACATTGGTGGCGATGCGCTCATCATTCATGAAGATGGTGCAGGTGCCATCCACCAGCTGCTTCACCAGATCCACCAATTGGGTGTCGCCGTTCAGCGGGGTATCGCCCGCCAGCAACTTTCCGTCGGCCAGGGTGAAACTGGCCCCCTTCTGCTTCAGGACGTTCCAGGCCACCTTCATATTGGTATCCACCCGCTCGCGCGCGGCGTCGCGGGCCGAGTCGAACAGCAGGCTGGCGGTCATCAGGCAGGTCAGCAGTCCAAGACCGGCGATGCCGGCCACCATCAGGCTGACAATGCGAGGAGCCAGACCGATCTGGCGAAGGCGGAGGTGGGGCATCACTTATCCCTCTTGCATACCCATATATTTATTATGGGCTGGCTTATACGCTGTGGTTAAACCAAAAGGATAGTAATATTTACGAAGCCGTCAAAATTAATCGTTTGATCAAGATGCTATATTTCAATGGTATAAATTGTCTTATTCATATTTTACCTGAGCTAAAAAGTCGGATATTGCTTTTTGGTATTGATTTAAAAAGCTTTTCCGACATGCCATGCTGGCTGGAACGATGACGAGGGAAGACATTTGTCATGTGCGGACGCTTCGTCCAGAGCAACCCGCTTGAAACATTGGAAGCCCTGTTTCAAGCTTCCTGCCAGCTTTCAGGCGTTGGTCCGCATTATAATCTTGCGCCAACCCAGACGGTCCTGGCGGTGCGGCGCAATCCCGCCAGCGGCAAGCGATCCCTGGATGCTTTGCGCTGGGGGCTGATCCCACATTGGGCTAAGGATGCCTCGGTCGGGGCCAAGCTGTTCAATGCCCGCGCGGATGGTCTGGCCGACAAGCCGTCGTTCCGCGACGCCTTCGCCAAGCGCCGCTGCCTGATTCCCGCCGACGCTTTTTACGAATGGGCGCTGGGCGGCAAACCGCGCCAACCCTTCGCGATCCGCCGCCCCGATGGACAGCCCTTTGCTTTTGCCGGCTTGTGGGAAAATTGGAAAGGCCCCGATGGCGACTGGGTCCGCACCGTCACCATCATCACTACCGAAGCGAACGGCCTGCTGGCCGGGCTGCATCATCGCATGCCGGCGATCCTGGATCCGGCGGATTATGGCAAATGGTTGGGCGACGAACCGGCAAGCCCACAGGATTTGCTGGCCCTGCTGCGCCCTTGCCCGGAAGACTGGCTGGAGGTTTTCGCCATCAGCCCGGCCGTCAATCGCGCCGTCGCCGATGGCCCCGAACTGCTGCTGCCCAAGACCCTGGGCGAAGACGAGGACGAAGACTGATCAGCGGGCTGGCGGCTGCGAAGGCGCCAGCAGCAAGGGGGCCGGGTGGTCGGGCAGACATTCCAGCACCGGGCGCGACTTGCTTTCGAAGATGCTGCCGGGAATCTCGCAAGGCTCATGCTTGCGTTTGCTGGCGCAATATTGGTCGGCCATGTCGTATTCGCCGCCATTGGTCCGATCAACAAGAACGCCGCTCGGCCCGAACACCAGATCGGCCCTTGCCGGCAAAGACGGCAGCAACAGGACGGACAGAACCGCTGTCTCGACCGCCGCCACACCGGCTTCGATCAGATACCAGCCCCAGACCAGGCTGCGGGTGGGGATGGCAAAGGCCAGGTTCCAGGCAATCGGATGGGTCAGCCCCGAGGCCAACAGCCCGGCCAGCAAGGCGCGCTTCCAGGACTGCCGCCAAGCCCATGCCGCCAGCAGCGTCACCGGCAGTTCGATGGCATAGGTCCAGAACAGAGCTTCGAACTGGGTCACGTCATGGGGCTCGGGCAGCTATATCCGGCGGATGGCTTCGTCTCGCAGTTTGCGCAGCCCGTCCGGCATCTTTAAGGTCTGCCGGTCCCAGCCTTCCTGGGTCAGGATATCGTCGAGACATTGTTCCAGCCGGGCATGGGCTTCATCGGCGGCTTGAGCGATCAGGTCGTGAACCTGCCGGTTCGCCTGCGGCTCGATCTGGCAGGTCTCCTGATAGGCGTACAACGCCCGCAAGCCCTGAATCTGCCGGCAGACCTGGGCCGGGCAGGCGCAAAGATAAATGCTGGCTTCGTTCAGAATGCGGATCAGTTGGTCGTCGGAGAACCGGAAGGTCATGGCCATGCTGGCGATCTTTCATCAAGGCTGTGCCAACAGAGTGGGGCGCGAGGCTTCGGCGGTCAAGCCCGCCCCGGGGGCTTCGGGCATCTCTTCCAAGCCGGTGACCCGGTTGCGGCCGCGGCGCTTGGCTTCGTACATGGCTTCGTCGGCATGGCGCTGGATTTCGGGGATGGTTTCGGTGCCGGGGCGACGGCGGGCGACGCCGATGCTGGCGGTGACGGTCAGCCGCTGCGAGCCGATATCGGGCATCAGCCCCTCGATGTCGCTCCGCAGCTTTTCGGCCAGCTGCATGGCGCCCTCCAATCCGGTGTCGGGCAGCAGCACCGAGAACTCCTCGCCGCCGATGCGCCCCACCAGATCGCTTTGCCGCACGCCGGTCATCAGGCAGTTCGCCACGGCTTTCAGCACCAGATCGCCGGCTTCGTGCCCGAAGCGGTCATTGATGCTTTTGAAATGATCCAGATCGACGAACAGCATGGCCAGCGGCCCATCGCCGCGCCGCGACTGTTCCAGGGCGCGTTCGCACTGGGCGTAATAGGAGCGGGCGTTGAACAGCCCGGTCAAGGGATCCTTGGCCGCCAGATCGGCCAGCCGCTGATTGGCTTCGACCATGGCGTGGTGGAAGGAAATCGACCGGGCGGAAAAGGCATGGAAGAAGGCGCTGGCATAGCCCAGCGACATCACCATCGTCACCAGGGCATTGATGGAATAAGGATGGTCGAGATAGGGATTGGCGACCACCACATAGATCATGGTGGTCAAGGTCACGCCGATTCCCCAGCGCCGCCCCAGCACCAGATAGACGCCGGGCAGGTTCAGCACCATCCAGATGACGCGCAGCTCGTCTGCGCCGTTATAAAGGAAGGTGACGGCATAGAGCGCCAGGGCCGCCAGGGCGAATTGCGCGGCGATGGGCATCAGCCGGTTTGGCCTTCCCCGCACCAGAAGCAAGCTGAGAACGCTGTCGATCATGAACAGCTTGCCGCCGATCAGATAGGTCTGGTGATAGCTGCTCAGGCCCGCCCAGGTGGTGATCAGAAACAGCAGCGTGACCAGGAAGCTGAAGGCCAGAATGGCGCAGGTGAAACGGTATTGGAACTTCAGCAGTTCCTGTCCGTCGCGGAATTCGACGTTGCTCCACAGGGCAATGCCGAGAGATTTGCCGAGAGACATGAAGACGCCCCCTCTCATCGCCGTCACCGTCTTCGCGGTCTTGCAGCGGTCTATTCCCCAGCGTTGAAATGGTAAATGAAGCGCCGAAGCCGCAACAAGCGAAAAGGAGTCGGGGGGTGGGAGTGCTTTTGGTAAAAACGCCTATTTTCATGGGGCTTGCGCAAGGGGTTGCAATGCATCGCCGGCTCGTATATTAATCCCGCTCCGTTTCGCCGGACGGCATGTTTGGCGAAACCGTGGAGAGGTGGCCGAGTGGTCGAAGGCGCACGCCTGGAAAGTGTGTATACGTCAAAAGCGTATCGTGGGTTCGAATCCCACCCTCTCCGCCAGACATGCTTTTTAATGTATTGAAAAGCATGAATTTGTTGGGGGCGGCGTAACGCCAACCCCCAAACCAACCCCCAAACGGCACCTGGATTCCCGCGTATCTTGACGCACAGAGGCGGTCAGATCAGCGCCGGATGTGTCCGAGATGCCCCTCTTCCCACGAATCTGACACGCCGACCCGGAACCGGCTATCTCGACCCTCTCGGTTTGCCGAACGGACGAAGCGCCGCCATCATGTCGGCCTGAGACAATTCATGGCTCCAGTACCGGAGCAGCGCATCACCGTTCAGCAGCACCCAGGCCCGGACCAACTTGAGGTCTTGACCCGGCAACCAGCCTCCGCCAACGATTTTGGGGTTGTCCGATATGGTCACACTGACCATCTCGCTCAGGGCCAACTGCGGGCCGCGTTCTCGCGACACCTCGATCCTCGGCCCGTACTGACTGTTATCGCGGACCAAGAGGCACACCGTCATCGGCAAACCGGTATCCTCAGGGTGTAAGACCTCGATCTTGGCCTCTCCCTGTATGGCCGTCAGGATTGTACTTAACTTGATGCTCGCCATTGGAGCCTCCTTGTGGTGATGGGTGAATTGCCCAGGCCAAACAACCGCACGACCGCAAACGCGGACAGCGGGGGGATGAATCATGTGGAAGCGGTTGCGAGTGAGTGGCCTCGTGGTCGCGTCAGTCCAGATCCACTGAGAACCTGGACAGGATGTAGTTTTCCGTCTCGATGATGCCCCTCGGCGGCAAGGGTTTCCCATCACGCATGACGCACTGAAGGTTGCTTTGCGATCTGAGTTGGCGGGCGCGGTTCCAGTTGGTGGTCCCGACATAGACCGGCCAAGACTTCCCTGACGGGGCGCGGATGATCGTTCCGGCGGTGAGGGCTTCGATCTTCCGCCTGAGGAGATGGAGCCGGCTCATTCTGGTGTGCTGCGGGTTCAAGATCACATCAAGAGACGTTGCCGCCTCGAAAAAGCGTTCTTCCAGCGCCCCGTAGCGAACCCGGACGCCGTTCTGACGACTGCCATTCTGGCAACACAAGAGATTAATCTCGCCGCATTCAACCCAGCCGAT
>Ga0318573_10000678_pt1 | contig 11294 bp, 23 predicted proteins | sample GRESIP089b5f21_FD_202515 | JGI IMG/M metagenome (GOLD analysis project Ga0318573, IMG submission 202515) | Tropical soil microbial communities from Luquillo Experimental Forest, Puerto Rico - GRE.SIPMG.089b5f21 | ecosystem: Environmental > Terrestrial > Soil > Tropical forest > Bulk soil... | reverse complement strand
TGGGGTATCCCGACAAAGGGTTACAAGACCAGGACCAACAAGACGTCAACGCGCTTCATTGTCAAGGGACGCACAAAATAATCTCCGTGCATAAAGGGAAGATACGATGGCAAGATCGATACGTAAAGGGCCGTTTGTCGACGACCACCTGGTAAAAAAAGTTGAATCCGAGGCTGCTGGATCGAAGAAGGTCATCAAGACCTGGTCTCGCCGCTCAACCATCACTCCCGATTTTATCGGACTGACTTTTGCCGTACACAACGGGAAGAAATTTATTCCGGTTTTCGTCACGGAAAACATGGTCGGTCACAAACTTGGTGAGTTCGCTCCCACCAGGACTTTTTTTGGACATGCAGCAGACAAGAAGAGCAAGCTGAAGTCCGCAGGCAAACGTTAAAAGGAGTTTGTAATGGAATCAAGCGCTAAACTGTCTTTTGCCCGGCTCTCTCCCAGAAAGACCCGCCTTGTCGTGGACATGGTGAGGGGCAAGGATATACAGACCGCACTCAATATACTCCGTTTTTCCCCGCAGCCCTCGGCGCGTCTTATTGCCAAGCTACTTAGTTCAGCTGTGGCAAATGCAGAGCAGAAGGGTGTTTCCGATGTGGACCGTCTGTACGTGAAGATGATTTGCGTCGATGGCGGCCCGGTTCTGCGGCGCTTCCTGCCGCGTGCGATGGGCAGGGCAAGTAAAATCAGAAAACCGACCAGCCACATTTCCGTTGTGCTGGCTGATAAGTAATAAGCAAACTGGTGGGGGTGAAGTTTTGGGTCAGAAAGTAAATCCGGTAGGTTTCAGGCTTGGAATCATCAAGACATGGGATTCCAAATGGTATGCCAAGGCAGATTACTCGAAACTGCTTCACGAGGACCTGAAGCTGAAGGGGTTCCTCAAAAAGCGGTTGTATAACTCGGGTGTCTCGAAGATCGAGATCGAGCGTGCTGCCAACAAGGCAAAGATCAACATCTATACAGCCAGACCGGGGCTCATCATCGGCAAGAAGGGATCCGAGGTTGAGACCCTGAAAAAGGAACTGGCCAAGCTCACCAGCAATGAGATCTACCTCAACATCCAGGAAGTGCGCAAGCCGGAACTCGATGCGCAGCTGGTGGCGGAAAACGTGGCTCTCCAGTTAGAGCGTCGTATCGCCTTTCGCCGCGCCATGAAGAAGAGCGTGACCTCGTCGCTTAAATTCGGGGCTAAAGGGATCAGGATCACCTGCTCCGGCCGTTTGGGCGGTGCTGAGATGTCCCGGACCGAATGGTACCGTGAAGGTCGCGTTCCTCTGCATACCTTGCGGGCCGACATCGACTATGGTTTTGCCGAAGCGAAGACGACCTACGGCCTCATCGGCGTGAAGGTGCTGATCTTCAAAGGCGAAATCCTCCCCGGCCAAAAATAGAAACAGGAGTCTTTTGCGATGTTAATGCCTAAAAAAGTTAAGCATAGAAAGCAGATGAAGGGGAGAATGACCGGTACCCCGCAGCGTGGCGTAACCCTTGCCTTTGGTGAATACGGCCTTCAGGCAACTGAGTGCGGCTGGGTGGATTCCCGTCATATCGAGGCGGCGCGTATCGCCATGACCCGCTACATCAAGAGGGGTGGCAAGATATGGATCCGCATCTTCCCGGACAAGCCGCTTACTGCGAAGCCTGCTGAAACTCGTATGGGTAAAGGCAAGGGTGCTCCGGACTCGTGGGTCTGCGTGGTGAAACCCGGCAGGGTACTCTATGAGATGGAGGGCGTGACTGAGGAGGTGGCACGCGAAGCGTTACGGCTTGCGGCCCACAAACTTCCTATCGCTACCAAATTCACGTCGAGGAAGGATAGTCATGAAGGTTAATAAACTGAGAGATATGAGCGCTGACGAGCTCCAAAGCAAGACTGCTGAACTTACCCAGGAGCTTTTTAACCTCAAGTTCCAACATCATACCGGACGCCTGGAGAATTCTGCCAAACTCTCCATTGTCAGGAAAGATATAGCCCGGATCAAAACCATACTCCGCGAAAAACGTGGTTAGGGAGAGGCAGATATGAGTGAGCGTGGCAATAAGAAGACTCAGATAGGGGTGGTAGTAAGTGACAAGATGGACAAGACCGTTGTCGTGAAGGTCGATCGTCTCGTCAAGCACCCTGTTTACAATAAGTACATCAAGAGATCGGCCAAATACAAGGCCCATGACGAGAACAACAGCTGTAAGACCGGCGACCGCGTGGTAATAGTGGAGTCGCGCCCCTTGAGCAAGGACAAGTGCTGGAAGATCCGGCAGATCATCTAAAGCATTCCCTAACGCAGGAGTTACCTCATGATACAGATGCAGACAATACTTGACGTGGCTGATAATTCGGGAGCCAAGAAGCTCTTTTGCATAAAGGTGCTGGGCGGTTCCAAGAGGAAATATGCCAGCATCGGCGACATAATCGTGGCGTCGGTTAAGGAAGCCATTCCCAATTCGAAGGTAAAGAAGGGGGATGTGGTCAAGGCGGTGGTGGTGCGCACCGCCAAGGAAATAGGGCGCCCTGACGGTTCCTACATTCGGTTTGACGGAAATTCCGGCGTTGTTATCAACAACCAGAAAGAACCGGTCGGGACCCGTATTTTTGGCCCTGTAGCCAGGGAACTCAGGGCGAAGAAATTCATGAAAATCATTTCCCTCGCCCCTGAAGTACTTTAAACACAGATTGGGAGATAGACGATGCCTGGAAAGAGTCTGCACATAAAAAAGGGTGACACCGTGATGGTGATTACCGGCAAGGACAAGAACAAGACCGGCAAGGTTCTTCAGATCCTTCCGAAGAAGGAAGGGGTGCTGGTTGAGGGGCTCAATGTGGTCAAAAGACATACGCGAGCCCGTGGCAATGAGCCTGGTGGAATTCTCGAAAAAGAAGCGCCGGTTCACCACTCCAATGTCATGATGTACTGCAGCAAGTGTCGCAAGCCGGTGAGAACCAGGGTGAATGTACTTGAAGACGGTAAAAAAGTTCGTATCTGCGTTAAATGCGCCGAAGCTTTCGATAAATAGTACGGAGGATTAAATGGCACGGCTGTCTGAGCTTTACAATAAAGAAATCGTCCCGCAGCTCATCAAGGACTTTGAGTACAAGAACATCATGCAGGTTCCCAAACTGCAGAAGATAGTCGTAAATATGGGGCTCGGCGAAGCCATACAGAATGTCAAGATTCTAGACTCCGCGGTGGAAGAGTTGGCTCTTATCACCGGCCAGAAGGCAGTAATCACCAAGGCAAAGAAGTCGATTGCCACCTTTAAGCTTCGGCAGGGGATGCCGATCGGCTGCATGGTTACTCTCCGCAAGGACAGGATGTACGAGTTTCTCGACCGTCTTGTCAATGTTTCCCTTGCCCGCGTTCGTGACTTCAAGGGCGTTTCTCCCAAGGGTTTCGACGGCAAAGGAAACTACTCTCTCGGCATCAAAGAGCAGCTGATTTTCCCTGAAATTAACTATGATAAGGTTGACAAGATAAAGGGTATGAACATAACCATAGTCACCTCTGCCAAGAGCGATGAAGAAGGCAGGGCTCTGCTCAGGCTGCTGGGGATGCCTTTCAGGAACTAAACAAGTTTTGGAGGAAATGCGTGGCAAAGACATCGATGATCATCAAGGCACAGAGAGGAAGCAAGTTCAAGGTCCGCGAATACAACCGCTGCCCTTTGTGCGGCAGACCCAGGGCCTACTACAGAAAGTTTGACATGTGCAGGATTTGCTTAAGAAAGCTGGCTTCGAGCGGCCAGATACCCGGAGTAATCAAATCGAGCTGGTAACAGCAAATGAATGTATAGAGGAGTATATTCGATGTCGATGACTGATCCTATAGCCGATATGCTTACCCGAATCAGAAACGGTAAGATGGCCAAGCTGCAGAAGGTTGACGTTCCTTCTTCCAACATGAAGGTGAGTCTGGCCAGCGTTCTCAAGGCGGAGGGGTTCATCAAGAACTATAAGGTCATAGCTGACCAGAAACAGGGTGTGCTGCGCGTTTACCTCAAGTACATCGACGAGAAGGATTCGGTCATCACTGAGATCGCGCGCGTCAGCAAGCCAGGCAGCAGAAGGTATGTGACAAGTGATGAAATACCCAGTGTGAAGAACGGGATGGGAATAGCCATCCTTTCCACCTCGAAGGGTATTCTGTCCGATAAATCCGCCCGTGAAGCAGGGGTGGGCGGCGAACTTATCTGCACTGTTTGGTAATTAATCCGGAATCAAGGAGCATTGAGCATGTCCAGGATTGGCAAACTCCCCATTGAGATACCCAAAGGGGTTAAAGTAACGTACAATGAACCATCCATCAAGGTGGAGGGCCCCAAGGGGACCCTTTCGCGCACTGTCATGGGCGGTGTTGCCCTGGAGTTGTCCGACTCGGCCGTAGTGGTGAAGAGAGTGGACGACAGTATCAATGCGCGTTCCGCACATGGCCTCACCAGGACGTTGATCAACAACATGGTAACCGGGGTCACTAAGGGTTTCGAAAAGGCGCTGGAAATCACCGGCGTCGGTTACAGGGCCGAAATGAAGGGTACTGCTCTCAACCTGAGCCTTGGCTATTCCCACCCGATCAACTTTGAGCTTCCTAAAGGGATCAGCGTGGAAGTGGACAAAATGACCAAGGTTGCGGTCAAGGGGATCGACAAGGAGTTGGTAGGCCAGGTGGCAGCCAAGATCAGGGCATTTCGCGGTCCCGAGCCTTACAAAGGGAAGGGAATCAAGTATGCCGGCGAGGCAATTTTGAGAAAAGCTGGCAAGACCGGTAAAAAATAAAAAGTAGAGCTAAGGAGAAGCATCAGTGAGTTCTCTAGCACAGAAAAAGGAATCTCGCCTCAAGCGCCAGGTGAGGGTCAGAAAAAAGATTCGGGGTACTTCAGCGCGGCCTCGTCTTAACGTCTTCAAAAGTGCCAGGCACATTTATGCGCAGCTGATCGACGACACGACCGGCAGAACGCTGGCGGCGGCTTCGACCGCGGCGGACGAGGTCAGCAACGGGCTCAAGTACACTGGCAACGTCGAGGCAGCGCGCAAGGTCGGTGCGGAGATTGCCAAAATAGCACTGGGAAAAGAGATAACCACAGTGGTGTTTGACCGCAACGGTTTTCTTTATCACGGCAGAGTCAAGGCCCTTGCGGAAGCCGCTCGTGAGAACGGACTGACCTTCTAATAGGTACGTAAAAGGAGGCGTTACTTGCTTAAGATCAATTCAAGCGAATTAAATTTAACGGACAGAGTTGTCCATATTAACCGTGTTGCCAAGGTTGTGAAGGGTGGCCGGCGGTTCAGTTTTTCGGCGCTTGTCGTCGTTGGGGACGGCACCGGTTACGTGGGGTACGGCCTCGGTAAGGCAAACGAGGTACCGGAAGCCATTCGTAAGGGTGTAGAACAGGCGAAGAAGAACCTTATCAAGGTGCCGATCGTTGAAGGACAGACCATCCCTTATGAGGTGGAAGGGCATTTCGGTGCCGGGCGCGTCTTGATGATGCCTGCGTCGGCAGGTACGGGCGTTATTGCCGGTGGTGCCGCAAGGGCGGTGTTTGAGTCGGCGGGAGTCCACAATATCCTCGCCAAATGTCTTGGCTCCAACAATCCTCATAATGTTGTAAAAGCGGCCTTTGCCGGGTTGAAGAGTCTCAGGAGCCCTGAGGAAATTATGGCACGAAGAGGTATGACGGAGTAGAGTCGGAATCTTCCAAGGAGTGATGCATGTCGTCAGAAGTCAAAGTAACCCTGATAAAGAGTCATATCGGGAAACCTCCCAAGCAGCGCGCCGTGTTGAATGGTATGGGGCTTACAAAGGTTAATAAAACCGTTGTTCTCCAGAATACCCCTGAAATAATGGGGATGATCAACAAGGTTTCCCATCTGGTGAAAGTGGAAGAGTAATCCCTCTTGAGGTGTGAAAAATGGAATTGAACGATTTAAGGCCTGCCATCGGTGCAGCGAAAAATAGAAAACGCATTGGCAGGGGCCCGGGCTCCGGTCACGGGAAGACCGCAACCAAAGGTCACAAGGGGCAGAAAGCCAGAAGCGGCGGCAGCATTAAGGCGGGTTTTGAAGGCGGGCAGATGCCGATGCAGCGGAGGCTCCCGAAAAGGGGTTTCACACCTCTGACACGGACGGAATACGTTGTCGTCAATCTCGGACAGCTTGAAATTTTCGAGGCAGGTACGAGTGTCGATATGGAGAAGCTCGTGAAACACGGCTTGATCGGCAAGAAAGTGCTCGACGGCGTGAAGGTTCTTGCAACCGGCGAATTGACCAAGCCTTTGACGGTAAAAGCCCATAAGTTCAGTGCCGCCGCCAAAGAGAAAATAGTGGCGGCAGGCGGTTCCGTCGAGGAGATATAACCCGTGCTAGAGGGATTCCAGAATATATTCAAGATTCCCGAACTGCGTAAAAGGGTTCTCTTTTCGCTCGGGATGCTTGTCGTGTACCGGATTGGCTGCCATATCCCGACTCCTGGAATTGACAGCCAGGCACTGGCACATTTCTTCAAACAGGCACAGGGGACTCTTTTGGGCATGTTTGACATGTTTTCCGGTGGTGCTCTGGAAAAGCTCACGGTTTTCGCACTCGGCATCATGCCGTATATCTCGTCATCGATCATTTTTCAGTTGCTCACAGTTGTCGTCCCTGCCGTAGAGAAACTTTCGAAGGAAGGTGAGGCGGGGCGCAAGAAAATCATACAGTACACCAGGTACGGAACGATTGTTTTGAGTGTCGTTCAAGGCCTTGGGATAAGCATCGGTCTTGAAAGCATGCGCGGTCCAGCGGGTGAGATGGTGGTTCCTAATCCGGGATGGGGATTCCGTATCATGACGGTCATCACCCTCACAGCAGGTACCGCTTTTATCATGTGGCTTGGCGAGCAGATGTCGGAAAAAGGGATCGGCAATGGGATTTCGCTGATTATTTTTGCGGGTATTGTGGCACGAATTCCGACTGCTATCGTCAACAGTTTTAAGCTCATGAACCAGAACCAGCTTTCTCTCTTCGTGCTCTTTTTTGTCGTGGCGGTAATGTTCGGGGTTATTGCCGCAATCGTTTTTGTTGAGCGCGGCCAGCGGAGGGTGCCCATTCACTATGCGAAACGTGCTGTCGGCTTGCAGACCTTCGGTGCTCAAACGTCGCACCTCCCGCTGAAGATAAATATGGCCGGTGTCATTCCCCCGATTTTCGCATCGTCAATTATTATGTTCCCGGCAACGATCGCAAATTTTATCAATATCCCCTGGGTACAGCGTGCTGCGAAAAGCCTGACGCCAGGTAACTGGGTTTATAACATTTTTTATGTTGCCTTCATTGTCTTTTTCTGTTATTTCTATACGGCTGTGACTTTTAACCCCGTTGACGTGGCGGAAAACATTAAAAAGCATGGTGGCTATATCCCTGGTAAGCGGCCCGGGAAGGAAACATCCGAGTTTCTCGACACGGTCTTGACGAAGCTTACCTTTGCGGGTGCCATTTATATTTCCATTGTGTGTGTCTTGCCGTCCATTCTCATCGGCAAGTTCAATCTTCCCTTTTACTTTGGAGGCACAGCGCTTCTCATCGCGGTGGGCGTCGGTATGGACACCGTTGCGCAGATCGAGTCACACCTGATAACCCGCAGCTACGAAGGGTTCATGAAGGGCGTCAGGATCAAGGGGAGAAAATAGGCGGTTATGAACCTCATACTTCTAGGCCCTCCAGGTGCAGGTAAGGGAACGCAAGCAAAAATACTTATAAAAAAATATGCGATTCCTCAGGTCTCTACAGGCGATATCCTGCGGTCAGCTGTGGCTGAGAAGACTCCCATGGGGGTCAAGGCCAAGGAATTCATGGACCAGGGAGCGCTTGTTTCTGACGAGGTTGTGGTTGGTATCGTAAAAGAGCGACTGTCCAAACCCGATTGCGCAGCCGGTTTCATTCTCGATGGCTTTCCGAGAACTGTTGCTCAGGCAGACGCCTTGAAGCAGATGCTCGAAGCACTTGGCAAGTCGATTGACCATGTCATTTGCATCACCGTAGAGAAGGATGAACTCCTGGAGCGTGTTACCGGGCGTCGAACCTGCAGGGGCTGTGGTAAAGGCTATCATGTAGCTTTCGACCCGCCGAAGGTGGCCGGTACGTGCGACGAGTGCAACGGCGAGTTGTACCAGCGTGACGACGACAGCGAAGAGACGATGCGGAAACGCCTGAGTGTTTACGAGGAGCAGACTGCTCCCCTTATAGCGTATTATGCGCAGCAATCTCTCCTTCGAACCGTGTACGGCATCGGCACCATCGAAGAGATACAACAAAAGCTCCTTGGTATTCTCGAGGGTCGTCAAGGGTGATCGTCCTGAAATCTCCTCAAGAGATTGAACGGATGAAAGTTCCTTGTAAAATGGTTGCGGAAGTACTTGAAGTGCTCAAAGCGTTGGTCCGGCCCGGCGTAACCACGCTGGCCCTGAATGACACGGCTGAAAAGGAAACCATACGTCGGGGCGCCAAACCGGCATTCAAAGGGTATAGCGGGTATCCTTACTCTCTGTGCTGCTCGGTCAACGATCAGGTTGTTCATGGAATGCCGAGCTCGGAACCCCTGCACGACGGTGACATCGTCAGTTTGGATTTCGGGGTCTTTTTTGACGGATTCTATGGCGATGCAGCGGTGACGCTCCCGGTCGGGACGGTTTCCGATGGTGCCACAAGGCTGATAAAGGCAACCGAAGAATCGCTCGTTGCCGCAATCAAAGCGGCAACGACTGAAAACAGGCTTTCGGACATCTCTCACGCAGTCCAATCATACGTTGAACAACGCGGGTACTCGGTAGTCCGTGATTTTGTCGGTCATGGCATTGGAAAAAGTCTTCACGAGAGTCCCCAACTGCCCAATTACGGTTTGCCAGGCAGAGGGATGAAGCTGAAGCCCGGGATGGTTCTCGCGATAGAACCGATGATCAACGAAAAAGGCCATGCTGTCCGGGTTCTGGAGGACGGGTGGACGGCGGTAACGGTGGACGGCGGGCTTTCGGCGCATTTCGAGCATACCGTTGCCATCACGGGGCATGGACCGGAGATACTGACTAAACTTTAGCTCATACGGATGTGAAAGGAATCGCGATGAAGGTACGGGCATCTGTCAAGAAAATCTGTGAAAAATGCAAGATTGTGAAACGCAAGGGTGTAGTCAGGGTAATCTGCGACATCCCCAAACATTCCCAGAAACAGGGATAGGAATAACCACGAGGAGGAACGGGCATTGGCACGTATAGCTGGTATAGACTTACCGAAAAATAAACGGGTCGAGATCGCGCTTACCTACATCTACGGGATTGGCAGGTCAACCTCTCAGAAGATTCTTGCGGAGTCCGGCGTGGATATGAACACCCGGACTGACAATCTCACAGAGTCTGAAGTCGCACGTATCAGGGAGTATATCGATAAGAACATCAAGGTTGAAGGTGACCTTCGTCGTGATGTTTCGATGAACATAAAGCGCTTGATGGACCTTGGCTGTTACAGGGGGCTCCGGCATAGGAAGGGGCTGCCGGTACGTGGTCAGAGAACCAAGACCAACGCGCGTACGAGAAAAGGGCCTGCAAGGACCGTGGCAGGCAAGAAGAAATAATCCTTAGGGATGCGGAGGAACAATGGCTAGTCCGGCAAAAAAAATCGTCAAGAAGAAAAAGGAACGCAAGAACATACCCAACGGCGTGGCGCACATTCAGGCCACTTTCAATAATACCATGATCACCATTACCGATCCCGTCGGGAATGTGGTTGCGTGGTCGACAGCCGGGTGTAAGGGGTTCAAGGGTTCACGGAAGAGCACGCCCTTTGCTGCTCAGATCGCCGCCGAGGATTGTGCAAAGAAGGCCCAGGAGCATGGTATGAGGAGCGTTGAAGTATATGTCAAGGGCCCCGGCTCCGGGCGTGAATCCGCTCTTAGAGCGTTGCAGGCCGCTGGCTTCAGTATAAGTTTCATTCGCGACGTAACCCCCATTCCCCATAATGGGTGTCGTCCGCCGAAACGGAGAAGGGTTTAATCCTACAGGAATTAATAGCGTTAAGGAGGTCTTGATTGGCTAGATATACTGGACCCTCGTGCAGGCTCTGCAGGAGGCAAAATATGGAGTTGTTTCTCAAGGGGGAGCGCTGTTATACGGATAAATGCGCCATCAAGAGAAGAAACTATCCGCCGGGCCAGCACGGTCAGGCCAGGACCAAGGTCACCGATTACGGCGTGCAGCTTCGTGAGAAGCAGAAGGTGCGTCGTATTTACGGGATTCTGGAAATGCAGTTCCGTTCCTATTTTGAAAGAGCTGACCGGATGAAAGGTGTCACGGGCGAGAATCTCCTTTTTCTGCTTGAGAGGCGACTCGATAATATCGTGTACCGCCTCGGTTTTGCCTCTTCTCGCATCGAAGCGCGTCAATTGGTACGGCACGGGCATTTCAAGCTGAACGGTAAAAAGGTCAATATTCCCTCCATCCAGATCAAAATGGGCGATGTGGTTGAACTCCGCGAGAAAAGCCGGAAGATTGCCTGCATTAACGAATCCCTGGAAGGTGTTGTACGGCGGGGCATCCCGCAGTGGCTCGAATTGGAAAAGGACGCGTACAGGGGTGTGATAAAATCACTGCCAGTCAGGGAAGACATCACTATGCCGATCCAGGAGCAATTGATCGTCGAGCTCTACTCCAAGTAAAAGCTTGCAACACCCGCTACAGGGAGGAAATACATGTATAAAAATTGGCGCGACCTGATTAAGCCGAAAAAGCTTCAGGTTGAAGCGGAGTCACTTACTACTACGTACGGTAAATTTTACGCTGAGCCTTTTGAACGCGGCTTCGGCACAACTCTGGGCAATGCACTCAGGAGAGTGCTCCTTTCTTCGCTTCAGGGTGGGGCGATTGTCTCCGTGAGGATCAAAGGGGTTCTGCACGAGTTTTCCGCTATCCCTGGCGTGAAAGAGGATGTGACAGACATCATCCTCAACCTGAAGGGTGTCCGGTTGAAGATGCACGGCTTTGAGTCACGCTCCATAAGAATCGTTCACAAGGGTGAGGGTATTGTAAAGGCGGGCGACATTATCACCGATCCAAATGTGGAGATACTGAATCCGGACCATCATATCGCTTCCTGTTCAAAAGACGCAAATCTTGAGATGGAGATGGTCGTCAAGATGGGGAAGGGGTACGTTCCTGCTGACAGAAACAGGGACGAGAAAGCACCGGTTGGAACCATACCGATCGATGCCATATTTTCTCCCATTGAAAAGGTCAATTTTACCGTCACTAATGCGCGCGTCGGCCAG
>Ga0318573_10000673_pt1 | contig 11354 bp, 9 predicted proteins | sample GRESIP089b5f21_FD_202515 | JGI IMG/M metagenome (GOLD analysis project Ga0318573, IMG submission 202515) | Tropical soil microbial communities from Luquillo Experimental Forest, Puerto Rico - GRE.SIPMG.089b5f21 | ecosystem: Environmental > Terrestrial > Soil > Tropical forest > Bulk soil... | reverse complement strand
ATCCGACATATTGCGGGTGCCGGACATATTCATAGACACCGGTCGTTGCCAGAGTGTGCCGTCTCTGCGCGTCATAGTGAACCTTCCACGCAGCTGATAGCAGGATGAAGCCGCCGAAGATTGCTGCAATGCTGAGCATATGCAGGACGCTCCAATGCGGGTCGCCGTGCAGACCAAGCAGCGTCGACCACAAGTGTCCCGCGTCATGCGAGAATGGGTCGATGCCTGGATAGGTGCGGCTAATCCATCCCGAAAGCAGGTAGATCGTCAGCGGGAAGCCGTACATCTCGGTAAACAGCGCGACGATGAAAGCCGAGAAGGCGCCGAAGGAACGCCAATCGCGGCCCGTCGCCGGCTTCGTAAAACTGAAAGCGAAAATGACAAAGACCGCGGTGTTAATGATCACCAGCCCCCAGAGGCCATAGGCCGGCGCAGTGTCGTGCGTCATGGCCTCCCCTCCCCTTCCTCATCCAGGTTCGACCGCGGCGCCTGACCGTGCCCGCCATGATGCCCATGGTGCATGAAGAGGTGCATCAGCGGACAGGCAAGGATCAGCAGATAGGGCAGCACGCCGAAGACATGCGCGGTGTGCTCCGTCAGCAAAAAGAACCCCGCCACAATAAGGAAACCGCAGGTCACAATCCCTATCGGGGTTCGCCACCAGGACGGCTCTTGGTGTTCGTGGTTCATTGGGCCAGTCCTTAACTCAGCGTCCGAGACGCCGGATGAAAAAATTGTAAAGCGGCCCGAACACCAATGCGATGTACCAACCCCAGATGAAGCTTTCGATGAGCCCAAGAAAGTAGCTTTGCCAGCTCAGAAGTTCGAAGCCCGGCAAAAAGATGGACAGTGCCGAATGCTGCACCGGGAAGCCGGGCAGCAACAGATATCCCGCAATGCAAATTATGTAAGAAATCACGAAGAACGCGCTCAGGCTCAACCCCAGCGTCACAATGGGGATTGCCTTCGCTTGTCCGCCATCTGCCTGAATCCCCGGTCGGGCTCCCGCCATGCTTTGCATCTGACTCATGATGACACCTCCCGCTTTCGCTACATCATCCCCATCGGACCGATCAGTAGTTCGTCGGCGGTTTTCTTCTGTTCTTCGCTGAGTGCCGCGTAGAGCGGGTCAACGGCCGCCTTGAATTTTTGCAGCGCCTCGAGATGCGCGGCCATCATCTTTTCCCGCATGGCCAGCTTATCCGGCAATGTGGCCGTCTGTGAGCCTCCCATCATGCCGCCCGCAATGTCGCCCATGCTCTTGGCATTCGCGCGAATCGCATCGGCCACGGCGTTCCATAGCGGCAGCTGCGCGTCGGTGATCTTCAGCTCGGTTTTGAGAAAAGCCAGCCGGCCCTCGACATGGCGGGTCATGGCGCCCATCATCGACATGCCATCTCGGCCCATCATCATGCGCATCATGCCCATCATCGGCATGTCGCCGGCGCCGGCCATTCCGCCCGGCATCTCTGGACCTGCCGCCGCCGGGGGCGCCGGCGGATGATGCTCATCATGCTGGGGCTGTTGTGCGAGCGCAGTGCCTGCGATCAGCGCCAACATCAGCACCGGCCAGGTACAAACTTTGCGGGGACGCATGTCAAATCCTCTCCAGCTGACTACCTGTATCCGATGCGGTTGCCAGGCAAATTGATCCAGATCAAATTGGTCGTCGATTTGCCGCGTGTAAATAGACACAAAGAAACCTTCTAGCGCAGGAAGGTTCGATTAAATAAACCTTCCAACGCTGGAAGCCTCCACGTAAGGACTAGCCCTGATGACTACGGCCGAATCACTAGCCCGCCATCAACACCATGCTCCGGTGCCGCCGGCGGAGGTGTTTGACCCCGTGTGCGGGATGACCGTCGATCCGGCCAAGGCGAAGCACCACGCCGAGCATGCCGGCCTCAGCTACTTTTTCTGCAGCGCCCGTTGCGCGGAAAAGTTCACGGCCGAGCCGGCGCGCTACATCGTCGGCTCCCGGCAGGGCCGAGGCCCCGCCACCGCCGGGGGGGGCGAGATCTTATGGACCTGCCCGATGCATCCGCAGATCGTGCGTCGAGAACCTGGCAGCTGCCCGATATGCGGTATGGCGCTGGAGCAGATGACGCCCGCGGCCGGCGATACAACAAGCCCCGAGCTGCGCGACGTGACGCGGCGTTTTTGGGTCGGTGTCGCGCTCTCGTTGCCGCTGCTGGCCATCGCTATGGCCGAGCACTTCAACAAAGCGGCGCTTGATGACCTGATCTCGCCTCGCCTGCTCGTCTGGTTGCAGGTGATCCTCGGCACGCCGGCCGTGCTGTGGGGCGGTTGGCCGTTTTTCGAGCGCGGCTGGGCTTCGGTCGCGAACCGCCGGCTCAACATGTTCACCTTGATCGCGCTCGGCACCGGTGTGGCCTATGTCTACAGCCTGGTCGCCGCGCTCGCCCCGGGCATCTTTCCCGCCTCATTCCGCAACCCCGATGGGCAGGTCCCGCTCTATTTCGAGGCGGCTGCCGTCATCGTCACTCTGGTTCTGCTGGGCCAGGTGCTCGAGCTGCGCGCCCGGTCCCAAACGAGTAGTGCGATCCGCGCGCTGCTCGATCTGGCCCCCAAGCGCGCCCGGCGGCTGCGCGAGGATGGCAGCGACGAGGACATCCCGCTCGAAGAGGTCGTTCCAGGCGATCGCCTGCGCGTGCGGCCCGGCGAGAAGGTCCCGGTCGACGGCGTGGTGCTCGAGGGCCACAGCGCCATCGATGAATCGATAATATCCGGCGAGCCGGTGCCGGCCGAGAAGAGCTCGGGCGACAAGGTGACCGGTGCCACCGTCAATACGACCGGCAGCTTCGTGATGCGTGCCGAGCGGGTCGGCAGTGACACCCTGCTCGCCCAAATCGTTGCCATGGTCGCGGAAGCCCAGCGATCCCGCGCGCCGATCCAGAAACTGGTCGACACGATCTCAGCCTGGTTCGTGCCTTCAGTGGTCGTCATCGCGCTGATGACCTTTGTCGTGTGGTCGATCCTCGGCCCAACGCCGGCCATGGGCTTTGCGCTGGTCAACGCCGTCGCAGTACTGATCATCGCCTGTCCGTGCGCGCTCGGTCTCGCCACACCGATGTCGATCATGGTCGGCACTGGGCGCGGCGCGCGCGCCGGCGTTCTCGTAAAGAACGCCGAAGCGCTCGAGCTGATGGAAAAGATCGATACGCTAATCGTCGACAAGACCGGAACCCTGACCGAAGGCAAACCGAGACTGGTCGGCGTCGTCCTGTCCGGGACTATCGCTGAAGACGACGTGCTGCGTCTCGCCGCCAGTCTGGAGCGCGGCAGCGAGCACCCGCTGGCAGCCGCGATCGTCAAAGGCGCCGAGGAACGCGGACTCCAACTCGCCGCCGCTGCCGATTTTAGCTCCGAAACCGGCAAAGGGGTGGTCGGTTCGGTCGACGGCAAGCGGGTCGCAGTCGGCAACTTGGCCCTCTTTGGTTCTCTCGGCATCGAGGCGGACGGCTTCGCCCAACACGCGGAGGAACTTCGCAAAGAGGGTCAGGTGGTGATCCTGGTCGCGGTCGATGGCCATGCGGCCGGGCTCGTAGCGGTCGCCGACCCGGTCAAAGAAAGTGCTGTCGGTGCGTTGCAGGCGTTGCGGGGGGAGCGCATTCGCGTGGTGATGCTGACCGGCGACAGCCGCACGACGGCGCAGGCGGTTGGACGCCGGCTCGGCATCGATGATGTCGTCGCCGAAGTGTTACCCGATCAGAAGGCCGCGGCCGTGAAGAAATTTCAGCACGAGGGCCGGTTCGTCGGCATGGCGGGCGACGGCATCAACGACGCGCCGGCGCTGGCGCAGGCCCATGTCGGGATCGCAATGGGCACCGGGGCCGATGTGGCGATGGAAAGTGCCGCTGTTACGTTGATCAAGGGCGACCTGCAGGGGATCGTGCGGGCGCGCCGGCTGAGCCGGGCCACCATGCGGAATATCCGTCAGAACCTGTTCTTCGCCTTCATCTTCAACGCGCTTGCGGTGCCGATCGCGGCCGGCGTTCTTTATCCGGTGGTCGGTTTGCTGCTCAACCCGATGATCGCCAGCGCCGCGATGAGCATGAGCTCGGTTCTTGTTGTCACGAATGCATTGCGCCTTCGCGCCGCCCGATTATGAGCCTACCGGGCTATCCGCTTACTCGGGGCGCTCGAGTTCCTGGATCGCGGCCTTCAGAAAGCGGGCCGCTTCGCCGCCGGTGACCGCGCGATGGTCGAAGGTGAGCGACAATGGCAAGAGGCGATGGGCGACGAGTTTGCCGTCGGCGACGACCGCACGCGGCGCAATGCGGCCGGCCCCGAGGATCGCAACCTGCGGCGGGACGATGACGAGTGCCGCGAACCGCCCCCCGAACATGCCGAAATTCGACAGGGTGATGGTCTGGCCGCGCAGCTCGGCGACCGGCACCGAGCGCGCCCGCACATCTTTCTTCATCGCTTCGATCCCGCGCCTCAGGTCCGCGGCATCGCGGCCGCCGACGTTGCGCAGCACCGGAACGAAGAGCCCGTCCCCGGTGTCGACCGCCAAGCCCAAATCGATCTGCTTGATCAGACGGCGCTCCATGTTGCGCCCGTCGTACCAGGCGTTGAGCTCGGGAACCGCGGTGCACCCGGCGACCATTGCACGGACAAGCCGGATCGTCGTATCGCTGCCCGGCGCCCAAGCCTCGATGTCGGCCTCGTCGGACACCGTCGCCGGGACGATTTCGGCGTGCGAGCGGGTCATGTTGACGGCCATCGCCCGGCGCACGCCAGCGAGCGGCTCGGCCGGTCCGGCATCGGTCAACGCCCGCGCCGCACGCTCTACATCGGCACTGGTCACGGCACCGCCGGGACCGCTCGCCGCGACGATCTTCAAATCGACGCCGAGCCGCGTTGCCAATGCCCGCACCGCCGGTGTTGCCCTGACGGCCGCAGCTCCTGCCGGTGCGGCCTCGGCCGCTCGCGCGGGCGAGGGCGGGGTGGCGACAGCGAGTTCGCCGACCACCGTTCCGGTATCGGCGCGCGAACCTTCGTCAAACTCGACCAGAGCGGCACCAACTTTGACCCGCTCGCCTGGCTGAGCACAGAGCCGGGCGATCCGGCCAGACTGCGGTGAAGGGACTTCAACAACCGCCTTTTCGGTTTCGACCGAGACGAGCGGCTGGTCGGCCACGACATGGTCGCCCTCGGCGACATGCCAGGCGACGAGTTCCGCCTCTTGCAGGCCTTCGCCGAGATCAGGCAGGACAAAGGTGCTCATGGCTTCATTGATACGCTAGGATCCGCCGCGCGGCCGCAAGTATACGGGTCTCGCCTGGCAGATAATGCTGCTCGAGGCGCGGCAGCGGCATCACCGTGTCCCAGCCAGTGACCCGCTCGATCGGCGCGAGGAGCGAAACAAGCCCGCGCTCGGCGATTCTCGCGGCGACCTCGGCGCCAAACCCGCCGGTCAGCGGCGCCTCGTGAACGATCACGCAACGGCCGGTCTTCGCGACTGATGCGAGGACAGTATCGCTGTCGAGCGGCTTCAAGGTCGCGACATCGATGACCTCGACACTGACCCCCTCCTCCGCCAAGGTGTCGGCAGCCGCCATAGTCTCCTTGATCATCGCCCCCCAGGTGACGAAGGTGATGTCGCTGCCTTCGCGCAACACGAAACACCGGTCGAGCGGCAGTGCCGCACCGTCGTCCTCGACCTCCTCGCGCGCGGCCCGATAGAGCCGGGTCGGTTCGAGAAAGACCACCGGGTCGGGGTCGCGGATTGCAGCGAGCAGCAGGCCATAAGCGCGCGCCGGCGAGGATGGGATCACGACACGCAGACCGGGGATATGGGCGAACATTGCCTCTGGGCTCTCCGAATGGTGCTCGATAGCTCGGATGCCGCCGCCCGCCGGCGAACGCACGACCATCGGGCAGCTGAGCCGCCCGCGGGTGCGGGTGCGCAGGCGCGCGGCATGGTTCACCAGCTGGTCGATCGCCGGATAGATGAAGCCGGTGAACTGGATCTCGGCGACCGGGCGGAAGCCCTGGGCGGCGAGGCCGACCGACAGTCCAGCGATCGCGTTCTCGGCGAGAGGCGTGTCGAGGACGCGGTCCCCTCCGAAGCGCGCCAATAGACCTTCGGTGGCGCGGAACACGCCGCCCTCGGCCGCGACGTCCTCGCCGAGAACGAGGACATTTACATCCTCGGCCATCGCGCGGGCGAGCGCCAAATTGACGGCCTGGACCAGGTTGATCTCGGGCATCCGCCGTCACTCTTGCGCCACGCCGAGTGGCGCCTGGCGCTGCTCGATCAGGTCCTTTGGTAAGGTCTTGTACGTAAAATCGAAGATCGTTTCCGGCCCCTGCGGCGGGGTTGCGAGATAGGCTTCGACCGCTTTGTCGACTGCCCCCGAGACCTCCGCCAGCAGACCCTCCTCGTCTGCCTTTGCCCATATGCCGCGGCCGACGAGATGGTTCCGCAGCCGAGTGATCGGGTCTTCGCCCCAATGCGGGCTTACATCGGTATCGCTGCGGTAGCGACGCGCATCATCGGCCGTGGTGTGGTCGCTCAATCGATACGTCAGCGCCTCGATCAGGTGCGGCCCTCCGCCCGATCGTGCCTTGACGACGGCGCGAGCCACAGCTTCGCGCACCGCGATGACATCGTTGCCGTCGACCTGCTCGCCTTCGATGCCGGCGGCGATCGCCTTTTGCGCCAGCGTCTCGGCTGCTGTTTGCTGAGCGACCGGGAGTGAAATTGCCCAGCGGTTGTTGTTGACGACAAAAACCAACGGCAGACTCCACACCCCGGCCATGTTGAGCGCTTCGGCGACGTCACCTTTCGAGGTGGCGCCGTCGCCAAAGGCGCAGACGGCAACCCGTTGCTCATGCCTTAGCTTGAAGGCGAGAGCGACACCGACCGCGTGCGGCGCGTGGGTCGCGACCGGCACACAGATTGGAAAATCCTGACGCGCCTCGGCAACATCGCTGCCCCGCTCGTCGCCGCCCCAAAACCAGAAAAGCTCGACCAGGCTCACCCCGCGCCACAACTGGGCGCCATGCTCGCGAAAGCTCGGCAGAAACACATCATCCTTGCGCATCGCCGCGGCGATCCCGACGCCCACCGCTTCCTGACCCAGCGCGGAAGGAAAGGTGCCGAGCCGGCCTGTGCGCTGCAGGGCCACCGCCTTGGCGTCAAAGGCGCGCGCCAGCACCATCGCCCGGTAGAGGGCCACCAGCTCGGCGCGGTCGGCGGCAAAATCGGGCAGCGGGCGAACCGCATTGCCTTTGGGATCGAGAAACCGGCTGTAGCGGATTTCGAACCGCGCCACCGTCGCCGCAGCGGGTTCACGGGCGGCTTGGGTAATGTCAGGCAATTCCAAGATTTTTTCGGCGGACGGCATCTCATACTCGAACGTAATTCGCGATTGCCGATATGTGGTAACGCTTGCTGTCGAGCGATAGCTCCACCTGCGTCATCCAAGGGAAGGTGAGTCCGATCGGCGACTGCCGCTCCCTGCCGGCAGCGGTAAATTTCTTCAAGCCTCGCAAAACTCCGCGCTCGGAGAGGGAAATTGACGTGGAATCAGAGCTTTGATGCGATTTTGCCCCGACACCCGGCAGCCGAATTTCGAGGCGGTTTTGCGCCCGCGGCAGCCGAATGGCAGTGAAATTCAGCAACACCCTTCCAGAGGGGTTTAATCATCATCTAAATTCAATTCTGATAATTAACTTTATAGCATCGAATGGGTATATATGCGAGGAAGCCGGCCTGTGCAAGGGTCGAGCCCGGTGAACGACGAGGGCGCGAAAATGGCCGATCGGACCTATGCTTACATCATCGTCGGCGCCGGATCGGCCGGCTGCGTGCTCGCCAACCGGCTCAGCGAAGACCCCAGCGCTCGGGTATTGCTGCTCGAGGCCGGGGGCTGGGACCGCGACCCGTGGATCGGCATTCCGCTGGCCTGGGGCCGGATGCTGCAGCAGCGCAAGCATGATTGGGGATATTTCACCGAGCCCGAGGCGACAATGGACGGCCGGCGAGTGGAGTGCGCCCGCGGCAAAGTTATCGGCGGTTCGTCGTCGATCAACGCGATGGCCTATGTCCGCGGTCATCGCGACGATTACGAGCGCTGGGCCGTCACCGGCTTGGACACCTGGTCCTACGCCAATGTGTTGCCTTACTTCCGCCGCCAAGAGTCCTGGGAGGGCGGCGCCAGCTCCTTTCGCGGCGGCGATGGGCCGCTCACCACGCGGACCGCCCGCTTCGAGGACGAGGTCATCGGAGCCTTCTTTGCCGCCGGGCAGGCCTCCGGCCATCCCTTGACCGAAGATTACAACGGCGCCCAGCAAGAAGGGTTTTGCCGGATGCAGCAGACGATCCGTGACGGGCGACGATGCAGTGCCGCTGTGGCCTATCTGCGGCCGGCACTGGCGCGGCCCAACCTCGAGGTCGAGGTCGAGGCGCTGGCGACGCGCATCCTCTTGGAAGGCAATCGCGCTGTGGGGGTGGAGTATCTGAAGGGAAGAGAGCTGCTGACCGTCCGCGGCGAACGTGAGGTAATCCTAGCGGGTGGCGTAATCAATTCGCCGCAGCTCTTGATGCTTTCCGGGATCGGCGACCCCGAGGCGCTCAACAAGCAGGGGATCGCGGTGAAGGCCGCGCTGAGCGGCGTTGGCCGCAACCTTCAGGACCAAGTCTCGGTCACCATCGCTTACGCCCGCAGGGAGCCAGGTCCGTTGCATGCAAAGATGCGTGCGGACCGCATCGCTCTGGAGCTCGCAAAAGCCTATTTGCGCGGCGCGGGGATCGCGGCTGATTGGCCGGGTGGGGTCATGGCCTTTCTAATGAGCGCCCCTGGGCTGCCATTTCCGGACATCCAGCTGATCTTCAATGCCGCACCCATGACGGCGCATCCCTATTTTCCGCCCTTTGTACAGCCCTATGCCGATAGTTTCGGCTGCCGCGCCGTTCTGTTGCGGCCCGAGAGCCGCGGTCATATCGAGCTCGCTTCGCGCGATCCCCGTGTCGCAGTCCGCATCCGCCAGAACTTCCTCGCGACCGAGAACGACTGGGCGACGTTGCGGGCCGGCGTCCGGATCGCCCGCGAGGTCGGTGAACAGGCTCCCCTGGCCGCGTTCGCGGCAAGTGAGATCGCGCCGGGCCCGGCTTGCCGGTCCGACACCGAAATCGACGCCTATATCCGGGCGACCGGGATCACCGTCCACCATCCGCTCGGCACCTGTAGGATGGGGCGCAAGACCGATCCAGCAGCTGTCGTCGACCCCGAGCTCAGAGTGCTGGGTGTCGATGGCCTGCGCGTCGTCGACGCTTCAGTGATGCCCGATCTCGTCGGCGGCAACATCAACGCACCCGTCATCATGATCGCCGAAAAGGCGGCCGATCTGATTCGCGGCCGGGCTCCGCTAGCACCGGTCAACGTCTAGCTTCTATACCGTCGCCTCTAACAGCTCGTCCTCGGCCTCGCCGTCGAGCACGAGGTTCAGACGCTCATCGTTGAGCTCGCCCATCCATCGCGAAATCACTACGGTCGCGAAGATGTTGCTGAACAGGTTGGTGACGGCGCGGATCTCGGACATGAACCGCTCCACCCCAAGGAGCAGCGCCAACCCGCCGACCGGCAATATTCCCAGAGCCGGTAGTGTCGCAGCGAGAGCGACAAAGCCGGCGCCGGCAACTCCCGCCGCACCCTTGGAGGTGAACAGCATAACAAAGAGCATCGTCAGCTGCTGACCGGTCGTTAGCTGAATGTCGGTCGCCTGGGCGATAAACAGCACCGCCATGGTCATGTAGATGGCCGTGCCGTCGGTGTTGAACGAAAAACCGGTCGGTAGCACCAGCCCGACGGTTTCCTGCGAGCACCCCAACCGCTCGAGCTTGACGATGGAACGCGGGATCATTGCCTCGCCCGAGGTCGCGCTGAAGGCAATCAGCAGCTCGTCCTTGAAGTAGCGGATGATTTTCCACACGCTCAAGTCAAAGATCCGGGCAATCAGTCCGAACACTATCAGCACGAACAGAATCGACGTCAGATAGACGCTCCCCAACAACCATCCGAGGCTGGCGAGCATTCCAAAGCCGAACTTGCCAATGGTGAACGCCATAGCGCCGAAAGCCGCTAGCGGCGCCACATACATGACGATCCGCACGACCCCGAACAGCGCGTGCGTGAAGTCGTCGATCAGGCCGACCAGCCGCTCACCGCGCTCACCCATATGGCAAAGCGCAAAGCCGAACAGGACCGCCATCACCAGGATCGGCAGGATGTCGCCTTGGGCGACGGCGCCAACGAGATTGGCGGGAATCATCTTGATCAGAAAATCGACAATCGTCAGCGATTTGGCGCTGGTGACGTATCCGGCGATGGCCTTTTCGTCCAAATGCGCCGGATCGATGTGAAGGCCGGCACCCGGCTGGACGAGATTGCCGACAGCGAGCCCGATAAACAGCGCCAAAGTCGACACGATCTCGAAATAAATAATGGCTCGTAGCCCCACAACTCCGACGCGGCGCATGTCACCCATTTTGGCGATGCCGACCGCAACCGTTGCAAAGATGATCGGGGGCACGACGGCACGGATCAGGGTAATGAAGCCGTCGCTGATCGGTTTCATCTCGACCGCGAGGCTCGGATAGAAATGCCCGAGAAGAATGCCCACCCCGATCGCGATCAGCACTTGTACATAGAGCTTCTTCAACGGCGAGCGGCGGGCTGCCGCTCCGCGCACTTGATCCGCGGCTCCTAAGTTCACCATTCAATGCGCTCCGCGAAAATTCTCTGACCGCCTCAATCAACCTGCCGATATTCAGGGGCGGCGGCACTCGTATCACAGGTTACTGGTCGAGCCAAACCTCGGTCAAATCCTGCCCAATAAAGTGGCTCGGTGTGATGCTCCATCCTTTAAGCTTCGCCGAGGTGGCGACGATCCGGTTCCACCATAGGAGGGGAACCGTGTAAGCCTCGGACAGCGCATGCTGCTCGAAATCGCGGACGATTTTCGCGCGTTGCCTAGGGTCGGTGGTAACGGCTTGACCGATAAAGAGCGCATCGAGAAAACGATCGGTCGAATAGGAGTAGTTGACCGGCGACAGATCGTGCGACACGTATTTAGTCAGCTGGATCGTCGGGTCATCGTAGAAGTCGCCCGAGAAATCGAGCGCGACATCGAATTGGCGGGCGTCGATTTCCTTTTGCCAATCCCAGATATTTCGACGGTCCTGAGTCGCCGTGACGCCGATCTGGCGCCAGCTCTTGGCCAATAGATCGGCACCTGCATAATGTGGCATCGGGATATCGCGGACGGTGATCGTCACCTTGAGGTCGTGGACCCCGGCTTCTTCGAGCAGCCGCTTCGCC
>Ga0318573_10000665_pt1 | contig 11400 bp, 10 predicted proteins | sample GRESIP089b5f21_FD_202515 | JGI IMG/M metagenome (GOLD analysis project Ga0318573, IMG submission 202515) | Tropical soil microbial communities from Luquillo Experimental Forest, Puerto Rico - GRE.SIPMG.089b5f21 | ecosystem: Environmental > Terrestrial > Soil > Tropical forest > Bulk soil... | reverse complement strand
GTCGTGGCTCGGTCCTGGCATTGTTGCAGGCTCGTTTCGACGCCATCGACGGCGGGCATTCGCTGCCGATCACGCGACTTTCATTGCTGCGCCAGGATGCGTGGTCGACGCCGTTCCGGGTCCTCGGCCAAGCCGCGCTGACCGCGGTGCGTTCGCCGCAGTAGACCCTACCCACCGGGGAACCGCCATCGCCCGGTGCAAAACCCTCGATCATCCCTTTGCCGCCGTTGCCGTTTCATCCCGCTGTCACATGCGGCTGATAGGCCCGAATTGCGGGAAAAAGGCTTAAACATTGCAGGAGATTGGCGTGTCGAACGAAGCCGTCATCGATGTGCGGCGGGTCTCGAAATCGTTCGAGCGCGGGACGCGTGTGCTCGACGATGTGAGCTTTTCGGTCGATCGCCGCGAGATGGTGGCGCTCATCGGAGCATCCGGCTCGGGCAAATCGACGCTCATTCGGGCGCTGGCGGGCTTGGTCGCCATCGACAAGACAGCAGCCCCCTCCCCGCAACCTCGCGCCGGCACCATCGCCATATTCGGCCGCCCGATACAGCGCGACGGCCGCATCGCGCGGGGCGCCAAGGAACTGCGGGTTCGGGTCGGCGTCATCTTCCAGCAATTCAACCTGGTGCCGAGACTGTCGGTCCTCACCAATGTCTGCCTCGGGCTGCTCGGCCGCATGCCGTTCGTGCGCGGAACGTTCAGCAATTTCACCATGGACGAAAAGCGCGGGGCGATGCATGCGCTCGCGCGCGTCGGCATGACCGAGCACGCCCTCAAGCGCGGTTCGGAACTCTCCGGCGGCCAACAGCAACGCGCCGCCATCGCCCGCACCCTGGTGCAGGGCGCCGAGCTTCTGGTCGCGGATGAGCCGATCGCTTCGCTCGACCCCGCCTCGGCGCGTCGGGTCATGGACATTCTCGCCGACATGAACCGGCAGGACGGGATCACCATCCTCGTCTCGCTGCACCAGGTCGAGTACGCGCTGACGTACTGCCCGCGCGCGATCGCGCTAAGAGCGGGCAAGATCGTTTACGACGGGCCCTCCGACGAGCTCACGCCGGCGCTGCTGAGCCACATCTACGGCGCGGAAAGCAGCGAGTTTTTGCCGCCGAGCTTTGATCGACCGGCCTCTCCTTGGCATCGGCGCGAGAACGAACCGGCGAAGCTGCGCGCTGCGCCAAAGGAAAGGTCGAGCCATGCCGCTCAGAGCGGGCTCGGATCGGCGGATCGCCTGAGCGCGTGAAAGCATTGGGGGGAGCCATTCCCCGCTCCGGCGAGACATCCCATCACCACAGGAGGACTCTCATGATGCGAGCTTTTCTCACATGCGCGGCGGCGGCGCTGACCATCGGCGCATCGGCGCTTGCGGCCGGCGCGCAGACGCCCACGGAAATCAATTTCGGGGTCATCCCGACCGAGGCCTCGATCAACCAGAAGAAGAACTGGGACCCGTTCCTGCAGGCGATGTCCAAAGCCACCGGCTTCAAGGTGAACGGAGTCTACGCCACCGACTATGCCGGCGTCATCGAAGGGATGCGCTTCAACAAGGTCCAGATCGCTTGGTTTGGAAACAAGTCGGGGATGGAGGCGGTCGACCGCGCAGGCGGCGAGGTGTTCGCCCGCATCGTCGCCCGCGACGGAAACGACGGCTATTACTCCCACATCATCGTGCACAAGGACAGCTCGTTCGCGAAGGTCGAGGACATCCTCAAGTGCGACAAGTCCCTCGACTTCGGCATCGGCGATCCGAACTCGACATCCGGCTTCCTGGTGCCGACGGCCTACATCTTTGCCGCGCGGAATATCGACCCGAAGACCTGTTTCAAGACCGTGCGCAACGCCAATCATCAGGCGAATGCCATGGCGGTCGCGAACAAGCAGGTCGCTGCCGCGACCAACAACAGCGAGAACCTGCAGCGCGTGGAGGTCACGGCGCCGGCCGCGCGCAGCCAGATCAAGATCATCTGGACCTCGCCGCTCATCCCGCTCGATCCAATCGTGTGGCGTAAGGACCTCGATCCGGCGGTCAAGACGAAACTTTACACATTCCTGCTGAGCTATGGCCGCATCGGCTCGAGCGAGGACATCGCAGCAGCCAAAGCCATTCTGGCCAACCTCGTTTGGTCCACGTTCCAACCCTCGTCCGACCATCAGCTGATCCCGATCCGGGTGCTCGAAGCCAACAAGACCCTGATGCGCGTTCAGGGCGACGACAAGCTTTCGGCGGACGAGAAGAGCAGCCAGATTGCGGCCATCCGCGGCGAGATCGCAAAGCTCGAGGACATGCAGAAGAAAGCGGAGACCGATGAGTTCCACCGGCGCGCGGCGGCATTCCTGGAGGCCGACAAGGCCGGGCGGCAAGACGAGCTCAAGAGAATGATCGCCGAGTTTGCCGCCGGCACCGCGACCACTCACTGACATGACCGCGGCCACGCAGGCGCCGGGCTCGCGCCCGACGCCTCCTGCGCGCTAGGCGGCCGGCCGCCGTCGGGCAGATGCGATGTTGCAAGTTCCCGAGCAAGCGAGCTTGGAGCGCGCGGGATCGGGCGAGACCGCGACGCCCGCTCACGGCGGAACCGTTCGCGATCTTGCCGCGATCGCCGTTCCCTCGCATCCGCTCGGCCGCCGCGTCCAGGGCTGGCTCGCCTGGGCCGCGATATTCGCGTTGCTGGCGTGGGCCTGGGCGCCAGCGGAAATGTACCGCGTCGTCGCCTTGTTCACGGACTGGCGCAACATGGCGCAGTTCGGCGCCGCGTTTCTCAAGCCGAATTTTCACGACTGGGACCAGTACCTCGCCGACATGGTCGTGACGGTGCAGATCGCGATCTGGGGCACCGCCCTCGCGGTCGCCTTCGGCATCCCGTTCTCGATCCTGAGCGCGGCCAACGTTTGCCCGCAATGGATCGTGCAGCCGGTGCGCCGCCTGATGGACGCCTGCCGGGCCATCAACGAGATCGTCTTCGCGCTGATGTTCGTCGTGGCCGTCGGTCTCGGCCCCTTCGCCGGCGTCATGGCCATCTTTGTTCACAATCTCGGGGTGTTCTCGAAGCTGTTTTCCGAAGCGGTCGAGGCCATCGATCCACGACCGGTCGAAGGCATCCGCGCGACCGGCGCGCGCCGCGTGCAAGAGGTGGTGTTCGGCGTCGTACCTCAAGTCCTGCCGCTGTGGAGCTCGCTGACGCTTTACCGGCTCGAAACCAACGTCCGCTCGGCGACGACGCTCGGCATCGTTGGCGCCGGCGGGATCGGTCAGACGCTGTACGAAAGCATCCGCAGCTTCCAGTACGCCGAGACGGCGGCTCAAATCATCATCGTCGTCGTCACCGTGGTCGCGATCGATCTTCTCAGCGCGCGCATCCGCAGGAAGCTCGTTTGACTTGTATGGGTGCAGGCCAAATTGCCCGGCGCCTTTTGCCGGATCAATCGTCCGACGGTACCGGCTTATAGAAGACCCCTTCACGGATGCTGCCGTGATATGCGAATCGGCATGCGCAGCTTTGCGCGTAGCTTTGAGCGCGCGCGAGCGCTGCGCCTTCCATGACGCCGTTGACGGGCCCCGGCGGGAACCAGCGCGAGAGAATATGATCGGGGACGTTGAGCGTCACCTGCGGCGGAAGGCGCTCGAGAATCTCGTCGATCTCGTGCGGCACTGAAAATCTTTCGTGCTCGCTCATGCCGTCGAGGGGAAAGTTCCGGCCAAACGCCATTCTTTGTTAACGATTGTTAAATAGCGCCGGCGATATGAAGGTTCGATGACACGGGCGCGCACCGATGCGCCTGGTGTCGGACGCGTCGTAGCGGCCAGCCGAGCGCTCGCGGGCCTTGTCAAACTCCCGCAACGGACGGGGTGTACCGCAGACGCCAACCAATTCCACGCGAGGATCGCGCGCATGTTTCAAATCGTTCGGCTCGCGCTCGACGACAACGGCGAGGTCGACGCACGCCGCCCGCTACAGCCGTTGTTCGAGCTTCGCGAAGACGCGATGGCGATGGCGGAGTTCGATGCGTCGCGGCTGTGGGGCGACTACGGCTGCAACGAAGAGCGGGACTGTTGGTGGGCGACCGACGCGCGCGGACGCAAATATCGCTTCGTCGTCGAATCGGTCGCCGCCGCCGACGCCGCGGCGTGAATTGGCGGTTCCGTCTAATCAGCGCCGCGGGTTTGGAAAGCCTTCGAGATTCTGTCGTCAGCAGTCGTGACTGTGAGATCCCGTCGAAGGTTGGCTTCGACCGAAGACGTACGAATTGAATCCAAGATAGCTGTCGCAGTAGATTAGTGATTATTGCTGCTCGGAATGAGGCGTCTGCCCGAGACCGGGGTGGTCTGCGTCAACCCATGACATGATCCCCCGCGCCGCGCAGTTCGCCCATTAAGGCGGGCTCAAGCCTCAGTGCTCAAGTTTCAGCGAAAGAGGCCTACCATGTCGAAAAGAATATCCGTGCTCGCGACCCTGCTGCTGGCTATCGGTGGCGTATCGGCCCAGGCGGCCGACCAGACGTTCACCGTGCGCATCGAGAACGTGTCCGCGGCCAATGCCCTGAAGCTTTCCAACGGGAAGGCAGAACCCGTGGGCGTGGCGCCTGTGCTCTACGTCATCCACACCAACCGCGCGCCGCTGTTCACGTCCGGCGAGCCGGACCGCGGCAAGGGACTCGAGGCCCTGGCGGAGGATGGACCTACGGGCCCGCTCGAGAAATCCCTGAAGGGTCAGCCGGGCATCGTCCATGTGGGCTCCACCGACACCCCGGTTGGGGCCAGCAGTGCCGGCGACATCTGGCCGGGACAGGCCTTCGAGTTCAAGGTCACGGCCAAGCCCGGCGAGCGGCTGACCATCGCCACGATGTTCGCCCAGTCCAACGACCTGTTCTACGCTCCCCGGGAGGAAGGCATCGCCCTGTTCGACGCCAGCGGCAAGCCAATCCGCGGCGACGTTACCTCGCAAATTCTGCTCTGGGATGCGGGCACCGAGGTCAACGAGGAACCGGGCCTCGGCCCGAACCAAGCGCCGCTGCAACCTGCCCCCAACACGGGACCCGCCGAGCATGGCGTGGTGCGGCCGATCACCGAGGTGAAGGACGGCTTTCACTACCCCACCGTCCCCGAGGTGCTCCGAGTCACCATCACGCCCGGCCCGATGGCGGTGCGTTGAACCGACCACCCGATGTCGGAGCAGGCAGCGTTTCCGTCAGCTCGCGTCTGCTCCCGCGCACTTGCATCGCATCGGCATGGATGAGAACAATCCGCCGCTCATAGCGTTGCGTCCGCGCAAGGCCAGGTCCGGCGACCGCGCCGTTCGGCCGGTTCGCCACGCCGCGGCGCGCGGTTTGGCGAAGGAGAATGCGGTGGACAAGGCTTATCTCGAGGACCTCGCTCCGGGGCAGGTGTTCACGTCGGACGCGCGCACCGTCGTCGACGCCGATGCGATCAAGCGCTTCGGCGGCGAGTTCGATCCGCAGCCTTGGCACTTGAGCGAGACGGTCGCGCGCTCGACGTTCTTCAAGGAACTGGTCGCCAGCGGATGGCACACGACGGCGCTCACCATGCAGCTCATCATCCAGACGCTGCCGCTGTCGGGAGGCATCATCGGCAGCGGGGTCGACGAGCTGCGCTGGCCGCGTCCGGTGCGGCCGGGCGACACCTTGCGGCTCCATTGCGAGATCATCGACGTCCAGGAATCGAAATTGCGGCCGGCCAGCGGCACCGTGCGGGTGCGCATGACCACGCTCAATCAGAACGACCAGCCGGTGCAAACCATGATCGCCAACCTGCTGGCATTCCGCCGGCCCGAGCAAACGGCGTGAGCACGAACGACGAACCTAGACGCAGCCGCGCCGATCCATCTCGCACGGCGCATCGAAGGGGCGGCTAGCACTTGTTTGCGCCGCGACTGGGTCACCCGCGGGCTTGACCCGCGGGTCCATCTTCTTCGCAAGGATGATGGATTGCCGGGTCGTAAGCGCGTTTACGCGCGTCTTCAACGCGCTATGCCCGGCAATGACGTGGCGACTCGGCAGCACTGCTGCTTGTTCGCATGAGGTGGCTCCGATAGCCTAGCTGCAATCGAATAACGGCAGATCGCATCTGGTCGACGGGAGGATGCGCATGGCGGACGAGATCAAGATCAAAGTGAACGGCAGAACGTGGCCGGTGGCGGCGAGCCCGGACACGCCGCTCCTTTACGTGCTCGCGAACGAACTCGAGCTGAAAGGACCGCGCTTCGGCTGCGGGCTGGCGCAATGCGGCTCCTGCTCGGTGCTCGCCGACGGCGTCGAGATCCGCTCCTGCGTGACGCCGGTTGCGGCGGTCGCGGACAAGTCGCTCACCACGCTCGAGGGCCTCGCGGCGCTCTACGCACAGCAGAAGGGCCTCGCGCAGGCGCCGGCGCTGCATCCGCTGCAGCAGGCCTTCATCGACGAGCAAGCGCCGCAGTGCGGCTATTGCTACAACGGAATGCTGATCAAGGGCGCCGAGCTGCTGGCGCAGAATCCACGCCCCACCGAAGCGCAGATTCGCGCGCACATGAACGGCCACCTCTGCCGCTGCGGAACCTATCCGCGCGTGATGAAGGCCATCCAGCTTGCGTCCACCAAAATGACGGGAGCGGCGCGATGACCGACACCGACACGCTTTGCTTCTCCCGCCGCGATCTGCTCAAGGGCGGCGGCGCGCTCGTCATCGGCTTTAGCATCGCGGGCTCGCCGCCGGCCGCCGCCGCGCGCGGAGACGTTGCCGGCCCGCCCGATCCCAACGCGATCGATTCCTGGATCGCGGTGCACGCCGACAATACCGCGACCGTCTACCTCGGCAAGGGCGAATTCGGCCAAGGCAACACCACCGGCCTCCTGCAGATCGCGGGCGAAGAGCTCGATCTCGACATGAGCCAGCTCCGGTGGGTGCAGCTCGACACCAACGTGACGCCGAACCAGGGCGCGACCACCTCGAGCTCGTCTATCCACCGCGGCGGGCCGCAGGTTCGCGCGGCGGCCGCGGAGGCGCGTCAAGCGCTGCTGGCGCTCGCCTCGACGCGGCTCGGCGTGCAGACGGGAAGCCTCACGGTGTCGAAAGGGGTGGTGTCGATCGACGGCCATCCCACCCGCTCGGTCACCTACGGCGCGCTCCTCGGCGACAAGCCGTTCAACGTCAAGTTCACCGGCACGGCGCCGCAGAAGCCGATCAACCGCTACAAGCTCGTCGGCACCAGCGTGCCGCGCGTCGACATTCCGGACAAGGCGAGCGGCGCCTACGTGCACATGCAGCACGTGCGCCTGCCGAACATGCTGCACGGCCGGGTCGTGCGCCCGCGCGGGCAGCGCGCCTACGGCGCCGGCGCGAAACCTCTGAGCATCGACGAGCGCTCGATCGCGGACATCCCGGGCGCCCGGGTCGTGCGCAAGGGCGATTTCGTCGGCGTCGTCGCCGAGCGCGAGTGGGACGTGGTCAAGGCCGCCCGCGCGCTCAAGGTCACGTGGCAGGAGAGCCCGCCGCTGCCGGAGAATTTGTTCGACAGCATGCGCGCCGCCAAGACGACCGACACGGTGATCGCGGAGTGGGGCGATGCGCCGGGCGCCTTCGCTCGAGCCGCGCACGTGGCATCGTCGGCCTACCGCTGTCCGTACCAGTCGCACGCGCCGTTCGCAGCGAATTGCGCGCTCGCCGACGTCGGGCCGAACGGGGCGCTGGTGATGTCGTCGACGCAGGACATCTACAATTCGCGCGAGATGCTGGCGCAGGTCCTCGGACTGCCGGTCGACAAGGTTCGCGTCCAGTACCACGAGGGCTCCGGCACCTTCGGCCGCAGCTGCTACGAGGATGCCGCGCAGGCCGCCGCCGTCATGTCGCAGGCGGTCGGCAAGCCGGTGCGCGTGCAATTCACGCGCTCCGACGAGCTCGGCTGGGACGACTACGGCCCGGCGCATCTCGCCGACGTGCGCGCCGGCATCGATGCGAGCGGAAAGCTCATCGCCTACGAGTACCACGGCTGGCAGCATGGGTGGATGGTCAACGAGACCACGCACGAGCTCGTGCTGCTGACGCCGCCGGCGGAGCGCACCACCGGCGCCGGCTCGATCCCGGTCAACCGCATGAGCACGGGCTCGATGTACGCCGTGGCGAACCGGCGCGTGATCAGCCACGCGGTGCCCATGGTCGGCTACCTCAAGGGTGCGCCGCTGCGCTCGCCGCTCGATCTGTCGTTCGCGTTCGCCTCGGAGCAGACGATCGACGAGCTCGCGTTCATGGCCAAGATCGATCCGCTCGAGTTCCGCCACAACAATATCGGCGACGCGCGCTGGCTCGGCGTGCTCAACGCCGCCGCGGCGGCTGCCGCGTGGAAACCCAAGGTCGCGGCGTCGGCGTTGTCCGATGCCGAGGTCGTGCGCGGCCGCGGGATCGCGCTCGGCACGCATCACGTGTCTTATGGTGCTGCGGTGGCCGATATCGTGGTCGACCGGCGCACCGGCAACATCGTCGCCACGCACGTTTACGGCGCGCTTGACGCGGGCCAGGTGATCAATCCCGGCCTGGTCGAGAACCAGATCGTCGGGCAGGCGATCCAGGCAACGAGCCGCGTGCTCAAGGAGGAGGTGACGTTCGACAACAGCGGCGTCACCAGCCTCGATTGGGTGTCGTATCCGGTGCTGCGTTTCGCCGAACATCCGCAGGTGACCGCGGTCGTGGTGCAGCGCCTCGACGAACCTTCGACCGGCGCCGGCGAGGAGGTCATGGGCGCGACCGCGGCCGCGATCGCCAACGCGTTCTTCGACGCGACCGGCGTGCGGCTGCGCCAATACCCGATGACCCCCGAGCGCGTGAAAGCCGCGCTCGCCGCAAAGACGTAAGCGCTCCATGAAATCGTTCTGCTTGCGTGCTTTGCCCGTGATGGCCGCGTTGATCGCCGCCTTCGGTCATGCCGAGTCGGCCCAGGCGGAGAATTACCTATGCCAGCAACAATTTGCGCTGTGCACCTCGGCCCCATGCATTCCGGAGCCTGGCGACCCCAAGGTCGCGATCTGCTCATGCGATGTCGAAGACGGTCCGAGTCTGGCCAGCGTCGCTTGCGACACCGTCAAGCCGAGCACGGACGCCAACGGGATTCGCACCGTATATTCCCAATTCGCGCTCAAGCAATGGCAACAGGGCAAGAAAACTTTGAAATGTCCGTCCGGTACGCCCTGGACATGGTGCCTCAACAAGCCCTGTACGGTAGATCCGGCCAATCCCAAGAAAGCCATTTGTGCCTGCGACGTGGTGCGCACGGGCGAATGGATTACGGCTGGAGGCAGTTGCAACCCGGCGACTTGCACCACCGCATACTGGTCCGCGGCTCCGCTCGATGCTTTTTCAGACGGTACCGATTTCCTGCTGAAGTCCCTCAAGCTGAAGAAGTCGCCGGTGACTTGGTGTCGTGCGGCCAATGCGCGATGACACCCGCTGCTTCGGCCGGGTTACGATCGCGGGGGACGCTCGACATGGACAATGTCTCTCTCGGGGTGTCCAACTAAGCCTCCCAAGAAAGTTTGGCACGCTAGCAGGAACTTGCGCATTAAGGCGGAGGGAGTTTGATTCTCTCTTACGCAATCGAGCTTCCAGCTGGCACTAGCAACGCTTACTCCACCGCAGTGTGACGCTGCGGGGGTCAGCGCTCAGCGCGAAATTTTAGCGTTTTCAACCGCGCAAGGCGAGGCGATCACAGCCGCGACATTGCGCGACCCGGAGCGGGTGAGCCTTTAACTGATATCGGTCGATCTTACGGCGTCAGCCACTCGATGATTTCTAGGCTGTGTACTCCTAAACCAGTTCTGTAAGCGTGGCTCGCTGAATGTCCTCTTCGCTCCGAAGCGACCGAATTGATGCAGCGCCGCGAACTGACGCGACACGTCAATTGCTGGCTCGTGTACTGCGGCAAACAGCATCGCTCGTCAATCATCTCGCGTGAGCAATCGCGTCGTAGGTCCAGGAAAAGAGTTCAGCGTTGCTCACCGGCACCTACTCGCGGCGAAGCCGATCGGATCAGCTCTGCGAGACCGGGTTTGCCCTCCGCTTCCAGACCAGCCGCCGCCCCAACTCGGTCTTCTACCGATCGATTCTGACTCATCTTCCATTTGCCCTCGAGCCGCTTAATGGTCAGCCGAAACCCGATGATCCTCCTGACCTGGCTCGCGATAAAGTCTTCCGGTGCGTCGCTCGGCGCCCAGGGAGTAGCTCGGCCCTGCTCATGCCGGTTGGTGAGTTGCGTGATGTGCTGACGCGCATGTACCGGATCGTCGATGAATTCAAGCGGTCCATAGGCGTGAACGGCGACGTAATTCCAAGTTGGCACCACCTTTCCGGTCGCTCGCTTTGTCGCGTACCAGGACGGTGTGATATAGCCGTCTGGCCCAAGAAAAATGGCCAGCGCGTCACCGATCGCACCCCGTGCCTGTGGGTTCGCACGAGCTAGGTGACCCAGAAGCGTCCCATAAGGAGCAGGCTCCGGATCAATCAATAGTGGCACATGGCTGGCGATTAGCCCTTCACCAGTTAGGCTGACCAGGGTGGCCAAGCCGGCGCGGCGAATCGCGTCGTGAAGCACACTGACGCGTTCTTCCTTAAATGCATTAGGAAGGTACACGATGCCCTCCAATTCAGCGCGATGAGAGGGACGCTATCTGCTCTCGCTGACATGTGCCAGAGCCGTGAAGGGCTGGCCTCCATGGCACCGGGTCTATAGAGATATCAGACCTCCTGCTTCGACGTACTGCCAATAGCAAACTCACCGTGAAAGCGGACATCGCCGATAATCCGGCCAGTGCCGAGCGCGGACCGATGCGTCGCGGGGCAAAAAGCGCTTTGCTCTGGTCTCATTCCTGACGAGGCTCCGTATCGTCGGGCTCGAAAATAAAGGAGCCTTCGTCAGATGACCCGGATCCGCGTCGATCTCCGAGTCCCGGTTGGGCGACCGTTACCTGACCTCGCCGCGTTCATCGCCCGCTGCGAGGAGGCCGGCTTCGACGGCGTCGGCATCCACGATCATCCTTCGAGCGGCCGGGACGCTTACCTGGCGCTGGCGCTGGCGTGCCGGGCGACGCAGCGCCTGCGTCTGTTCCCCGCCACCTCGAGCCCGCTGGTTCGGCATCCGCTCGTTCTCGCTTCGCTTGCCCATAGCCTGGATGAGATAGCACCGGGGCGTACCTGCCTCACAGTGGCGCCCGGTTTCATTTCGACGCGGAGTATAGGAAAGCCACGCGCACGGGTGGCTGTCATGCGCGAAGCGATCCGCGATATCCGCAAACTCCTTGCCGGAGAAAGCGTCGAGTTCGGCCCAACGTCGACCCGCCTGAGGAACCGGAGTGCGACACCGCCGCCGGTCTATCTGCTGGCGGCCGGGCCCCGCATGATCGAACTTGCCGGCGAGGTGG
>Ga0318573_10000656_pt1 | contig 11484 bp, 9 predicted proteins | sample GRESIP089b5f21_FD_202515 | JGI IMG/M metagenome (GOLD analysis project Ga0318573, IMG submission 202515) | Tropical soil microbial communities from Luquillo Experimental Forest, Puerto Rico - GRE.SIPMG.089b5f21 | ecosystem: Environmental > Terrestrial > Soil > Tropical forest > Bulk soil... | reverse complement strand
GGCGATTGCTCGGCGCCGGATGCGACCTCGGCGGGCGGGCACTGGAACCCGACCTCCGAGGCGCACGGGAAGTGGGGCGCCCACCCGTTCCACAGGGGGGACGTCGCGAACCTCGTCGCGGGCGCCGACGGACGGGCGACGCTGACGTTCTCGACGGACCTCTGGTCGATCGGCGGCGATGCCTCGCGGGACGTCATCGGGCGCGCGCTGATCGTCCACGCCAAGGCGGACGATTTCACCACCCAGCCCACCGGCGGGGCGGGCGGACGGGTGGCCTGCGGCGTCGTCGCGGCCGACTGAGGCCCGATCCTCGGTGCAGGTGATCACGTACCGGAGCGGGGAGCGGAGCCAGGAGCCGAACGGCCAGCACGTGACGAGGGTGAGCCGGGCCTCGGCCGTGGGCGCGAGAACACGCGGATCGTCGAAACGGACGACCGCAGTCGATCGGGCGGTGTAGACCGATCGGCCCCGAGGCGTCGTCACGACGATCACGTCGTTCGGCCGGACGTCCCGAAGGAATTCCGCCCACGAGTCGCGGTGGCCGGCGACGACGCAGTTCCCAGGCGCTCCGGGCGCCGCGGTCCCGTCGACGTGCCCGAGCGAGAAGGCGAGCGCGTTTCCTGTTGCGCTCGACAGGACGGCGCGACGCACCGAGAGCCGTGGGGCTTCGAGCCGGGCGATCGGATGCGTGTCCGCCCACGGCCACGGCGCGTGCGTTCCCCCGTCGGCGAGCGTCGCGGCGAGCGCACGGTCGACAAGACGCTCCCCGACGAGCCCCTTCGCGCGCACCCACGCGTGACGCGCGAGAAGGATCGATCCCGCCGCGAGGAGGATCGAGCCCGCCGCGGCGGCGCGGCCGGCCGGGCTCACGCGCGAACCGCCGAAAGCCGCCGAGCCGCGAGGCACGCGAACCCCAAGGCCGTCAGGCCGAGACCCAGTGCTACGAGCAGCGGCTCGGACGTGCCGCCCGCGGGCAGCTCGGCCGCGCCCTCGTCCTGACGGTCGTCGAGTCCGATCGGCGCATCGTCGGCGACGACGACGAAGCTCGTGTACGAGGTCACCAGGGAGAACTCCGTGGCGAGCGCCAAGACGTCGGCGCGAACCGTCGCGGGATCTGCGCCCTTCACGCGCGCACTCTCGAGGGAGGCGACTCGCGCCCGGGCCCAGCGGCACGCGATTCCCGATCCGCTCGGCACGGAACGGAAGGCGGCGTCGAGCGTCACCGGGCCGCCCGGCGCGCGTCCCCACACGCGGAGGCGGGGAGCGGGCTGTCCGTCCGCGAGGCGCGCCGTCACGACCAGCGGGCGTCCGGCGTAGAGATCTGGGATCGGGTCCGGGCTCACGTCGACCGGGGCCGCGCCGTCCCACTCTAGGGCGACGTCTGTGATTGCCGCGCGCTCGGTCCGCCCGAGGAGATCCGAGATCTTCGCCGCGACCTGCTCGCGGCTGCCTATCGACTCGTACGATCCTCTCCCGGTGCGGGCGAGCTCCTTCATGAGCCACCGGTTCGGCGCCGGCCCGATCCCGACCACGTGAAGGCGGGTTCCGCCCAGGTGCTCGGCGACCGTGCTCAAGACGGCCTCCTCGTTCTCGACCGCGCCGTCGGTGATCAGCACGACCCGCCGGAGCATCGTCGCATCGCCCTTCTCGGAGATGTCCAGCGCGTGCAACAGCGCCGGGGGGATCTCGGTCCCGCTGCCCGCGGCGAGGCCGTCGACCCATCGCGACGCCGCGGCGATGGAACCGGGATCCGCGCGGAGCGGCGTTTCCGAGAACGCCTCGTTCGTGCTGTCGAACTTGATCAGCGTGAACGTGTCGTCCGGCCGGAGCCGTCCCAGGGCCTCGCCAAGCGCCGCCTTGGCCTGCTCGATCGACGGGCCCGCCATCGATCCGGAGACGTCCACGACGAAGACGGTCTGCGTGGGAAATCCTCGCGCGCCGGGGAGGTCGACCGCGGGGGGGACGAGCATCGCCATCGCATAAGCGCCGTGTTCCCCCTGCTCGACGAGCGCGCCGAGCACCGGCGCCGCCGAGGCGCGCGGACGCCACCGGAGGACGAAATCGCGGTCGAGCGGGGTCGCTCCTCGAGCGAGACGAACCTCGGTGCGTCCTTGGGAAGCGGCCGCGAGGACGGCGTGGGAGGGCGACGTGACCTCGTCGAGGGGAACCCCTGCGTCGATCACCGCGTGAATCTTGGCATCGGCGGTTGTGTCCTCCGGAGCGGCCTCGCGCGCGCTCGGTTCCCCCGGAAGCGGGGCCGGGGAGTACCGCGGCGTGATAGTAAGCGGCAGGACGGTCTCGAACGCGCCGTCGCTCCAGTCCGCCTCGTCGAGCAGCGAGAGATGCACGATCACGTCCGCCCGCGGCGGGATGTTCGCGACACCCGTCCGGAACAGGTTCGGCCGATGTTGCTCGACGACCGCCGCCGCCCTTCCCGCGATCCTCGCGCTCTCGAAGGCGCGGCGCGCCTCCTCGCGCTCGCGAATCTCACCGTGGAACGTCCGTTCGCCGATACGAAGCGACATCGCGTCGACCGCGGCACCCTCGGGAATCGGGAACGCGTACTCGCCGTCGAGCGGCCGGTCGAGCGGATTCCGGAAGCGCTGCTCGATGTCGGTGCGGACCATCACGCCGGAGACACGGATCGCAGCACTCATCCCGGCGAGCGGAAACGGCACCTCCTGTCCCGCGACGTGCGCCACAAGCACCCCGGTTCCCGGATCCGCTCCGTCGTCCGACGGAGGCGCGGCTGCCCCGGCCGCGCGGGCCGGGGCAACCGCCAGGATCAGAGCCAGGACCGACTCACCCAGACTCCGACGCCCGCGCATCGCCTCACTCCTGCCCGGCCACGACGACCCCGCCCGTGTCCTTGGGGACGAGCGGGCCGAGCCGCGCGAGCGACTTGAGACCGTTTCTGGTATCGCCGGCATCGACGGCAGCCTGATACTCGACGAGCGCGTCGTGGAGCCGACCGGTCCGCTCGTACGCGACGCCGAGGTTGTTGCGGACGTAGGCGACGTGCGGGATCGCGGCCTTGGCGGCCTCGAGCGGCGCGATCGCATCGGCAGGCCGCCCGCGCTGGATGAGCAGGAGGCCGAGCGTGTTCGCGACGTAGCCGTTGGCCGGATCGAGCTCCCGGCCCTTGACGAGCGAGGACTCCGCCTCGTCGGCCCGGCCCAGGGCCAGGAGCGCGCGCCCTTCCTGGTGATAGCCGTCTGCGGAGTTGGGGTCGATCGCGAGCGCCTTCTGCGCGGCGTCGACCGCCCCTGCCGGATCCTTCATGTCCATCCGCACGCGAGCGAGGTTGATCCAGGTCTTGGGGCGGGTCTGGTCGAGCGCGAGGCTGCGCTCGAACGACTCGGCCGCACCGTCGAGGTCTCCGCTCCTCGCCCGGGCTAGCCCGAGCAGGTAGTGCGCGTAAGGATCGTCGGCCCGGCCGGCCGCGGCGACCTTGAGCTGCTCCGCCGCCTGCCGCACGTCGCCGTTCTCGAACGCCGCGACGCCGGCGATCCAGGCCGCGCGGGCGGTCTTGGAGTCGACCTCCTGGGCGAGGCCGGGAAGGTCCGCGGCGACCGGCGACGGGGCTGCCTGCATCGAGGCGGGAACCGCGACGCCGTGCTCGCGGAGCCCACGGCCGCCGTCCGACTGCGTGACGTTGCTGCCGCCACCGGCGCACGCGGCGAGGATCGCCGACGAGGCCACGAACGTGAGAACCATCCTGTCGGGAAGCGCGCATCTCATGACCGGCCACCTTTCCGCCCGGGGAAGCTCCTTGCGGGAGGTCCGGGTTCAACGGGCAGGTCAGCGCGAGAAGCGTGCCGGGCGCTCCGCTCGCGAAAGCGCGCGGCTTCTTCGGATTCCCGGCCCCGTCCGGGGCGGGGAAAGGAGAGCGTGTCCGGCCGCCCACGAGATGTGGGCGGTTCCGCACGTCAGGCGGGTTGCCCCCGGCGCTTCCAGGCGGCGAGGACGATCGGCAGGACGGAGACGGCGACGATCCCGAGGACGACCAGCGAGAAGTGCTCGCGGACCGCGGGGACGTTCCCGAACGCGTACCCGGCGCCGAGGCCGGCCAGCACCCAGCTGACGCCGCCGATCACGTTGTAAGCGAAGAACCGCGGGTAAGCCATCGTCCCGATCCCCGCGACGAACGGGGCGAACGTGCGGATGATCGGCACGAAGCGGGCGATCACGATCGTCTTCCCGCCGTGCCGCTCGTAGAACGCGTGTGCCTCCAGCAGATGCTTCCGGTTGAGCAGCCGCGATTCGGTGGCGAACGCGCGCGGGCCGATGAAGCGGCCGACCGTGTAATTGACCGAGTCCCCGGCCACCGCGGCGACGGAGAGCAGGATCAGCAGCAGCCAAGGATCGAGCCCGCCCGTCGCGGACAGCGCGCCGCACGCGAACAGCAGCGAGTCGCCGGGAAGGATCGGCGTGACCACGACGCCGGTCTCGAGGAAGATGATCGCGAACAGCACCGCGTAAATCGTCCGGCCGTACTCCGCGACCATGGCGGCGAGGTGCCGGTCGAGATGCAGGAACAGGTCGAGGGCTTGCTGGAGCATGGGCGGGGGCCGGAGGATAGCTCAATCGTCCGCGGGGCGCTCGATGCCCAGCGCCTTGAGCTTCTTGTAGAGGTGGCTGCGCTCGAGCCCGAGCTCCTCCGCGGTCTGGGTCATCTTCCACTTGTTGCGCGTCAAGGCGGTGAGCACGGCGGCGCGCTCGAACCGCTCCACCTGCGACGCGAGATCGGAGGGGGTGGCGCCGGCCTCCCCGGGTGGTTCGGGTGCCACCTGCGAGCCGGCCGCGAGAAACGAGAGGTCGGCGGCTTCCACCGTGTCCCCGGACACGAGGATCGCCACCCGCTCCATCGCGTTCCGCAACTCGCGAATGTTTCCGGGCCAGCGGTGGCGCGTGAGACGTGCGAGCCCGTCGGGCGCGATCGACTTGACCCGCACGCGATTCCGGCGGCAGGCGTGCTCCAAGAAGTGGCGCGCGAGCTGCGGGACATCCTCGATGCGCTCCCGCAGCGTCGGGACCGTGATCGGGACGACGAGCAAGCGGTAGTAGAGGTCGCGCCGGAACCTCCCGGCCTCGGTCTCGGCCGCGAGGTCGCGGTTGGTCGCCGCGACGATCCGGACGTCGACGCGCTCGACCCCCTGCCCGCCGATCCGCTCGACCTCGCCTGTCTCGAGCGCGCGGAGAAGCTTCGGCTGCAAGGCCAGCGGGATTTCCCCGACCTCGTCCAGGAATAGCGTGCCGCCGTCGGCCTGCTGGAATTTCCCGCGGCGCGCTTCGTGCGCTCCCGTGAACGCCCCGCGCAGGTGCCCGAACAGCTCGCTCTCGAACAGGGACTCGGGAATCGCGGCGCAATTGACCGTGACGAGCGGCTTCTTGTCCCGGCTGCTCGCGGCATGCACGGCCCGCGCCGCGATCTCCTTGCCCGTGCCGTTCTCCCCGAGAAGGAGAACCGGGGCCTCGCTCCGCGCAACCCGCGCGATCGCCTCCCGCAGCGCCGTCGTCGCCGCGGCGGTCCCCAGGATTCCGCTCGCGACACCGGCGTCGGCCGCGAGTCGGGAGTTCTCCTCGGCCAGGCGGTGGCGGTCGAGCGCGTTGCCGACCGCGAGGAGGATCCTCTCCATCGAGGGCGGTTTCTCGACGAAGTCGTAGGCGCCGAGCTTGACCGCGCGCACCGCCCGCTCGATCGTCCCGTGGGCGGTGAGGACGATCACGGGGATCGTCGACCCCCGCGCGCGCAGATCCTCGAGCATCGCGAACCCGTCCATCTCGGGCATCTGCACGTCGAGGAGGACGGCGTCGACGTCCCCGTCCTCGATGACCGACAGTGCGTCGCGGCCGTTCGCGGCCTCGCTCGTCCGGTATCCCTCGAGGCGGAGGCCGCGGGCGAGGGTCGCGCGGATGTTCTTTTCGTCGTCGACGATCAAGATGGTCGGCATGGGGCGATCGGTCTCCGGTGCGAATCTTAAGCGGTAGGCGGCCCTCCGGCCGGAAGCGAGATCTCCACGCGCGCGCCGCCCGAGGCTCCACGATCCGCGCGGATCGACCCGCCGTGATCGGCGGCGATGCGGTAGGCGATCGCCAGGCCGAGCCCGGTGCCCCCTGCCTCGCCGCGCGTCGTGAAATACGGCTCGAAGACCCGGCGGCGCGCCTCGGGCGTGAACCCGGGACCGCTGTCCTCGACCGCGATCTCGACGATGCCGCGGCGGTCCCGCGACTCGCGCACCTCGAGGCGCAGCGCGCGGCTCGCGCATCCTTCCATCGCGTCGAGCGCGTTCTGGATCACGTTCTTCACCGCGCGCCCCACCTGCTCGGCGTCCCAGACCACCGTCGTCGGGGCCTCCCGGTCGATCACCGTCACGGCGACCCGGCTCGAGTCGATCCGCGCCGCGTAGAGAGCCAGGGCGGAGGCCACGATCGCGCGCGGGTCGCACGGAGCCGCGATCGGCCGGGGGAGGCGAGCGAAGCGTGCGAACTCGTCGACCAGGCGGCGGAGCACCGCGACCTCCTCGAGTATCGTCGCCGTTTCCTCGGCCAGCGCGCGGTCGAGCTCCCCGGGGGCGCGCTCGCGGACGCGTCTGAGGTTCTCGACCGCGAGCTGGATCGGCGACAGGGGATTCTTGATCTCGTGCGCGAGCCTTCGGGCGATCTCCTCCCACGCCGCCACGCGCTCGGCAGCGGCGCGTTGCCGCTCGCTCGCCGCGAGACCGTCGAGCATCCGCTCGAACGCGAGGGTGAGCCGCAAGATCTCGTCGCGCTCCGGCAGGAGCGTCAGCGGCCCGGCGTGCCGCGCCGAGATCTCGTCGGCGCGATCGGTCAGCGCCCGCAACGGACGGACGATGCGCGCGGACAGGTAGAGCCCCACCGCCAGCGCCAGGAGGAGCGCCATCGGCGCGGTCCCCACGAAGGCCTTCAGGAGATCGGCGCGTACCTCGCCGGCGGTCGAGGCCGGAACCCCGACGCACAGGATCGCGCCCCCGGAGACCGCGACCTCCGCGCGCGACGGCCCGCAATCCGACGGGTCGTGGGAGATACGCGCGTGCTGCGCGGTCACGGCTTCCACGAGGGCGAGAAATTCCGGGCCGAGATCCCGCTCGGCGTGAAGGAGGAGCGTCTCGCCGACGACCCCGATCCGCCGGTCCTCGACCAGGGAGACGGCGCCGGAGCCGCGCTCGTAGACCGCGAGGACGCCACCGGCCTCCCCGGAGATCGAGACCCGATCGAGCCCGTATCGCTCGGCGAGCCTCCGCGCGACCGGGACCGCGAGCGATTCCGGACCGCGCAGCACTGCGGGGAGTCCGTCGCGATCGGCCGCGAGGTCGTCGGCGGCATGCGTCGCTCCGCCGGTCAGGAGGGCTCGCTCACGCTCCAGGAGTACTTCGGCCTGCCTCCGTGCGGCCGCGATGCGCGCCGTCGTCTCGTCGTCCGCGCGACGCTTCGCCGACAGCAGCGGAACCACGAGCACGACGGCCATGGGAACCAGCGCCGCGAGGACGAGAGCCACGACGATGCGGAGGCGGAGCGTCATCGGTCCGAGTATAGGTTCGCCCTCAAGAATTTTAGTTTGTGCGACGCTTTCGGCATCGGTCCCGGTCCGCGTATCGCATTGCGTCGTTGACCCGCGCGGCGCGTCGTCGTAAGAAGCCCCGGCAGGCAATACCTCAGGCGTGGGGTGGATTCTCCGATGGCCAAGACCGTACTTCTCGTCGATTACGATCCGCGTAGCATTGCGCGCATCCGGACCGAGCTGGCAAAGCTCGGCCTGCGGATCGTCCTCGCGCACGACGGGAAGGCCGCGGAGAAGGAATTCCAGCGGGAGCTCCCGGATCTGACCCTGGTGCAGGATCTCCTTCCCGGGAAGCTCGGGTACCAGGTTTGCTGCGATCTCAAGGAGACCCCGGCGGGTGCGCAGTCCCCGATCCTCCTTCTCGGCCGCCTCCGGAACGGCGGTCGCTACAAGGTTTCGGCGTCCCGCTGCGACGACTGGATCGAGACCCCGGTCGACGAGAAGTCGCTGCGCGACAAGGTCCTCAAGTACCTTCCGGGGGCCGCTCCGAGCGCCTCCGTCTGATCCGCGGCACCGGCCCGGTCTCCCCGAGAAAGCCTCTCCCCAGCGAAGCCCCTCCGTCGATCGTCAGGCACTCGCCGGTGACGTAGGAGGCCGCGTCCGAGACCAGGAAGGCACACGCTTCCGCCACCTCCTCTCGCGTGGCGAAGCGCGCGAGCGGGATCCCGGCACGGACGCGCGCCTCGAGGTCCTCGCTCGGCCACAACCGGTCCGCCGCCCCGCGTGAGTCGAACGGTCCGGGGGCGACGGCGACGACGCGTATACCGTGGCGCGCCCACTCCACCGCCAGCGTGCGCGTCATCGCGAGGACGCCCGCCTTGGCGCAGGCCGAGTGGATCGTCCCGGGGCCGCCCGTCCACGCGTACGTCGCGACGACGTTCAGGATGACGCCGCTCCTTCCGGCCTCGATCATGGCGCGGCCGGCCGCGAAGTTCCCCGCGGCGTGGTTGATCAGGATGTCGACGCCTCCGTGCTCCTCCTCGAGCGTCCTCACGAGCCGCCTGACTGCGTGCACGTCGCGCACGTCGCAGACGTGCGTCGACGCGGCGAGGCGATCCGCCGCGAGCGCTTCCTTTCCCGCGGCGAGGTGTGCCTCGCTGCGGCTCGCGAGGGCCAAACGGGCGCCGCGGCGTCCGAGCGATCCCGCGATCGCCAGGCCGAGGCCGGTTCCCCCGCCGGTGACGAGGGCCAGGCGATTGTCCAGGGAAGGACGGTCGGGCATCGGAAAACCTCCCGCCCCATGCTAAACAAGAGGGGAGCCGGCACGGTCGACTTTCGGCCGTTCGGCGCGTACCAGATAGGCAGCGGCGGGCGATCCGCCGCGGAGTTCACGCAAGGAGACCCGGTTCATGAGCCTCGTCAAATGGAATCGCCCCGGAACGCTCGCCGTGCTGGCCGCCGTCGGCGGCAGCCTGTGCCTCGCTCTCGGCCTCTTCCTCGCGGTCGCGAAGGAGTCGGCGGCCTCCGAGACCGTCCAGGTCCGGAGCGTCGGAGACGGCGGGACGATCGCGATCGCCCGCACGGCGACGAGCGACGACGATCAGAAGCACGGCTTCCTCGGCGTGGACGTCGAGGAGGACACGAGCACGGACGAGGGCGGCGCGCTGGTGCGCCGCGTCATCGAGGACTCCCCGGCGGCGAAGGCCGGCCTCAAGGACGGAGACGTGATCGTCGGCTTCGACTCGGCGGTCGTGCGCGGTCCCGAGAAGCTGACCGAGAAGATCCGCGGCACGAAGGTCGGCGACAAAGTGCAGGTCGAGGTCCGTCGCGCCGGCAAGCGCGAGAAGCTCACGGTCGAAATGGGTGAGCGTCCGAACTGGTCGTACGCCTGGAAGATGGACGGGAAGGATATCCCGGGGATGACCCCGGAGCAGCAGCGCGCCCTCGAGGACAGCCTGCGCAATCTGGACAAGGGAAAGATCGAGCTCGAGCACGGCGTCGGCAAGCTGAAGATCCACGGCCCCCTGGCTCACGGCGTGTGGGTCCTCGGCAACGACAAGCCGCTTCTCGGGGTCGAGCTCGTCGAGCTGACCCCGGAGCTGCGCGAGGTGATGGGCGGGCGCAAGGACGCGGGCGTGTTGATCGGGCGCGTTCTCCCGGATACGCCCGCCGAGAAATGCGGCCTGAAGGTGGGCGACCTGGTTCTCTCGGTGGACGGCGACGCCGTGGCCGACGCCTCCGATCTCGCCGAGGCGGTCCGCGACCGGCAGGGGAAGACGATCGATCTCGAGATCTCCCGCGACAAGAAGATCGTCCACGTCAAGGCCGTGATCCCCGAGGAGAAGGAAGACGACACGCCCCACGGGCCGCGGGCCGGCGCGCCGGACATCCAGGTCTGGAACCCCCACGGGTTCTTCGGAGTGTCGCTCTAGGATCCCTGCAAGGTCCTTTGGCATCTTGCCCGTTCTTTTCTCCCGCCACTACAATCCCCGATCCTGCGGTCCCGAATCCGAGGCCGCCGGGTCGGGGATCGATTTTCAAGGGGAGGGAGGGACGCCATGCTTCCCATCTCGAAGCGCTCACGTGAGCTGGGCACCGAGAACGCCTTCGTCGTTCTCGGCGAGGTCGCCAAGCTGGTCGCGGACGGGAAGGACATCGTCTCGTTCTGCATCGGACAGCCGGACTTCCCGACGCCCGATCACATCCGGCTCGCCGGCATCCGCGCGATCACGGAGGGGAAGACCGGCTACACGCCCTCTCCCGGGATCCAGCCGCTCCGCGAGGCGGTCGCCCGTTACTTCACGCGCACGCGGGGCGTTGCCGTCACGCCGGACGAGGTCGTCTGCGGCTGCGGCGGAAAGCCGTTCATCGGGTACTCGATCCTGTCGGTCGTCGATCCGGGAGAGGGGCACGAGGTCGTCTACCCGAATCCGGGGAGTCCCGGTCGCGCTTCCCCTGCGCGAGTCGCGCGGGTTCAACTTCGACATGGACGACCTCGCCCGCAAGGTCAACTCCAAGACCCGCCTATTGATCCTCTGCAGCCCCGGAAACCCGACCGGGAATCTGTTGAGCCGCGCGGAGCTCGAGGAGATCGCGCGGATCGTGGCCCCTCACGAGAACCTCTGGGTCTACTCGGACGAGGTCTATTCGGCGCTCGTCTACGACGGGGAGTTCCAGTCGATCGCCGCGATACCGGGCATGCGCGAGCGGACGATCATCGCGGATTCGGCCTCGAAGACCTACTCGATGACCGGCTGGCGGATCGGCTACGCGGCGAATGCCGCGCTCGCCCCCGTCTTCACGCGCTGGGTCACCAACACCGACTCGTGCCCGCCGCATCCGAACCAGTGGGCGGTCGTCGAGGCGCTCGATGCCTCGCAGGCCCCCTCGGAGCACATGCGCGACGTCTTCCGGGAACGACGGGACCGGATCGTGAAGGGCCTGAACGCGATCCCGGGCTTCACCTGCTTGAAGCCCGGAGGGGCGTTCTACGTCTGGCCCAACGTGACGGACGCGTGCCAGCGCGTTGGCGCGCAAAGCAGCGAGGAGCTTCGCAAGCGCCTGCTCCACGAGGCGGGCGTGGCCGTTCTCGCCGACATCCACTTCGGAACGCCGGTCGCCGGCGAGGGGCAGCACATCCGGTTCTCGTACGCGTCGTCGTTCGAGGCGATCGACGAGGGGTTGTCGCGGATCGCCGCCTTCATGAAGAGGAACACGCGATGAGCCGCGTCCAGGAAACCGACAGCGGCGTCGACGCCCTCTACGCGCGCGCCACCGCCGAGTTCGCCCACTGGGAGGTCGTCAAGGACCTCGTCGACGAGTGCATCGACCTCATGCTCAACCACCGGCAGTCGGGACATCCCGGCGGCTCGCGGTCGAAGGTCCACGCGCTGGTCGCGACGATGCTCTCCGGGGCCATGCGCTACGACCTGGTCCGGCCGTGGCGGCCGTTTTGCGACCGG
>Ga0318573_10000643_pt1 | contig 11594 bp, 13 predicted proteins | sample GRESIP089b5f21_FD_202515 | JGI IMG/M metagenome (GOLD analysis project Ga0318573, IMG submission 202515) | Tropical soil microbial communities from Luquillo Experimental Forest, Puerto Rico - GRE.SIPMG.089b5f21 | ecosystem: Environmental > Terrestrial > Soil > Tropical forest > Bulk soil... | reverse complement strand
CTCTATTAGATTCTTCCAGGTTTTACTGCCGCCGCCCGCATCGCACACGAGCAATCATCACGGCGCAGCGCACACACTTCGACTCGCCTATTCTCGCGCGCGGCGCCGGGTCGAGCCAATCTCGGGCATACTGACGCAAGCTGATGCCATTCAGACGCGCGCTGCCAAGCGGAGCCAATGCCCCACATGACGAGAGGAGGCGACGGCAATTCCAATGATGGATTTCAGCATCGCTAGATGCCCAGCCATCAAGCGAAGGCCACCCAAGCCTTGACGAGATAGACCGTCCACCAAGTGAAGGCCGCCAAAGCCTTGATGAGAAAGGCCGTCGCCACAACAGCGGCGGCAATTCCAATGATGTCGGCCCAAGGCCACCCCGGAGATGAGAAAGGATCAGCCTGCGAACCCGAGTGTTTCAGCGTCTGGCGTCGCATCGCCCTTCGCTCCAACAGCCGAAGGAGGCTCCCCCATCTAGGCATAATCAGGGCGCTGGGCATTACCAATGGTTCGCAGGAAAGCGCCTCTGTGCGTGGGTGCCTCTCTGCGGTGCCAACGTTTGGACCCTTTGGGGTGAAGCGGACATGCCGCCCGCGCCGGCTTCGTGAATGCGAGGACTGCCGATACTTGTCCGTCAGTGCTCGTGGACGGATTTCGAGTCGCGAAAGATACTGGACCAACCCAGAGATGGTTTATTTGCGAGCCGCGAGTCCCACATGGCCATCCGGGCGCACAAGATAGAACGCGTTCTGCGGCCGCTTCCAGCCTGCACCCGCGAATGGATCGCGAGCGCTGGTGCAGATCACCAACTCTACGCCCGAGCGGCGTGTACGGTCAGCCGATGGCTCTCCAAGAAGGCAGGGCCGTCTGCGGCGACCACACTCTTGTCACACGTCGCGAGCGCGATAGCATTCGATGAAGCCTACCGCTGATAGCTTTGCCCAATATCCGTTGTGTCAGACGGTTCGCGCGCGACAGGTGATCGTGTCACTGATCAGCCACGCGATGTCGAGCACGCTCGCGTCTGGAATGTCATGCAGCGACCTAGGAACGCTGTGAACGGGATTTTGCGAACAGATCGAAGGACGCGGTTCTAAACCATCGATGGCCGGGATCGCGGTGATATCTCTCGTGCCAGTACTGCGCAATCTCGAACGAGGGCAGCGCCACTGCGGGCGCGAATGTAATCAAGTTCAGATGTTCGGCGAGGAAGATTGCGGCTCTAGCTGGTAGTGTCGCTACGCTGTCGGTCCGAGAAGCAACAATCGCTGCTACAATGAAACTCGGCAGGCGAAACAAAACGCGCTCGGGAGGGATCTCGGACTCCAAGACTTGTTGCGCTATATGATGCGCCCCATGTCCGACATCTGATGCGGTGACGAGGATATGATTAGCGGCGCGAAATTGCGATGGGTTGCCCAGTCTGGTCCGCTTTGGATGATCTCTCCGCGCGACGCTCAGATAGTTGCTGAAGTAGAGGCGCTGGTGTTTAAGGGCGCGCGGTGCCCCCGGAAAAGCGCCCAGCGCCAAGTCGGCTTCGCCGGATTCGAGCTTCAATTCAAAATGTCTGGAATCCAATGGCACTGCGCGCAGGCTGAGCCTGCTGCCTTCCCCAGCGATTCGAGTCACGAGCGGGGGGAGGAAGAGGATCGTACCGACATCGGAGACCAGCACCTTAAAGACGCGATCCGAGGTCCGGGGGTTGAACGACGGCGCGGATGCGCAAAGACCATCGGATGCGATCAGGAGATTGCGGAGCGGATCAGCCATCTCGGCCGCCCTCGGAGTGAGTTGCATCGCGTGGCCGTCACGTGCGTTGCCGTTGCGAATGACCAGTGGATCGCCGAAATACGTCCGAAGTCTCGCCAGAACCTTGCTGACTGAGGGCTGGGTGGTGCCGAGTGTTTGCGCTGCCCGCGTCAAATTGCGCTCCTGCAGGACAGCCTTCAACGTCCTGAGATCGCGCAGCCGCAGGTCAGCATCATTCCGACTTGTCATGATTATCATTCCCGGTTGGACATAGGGTGGGATCAAAGTGCGGCCGCACTGTGCTGTCAATGGGATCGTGGAGTTCCGATTCCCACCCGCGTCGTGAGGGCGGAACGCCTTCGATCACCGGTATCGGGAGACGGAATCATGGATGGCCTCGGTACTCCGGTAACGGGCATTTCGTTTGTCGCGTTCGCTCCTCCTTCAGTTGTCCAGCATCAGACCGCGGAGTGGAGCGCCATTCGAGCCGACAATGTCGAGGGCGTTCGACATGAGGCGTTTGATTTCGTAGTCAAAGCGACCTCCATCACCTGCTGATCGCGTACGAGCGCGCAGAGTGGTATGACGGCGAGACGTTCGGTGATGACGGATTGCTAAAGTCAGGTGTTAGCGCGTTGAATCGGAAGATGACTTTCGTTCCCGCGGGAACTCGGTACTATGGTTGGAAGAAGCCACGGACCTTGCCGCGCGGCACTTTTCTCTACATCGACCCGCAAAGTTCGTTGCTGCAATCCGAGCTTCGTTTCGCTGAAATCGAATTTCGGCCACGCTTTTGCTTTTTTGATCGCGATCTCTGGGAGACTGCACTCAAGCTCAAGGCACAGGTGGAGAATTCAGCTCAAAACCAAAGCGCCTATGTCGATGCGCTCAGTATCGCATTGGCATACGAGCTCCTGCGCATGAACGAGAGTGTCTCGCCTCTTGTATCGCGCTTTCACGGTGGGCTCCCCAACTGGCAGCAAAAGAAGCTGACGCAATACATCGATGAGCATCTTGCCGAGGACATTTCGCTGTCGTCGTTAGCCGAGCTGGCGCAGCTTAGCCCGTTCCATTTTTCCCGCGCCTTTAAGCACTCGTTCGGCGTGCCGCCACATCGATATCTTATCAGCAGGCGCATCGAACGCGCCAAGAGCTTGCTGGCGCAGCGCAAACTGTCGGTGACGGAAATCGGACTTGATGTCGGTTTCGGCGAAACAAGCTCATTCACGTCCGCCTTCCACAAAGTCACTGGAGAAACGCCGACCGACTACCGCCGGAGCCTCGCATAAGGAACGCTCAACCTGCGCAAGGGCTGAGCGCAACCATCTGCGCGGTGCGGATCGGCGTCAGCGCGACCGGCCTGGTCGTCAAATGCGCAAGATCGAGCTAAAGCAGCAATACCGGGCAAGCGTCAACGCGGGGCGTCGATACGATGTACGTTGGTGACGGATAGGCGATCATAGGCGATAAGCCAGTTAATGGATGCGCCTCAATCCAATTTCCTCTACATCACTCCGTCCCCCTTAAATCACATGTGGACCCGATCACACGTCAAACTGTGCTCGATTTGTGATGAAAATGCCATTTCTTCGTCCATCACTAGGCGGTGGAAGGAGGCGGGCATGCCTGCCTCAGTTCCTCAGCTCGTCGCGTTGGTCATCCTGGCGATGCTGCCGATGAACCGCCGCCGTCGCGAAGCGACCCTCGAGGAAATCTTTTCAGACCCCGTCGTCAAGGCGATGATGGAAGCTGATGGTGTTAACCCTCACGAGCTCGCGACAATGTTGCAGCAGGTGGCACAGCGTCTCAGGACCGCTCGACGTGGCGATGAAAGTCCTGAAGACGACTGAGGGAATTTACAACTTTTCGCTCGACTACCGCCGCAGCGATGCCCGCATTGTCGAAAATAGATTTGCAGCGAGCAGCGGCGTGAGTAAATCTGCCAAAGCAGTGCTAGGCTCTTTGCGAAGCCTGCGAAAATCCAACCCATCAGCCAGCAGATCAAATGCCAATGGTACGATGTGCTTCGCTCATGCGAGCCCATCGAAACGCAGAGCCATCCTGAATGCGTTAGGTGTGGGCCGAGACCTCCGGGAAAGACAGATTGCCGGAAAGAGGAGATCGTCCAGTCTCTGCCCTTGGCGCAGCCTTTTGGGGGCTTCTGAGATCGGGCGTACTTCTTTCAATGACATCACAGAGCCCGTCCGAATGGATGTTCAGGCCGATATTGGTCATGTTGTAAAGGTGTTCGCTGGCAACGAGCCAGACAATCTCGCAGATCACACGTTCGGAATAGTAATCCGACATGCGAGCAAAAGTTTTCTGCTCCACCTTTTTCTCCTTTGTCAGCTCCGTTACATAGTCCAGTGCCGCGCGTTCAGCGTCGGTGAATAGCGGGCTCGTGCTGTACTGCCCCAGCGCATCGAGTTTGGCCTGATCCACGGATGCCTTGATCGCTGCCCATCGGCCAATATCGATGCAAAAAGAACAGACGTTGAGGCGGGCCACCTGTTGGCGGATGAGCAGGGCAGTCTCCGGAGACAGCAGCAACTTCTTATCGAGCTGGCTGACCTTCGCATAGAACTGGCCAAAGCGAAGTGGGAGACGGGCGGTGAACACCTTCAGGGGTGTAAGCACCTTGCCAACCTGCCGGCGGGTCATGGCGAAGACCAGTTTCTTCATCAGTCCTGTGGGCTTTTCGATCGGGGGGAGGAACGTGTGCATAGGCTTCATCCTCAGTTTCGATTTATCCGTTTTCCACAGCGCGCCCACTGCCATCCGCGCAACATTTTACTGCGGTGTGTTGCCCAACGGGAGGCCCGGTCCCGTGTGCAGCGCGACGGGCACGATGATGAGCGCGTGAGGGGTGCCCTCCCCGGCGACAAAGGCCGCCGCATTCGGGTTGCCGTCCGGGCCGAGGTCGATCTTGTCCACGCCGAGCTCGGAATTGGTCAGGTACGGAGCATGTAGTCCACACCCGGCCGCGATGGCGGCTGAAAGATGCCCTTGGCGAACGCATCGGCGCCAGGTTGAGCGTTCCTTATGCGAGGCTCCGGCGGTAGTCGGTCGGCGTTTCTCCGGTGACCTTGCGAAAGGCGGAGGTAAATGAGCTTGTTTCGCTGAAACCGACGTCAAGTCCGATTTCCGTCACCGACAGTTTACGTTGCGCGAGCAAGCTCTTGGCGCGTTCGATGCGCCTGCTGGTGAGATATTGATGTGGCGGCACGCCGAACGTCTGCTTAAAGGCGCGGGAAAAATGGTACGGGCTCAGCTGCGCCAGCTCGGCCAACGACGACAGTGAGATATCCTCGGCAAGATGCTCATCGATGTATTGCCTCAGCTTCTTCTGCTGCCAGTTGGGGAGCCCACCGCGAATGCGCGATACAAGAGGCGAGATACTCTCGTTCATGCGCATGAGCTCGTATGCCAATGCGATACTGAGCGCATCGACATAGGCGCTTTGATTTTGAGCTGAATTCCCCACCTGCGCCTTGAGCTTGAGTGCAGTTTCCCAGAGATCGCGATCAAAAAAGTAGAGCCGCGGCCGAAATTCCACTTCAGCAAAGCGAAGCTCGGATTGCAGCAACGAACTTCGCGCGTCTATGTAGAAGACAGTGCCGCGCGGCAAGGCCCGCGGCTTCCTCCAACCATAGAACCGGGCTCCCGCGGGAACGAAAGCCATCTTCCGATTCCACACGCGAACACCTGACTTTAGCAATCCGTCAACGAACGTCTCGCCATCATACCACTCTGCGCGCTCGTGCGCGATCAGCAGGTGATGGGAGGTCGCTTTGAGTACGACATCAAACGCCTCATGTCGAACGCCCTCGATATTGTCGGCTCGAATGGCGCTCCAATTTGCGGTCTGATGCTGAACAATTGAAGAAGGAGCGAACGCGACAAACGGAACACCCGTTAGCGGAGTACCGAGGCCGTCCATGATTCCGTCTCTCGAAACGGTGACTGGACGCGCTCCACCTCGGAGTATCCTCACAACGCGCTTTCGAGAAGCGATTTCATTTGCAATGAGCTGGGCACGCCAAGTTTTTGTGCAGCCGCAAATCTATGGCCACCCAAACGGTGGCAGATTTTGGTCAGCGCGAACGCTCCGCCATCATACTTTAGGCTAAGCTCCGTTGCATTGCGCAAGATCGAGCTAAAACAGCAATGCCGAGAAAGCAATGGCGTCGGGAATGGATACGTCTGGCAGCAATGTCCCAGGCGATCACGGCGAGATCGCATCTCTAACCATGTCCAATTTGGGAGGAAAATACCATTTGTTCGTCTTTTGCTTTTTGAGAGAAGCGGACATCCGTAGACTATGCCTGCTATCAGCAACCACGATGCGTTGATCACCGGTTGCTGCATCGCTGGCGGTGGGCCCGCCGGAATGATGCTAGGCTTCCTACTTGCGCGCGCCGGTGTCGAGGTGGTGGTCCTTGAAAAGCATCCGGATTTTCTCCGCGATTTCCGCGGCGATACCATTCATCCCTCGACGCTCGAGGTCATCCGCGAGCTCGGCCTGCTCGACGAGTTTCTCAAATTGCCGCATGAGGAAGCGCGACGTCTTTCGGGCATAATTGGCGATGAGCTGGTGCGGCTCGTGGACTTCACACACCTACGAACCCGATGTCGCTTCATTGCCATGATGCCGCAATGGGATTTTCTCAATTTCCTGGCCGGGCACGCCGAGCGCTACCCGAATTTCCATCTGCGAATGCAAGCCGAGGTCACCGACCTGCTCGAAGAAGGGGGACGCATTGCGGGGGTGCGCGCGAGCACGCCTGCGGGCTTACTAACCATCCGGAGCACATTGATCGTCGGCGCCGACGGACGCCATTCAGTGGTGCGCAAGCGCGCGGGACTTGTAGTCGACGACCTTGGTGCATCCATCGATGTGCTCTGGATGCGCCTGTCGCGGCGACCAAGCGACGGTGTGGAGCCGCTCGGTCGCATCGTCGCTGGCAATATGATGGTGATGATCAATCGCGGAGATTATTGGCAGTGCGCTTTTCTCATCGCGAAGAGCGGGGCCGACAAAGTGAGAGCGAGGGGCCTCGAATCGTTCCGCGCTGCGATCGTCGAGCTCATGCCGAACCTGTACGATCGGGTCGGCGAGATTGGCAGCTGGGACGACGTCAAGCTCCTGACCGTCAAAGTCGACCGCCTGCGGAGATGGTACCGGCCGGGGCTTCTGTGCATCGGTGACGCGGCGCACGCGATGTCGCCGGTGGGTGGCGTCGGGATTAATCTCGCCATCCAGGACGCCGTGGCGGCGGCCAATCGGCTCGTCGGCCCGTTGCGCAACGGCGCGGTCAGCGAGTGCGATTTGTCAGATGTGCAGCGCAGGCGCATGTTTCCAACGCGCGCTACGCAGCGGATGCAAGTCTTCATCCACGACAAGTTTCTGAGCCGCGTGTTGGCAAGCCGCACGACCCCAGCGCCGCCCTGGGTTGTCCGCCTCATGGGTCACTGGCCAATCCTGCAGCGAATTCCCGCCCGCATCGTCGGTCTCGGATTCCGGCCCGAGCACGTCCACACGCCCAGCCCCAGTCACCCCTGAAGTATTTTCAGGAAGAAGCTTGCTTTTCGCGATGAATCCCCGGACGGCCATGGACTGCGTCGCATGCGCGAGGATTCCGACCGCGACGTGGTCGATGCCGGTCGCGGCACAAATCAGGATGGCCCGCTGCTAAGTCGGGCGCGCATCACCCGTGGCGGCGCCGCAGCTTCTTTCTCTGGCCGCCGTAGAGCACGGCACGACAGGCGGGGCTGACATAGCGCCGGTAATGGGACATGCAGACTGAGGTGCGCTGAACGTCCAGAACGTACTGGTTGCAGAGCCGTATCGCGTCGGGCTCGCTGGCGGCGCGTTGCTGCGGCGTCCACTGCTGCGCAACGGCGGGTGAAATTGCAAATGTCAGCGCAAGTGCAAGCAGCGCCAGAGCGTGCCGGAGCCGGCGCAGTGTCGATCGTGTGGCGGGCGTTCCCATCAGCGATCCTCCCGGTTGCGTGCGTACCATCATCTCTGGAGGCCCGCGCTCCAGCAACATTGGCTCTAGGGAATCTCGTAGACCGCGACTTCCGAGGTGACGCCGCGCAGTGCGCGGCTTCGCGCCACCGGCTTGCCGCCATTGCTGCCGAGCACGCTCGCGCTGCGCGGGTTGTGCACCACCGGCGCCGTCGCCAGGATCGACCGCGACATCGCAAGCCCCTGGACGCGCGAGGCGATGTTCACGGTTTGCCCGAAATAGTCCTGTCGCTCGTTCAGGTTCACCGCGAGGCAGGGACCTTCGTGGATGCCGATCTTGAGCAGCAGGTCCTCGCGGCCGTGGGTCTCGTTCAGCCGGCGCATCGCCTCGCGCATCTTAAGCGCGGCGGCGAGCGCATGGTCGGGCGTCAAGAAGGTCGCCATCACCGCATCGCCGATGGTCTTGACCACGGCGCCGCCTTCGGTCGCGACGATGTCGTTCAAGGTGCGGAAATGCTCGCGCACCAGGTCGAAGGCGGCCAGGTCGCCGACCCGCTCGTAAAGCTCGGTCGAGCCTTTGAGGTCGGTGAACAAGAAGGTGAGGCTGGTGATCTTCAATCGCTGGTCGACGCCGAGCGTGTCGGTGCGATAGATGTCGCGGAAGGTCTGGTTGCTGAGCAGCCGCTTGGCGTTGAGGAACGGCCGGCGCTTGCCGGTGAGTGCCTGAAGGTCGGCGGCGGCGATCCACACGGTCGGCAGCACGCGGGCTCCGGTGCGGTTGTCCAGCGACAATCGCAGCGGTCCCGGCCGCAATTCCACCGTGCCGGTGGGCGCGCGCACGTTGTTATAGACCAGCGCCAGGTTCTGGCGCTCGCCGGTTGGCTCGCCCTTGACCTCGATGAATTGCGCGGCGTGCGTCACCGGCTCAAAGACGATGACGAATTCCGCCGGCAGCTGCAGCGACAGGATCGCCTTGTCGCCCGCCGGCAGCTCGACGGCATCGAGGGTGAGCTGCTCGCACGTCGCCTCGAACGTCTCGTCGGGCAAATCGACGCCGGTGCCCCAGAAGATCTGGCGGTGATATTCCCAGATCGGCAATTCGTCGGGATCGTGGGCTGCGATCTTGCGCACGCGCGGGCTCACGGTGAAGCTCACCTCGACGACGTCGTCGAGCGTGGGTTCGCTCGAGGCGCCGCAGAACGCGCAATAGTATTCGTGGGAGCGCACGGTCTTGAGCGTGGCGTTGGCGTCGAGCACCCCGCCGCAGCAGGGGCAAAGCACGTTCCACGACATGTCGAGCAGCCCGATCTGCGTGGCATGCAGGAACGTCGTGATCGCCCGCTGTTCGTCGAGACCTTCGCGGCGGGCGAAGTCGAGCACGTTGATGCGGCTGAGCCGCCGATCCGGCGCCTCGCGGACCAGTCGCTCGAGCGCGGTCGCGCAGTCGGCGTCAGCCGACTTGCACAGGAGGGCGAACAGGGGGTGGGCTTCGCTCATGGCCGAACGCTTCGCTCATGCTCGAACGCTATGCTCAAACATGGGGTCGAAGACGTGGCGGTTCAAGCGTTGGCCGCCTTTGTGTCAGGTGCGGCCCTGTGGCTCTGCCGTCTCGTTTTCGCGGGCCATCAAGCGGGCTGTGGGGTCGGCTTCTTGTCAGGATGCGGGGTACGGCCGCCGCGCAAGCGGGCCATCGGCTCCTGACACTGCGGCAGCCATGGCTTGTTTTTGCAGACCGGCGGAAAATCGTCGTCGTTCGCCGGCACGACGTGGATGGACACGATCAGCGCTGTCTCGGCGGCCAATTCGTCGACATCGGTCACGCGGACGGCGACGCGCTGGGCCACCACTTGGCGGGGCGAGGCGCTCCCCAAGTTGAAGCGGATGGCGGTCGTCTCCGCGCCCTGGTTCAAAGCAACGCCGTCGCCGCTCCAGACGATGTGCAGTGACCCGCGAAGGTCCTCCGTCCGCACCCCGTAGGTGCGGACCACCGAAGAGGTGCCCTCCGGCACGGAGATTTGAGTCGGTCCGGTGAGGAAGACTTCCGGCGTGCGCGGCACGATGGCGAAGGATCCACCCGCAAAGATGCCTCCGGTCCCGACATTGAGGCGTTGGTAGGAAAAGACCACCTTGAGGCCGCGGGGAATCATGACCTCGCGGAAGATCAGCGCCGCCGCGTTGCATCCGGGACCCGCTCCGAGCTGGGGAGCATCGGCGGATCCCACGATAATTCGCTCGACCAGAAAGACGGCGCCGAGTGGAGGGAACACGATCAAGAACAACCCGGTCAGAAAGTTCAGCCAGCTGGTGTCGGCATCCAGCGTGGTCACGCTGTCGCATCGCACCCCGCCGGCGGAGAGAGACAGCGTGTCGGTGATTGAAACCGTAAAATCCACATCCGGCCAGGGGCGTTCATCGAAGCCGCCGATCCTCGTCACGACGCGGTTGGGACTCTCGAAAGACAACGAGAAGCTCGTCAGGTGGATCGGTCCGTTCGGATCCGGATTGCCGTCGCCGTTGAGCCGCCTTGGTTGTTGGTTCCAGGCGTCGAAAGCCGTCCGGTAGATCAGGCTCGAATTGATGAAGAAGACGACCGTCTCGCCGACCTGGAGCAGGCTCAGCCTCTGTAGGCCCCGATCCCGCGCGGCGTTGTCGTCCGGATTCACGACCGGCCGAAACCAAAGGCCGATGCGCTCCGACTGGTTCTGACAGAGAGCGCGCACGTCCGCGGTCCCATTCGTCGCGTCGCGAATGGCGCGGAGGACGTCGGCGCGCACGGCATCCGGCAGACATGGAGAGAATTGCATCGCGACGTCCGGGACCGACACCGGAGGCGGAGGTGGTGGCGGAGGCTCACCGTCATCGGGCGGCCCGTCGTCGCCGTCACCGGGCGGCCTTTTCCGCGCCATGAGCGGCTGCTGCGAAGAATGACTGCCACGCAAGCGCGGCTGCGCGCGCGCTGGATTGCTTATCGATGCGTCGGGCGGGATGAGCAGTTCCTGGTCGTCTTGAGGTTTCATTTTACTGGCCTCCAGGAAAATGTTGAGGCAAAAGCCTCGACTGCGTCGGGGCTGCAACGGCGATCGGTCCGCGCCGGCCTCGACGAGTGGCATTATGGATGGACTCAGGCTCGGCCACGTATGAACCAGATCACATCGTGACGTTGATCACGGCGATCGGTCCGCGCCGCGCGCCTTCCGATCACGCGCGCATAACGTCTGGCGAGCCTTCGTGATCGATAGCCGCCGCCTATCGGATTTGTCTCAGCGCCCGGGCTTTTAATTCTAGTGCCGGAACCCACCGTGGCCCGGCGTATCCGTCGAGGGTGCCCCCCGCGCGGGTGTCATGTGTTTGCAATAGAAATCACTGATAAGCGCGCCATGCGCAGGGCAATGAATGCTTGAACGGCTCTCGACTGGCCCGCGGCGGGTTCGAACGCTGTTTCTGTCGGACGTCCATCTGGGGACGCGCGGCTGCCAGGCCGACAAGCTGCTCGACTTCCTGCGCCATTACGAAGCCGACACCATCTATCTCGTGGGCGACATCGTCGACGGCTGGCAGCTCAAGTCCGCCTGGTATTGGCCGCAACTTCACAACGACGTCGTGCAGAAGCTGCTGCGCCAGGCGCGCAAAGGGGTTCGCCTGATCTACATTCCCGGCAATCACGACGAGTTTCTGCGCGACTATTACGGAACCCATTTTGGCGGTATCGAAGTGGTCGAGGACGCCGTCCACGTCGCCGCCGACGGCAAGCGCTACCTCATCGTTCACGGCGACCTGTTCGACGTGATCATTCGCCACGCGCGCTGGCTCGCGCTCCTCGGCAGCAATGCCTACGATCTCGCGATCTTCATCAACACCTATTTCAATACGATCAGGC
>Ga0318573_10000629_pt1 | contig 11692 bp, 8 predicted proteins | sample GRESIP089b5f21_FD_202515 | JGI IMG/M metagenome (GOLD analysis project Ga0318573, IMG submission 202515) | Tropical soil microbial communities from Luquillo Experimental Forest, Puerto Rico - GRE.SIPMG.089b5f21 | ecosystem: Environmental > Terrestrial > Soil > Tropical forest > Bulk soil... | reverse complement strand
CCGCGCTGCGCGGCGACTTCGCCGACGCCCACCTGACCGGCGACAACGCCAAGGTCGTCGCCACCGACACGCAGAAGAACACCGTCTACGCCTTCGCCCAGCAGTACGGGGTGGGCGAGATCGAGGAGTTCGCGCTGCGGCTGGGCAGGCACTTCGTGGACGACTTCGTGTGGGTGACCGGCGCGAAGATCAGCATCGAGGAGTACGGCTGGGACCGGATCTCGGTGGACGGCGCCGAGCACGGGCACGCGTTCTCCCGGGCCGGCGGTGGCGCCAGGACCACCGACGTCACCATCGACGGTTCGCAGGCCTGGGTCGTTTCCGGGCTGACCGACCTGGTGGTGCTCAAGTCGACCGGGTCGGAGTTCTGGGGCTTCCCGCGGGACCGGTACACCTCGCTGGCCGAGACCGCGGACCGGATCCTGGCCACCGCGGTCACCGCCCGCTGGCGGTACACGGGTACCGACGTCGACTGGGCCAAGAGCTACGCCGACGTGCGGCGCATCCTGATCGAGTCGTTCGCGGTCAAGCACAGCCTGGCGCTGCAGCAGACCCTGTACTACATGGGCGAGCAGGTGCTCGAGGCCCACCCCGAGGTGGCCGAGATCCGCATGTCGATGCCGAACAAGCATCACTTCCTGGTCGACCTGAGCCCGTTCGGCCTGCCCAACGAGAACGAGGTGTACTACGCGGCGGACCGCCCGTACGGGCTGATCGAGGGCACGGTGACCCGCGACGACGCGCCGCCGGCCGGGCGGGCCTGGCAGGGCGTGCCGGGGTTCTGCTGAGCGCTCGATTATCCACTATACGGAAAAAAGTTTTCATTCTGATCTGGCTATTTGAATCACCAGGAGCTATGGTCAGTAGGTAGGCAAGAGGACGCGCCGGCGCGTCCGGCCGGACCGCCCCCGGACGGCTGGCAGGGTGACGGCGGCGGAGGCAGGAGCGTGTGCGGTGGAGCCCCGACTAGTGGTCAACGGCCGGACTCGTGAGCTCGGCGAGGTCGGCGGTCACGTCACCCTGCTGGAGTGGCTGCGCGGCAGCGGGCTGACCGGCGGCAAGGAGGGCTGCGCCGAGGGCGAGTGCGGCGCCTGCGCGGTGCTCATCGCCCGGGACGACGGGCCGGACCGGACCCGCTGGGTCGCGATCAACGCCTGCCTGGTGCCGGCCGCGGCGTTCGACCAGCAGGAGGTCGTGACGGCGGAGGGCCTGGGCCGGTCCTACGGGTCCGGGCGGCTGCACCCGGTCCAGCGCGAGATGGCCGATCGGGGCGGCTCGCAGTGCGGCTACTGCACGCCGGGCTTCATCTGCTCGATGGCCGCCGAATACTACCGCCCGGACCGGCGCCCCGTGGCGCCCGCCGACGGCGGCGCACCGAACGGATCGGGCCGGCCGGCCGACGACGAGCACGGTCCGAACGGGTTCGACCTGCACGCGCTCAGCGGCAACCTGTGCCGCTGCACCGGGTACCGGCCGATCAGGGACGCGGCCTACGCCCTCGGCCAGCCCGAGGCGGACGACCCGCTCCTGGCCCGGCTGGCCGGGCCGGCGCCGGCGCCGGCCGTCACCGCGACCTCGAACGAGCAGGGCCGCTACGTCCGGCCGGCCAGCCTGGCCGAGGCCCTCGAGCTGCTGGCCGCCGAACCCGGCGCCCAGCTGGTGGCCGGGTCCACCGACTGGGGCGTCGAGCTGAACCTCAGGCACGCCCGCGCCGCGCTGACCATCGGCATCGAGCGGATCGGCGAGCTGCGCGAGCTCACCGTGGGCCGCGACCGCATCGACATCGGCGCCGCGCTGAGCCTGTCCGAGATCGAGGCCGGGCTGGCTCGTTCAAGGGTCCGGGTGCCGCTGCTCGACGAGCTGTGGCCGCAGTTCGCGTCCCGGCTGATCCGCAACGGGGCCACGCTCGGCGGCAACCTCGGCACCGCCTCCCCCATCGGCGACACCCCGCCCGCGCTGCTCGCGCTGGACGCCTCGCTGGTGCTGGCCTCCAGCCAGGGTGAGCGCGAGGTCCCGCTGTCCGGCTACTTCACCGGCTACCGGCAGAGCGTCAAGCGCCCGGACGAGCTGATCAAGACGATCCGCATCCCGCTGCCGTTGGCCCCGGTCTCCGCGTTCCACAAGATCGCCAAGCGCCGGTTCGACGACATCTCCGGCGTCGCCGTCGCCTACGCGCTGCGGTTGACCGAGGACCGTTCGGTCGCCTCGATCCTGATCGGACTGGGCGGGGTCGCGGCCACGCCGATACGCGCGCTGGCCGCCGAGCAGGCGCTGACCGGCCGGCCGTGGACCCGCGGGGTGGTCGCGGCGGCCGCGGAAGAGATGGCCCGGGCCGGCACGCCGATGAGCGACCACCGCGCCAGCGAGGCCTACCGGATCGCCATGCTGCGCAACTCGCTGCTGAAGTTCTACGCGGAAACCCTGGAGCCGAAGGGAGAGGCCAGGTCATGAGCAAGGGATACGGACCGCTGGCCGACCGCCCGGACCAGCCCGTGGTGGGCCTGGCGGTCTCCCACGAGAGCGCGGACCTGCACGTCACCGGCGCCGCGCTGTACACCCAGGACCTGGTCGGCCGCACCCACGGCACGCTGCACGCCTGGCCGGTCCAGGCGCCGCACGCGCACGCCCGCGTCACCAGCCTGCGCGCCGGGGCGGCCTACGACGTGCCCGGCGTGGTCCGGGTGCTGACCGCCGAGGACGTGCCCGGCCTCAACGACGCCGGCGAGAAGCACGACGAGCCGCTGTTCCCGAGCGAGGTCATGTACTACGGGCACGCGGTCTGCTGGGTGCTCGGCGAGACGCTGGAGGCGGCCCGGCAGGGCGCCGAGGCGGTCGAGGTCGACTACGAACCGCTGCCCGCGCTGGTCAGCGTGCACGACGCCATCGAGGCCGGCAGCTACCAGGGTCACCGGCGGACGGTCAGCCGCGGCGACGCGGCCGCCGGGCTCGAGCGGGCCGCGTACCGGTTCAGCGGCGAGCTCGAGATCGGCGGCCAGGAGCACTTCTACCTGGAGACCCAGGCCGCGCTGGCGCTGGTCGACGAGAACGGCCAGATCTTCGTGCAGTCCAGCACGCAGCATCCGTCCGAGACCCAGGACATCGTGGCGCACGTGCCACCCTCACCGGGCACCCGGTGAGCCTGCGGCTGAACCGCACCCAGGACATCACGATGACCGGCAAGCGGCACCCGTTCTTCGCCACCTGGGAGGCCGGCTTCGACTCAGGCCACCGGCTGTGCGCGCTGCGGGCCACGCTGACGTCGAACGGCGGCTGGAGCCTGGACCTGTCCGAGCCGGTGCTGGCCCGGGCGCTCTGCCACATCGACAACGCGTACTGGGTCCCCGACATCGAGGTCACCGGGCGGATCGCCAAGACCAACCGGCAGTCGAACACCGCGTTCCGCGGCTTCGGCGGGCCGCAGGGCATGATCGTCATCGAGGACATCATGGGCCGCTGCGCGCCGCGGCTCGGGCTGAGGGCGCACGAGCTCCGGCACCGGAACTTCTACGCGCCCGGCCAGGCCACCCCGTACGGGCAGCCGGTGCGGCACGCCGAGCGGCTCGAGGCGGTCTGGTCCGAGGTGATGGAGCGCAGCGACTTCACCGGCCGCCAGGCCGAGGTGGCCGCGTTCAACGCCGCCCATCCGGACACCAAGCGCGGGCTGGCGATCACCCCGGTCAAGTTCGGCATCTCATTCAACCTCACCGCGTTCAACCAGGCCGGCGCGCTGGTACACGTGTACAAGGACGGATCGGTGCTGATCAACCACGGCGGCACCGAGATGGGTCAGGGCCTGCACACCAAGATGATCCAGGTCGCGGCGACCGCGCTCGGCGTGCCGATGAAGGCGGTCCGGCTCGCGCCGACGCGCACCGACAAGGTGCCGAACACCTCGGCCACCGCGGCCAGCTCGGGCGCGGACATCAACGGCGGCGCGGTCAAGAACGCGTGCGACCAGATCCGCGAGCGGCTGGCCGTGGTGGCGGCCGGCCGGCTCGGCGTGCACCCGGACGACGTGCGCTTCACCGACGGCGTGGTCACCGGCATCGGTTTCGGTGACAAGCAGATCGCCTGGGCCGACCTGGTGCGCGACGCGTACTACCGGCGGGTCCAGCTGTGGGCGGCCGGCTTCTACCGCACGGCCGGGCTGCACTGGGACGCCGAGCGGATGCAGGGCGAGCCGTTCAAGTACTTCGCCTACGGCGCCGCGGTGGCCGAGGTCGAGGTGGACGGGTTCACCGGCGCCTACCGGCTGCGCCGCGCGGACATCGTGCACGACGTGGGTGACAGCCTGTCCCCGCTGGTCGACATCGGCCAGGTCGAGGGCGGCTTCGTACAGGGCGTCGGCTGGCTGACGCTGGAGGAGCTGCTCTGGGACGAGACCAGTGGCCCGCACCGGGGCCGGCTGAACACCCAGGCCGCGAGCACCTACAAGATCCCGAGCTTCTCGGAGATGCCGCCGGTGTTCAACGTGCACCTGTTCGAGCGGGCCACCGAGTCCGGCGTGGTCTACGGCTCCAAGGCGGTCGGCGAGCCGCCGCTGATGGAGGCGTTCAGCGTGCGCGAGGCGCTGCGGCAGGCGGTGGCCGAGTTCGGCCCGGCGGGCTGGAGCGTCGACCTCGGCTGTCCGTCCACCCCGGAAGCCGTCTACTGGGCTGTTCTTTCTGCCCGCGATGCCGCGCAGGCTGAGCGACCGACCCGGGCGTACGCGGGGGTGTGAGATGGACTGGCTGAAGGCCGCGCAGCAGCTACGGGACGACGGCCAGCCTGGCGTGCTGGTGACCGTGGCCGAGGTGCGCGGGCACGCGCCGCGCGAGGCTGGCGCCAAGATGGTGGTCGGCCGCGACCGCACCTGGGGCAGTGTCGGCGGCGGCAACCTGGAGGCGACCGCGGTCGCCCGGGCCCGGGAGATGATCGGGTCCGGGGCCGCCGCGCCGGAGATGCTCGAGGCCCAGCTCAACCCGCACGCGAGGAACGAGCACGGCCGCCAGTGCTGCGGCGGCGTGGTCAGGCTGCTGCTCGAGCCGCTCGCGGTCCGGCCGGTCATCGCGCTGTTCGGCCTGGGGCACGTCGGCTACGAGCTGGCCCGCATCCTGTCCCGGCTGCCGGTCCGGCTGCTGCTGGTCGACTCGCGCCCCGGGCAGCTGGACCGGGTCCGGCTGGCTGACGTGATCGACGGCACCGCCGACGTCGGCATCCACCACACGCTGCTCGGCGAGCAGGTGCTCGAGCAGCTGCCGCGCGGCGCGCACGTGCTGATCATGACGCACGACCACGCGGAGGACTACGCGCTGTGCGACGCGGCGCTGCGGCTCCCGCAACCGCTGGGCAGCATCGGGCTGATCGGCTCGGCCGCCAAGTGGACGCGCTTTGCGGCTCAACTTGCGGCAGCTGGCCATCGCCCGGACGTAATCGCCCGTATCACCTGCCCGATCGGCCAGCCCGGGATCAGCGGCAAGGACCCGGCCGTGATCGCCGTCGCGGTGGCCGCCGCGCTGCTGACCGCCCTGGGTGACCGCGCCGCGGTTGAGGCGGCTGCGCCATGACCATCTACGCCGCTACCGTCGTCGACACGCCCGGCGACCCGTTCGCCGGGGACCCGGCGGCCGCGCTGGCCGAGGACGGCGCGCTGCTGGTCCAGGACGGCGTCATCCGGGCCCGGGGCTCGCTCGCCGCGCTGCGCGCCGCCCACCCCGGCGAGCCGGTCACCCGCCTGGACGGCGGGCTGCTGGTCCCCGGTTTCGTCGACACCCACGTCCACTTTCCGCAGATCCGCGCGATCGGCGGGATGGGCCTGCCGCTGCTCGACTGGCTGGAACGGTACGCGCTGCCCGAGGAAAGCAAGCTGGCCGACCGCGGCTACGCGCGGGAGGTGGCCGCGGAATTCCTCGACGGCCTGGTCGCGTCGGGGACGACCAGCGCGCTGGTGTTCGGCTCGCACTTCGCCCCGGCCATGGACGAGCTGTTCGCCGCGGCCGGGCAGCGCGGCCTGAACATTACCTCCGGCCTGGTGATGTCCGACCGGAAACTGCGCCCCGACCTGCTGAGCTCGCCGGAGACCGCGCTGGCGGACAGCGCCGACCTGATCCTGCGCTGGCACGACCGGGGACGGCTGCGCTACGCGGTCACGCCGCGGTTCTCGCTGTCGGCCTCGGACGAGATGCTCGACACCTGCGCCCAGCTGCTCGGCAAGGGCGTCTGGTTCACCTCGCACCTCAACGAGAACCTGGCCGAGATCGCGACCGTGACCGAATTGTTCCCCGGAGCGCGGCACTACCTGGACACCTACTGCAAGCACGGCCTGGTCACCGGGCGCAGCGTGTTCGCGCACAACGTGCACCCCAGCGAGGCCGAGCTCACCTTGCTGGCCGAACACGGCGCGTCGATCGCGCACTGCCCGAGCAGCAACGGCGCCCTGGGCAGCGGGCTCTTCCCGCTGCGCCGGCACGTGGAGCACGGGGTCCGCGTCGCGCTCGGCACCGACGTGGGCGCGGGCTCAGGCCCGTTCCTGCCCAAGGAGGCGCTGCAGGCCTACTTCATCCAGCAGCTGCTCGGCCCGGCCGGACTGAGACTGACGCCGGTACACCTGCTGTACCTGGCGACCCGGGCCGGCGCGCGGGCGCTCGGGCTCGGGGACCGGGTCGGCGACCTCGCGGTCGGCAAGGACTTCGACGCGGTCTGGCTGCGCCCGGCCGACAAGAGCACGCTGGCGGTCAACCTGCGTCACGCCCGCGACACGGCCGACGCCCTGGCCAGGATCTTCGCGCTGGCCACCCCGGCGGACGTGGCCGGGGTGTGGGTCAGAGGCCTAAGAGTTGAGTCCGCCGCTTGTCCGGACCCTCGCTGAGCGCGGCGGCGCGGTAGGCGTGCCAGCCGCCGTAGCTGGTGATGTCCTGGTGGATGCCGCGGGCGTGCTCGGTTTCGCGGAGCACCATGGCGAACGACAGCTCGCCGCCCTCGAGTTCGATGATGGAGAGCTCGAGTTCCGGGGGTTCGGTGGCCAGCAACGCGCTCAGCGGTCCCATGGGCACGTCGTACAGCTCGCCGAGAATGGGCTGGCCGCCCGCGGCGGCCGGGTACAGGGCGGGAAACTCGTCGCGGACCGAGTAGAACCGGTACAGCGGCGCGGTGCGCCGCTCCCCCACCAGCGGCACGCCCTCGATCGTGTAGTGCGCCCTCCCCCCGCGCATCCCATCCCCGTTAAGAAACATCAGGGCCATCCGCGCCTCCCTCGCCAGCCGATCGTGGATAGTTACTACCCCTAGGAGGGCGGCTGTGATCCACGATCATGACCCGGCGGGGCAGACGGACGGCGCTGGGGCACGCGCCCGCCCGTTCGGGATAATAGTTCTCTTGATCTTGCAGGTGCGGACGAGGAGTGCCGGGATGAGACAGATGACCGTGGCGGCGAACGGACCCGGCGCTTCCCGCGGCGCATCGTCGACGCGGGACGCCTGTGAGGTGGCATGAGCGAAACGTCGCCAGAGGCGCCTAAGGTTATCGAGGTCTCCGAGGCTGACATGGCCGAGGCTGAAAGGGCCATGTCCTCCGAGGACACTTCCGAGGACTCTGAGGTTACCGAGGAGACCGAGGGGCCGTTTTCGCGGAAGACGGCCTGGGTGCGGCGCATGGAAACGCCGCTGCGCACGTTCCTGCGCACCGAGACCGGCAGCGCCTCGGTGCTGGCCGCCGCCACCGTCGTCGCCCTGATCTGGGCGAACATAAGCTATTCCAGCTACGAGAATTTCTGGGCGACCAAGCTGTCCGTGCTCGCCGGCAGCTCGGGTATCACCGTTGACCTGCACGAGTTCGTGAACTCCGGGCTGATGGCGTTCTTCTTCCTGGTCGTCGGGCTGGAGGCGCGGCGCGAGTGGGACGTGGGCGAGCTGCGAATACGGAGCAGGCTCACGCTGCCGCTGCTGGTCGGACTGGCCGGCATGGCCGTACCCATCATCATCTACCTGGTCGTGACCGCCGGGAAGCCTGGCATGCACGCCTGGGGCACCTCGATGTCGACCGATACGGCCTTCGCGCTCGGCGCGCTCGCGCTGGTCGGCCGCAGGCTGCCCGATCGCGTCCGCACCTACCTGCTCACCTTCTCCGTGGTCGACGACCTGGTCGGGCTGGTGATCATCGCGCTCGCGTACAGCAGCAGCATCCGTCTGGTGCCGCTGCTGTTCGGGACCGGGTTCATCGGCGTGGTCCTGATCCTGCGGGCACGCGGTTACCGGAACGGGATTCTGTACCTGATCACCGGGATCGCGGCCTGGGTGGCGTTCCTCAAATCGGGCGTGGATCCGATCGTGGTGGGCCTGATCCTCGGCCTGCTGACCTACGCGTACCCGGCGCCCCGGGAATCGCTGGAGCAGGCTACCGAGGCGTTCCGGATGTTCCGCGAGCAGCCCACCGCCGAACTGGCCCAGTCGGCGCGCGACGTGGTGCGCACCGCGGTCTCGCCGAACGACCGGCTGGCCCAGCTCTTCCACCCGTGGACCAGCTACGTCATCGTGCCCCTGTTCGCGCTGGCCAACGCCGGCATCGTGCTGAACACCGAGTTCCTAACCCGGGCCTACACCTCGCCGGTCACCATCGGCATCATCGTCGGGTACCTGGTAGGCAAGCCGCTCGGCACGGCCGGGTGCGCCTGGCTGGTCACCAAGCTCAGCCACGGCCGGGTGCGGCCGCCCGTCGGCTGGGGCGCGGTGGCGGGCGCCGGGACGGTGGCCGGAATTGGCTTCACCGTGGCCCTGCTGATCGCCTCGCTGGCGCTGCACGGCGACGTGCTGGCCGAGGCCAAGCTCGGCATCCTGTCCGCCGTCGTGGCCGCGTCGGTCCTGACCTGGGTCATCTTCCGCGTGGTGAACCGGCTGCCGATGCGGGCCAGGCTGCGCGCCCTGCTGGGCACCGCCGAGGTCATCACCGACCTGGCGGTGCCGGTGGACCCGGACCGGGATCACATCCGCGGCCCGGAGGAGTCGCTGGTCACGCTGGTCGAGTACGGGGACTTCGAGTGCCCGTACTGCGGCATGGCCGAGCCGGCCGTGCGCGAGCTGCTGCGGGACTACGGCGAGGTCCGGTACGTGTGGCGGCACCTGCCGCTGAACGACGTCCACCCGAACGCGCAGCTCGCGGCCGAGGCCGCCGAGGCCGCCGCCCGGCAGGGCGCGTTCTGGGAGATGCACGACCTGCTCCTCGACCACCAGGACGCACTGCACCCCCGCGACCTGATGGGGTACGCGGACTCGCTCGGCCTCGACACCGACCGGTTCGCCGCCGACCTGCGCAAGCATGTGGGGGCGGAGCACGTCGGCCAGGACCTGGAATCCGCCGACCTGTCCAATGTGTCCGGGACCCCGACGTTCTTCGTCAACGGCAGGCGGCATTACGGCGCCTACGACATAGAAACGCTGAAGAAGGCGGTCAAGCTCGCCAAGGCGCGGGCGATAATCAGCGCCTGAATTCCGCGACATGCCTTCGTCTTCCCCGGCACCCCGCACGCGGGGGAAGACATGAGAGGCTGACGGTGACGACGAGGAGGTATCGGGTGAACGCGCAGCCAACCGCAGCGGCGGCCGGGACCATCGACGTGGGCGGCGACCTGACCGTCAACCGGCTCGGGTTCGGGGCCATGCGGGTTACCGGCTCCGGCATCTGGGGCGACCCGCCCAGCCGGGAACGGGCCATCGCCACGCTCCGGCGGGTGGTGGAACTCGGCGTCAACTTCATCGACACCGCCGACTCGTACGGTCCCGAGGTCAGCGAGAACCTGATCGCCGACGCGCTCCACCCGTACCCGGACGACCTGGTCATCGCGACCAAGGGCGGCCTGATCCGGCCGGCGCCCAGCCGCTGGGAGGCCGACGGCCGGCCCGCGCACCTCCGCGAGGCCTGCGAGGGCAGCCTGCGGCGGCTCAGGCTCGAGCAGATACCGCTGTACCAGCTCCACCGGCCCGACCCGGCGGTGCCGCTGGCCGACTCGATCGGCGCCATCGCCGAGCTGAAGAACGAGGGCAAGATCCGGCACGTCGGGATCTCCAACGTATCGGAGCGCCAGCTGCGCCAGGCCCAGCAGATCGTTCCGATCGTGTCGGTGCAAAACCGGTACAACGCGTCCGACCGCAGGTCGGAGTCGCTGATCGACCTGTGCGAGCAGGAGCAGCTGGTGTTCCTGCCGTGGGCGCCGGTGCAGGAGGCCGGCAAGAATCGCGCCGTGGCCGCGGCCGCCCGGCGGCACGGCGTGACCCAGCACCAGGTCGTACTGGCCTGGATGCTGGCCACGTCCCCGCAGATCCTGCCCATCCCGGGCACCGGCTCGGTCGCGCACGCCGAGGAGAACATCGCGGCCGCGGCCGTCGAGCTGAGCGCGGACGACATCGACGCGATCAGCAAGGGCGCGTTACTCGCCCGGTCCCGGGCGACGATTTCCGGCTGGCTGCATCGTTTTCCAGCCGGCCGGGGTACCAGGTTAACCAGCACATGGGGTGAGCAGATGGAAACCACCGAGTCCGCGGACGGCACCGTCATCGCCTACGATCGCACCGGCGACGGGCCGCCCCTGGTCATCGTCCTCGGCGCGTTCTGCGACCGGAAGACGTTCGTCCCGCCCGCCAGCCTGGCCAGCCGGTTCACCGTCTGCACCTACGACCGGCGCGGCCGCGGCGACAGCGGGGACACCCAGCCCTACTCCCCCGATCTCGAGGTCGCCGACCTGGCCGCGGTCATCGGGGCGGTTTCCGGCGCGGGGTCCCTGGCGTTCGTCTACGGGCATTCGTCGGGGGCCGCGCTGGCACTGCGCGCCGCGGCGCAGGGCGTGCCGATGGCCGCGCTCGCGGCCTACGAGGCGCCGTACACGATCCCGGGGACCAGGGAGCTGCCCGAGGACCCGCCGGGGCGGATCACCGCGCTGGTCGCGGCCGGGCGCCGGGCGGACGCGGTGCGGTTCTGGATGACCGACGTCGTCCAGGGGCCGGCCGAGGTCGTCCTCAGGATGGAGAATTCGCCGATGTGGCCGGGCCTGCTGGCGCTCGCGCACACGCTCCCCTACGACTTCGCCCTGACCGGCGACCAGGGGATCCCGGTGGACTACCTGGCGAAGATCACCGCGCCGGTGCTCGTGCTGGGCGGCGCGAACAGCCTGGACTGGTTCCGCCGCACGGTCCAGGCCACCACGGAGGCCATCCCCGGCGCGCGGCTGGTCACGCTCGACGGGCAGGACCACGGTGCCCCGCCCGAGGTGATCGCGCCGGTACTGACGGACTTCTTCCTCGGCGCTCGTTCGTTAGGGACGCTAAGGGGACTGGCGTTTAGGATCGTTCCGGGACAGCCGGACATCGGCTGGGTGCGGAGGCTGGGGTGCAGAGACAGGGCGTGGCGCAGACGATTGCGATTACCGGCGGCCTGGTCGTGCCGATCGAAGGCGAACCGATAGACGGCGGGACCGTCCTGTTGCGGGACGGGAAGATCGCGGCGGTCGAGGGTCCCGGTTTCGCGGTGCCGGACGGCGCCGACGTGGTCGACGCGGCCGGGAAGTGGGTGCTGCCCGGCTTCATCGACGCGCACGCCCACGTCGGGGTGTCCGAGGAGGCCGAGGGCTGGGCGGGCCAGGACACCAACGAGCGGACCGGCCCGGTCACCGCCCAGGTCCGGGCGCTCGACGCGATCAACCCGGCCGACCTAGGCTTCCGCGACGCCA
>Ga0318573_10000602_pt1 | contig 11966 bp, 10 predicted proteins | sample GRESIP089b5f21_FD_202515 | JGI IMG/M metagenome (GOLD analysis project Ga0318573, IMG submission 202515) | Tropical soil microbial communities from Luquillo Experimental Forest, Puerto Rico - GRE.SIPMG.089b5f21 | ecosystem: Environmental > Terrestrial > Soil > Tropical forest > Bulk soil... | reverse complement strand
CAAAGTGGTCGATGAATTTCACTTGCGGATCACGCAATGATCCGATGCCGCCTGTTGTTCAGTTATCCGGTGTGAGCCGATATACCTGATCGGCCGTACGGCCGGTGTGAAACATTGGCCCGATCAAGGCCGGAACGCGTGGGCATATCCGGGGAGCGCCCGACTTGTTGGGACCATCCTGAGTTACGGTGAGGGTCTGGCCGGTGTGCGGTTGCGGAAAGTGCTACCTGCGTATCGGGGAAGAAAATTCGCGCCCGGTTCCACCTTGTCTCACTGGATCTTTTCTACGGCGCGGCGAAAACAATCGCTTTCAATCACTGCATCAGGGTGGATACGATATTGATGGTGAGCGCCAGCACGGTGACGTTGAAGAAGAAGGAGATGACGCCGTGCACGGTCGTCAATCGGCGGATACTCTTATTGGTGATCTGAACGTCCGACACCTGCGCGGTCATGGCGACGACCAGCGCGTAGTAGAGAAAGTCCCAATAATCGGGGTCTTCGTGCATGAAGGTCCAGGACAGCAGGATCGTGCCGATGCCGAGCACAATCCGGTAAGCCTGCGGCGTGTGGCCGAGTTCGACCAAGACCGCGGCGAGGCTCGCTAGCGCCGCCGCCGTCGTCAGCACCAGAACCGCGATCGCGCCCTCATCGTTGATGGCGGCCCGCCGGCGGATATTGGCGACCGACGCGTGCGCGGTGGCACGATAAGCGAGCGCGAGATAGAGCGCGACGCCGCTGTCCCAGCCGATGAGGACGCGGGCCGACATCGGCCAGGGCACGGCCAATAGTATCAGCGTAACGGCAACGCCGAATGCGGCGGAAAGAAACAGCCGCGCATGCAGGTGCCAGAGCCGCGCGAGCGGTCGCCACTCGTTTGGCTCAAGCTGCGCCAAGCTGGAATCGCGAGTTTTGGATTTGGTCAAAAGGCCACCACGGACGATTTCGCCTGTCCATAAGATACATTATCGGCTCGAGGGTCGCTCTTTCGGTGTGGAGATCGGCTAGCTCGCGGCGGTGATGACGTAAGCGCGAATGCAGCCTTCGATGGCGCCTTCGCCAAATCGCTGTGCCAAGGCGGCGGCAGCGCGCTTTGTTGCATCCTCAAGGCGCGCGCCGTTGCGCGATTCGATCTCGTTGCGTAACGGCGTGCCCTGGCAGTACGCAATTGCCGCCTCAAGCGGCGAACGCGCCCGGCTTTTTGCCTCGACCGCATCGATCGATATGTCCTTGAAGCCAGCTTTCGTCAGGTCTGCGCGAATCTGCTTCTGGTCATGATAGCCATGCGGCGTGCGGACAAAGAATAGCGGGGGGTCGGTTGGAAAGACGGCGCCAAGCGCGTGCGTTACGGTGTCGGCGAAGTCGTTTTCCGAGATTTTGTCCCATACGTTGAAAAAGAAACTGCGGCCCGATTTCAATACGCGCCGCGCCTCACTGAATCCCTTGATCCGATCGGGAAAGAACATCGCGCCGAACTGGCAGGCGACCGCATCGAAACTCTGATCGGCAAAAGGCAATGCCGTTGCATCGGCCTGTTGCCATTGGATTCGTTTATCCGCGCCCTGGCGCGCCCGGGCGTGGTCGAGCATCGGTTGGCTGAAATCGGTTGTCGTCATGCGGGCATCTGCGGGAAGGGCGGATGCAATTGCCCGCGTCAGCACCCCGGTCCCTGCGGCCGTCTCGAGCACATGTCTTGGACCGATTTTTGTGAGACGCCGGGCGAGATCGCGTGCATAGGATTCGAATATGAGCGGAACCAACAAACGGTCGTAGATTTCGGGGATCGATCCGGCGAATGTTTCTTTGCTGGTTGCCATGGCAGGCCGAAACAAATGACGCCGAGGCGTAATCAAAAGGCAGGCCGGTCACCCGCGCCAGTAGCGGTCTTCCCAGCTGCGCGACAGCCGCATCGCTGAAAGAATAAGTCCGGCCATCGAATAGGTCTGCGGGAAATTGCCCCACAGCGCCCCGGTCTGCGGATCAACGTCTTCGGAGAGCAGCCCGTAGCGGTTGCGGTGTTGCATCGCGTCGGCGAACAGGTCGCGCGCCGCGTCGCGCCGGCCGAGCGACCACAGGGCGTCGATCAGCCAGAAACGGCAGATCAGGAACGCCGTCACCGGCATGCCGAAATCGTCGGCGGCATAGCGCATCACGTGCTTTTCGCGCACCAGTTCGCGCTCCATCGCCGCGACCGTCGAGGCAAAGCGCGGGTCGTCGACTTCGACCACGCCGAGATCGGCAAGAAGGAGCACGCTGGCATCGAGGTCGTCGGAGCCGAATGCCGCGGTAAAGGCGCCGCGCTTCTGGTTCCAGGCCCGCTCCACCAGTTCCGCATGCATCGGCTCGGCGATGCCGTTCCAGAATTTAGCGCGCGGTTCGAGTCCGATCCGCATGGCGATGGCGGCAAGCCGCTGACAGCCGGCCCAGCACATCGCCGCGGAGTGGGTGTGGATGCGTTGCCGGCCGCGATATTCCCAGATGCCGGCGTCCGGCAGGAAGGCCCTTTCGGCGGCGCGCTGGCCGAGCGATTCCAGCAAATGAAACAATCCTTCGTCGCCGGGCCGCGGCAGGCGGCGATCGAAAAACATCGGCATGGCGGCGAGAATGACGCTGCCATAGGCGTCATGCTGCACTTGATTGACGGCCGCATTGCCGATCCGCACCGGCCCGTCGCCGTGATAGCCTTGCAGATCGGGCGCAGTGCGCTCGTGGATCGTCGTCGTCGGCACCACGCTGTAGAGCGGCCGCAATTCCTCTTCCGGCTTGGCCGCGATCGACAGCGTGAAGGAAATGAACTCCTCCATGGTCCGCGTCGCGCCGATGCGATTGAGCGCCTGGACGACGAAATAGGCGTCACGCAGCCAGCAATAGCGGTAATCCCAGGTGCGGCCGGACGAGGGCGCTTCCGGAATGGACGTGGTATGGGCCGCCACCACCGCGCCGGTTTCGTCGAAGTTGGACAATTTCAGCGTGATCGCGGCGCGGATGATCGCTTCTTGCCAGTCGTAGGAGATCGATAGCCGGCGCACCCAATCCATCCAGTAATCATGGGTGCGTTCGATGAAGTCGCGGCAGGTCGACTGTAAATCGCCGGTGAACGGCTCGTCCGGCCCGAACACCAGATGCAGCGGCCGCGTCAGCACGAACGGCGCCTCGCCGTCGATCAGCGACAGCGGCGCATCGGTGGTCAGCCGGATGACGGTCGCGTCGTCGGCATAGCGGATATGATTGCTGCCGAGCGAGCGATGCGGCAGTTCCTTGCCGTAGTCGCAGGTCGGCCGCATCCGGATGGTGATGCGTGGCAGGCCGGCGATGGGTTCGATGATGCGGTAGAGCTGCGGCGGCCGGAAGACGCGGCCGAATTGCCGGAATCGCGGCGCCAGGTCGGTAATGCGCACTTTGGCGCCGTGGCAGTCGGTCAGGATTGTGGAGACGATCGCTGTGTTGCGGACATATTGCGACTGGAAGTCGACCATCTCCTCAAGCACGACGTCGGAAAATCCCTTTTCCTCCCGCCCCGACACCAGGCGGCAGAAAAGCGGATCGCCATCGAAGCGCGGATAGCACCACCACACGATGCGCGCGCAAGGATCGACCAGCGCCGCGGTGCGGCCGTTGCCGATCACCGCAAGATCGAGTCCGTGATCGATCATGCCCGCCGGTCTCGCATCGCGTTTGGCGCCGGTCGCTTGATTGGTTGTTTGCTCGCTAGCTCTATTCTTGGCGAGCATCGCAAGATCGCGTGCCCGATCGTTCATAATGCCGAACCTTGACGCTGATTGGCGATGCGCCCGAGCCACGCACGCACCGATTCCGGTTTTTCGAAATGTCCGTTCACGTCGGGGACGACGCGGCCGACGGAAAAGCCCAGGCCCCCGAACTGCGAAAGGATCGGGAATACCGGCTCGTCGGTCGTGTCGTCGCCGATGAAAATCGGACGGCGGTCCTTGAATGGCAGATATTTCATCAGCTCGCGCACGGCGCTGGCTTTGTTGATGCCGGCCATCTTGATTTCGAACACAAGCTTGCCGGGCAACACTTCGACTATGCCGCGCGGCAGCGTGGCGCAAATGTCCTGGAGCGCCGCACGCAGCTCGTCGCCTTTGGCCGGCGCCAGGCGGTAGTGCAGGGCGAGCGAATAGCCCTTGTCCTCGGCGACGATTCCCGGGCCGAGCTCGGTCAAGCTGGCGAGCTCGCGCTTGAGCGCCGGATTAAGCGGCACCGCGCGCTGAATCGGTTCGGCGCCCGGTGTCGCGCGCAATTCCGCGCCGTGGCCGCCGATCGCGGCGAGTTGCAGCGGCGAGAAAATCAGGTCGATGTCGTGCAGCGAGCGTCCGGAGACCAGCGCCAGCGCGCCGCCGGTCAAGTCGTGGAGCCGCGACAACGTCTTGCGAAGCTCGGCCGGAACCCATACTTCCTTCGGCGCCGGCGCCAGGTCGAGAATGGTACCGTCGATGTCGAGGAGCAGCGCGCATTTGCGCAACTCGGGAACGAGGAACGTTTCCGCAGGCTCGATATCGAGATCGGTTATGTCCAAGCCCATTGTCCTATGACCACCCGATTATCTGTTTTTCAGTCCGCCAGCGCCAGCGGACGGGCAACTGATTCGAGGGACTTACGCTCGGCGTCGATGCCCCATAGCGCTTCCACGACCGCGGCGCCAACCATCAAAACCGCGCCAATTACGTAGCCAATGGCGACACTGCCGCGCGAACCGGTATTGATCAGAGCGCCAAGCAGCAGCGGGCCGACTACGCCCCCGACACCGGTGCCGATAGCATAAAAAAACGCAATAGCAAGCGCTCGAATTTCTAGCGGGAAAATTTCGCTGACCGTCAGATAGGCAGAACTTGCCGCAGCGGAAGCGAAAAAGAAAACGATCATCCAGGCGCCGGTCAGGCCCTGGGCGCTGAGCATATTGTGAGCGAACAGCGCCGCGGTTCCCGCCAGCAAAATGCCGGAGATGGCGTAAGTCGAGGCGATCATCACTCTGCGGCCAAGCGTGTCGAACAGGTGGCCGAGCAGAATCGGTCCGAGCACATTGCCGGCGGCGAATGGCAGGATGTACCAGCCCACCGCACTGGCCGGCGTGCCGTAGAACTCGGTGAGAACGAGCGCATAGGTGAAGAAGATGGCGTTGTAGAAGAACGCTTGCGACGCCATCAGCGTCAACCCGACCAGGGTGCGCGTGCGATAGGTCTTGAATAAAGTGCGCGCGACGTCGCTAAGCGGCGTGTGACGGCGCATGCGCAAGCGGATCGGCGCGCCGACCGGCACCGCATGTATGCCCGCGAAATGCGCTTCGATGCCGCGCACGACGGCGGCGGCCTGTTGCGGCATTCCGTGCGTTATCAGCCAGCGCGGGCTTTCGGGTATCCAAAATCGCATCAACAGAATCACAAGTCCGATGACCGCCCCGATCAGAAATGCCAGCCGCCACCCGAGTGCCGGATCGATCAAGGCGGGATCAAGTAAGATGAGCGAACCCCCCGCGCCCACGGCGGCGCCGACCCAAAAGCTGCCGTTGATGACAAGGTCGGTCCAGCCGCGGAACCGGGCGGGGATAAGCTCCTGGATTGTCGAATTGATGGCAGTGTACTCGCCGCCGATGCCGGCGCCGGTGAGGAACCGGAACAGCACATAGCTTGAGGCATCCCACGACAGCCCGGTCGCCGCCGTGGCCGCCAGGTAGACCGCAAGCGTAATCGTAAACAGCTTTTTTCGGCCCAGCCGGTCGGTCAACCAGCCGAAGAAGAAGGCGCCGAGCACGGCGCCGGCGAGGTAGCCGCTCCCTGCAAGTCCGACTTGCGTGTTGCTCAATCCTAAGGACTGCGGCCGCGTCAGTTCCGCCGATAGCGCCCCGGCCAGCGTCACTTCCAAGCCGTCGAGAATCCAGGTGATGCCGAGCGCGACGATCACCAAAATATGAAACCGCCCGAACGGCAACGCGTCGAGGCGACTGGGAATGTCGGTCTCGACGATGATTTCGCTGCGAGCTTCTTGCGTTGCGCTCGCGCCGGCGCCTTGATCCCGGTCCGCAGCGGGCGCGTCCGTAACCGAGCCTTGCTTGGCCGAGCCATCCTCAGCCGGGTCGTGTTTGGCCGAGCTTTGGATCTGGGAAACAAAGCGGGAAAATACGGTCTCTGCGAATGAAGCCATAATGCAATGCAGCCCCGGTCGCTCCAAAAGCAACGCGCCGGCCACAGGCGCTGTTCCGGTCCCGGATGCCGCAAAACGCGATGCGTTGGCGTATTGCGCGGCTTTACCGAGCTTGCGCCGGGCGACCGGTGAATGATACTCGCCAGATCGTGCCGCTGGCGTCCTCGGAAATCAGCAATGCACCATCCTTGTCCACGGTGACGCTGACCGGACGGCCCCAGACGCTTGAATCGCTGATGACGAATCCGGTGGCGAAGTCATCGTATTCGCCGGTCGGTACGCCGTCTTTGGTGATGACGCGGATCACTTTATAGCCGGTGCGCTTGGCGCGATTCCACGAACCATGCTGGGCGGCAAAAATCGTGCCGCGATAGTCCGGCGGAAATTGCGTGCCGTCATAGATCGTCATCCCGAGCGAGGCCGAATGCGCCTCGATGAGAACGTCCGGCACGGTCACCTTGTCCTTGAGGTCCGGTCGCGCGCCGCGATGTTGCGGATCTTCGTTGCTGCCGATGTAGTACCAGGGCCAGCCGTAGAATGCGCGCTCGTGCACGCGCGTGACATAATCGGGCGGCACGTCGTCGCCCAATCCATCACGTTCGTTGGTCGAGCACCACAGCGTGCCGTTCGGCGCTACCGCCATACCGACGCAGTTGCGCAGCCCGGTGGCAAAGGTCCGTTTGTTTCGGCCTTGCGGATCGAAGGCCAGTACGTCGGCGCGATCGGTCTCGTTGCCCCAACTGGCGCCGAGCGGATGATCGGCGACGAAGCCCTTCAGGCTTGAACCGGACAGCCGGCTCATGCCTTCGGCGGTATTCGAGTTCGATCCGACCGACACGTACATCGTCGCGCCGTCGGGCGAGAACACGACGTCGCGCGTTCCGTGTCCGCCGGAAGGCAGATGCGGCACCACGGTTTCGGCTTTGCCGCGCGGGGCGGTGTCGCCGCTGCGATAGGGAAAGCGCGACACGGCGCCGGTCTCGGCGATGTATACCCATTGCGGGTCGGTGCCGGGCGGATAGAACGCAATGCCAAACGGATAGTGGAGACCGGATGCAAATACGAATTTCTTCGCGGCTTCACCGCCATCCGGACGCAAGACGGTGACACGCCCACCCCGGCTTTCGGCTACGAATACGTCGCCGTTCGGCCCAGTGCGGATGATGCGCGGCCCGCTCAATCCCGCGGCGAACAGATTTACCGCAAAGCCTGGTGGTACGCGCGGCGTCTCGTCGGTGCGTTGCACGAGTCGCACCATGTTGGATACCGACTGCGCCGGTTGCGGCGGCGGCAAATCGGCGGGCCGAATAAGCCGGCGCGTTCCCGGTGCATCCGCGCGCCAGTCGCCGAACGCCGCACGGCCTTCGAGCACGGCGCCCGCGGTCTGCGCCAAAAGCGGTGCCAAAAGCGGTGCCACGACGAGGCAAAGCACGCCGGCAAGGCTCAACGCCTGCAATCGGTCAGTCGCACGCTGCATTGGATCTCCGCCAAGAACTGTCAAGTAATCGCCAATGAACGGTGATGGCGCTAACGCGAGAGCGCTATGACCGGTTCGATCGCCCGCCGCGGCAAAGTAGACCCATCGGCCTGTGGCGGGTAGGCTTGTCGGGGATAGAACTCATGCGTCTGCGTAACGGGTGACGTTCGATGGACCAGCGGATGCCGGCGGACTGCGTCGAGCGCGCACGGGCGCTGGCGCCGCGGCTTGCGGCGGCGGCGGCGCGCATCGAAGCGGGCCGCGAACTGCCGCCCGATATTGTCGATGCGTTGCACGAGGCGCGTCTGTTCCACATGCTGGTGCCGCGCTCGCTCGGCGGCGATGAAGCCTCGCCCGTCGCCTTCATGGCGGCGATCGAGGAGCTCGCCAAGGCCGATGCTTCCACCGCCTGGTGCGTGGCGCAGACCTCGGTCTGCTCCACCGTTTCGTCCAGTCTCGAACCGCACATTGCCGCCGAGATTTTCAAGAACGATCCGCGCGGCGTCCTGGCTTGGGGACCCTCGACCAGCAAGACGGCGAAGGCCGTCGCGGAGCGCGGCGGCTATCGCGTGTCAGGTGAATGGCCGTTTGCCAGCGGCAGCCGCCATGCGACCTGGCTTGCCGCCCATAGCTTCGTTTCCGAGCCGGACGGCACGCTGCGGCGCGACGGGAATGGCGAGCCGGTCCAAAAGACGTTTGTCGTGCCGCGCGGCGCCGCCACCATAAAAGATGTCTGGCATGTGATCGGCCTCAAAGGCACGGGCAGCGACACCTATACGCTGACCGACGTGTTCGTGCCGGAGGATTGCGCCATCGCTCATCATGCGCTCGATCCCGCCGAGCGGCACGAGCACGGTCCGCTTTACTCTTTCACCATCTATCAGCTGTTCGGTTCGAGCTTCCCGGCGATCGCGCTTGGCATCGCCCGCGCCATGCTCGATTCCTTCATCGAGCTCGCGCAAACCAAGACGCCGGTCGGTGGCAAGTCGCTCCTGCGTGACAATCCGGTGATCCAATCGCAAGTCGGCGTTGCCGAGGCTCAGATCGCGGCGGCGCGGGCGTTTTACTTCACCGCCTGGGATGAGATTTGGCGCGCGGCGCAGGACAATGTGGTGACGCTACCGCAGCGCGTGCGGTTGCGCATGGCTTCCATTCATTTGAGCCAGCAGGCGCGGCAGGTCGCCGAGACGGCTTATCTGGCGGCTGGTGCCACCGCGATCTTCGAAAACAATCCGTTCGAGCGGCGCTTTCGCGACATGCACGCAGTGTCGCAGCAGGCGCAGGCGCAATTTGCGATTTTCGAAGTGATCGGCCGGCATTTTCTCGGCCTGCCCTTGCAAACCTCGCGCGTCTTCTGAGCGTGGCTAGTGGAGTTGACGGCTGCCCCGGGGCGGCCGACCATGATGGATCGAGCTCGGAACTGGTGTCATTTCGACGGGGATGTCATGGACGAGGATGCGCGCGTTGCGGCTCTGATGCAGAAAATGCTGCGCAAGAAGCTTTACGTCCTGATTTCGACGCCACGCGTTGCTCCCGAAAAGCTCAAACCGCTGCTCGCCACCCACCTCGATTACATGGTCGATCTCGAGCGCCGCGGTTTGTTGTTCGCGTCCGGTCCCTTGACTGACGCCGGCGGCGCGCCGAGCGGCCATGGCCTGACCATCTTGCGCACCAAAGATGCCGCCGAGGCGCGCGCCATTGCCGAGGCCGAACCGTTCGTTGCGCAGGGGCTGCGCAGCTTCGAGCTTAAGGAATGGACCGTGATGGAAGGCACGCTCGGCCTGCGCGTGAACTTGTCGGATCAAAGCATCGAAGTGGCTTGAGGGATGGTGATTTCAGCCAACACGCCATCGATGTGTAAAATCACAAACTGGAAACGCCCATGAATGCAATGAGTAATGCGATGAGTACTGTTGGCCTCGTTGGTGTTGGCAAGATCGGCCTACCGATCGCGGATAATCTGATCAAGAGCGGCTATCGCGTCGTCGGCTACCGCCGCAGCTCGCTCGCGGAGTTTGAAAAGATCGGCGGCGTGCCGGCAAAATCGGCCGCCGATGTCGGCGCCGCCGCCGATATCGTGCTCACCTGCCTGCCGTCGACCGAAGCGCTCGACGACGTGGTGAATGGGCCGCGCGGCCTCGTTCACGTCGCGCGGCCGGGCCAGATCGTGGCGGAGCTCGGCTCGCATCCGGTGCCTGACAAAAAGCGGCAGATCGCGTTGCTTAGCGAAAAAGGCGCCACCTTTGTCGACGGCGAAGTATCCGGCACGCCGGGCATGGTCACTGCGCGCAAGGCGGTCGTCTATCTCGCCGGCGACGGTGACGCCTGCAAGAAGCTCGAGCCGGTGATCGCCGGCGTCACCGATTCCTGTCTCTATTTCGGCGCGTTCGGCGCCGCGAGCCGGGTCAAGCTCGTCAACAACCTGCTTGTCGCCATCAACATCGCTGCAACGGCGGAGGCCGTGGCGCTGGGAGTGAAAGCGGGCGTCGATGTGCCGCTGATGATCAAGGCCATCGCCAACGGCAGCGGCGGCTCGACCCAGTTCGCGATCCGCGCGCCATGGATGGCGGAGCGGCGTTTCACGCCGGTGCAGGGCTCGGCCGGCACGCTGACGCATTATTTCGGCATGATTGCCGATTTTGCCGACAGCGTAGAAGTGGCGACGCCGCTCATGGATTGCGTGGTGCCCCTCTATCGGCGCTGCATGGAAATGGGCCTGGGCGACAAGGATGTTGCCGCCATGGTCGATGTCATCGCCGCGCTGCCGCGCGCGAAACATTCATAGTCGGACGGAGACCTCGCATGATCCGCGTCAGCAAGATCGCGCACGCTTCCTATGAAACGCCGGATCTGGCACAGCAGACCGAATATTACACGGCAATTCTCGGTCTCACCCTCGCGGCGCAGGAGAAGGATACGGTCTATCTCGCCTCGACGGTCGATCATCATGCGGTCGTGCTGCGCAAGGGCGCGCAGCCGCAATGCACGCGCATCGGCTTTCAGATTGCGTCGACCGCCGATCTTGATGCATTCGAAAAGCAGTTGGCTGGCCACGGCATTGCCGCCGAGCGCCGCAAAGATCCCGAACCGTCGATCTCCGACATGCTGGTGTTCAAGGATCCCAAGGGCACGGTCATGGAAGTGTTCAAGCGCGGCGACTTTTCACAACAGAAATTCCAGTCGCATGGCATCGTGCCGCACAAGCTCGGCCATGTCGCCTTCCATGTCACCGACGTTAAGCGCATCACCAAATTCTATTGCGACGTACTTGGCTTTCGCGAATCCGATTGGATGGGCGATTTCTTCTCGTTCCTGCGCTGCGGTCCCGATCATCACACCATTAATCTGATGCAGACCGGCTCGGACCGGCATTTTCACACCGCCTTCGAGCTGCGCGACTGGGCGCACATGCAGCAGGCCTGCGATTTTCTCAGCTTGAACGGCTACAAGCTGTTGTGGGGACCGGGTCGCCACGGCATCGGTCACAACCTGTTCGCCTATCATCGCGCGCCGAACGGGCTCATCACCGAGACCTTCGCCGAGCTTGATCGCATGAACGAGGAGCTCGGCTATTTCGAGCCGCGGCCGTGGCACCGCGATCATCCGCAGCGTCCTAAAGTCTGGGCCAAGGACCCGTCAGCATCGAATTTGTGGGGTATCCTGCCGAGCGACGAGATGATGAAGTAGTGGCTGCTCCGCTGTTTTCCCCTCTCCTAGGGGAGGGGAAGATGAGTAAAGGAAGAAAACGCCCCATGCGGAAGCTTCGGCAGATTGTTGCCGCGATCGTGGCTGTTGCGCTCTCAGGGCTCGCGTTCGCCGCGCCCGCTCGCGCCGCCGATCCGATCAAGGTCGGTTTTTCTATGGCGCTGACCGGCTCGGTCGCGCAGAACGGCAAGCAGCTCATCATCGCGCTCGAACTCTGGCGCGACGACGTCAACGCCCATGGCGGCTTGCTCGGCCGGCCGGTTGAGCTTGTTTATTACGATGATCAGAGCAACCCGGCCAACGTACCTGGCATCTACACCAAGCTGATCACGGTCGACAAAGTCGATTTGTTGCTCGGCCCCTACGCCACCAACATGGCGGCAGCGGCGGTGCCGGTGCTGATGCAGCACAACATGACGACGATCAGCATGCTGGCGGTCGACGTCAACCGGCATTTCCACTATTCGCGCTATTTCGACATGATCCCGGTCGGCCCGGAAGGCACCAAGGCGTTCTCGCGCGGTTTTTTCGCGCTCGCTTCGGCGCAGCAGCCGAAGCCGCAGACGGTCGCCGTTATCGCCGCCGACGCCGAATTCTCCAAGACCTCGGCCGACGGCGCGCGCGA
>Ga0318573_10000601_pt1 | contig 11981 bp, 10 predicted proteins | sample GRESIP089b5f21_FD_202515 | JGI IMG/M metagenome (GOLD analysis project Ga0318573, IMG submission 202515) | Tropical soil microbial communities from Luquillo Experimental Forest, Puerto Rico - GRE.SIPMG.089b5f21 | ecosystem: Environmental > Terrestrial > Soil > Tropical forest > Bulk soil... | reverse complement strand
TGTAAGCGCGCGTCGTCGCGCAGTAAGGCTCGGTCCCGAAGAAGCGACGCACGACCTGAAAGTAGGGCGCGACGTGGCGAGCGAAGAGGAGGACGTCGAGCTCCACCTGGATGGCGACGGCATCCTCGGCCCGCTTGAGGAAGTAGGCCGGGAACGTGACGGAGCTCACCGCGTAGCGTGAGGTGTCGAGCACCTGCACGTTCGCTAGGTCGCTCGTCCCCTCGCGCACCAGCCGCAGGCGAACGTCGAACGGGATCGCGGAGCGATCCTCGCGCACCACGAAGACGTACAGGGTCTCGACGCGCCGGGCGCCCTCCTCGATGAGGTGCCGGTGGCCGAGGGTGAACGGGTTGCAGTTCACGACCACGGCGCCGTTGGTCCCCTGGCGGACCTCGCCGCGGTGGGCGTCGAGGTATCGGCGCAGGCCTCCCCCGTGCTCGAGGAGCGCGGCGCGGCCGTTGTTCGCGAGCAGCGAGAAGCCGAGCGCCTCGAAGCTCGTGGCGAACTGCGCCTTCGTGAACACGAACAGGGCCTCGTGGCCGGTGGCGTAGCCGCGGCGCGCGAGCTCGCTGACGACACCCCCGAGCAGCGGCCCGCCCTGCTGCGCCGGATCGACCGCGAGCATCTTGAGGACGTTGCCCTGGCGCGCGCCGACCGCGACGATCGCGCCCGACTCGAAGACGCCGACCAGGTCCTCGTACCCCGCCTCGAACGCCAGCCCCTGGGCCTCGATGAAGGCGCGAGCGCGCGCGACGTCGGCGCTGGTGAGGAGTTCCGTGACCATCGTCCGTTCCGCAGCGCATTCGTAGCACGGCGCGGCCGGCGCGGAGAGCAGACGGGGGCGCTTCAAAATGCCGCGTCAGAATGGGAATTTCTTCGCCAGCGCGACCGCCTCGCCCACGAAGCCGCGGCGGAAGGCGAGCACGCCCACCACGAACACGACGCCGGTGATGACGGTCACCCACGAGCCGAAGCCGGACAGGTAGTTCTGCAGCACGAGCACGATGAGCGCGCCCACCGACGGGCCCATGACCGTGCCCATCCCGCCGAGCAGCGTCATGAGCACCACCTCGCCGGACATGTGCCAGTGGACGTCGGTCAGCGTCTCCGACTGGAAGACGAGCGCCTTCGTCGCGCCGGCGAGGCCGGAGAGCGCGGCGGAGAGGACGAAGGCGACCAGCTTGTAGCGGTCGACGTCGTAGCCGAGCGAGAGCGCGCGCGGCTCGTTCTCGCGGATCGAGCGCAGCACGTGCCCGAACGGCGAGTGGATCGTGCGGTACACCACGAAGAAGCCGAGCAGGAAGATCGCGTACACGAAGTAGTACATCGTGTAGCGGCCCTCGAGCGGGACGAGGCCGAGGAGCTTGCCGCGCGGGACGCCCTGCAGGCCGTCATCACCTCCGGTGAACGGCATCTGGACCGCGAGGAAGTAGACCACCTGCGCCAGGCCGAGCGTGATCATGGCGAAGTAGATGCCGGAGCGCCGGATGGCGAGGCCGCCGATGATCCAGCCCAGCCCGGCGGAGAGCAGGACACCGAGCAGGATGCCGAGCTCGGGCGTCAGCCCCCACACCTTGACCGCCTGACCACACAGGTACCCGGCGCCGCCGAGGAAGGCGGCGTGGCCGAAGGAGAGCAGCCCGGTATAGCCGAGGAGCAGGTTGAACGCGCTGGCGAAGAGCGCCATGCACAGCACGTTCATGATGAAGACCGGGTACACGAAGAACGGCAGGAACAGCCCCAGCACGATCATGAGGCCGAACGCGAGGCGGACGCGCCCCGGCGGCCACCCCACGCTCGCTCCGGCCCTGAGGACCTCGTTCACCGCTGCCTCCCGAAGAGCCCGGCCGGCCGCACCAGGAGGACGAGCGCCATGATCACGAAGATGACCACCGAGGAGGCGGGCGCGTAGAAGTAGCGGGTGAGGCCCTCGATGACGCCGAGCCCCACGCCGGTGAGGATGGAGCCGAGGATGGAGCCCATCCCGCCGATCACCACCACCGCGAACACCACCATGATGAGGCTCGAGCCCATGCCCGGCGAGACCTGGTAGATGGGCGCCGCCATCACGCCCGCGAAGGCCGCCAGGGCGACCCCGAAGCCGTAGGTGATGGTGAACATGAGCGGCACGTTGATACCGAACGCCTGCACGAGCTTCGGGTTCTCGGTGCCGGCGCGCAGGTAGCTGCCGAGCTTCGTGCGCTCGATGACGAGCCAGCACCCGAAGCAGACGATCATCGCCACCACGACCACCCAGGCCCGGTACTGCGGCAGGTACATGAACGGCAGCCGCACCCCGCCCTTGAGGAGGTCGGGGACGGGGTACGGGTTGCCGGAGTTGCCGTACTGCTCGTGGAAGATGCCCTCGATGATGAGGGTGAGCCCGAACGTGAGCAGCAGGCCGTACAGGTTATCGAGCTGGTACAGGCGCCGCAGCATCGTGCGCTCGATGACGACGCCCACCAGCGCGACGATGGCCGGAGCGACGAGCAGCGCCGGCCAGTACCCGAGCCCCACGTGCTGCAGGAGGAGCCAGGCCACCATCGCCCCCGACATGTAGAGGGCGCCGTGGGCGAAGTTCACGATGTTGAGCAGCCCGAAGATGATCGACAGGCCGAGCGAGAGCAGCGCGTAGAACGACCCGTTGATGAGGCCGAGGAGGAGCTGGCCGAAGAGCGCTTGCACCGGGGTGACGCCCCCTCTCCCTGCCCCTCTCCCCCGGTGGGGGAGAGGGTCGTGACGCTAGGTGTCCCGCCTCCCTCGCCCCTCGCCAGCGGGGAGAGGGTTGGGGAGAGGGGCTGAGCCCCCTCCCCTCATCACGTCACTTCTTCATCGCGATCGGACACTTCTGCTGCTCCACCGTCGGGAACGCCTGCGCCGCGGGGATCGTCTTCACGATCTTGTAGTAGTCCCACGGGGACTTCGACTCCGCGGGCGTCTTCACCTGCACCAGGAACATGTCGTGACGGTGCAGGCCGTCCGGGCCGATCCGGCCGTTCTTGGCGAAGAAGTCGTTCACCGGCAGGTCGCGCATCTTGGCCATGACCGCGTCGGCGTCGTCGGTGCCGGCCGCCTTGATCGCCTCGAGGTAGTGCGTCACCGCCGAGTAGACGCCCGCCTGGACCATGGTCGGCATCGCCTTCTTCTTGTTGTCGGGGTGCGACTGGAAGCGCTTCGACCACTTCCGGCTGGCCTCGTCGCGGTCCCAGTAGAACGCGGTCGTCGCGTAGAGGCCCTGCGCCGTCTGGAGACCGAGGCTGTGGATATCCGAAATGAAGATGAGCAGGCCCGCCAGCTTCTGGCTCTTCGTGAGCCCGTACTCGTTCGCGGCCTTGATCGAGTTCACCGTGTCCGCGCCGGCGTTGGCCAGCCCGACGATCTGGGCGCCCGAGCTCTGCGCCTGCAGCACGTAGGAGGAGAAGTCGGTGGTGCCCGGCGACGGGAACCGCACCGAGCCGAGCGCCTTCCCGCCGGAGGCCTTCACCACCGCCGACGTGTCTTCCTCGAGGGACTTCCCGAAGGCGTAGTCGGCGGTGATGAAGAACCAGGTCTTCCCACCCTCGTTCACCACCTCGCGCCCGGTGCCGTTGGCCATCGCCCAGTTGTTGTAGGTGTAGTGGACCGTATACGGGTTGCACTTGTCGCCCGTGATGGCGGTCGTGCCGGGGCCGGAGAAGAGCGCGATGCGCTTCTTCTCGTTCACGATCGGCATCACCGCGAGCGCCGTGGACGAGGAGACGAGGTCGACGAGGGCGTCGACCTGCTGCTCGTCGATCCACTTCCGGGCGGTGTTCGAGGCCACGTCGGCCTTGAGCTGGTGGTCGGCGGAGATGAGCTGGATGGGCTTGCCCGCCACCTTGCCACCGAAGTCGTCGACGGCCATGCGCGCGGCGAGCACCGAGCCCGGGCCCGCCAGGTCGGAGTAGTAGCCGGTCATGTCGATGAGGACGCCGATCTTCACGACGCCGTCGGAGATCCCCTTGCCTTGGGCGAGGGGGCTGGCCGGGGCGGCGAGCGCGAGGAGCAGCGCGATGCAGAGAGCCTTCTTCATTCGACCTCCGTGAGGGGGAGTCAGACGCCGAGGTAGCGGTGAAGCTTCTCCATGCTCGAGGGGAGCTCTTCCTTGGTGACCATGTCGACGATGCGGCCGTGCTCGACGACGTAGTGCCGGTCGGCGAGCGGGGCGGCGAAGCGGAAGTTCTGCTCGACGAGGATCATCGTGAAGCCGCGCTCCTTGAGCTGACGCACCACCCGCCCGAGCGCCTGCACGATGACCGGGGCCAGGCCCTCGGTGATCTCGTCGAGGAGCAGGAGGCGCGCCCCGATGCGCAGGATGCGGGCGAGCGCCAGCATCTGCTGCTCGCCGCCGGAGAGGCGCGTGCCCTGGCTCTGGCGCCGCTCGCGCAGGTTCGGGAACATCGCGTACAGCTCGTCGACGGCGAGGCCGCCGCTCCCGACGGCCGGGAGCAGCATGAGGTTCTCCTCCGCCGTGAGCGACGAGAAGATGCCGCGCTCCTCCGGGCAGTACCCGATGCCGAGGTGCACGATCTGGTGCGGGGGCAGGTGGATCGTCTCGCGGCCGTTCATCATGACCGAGCCGGTGCGCCGCCCGACGAGCCCCAGGATGGCCTTGAGCGTGGTCGTGCGGCCGGCGCCGTTCCGGCCGAGCAACGTCACGAGCTCGCCCCGGTTCACGGTGAAATCCATCCCGTGCAGGATGTGCGACTCGCCGTAGAACGCGTGCAGATCGGTCACGCGCAAGAGCTCAAGCGGCCGGACGTCGAACGCGCTCGCCATCAGAGGGCTGCCTCCGGCTCGGCCGAACCGATGTACGCCTCGAGGACCTGCCGGTCTCGCGAGATCTCCGCGTAGGGGCCCTCGGCGAGGACGCTGCCACGCGCCAGCACGGTGATGACGTGCGAGAGGTCCGCGACCACCGACAGGTTGTGCTCGACCATGAGCACGGTCCGGTCGCGCGCGACCCGCTGGATGAGCGCGGTGACGCGCCCCACGTCCTCGTGCCCCATCCCCTGTGTCGGCTCGTCGAGGAGGAGCAGCTCCGGGTCGAGCGCGAGCGTCGTCGCGAGCTCGAGGGCGCGCTTGCGGCCGTAGGGGAGCTCGACCGCCATGAGCCCGCGGTGCGACGCGAGGTCGACCTGGTCGAGGATCTCGAGCGCGCGCTCGTCGAGCGCCTCCAGCGACCGCTCGCTCTTCCAGAAGTGGTAGGACGTGCCGAGCTTCCGCTGTAGCGCCACCCGCACGTTCTCCAGGACGCTCAGGCTGGGAAACACGGCCGAGATCTGGAACGAGCGGACGAGGCCCCGCCGGGCGATCTCGGCTGGTCGGGTGTGGGTGATCTCCTCGCCGCGATAGAGGATGCGGCCGCGCGTCGCCGGGAGGAACCGCGTCAGAAGATTGAAAACGGTGGTCTTCCCCGCCCCGTTAGGCCCGATGAGCGCATGGATGGTGCCTCGCCGGACGCGCAGCGACACGTCGTTCACCGCCACGAACCCGGCGAACTCCTTCGTCAGGTTGCGTGTCTCGAGGAGGACGTCTTCGACCATGCGTGAAAGTGCGGCGTTGTGTCGCTCACCATAACGGGTAGCTCGCATCGCGAGACGACCTCAGGCGGGGCTCCCTTGACCGCGCGACTTGTGCCGCACCGCGTCGTGACCCAAAAGAGTCATTTATGTGGAGCCATGCGGTCCGTAAGCGGAGTTTAGCTTTCCTGTGGAGGGCGGCTCGACATGGAACTCACGCGTCGACAGTTCGTGAAGTACACGGCCGGAGGCCTGGGCGCGACGAGCCTGGTTGCGCTGGGCTTCTCGCCCGCGAAGGCGGTCGCCGAGGTGCGGCAGTTCAAGCTGGCCAACACCTCCGAGGCGCGCAACACCTGCCCGTACTGCGCGGTCGGGTGCGGCCTCATCATGTACTCGCTCGGCGACCGGGCGAAGAACGCGCGCAGCGAGATCATCCACATCGAGGGCGACCCGGATCACCCGGTGAACCGCGGAACCCTCTGCCCCAAGGGCGCCTCGCTCCTCGACTTCGTCCGCTCCCCGGACCGGATGAAGTTCCCCGAGCACCGCGGGCCAGGCGAGACGAGCTTCAAGCGCGTCACGTGGGAATGGGCGCTCGACCGCGTCGCCCGGCTCATGAAGGACGACCGCGACAAGAACTTCACCCAGAAGAACGCCGCCGGACTCACCGTGAACCGGTGGACTACGACCGGCCTCCTCGCCGCGAGCGCGTCGTCGAACGAGACCGGCTACATCACCCAGAAGGTGGTGCGCGCCCTCGGCATGGCGGCCATCGACAACCAGGCCCGGGTCTGACACGGCCCCACGGTGGCCGGTCTGGCCCCGACGTTCGGCCGTGGCGCGATGACCAACAACTGGGTGGACATCAAGAACGCCAACCTGGTCGTGGTGATGGGAGGCAACCCCGCCGAGGCGCACCCATGCGGCTTCAAGTGGGTCATCGAGGCGAAGGTCAAGAACCGGGCGAAGCTGATCGTCGTCGATCCCCGCTTCACTCGCAGTGCTGCGGTGGCGGACCTCTACGCGCCCATCCGCCCCGGAACCGACATCGCCTTCCTGGGCGGCGTCATCAACTACCTGCTCGCGCACGACAAGATCCAGCACGAGTACGTGACGAGCTACACCAACGCGCCCTTCATCGTGCGCGAGGACTTCCGCTTCGAGAACGGCCTCTTCTCCGGCTACAGCGCGGACCAGCACCGCTACGACAAGACGACCTGGGCCTACGAGCTCGACGAGAAGGGCTTCGCCAAGGTCGATCCGACGCTGCAGCACCCGCGGTGCGTCTTCCAGCTCATGAGGAAGCACTACGAGCGCTACACGCCGGAGAAGGTCTCCGAGATCACCGGCACGCCGAAGGACCTCTTCCTCAAGATCTGCGAGCACATCGCCACCACCGCGGCCCCCAACCGCACCATGACGTGCCTGTACGCGCTGGGCTGGACGCAGCACTCGGTCGGCTCCCAGAACATCCGCACCATGGCGATGATCCAGCTGCTGCTCGGCAACGTCGGGATGCCTGGCGGCGGCCTCAACGCGCTCCGCGGCCACTCCAACATCCAGGGGCTCACCGATCTCGGGCTGCTCTCCGACGCGCTGCCGGGCTACCTCACGCTCCCGACGGAGGCGGACACCGACTACGCGACGTACATCGGGAAGCGGACCCCGAAGCCCCTGCGGCCGGGGCAGATGAACTACTGGCAGAACTACCCCAAGTTCCACGTCTCGCTCATGAAGGCGTGGTACGGCCCGGTGGCCACGAAGGAGAACAACTGGGCGTACGACTTCCTGCCGAAGCTCGACCGGCTCTACGACATCCTCGTGGCGTTCGACCTGATGTACCAGGGCAAGATCAATGGGTACATCTGCCAGGGCTTCAACCCGATCGGCTCGGTGCCCAACAAGAATAAGGGCGTCGAGGCGCTCTCCAAGCTCAAGTTCCTGGTGAGCATCGACCCGCTCTCCACCGACACGTCGAGGTTCTGGGAGAATCACGGAGAGTTCAACGACGTCGATCCCTCGAAGATCCAGACCGAGGTCTTCCGGCTGCCCTCGACCTGCTTCGCCGAGGAGGACGGATCGCTCGTCAACTCGGGGCGGTGGCTGGTGTGGCACTGGAAGGGCGGCGAGCCACCCGGCGAGGCCAAGACCGACACGGAGATCATCGGCGAACTCTTCGTCCGGATCCGCGATCTCTACCTGAAGGAGGGGGGCGCGTTCGCCGACCCCATCCTGAAGCTCTCCTGGCCGTACAAGCAGCGGAGAGCCCCGCAGCCGGAGGAGCTGGCGCGCGAGTACAACGGGTGGGCGCTCGCGGATCTCCCCGATCCCAAGAGCCCGGGCCAGTTCCTGGCCAAGGAGGGCGAGCAGCTCTCGTCCTTCGCCCAGCTCCAGGACGACGGCACGACCGCGTGCGGCTGCTGGATCTTCTGCGGGAGCTGGACGCAGGCCGGCAACCAGATGGCGCGCCGCGATCCGTCCGATCCGAGCGGCCTGGGCGCGACCGCGAACTGGGCGTGGGCGTGGCCGGCCAACCGGCGCATCCTCTACAACCGCGCCTCCGCCGATCCTTCCGGGAAGCCGTGGGACCCGGACCGGCGCGTCCTCAACTGGAACGGCAAGAAGTGGAGCGGCATCGACGTCCCCGACTACAAGCCGGACGCGGCCCCGGGCGAGGGCGTCGGCCCCTTCATCATGAACCCCGAGGGCGTGGCCCGGCTCTTCGCGCTCGACAAGATGAACGAAGGGCCGTTCCCCGAGCACTACGAGCCCTTCGAGAACCCGCTCGACACGAACCTCCTCCACGAGAAGGTGGTGTCGAACCCGGCCGCGCGCGTGTTCCCGGGCGACCGCGCGATGTTCGGCTCCGGCAAGGAGTTCCCGTACGTCGCGACGACGTACCGGCTCACCGAGCACTTCCACTTCTGGACCAAGCACACCCGCATCGCGTCGGTGCTGCAGCCCGAGCAGTTCGTGGAGATCGGCGAGTCGCTCGCGGCGAAGAAGGGGATCAGGAACGGCGACCGCGTGAAGGTGAGATCGAAGCGCGGCCAGATCGTGGCGAAGGCCCTCGTGACGAAGCGCATCGGCACCCTCCAGGTCGGGGGGCGCGAGGTGGAGACGGTGGGCGTCCCCATCCACTGGGGCTTCGACGGGATCGCCAAGCCCGGGTACCTGGCGAACACCCTCACGCCTTTCGTGGGCGACGGCAACTCGCAGACGCCGGAGTTCAAGGCGTTTCTGGTCAACGTCGAAAAGGCCTAGGGGGCGACCATGGCTCTGCAATCGCTCGACATCAAGGCCCGGTCGGCGACGACCTTCACCCCGCCCTCGGCGCGCGGGACGCTCGAGGTGGCGAAGCTCGTCGACGTCTCGCGCTGCATCGGGTGCAAGGCCTGCCAGTCCGCCTGCATGGAATGGAACGACCTGCGCGATGAGGTCGGCGTCAACGAGGGGTTCTACACGAACCCGCCCGACCTCACGGATCAGACGTGGAACCTGATGCGCTTCTACGAGGAGCAGATCGAGGGCAGCCTGCAGTGGCTCATCCTCAAGGATCAGTGCATGCACTGCGCGGATCCCGGCTGCCTCAAGGCGTGCCCGGCCCCCGGCGCGATCGTGCAGTACATGAACGGCATCGTCGATTTCCACCAGGAGAACTGCATCGGCTGCGGCTACTGCATCTCCGGCTGCCCCTTCAACATCCCCCGTCTCCGCAAGGAGGACTCGAAGGTCTACAAGTGCACGCTCTGCTCCGATCGGGTCTCGGTGGGCCTCGAGCCGGCCTGCATCAAGGCCTGCCCGACGCAGGCCCTCTCCTTCGGCTCGAAGGAGGCCATGGTGGTTCAGGCGAACCACCGGCTGGAGGACCTGCACGAGCGAGGGTTCGCCAAGGCGGCCGTCTACGACCCCGAGGGCGTGGGCGGCACGCACGTCGTGTACGTGCTGCCGCACGGAGACCCCGCGCTCTACCGGCTCCCCAGGAAGCCGGAGATCGGGCCGCTCCTCTCGGTGTGGCGCAGCTGGGTCTCGCGTTCACTGGGCGTGCTCACCATGTTCGGCGTCGTGGTCGCGGGCGTCTTCCACTACATGAGGGTGGGGCCGATCGAGGAGCCGAAGGACGACGAGCCCGCCAAGCCTGGGAAGGAGGCCTAAATGGCCATCCCCGAGAGCGTCGTCCCCGCCAGACGAGAGCGCCCCCCCGAGGCGCGGGACCCCAACCTGCTGGTGCGCTACCAGCACGCGGAACGGCTCACCCACTGGGCCATCGCCATCGTCTACATCTTCCTGTTCCTCTCCGGGCTGGCGCTCTTTCACCCGTTCTTCTTCTGGATCGCTTCGGTCTTCGGCGGTGGCCAGCTCATGCGCACCCTGCACCCGTTCTGCGGGGTGGCGCTGGTGCTGCTGTTCTACCCGTACGCGGGGAAGCTCTGGCGTGACAATCGCCTGACCGCCGGTGACAGGGTCTGGCTCCACCACATGTTCGCGTACATGAACAAGCAGGAGACGAAGGAGGTCGCCGAGACGGGCAAGTTCAACGCCGGCCAGAAGCTCATGTTCTGGTCGATGGTCGTCCTCATCGCGGTGCTTCTCCTGACGGGAATCGAGCTCTGGCAGCCCTACTTCGCGCCTCGCTTCCCGGCGCCGGTGCGCAAGGCGGCGGCGATCATCCATGCCGCCTCGGCCTTCATCATGTTCATCGGGATCGGGATCCACGTGTACGCCGCGTACTGGACCAAGGGCTCGGTGAAGGCGATGACGCGGGGAACGGTGACGCGCGCCTGGGCGCGCATGCACCATCCGGCGTGGTATCGGCAGGTGACGGGCAAGGAGCCGTGATCACCGACCCGCAGTCGCCCTCCGGGCCGGGCGGGCTGGCGGAGATCCCGCACCTGCGCCTGCCCAACGCGCAGCTGGTCTTCCACCGCCGGGCCGAGCGCTTCGCCGCGCTGGCGCCCGGCCACACGCTGCAGGAATACCTGGAGCTGCTGGCGGAGCTCGCCATGGCCCAGCGCGCGGCGATCGAGACGTTCCAGCCGACGCTGCCGAAGGCGCTCGCTCCGCAGCGGCCGCTCGACGCGGCCGCTTTCCGGCGCGGCCCCGAGTGGCTGAAGACGATGACGGTGATCCTCGACGAGCTCTCCGCGACGGAGGTGCCGGACGAGACCCGGACCGCGCTCGACCTGCTCGCGACCTTGCCCCCGCCCGAGCTGGAGGCCCTCGCCGACCGCGTGCTGGCGAACGCGGTGTCCGGGACGGACCTCGCCGCCGCCGCGTTCGTCGCGGCCGCCCTGCAGGTCTACTTCACCGGCCTCGCCGCCCAGCTCACCCCGGCCGCCGCGCCGCGGACCCGCGACGGCTGCCCGGTCTGCGGATCGCTCCCGGTCGCGGGCCTCGTGCTCGGCGACGACAAGCTGCGCTACCTGGTGTGCAGCGTGTGCGCCACGCAGTGGCACCACACCCGCGTCCAGTGCACCGCCTGCCACGAGGGGAAGGGGCTCACTTTCTACGAGCTGACCGGCGAGCGGGCTGCCGCCGCCCGCATCGCGCCCGGCCACGTCAAGGCGGAGGCGTGCCCCGCCTGCAAGGCGTACACGAAGCTCTTCTACGTGGAGAAGGCGCCCGAGCTGGAGCCGTCCGCGGACGACGTGGCGACGCTCGCGCTCGACCTCCTCATGGCCGAGGAGGGCTGGGCGCGGCACGGCGTGAACCTGTTCCTCATGCCGGGTGAGGAGCGGCTCACGGCGCCGCATTGACGCGTCTGCCTCCCGGTGTATGGCAGGGTGCGTGCCTCTCTCCCTGCCCTACTCCCCCGGTGTCGATCGCACTCTGCTCATCTAGGGAAAGAGGTCGAGTGCTCTCTGTTCACCTCCCTCCCCCTCGCAGGGGGAGGGCTGGGGAGAGGGTGGCGCCTGTCCTCCCGCCTGCTGCTTTGGGGCGCGCCCGCGTGCGCGGTAGAGTGCGCGCCCCATGCCACGGGTTCGCCCTTTCGCCCTCGCGGCGGCGACGATGTTCTTCGTCTCCGGCGCCGTCGGGCTCGTCTACCAGGTCGTCTGGTCGCGCCTGTTCAACCAGGTCTTCGGCGTCACGGCTTACGCGTTGACCGCCGTGCTCGCCACCTACCTGGGTGGGCTCGCGCTCGGATCGTGGCTGCTGGGACGCCTCGCCGACCGCACGCCAAGCCCTCTGCGGCTCTACGGCTGGCTCGAACTCGGCGCAGCCGCCACGGCGCTCGGAGGCGCGTTCCTACTGCGCTGGCTGGACCCGGTGCACGTCTGGGCCGCGAACCACTTCGCGCCGACCTCGCCCGTGCTGGTGCTCGTCCGGGGCGTGCTCGCTTCCGCCGTCATCCTCCCGCCGACGGTGCTCATGGGCGGGACGCTGCCCGCGATGACCCGCGCCTGCGTCGACGGCGTCGGAACGCTCGGGGCTCGCCTCAGC
>Ga0318573_10000587_pt1 | contig 12151 bp, 9 predicted proteins | sample GRESIP089b5f21_FD_202515 | JGI IMG/M metagenome (GOLD analysis project Ga0318573, IMG submission 202515) | Tropical soil microbial communities from Luquillo Experimental Forest, Puerto Rico - GRE.SIPMG.089b5f21 | ecosystem: Environmental > Terrestrial > Soil > Tropical forest > Bulk soil... | reverse complement strand
CTCCAGCCCCTGCTGATAGGTCTGCAATTGCAGCTCGGCCTCGGTCTGACGGGCCAGCAGCTTGTTGTAGGCGCTGACCACCGAGCCCAGTTCGTCGTCCTGCTCGCTCCAGATCAGCGGCTCGCGGCTGCCGCGATCGGCATTGCTGGCGATGGATTCCCGCAGGCGGCTCAACGGCCTGCCGATGCGGAAATGGATGGCGGCATAGAGGCTGGCGCCGAACACCGCGATCAGCAGCAGGAACACCACCGTGTCATTCACCCGCCTGGCATGGGCGGCGGCCTCCAGCTGGGCGCTGGAGAAGGTAAGGCTCAGCTTGCCGACATGGAAATGCGCCCCGGCGGCGTCATGGGTCAGGTCGCGCTCGATGGTGATGCTGTTGGCCTGGGTCACGTTGTCGGCGCTATGGAGATATTCGGCGGCCACCCGGCCCTTGGCGTCAAGGAGCTGTGCAGCGGTCAGGTCGCCATTGCCGCGATAGACGGAAAACAGCTGATCGATGGAATTCTGATCGAAGTTCCACATGGGGTTCAGCAAGGCCGCCGCCTGCACCGAGGCGAAGGTCTGGCTGCGTTCGCGGAACTCGTCGCGGAAGCTGTTGTCCAGGCGGTTCTCGAAATAAAGGAACGGCACCATCGACGAGAGGACCGACAAGGCCAGCGTCGGGATCAGGATCTTGGTCTTCAGCGTCATCTTCATGATCGGCGGCCTGGGCTCATGGGTCGAGCGGAGACTGGGCGTCAAGCTCGCGCATTTTCTGGTCGATCTCGGCCAGACGGCGGGCCTTCATCTCTTCGGGCAACACCTTGTTGGCCTCGGTGGTCTGGCGCAGGCGGAACAGTTCGATGCGGCGGATGGGCGCCAGTTGCGCGTCGGACGAGGGACGAAAGCCGGCATAGCTGGTGCCCGCCAATATCTCCTGCTCATGGCGCAGTGTTTCCGGGGACTTGCCGGGCGCGGGCCGGGCATAGGCCAGCAGGAAGGCGGTCAGCCGGCGCTTGACCTCGTCGGGCAGATCCTTGCGCCAGACCACCGGATCGGACTGGATCAGCGGCGATTCCCAGATCACTCTGATGGTCTTGGCCTCGGCGGGATGCTGAAGCTTGAACAGCGACAGATTTTCGCTGTTGTTGGTGGCCACATCCACTTCGCCGCCAGCGACTGCCAGCAAATTGCTTTCATGGTCTTTATAGTCAAGGTGCTTGAAGATGCTTTGCGCATCCAATCCCTGCGACGAGAACAAATAATAGTTAGGGACCGTGAAGCCCGAGGTGGAGTTGTGATCGCCGAAGCTGAAGGACAGGCTGTTCGCCCGGCGGATGACATCGGCGGCGCTGTTCAGGTTCGAGCTTTGATGGACGATCAGATAGCTGTAATAGCCGGCGGAGCCGTTGCGGTCGGTGGTTTGCACGGCGATCTCGCAATCTGCCCGATCTACGGCTTCGATGGCGGCGCGGTTCCCCAACATGGCGACTTGGGCCCGGTTCTCGGTCAACGACCAGATGGCGCCGGCATAGTCGGTATGGGGCTGCGCCTCGACCTTGCGGCCGATGGCCTTGGACATTTCGTCGATGAACGGTCGCCAGGATGTTTCCAGCGATTGCGGTGTCTGCGCCGAGGTGAGGGCGAACACCAGCGTCTCTTCCGACTGCGCGGCAACGGGCAGAAGAAATAGTCCGAGCCACAGCCAAGCCAAATGGGTCGGGCGACGTCCTTGTCGGCGGTGAAAGCCGGTTGAAGGATGCGTGCGGAAGAATCTGATGATCATGATGGGGATTGGTTATCTGTAAATATGCTAAAACTCAACTTGGCAACGGCCTGACTTGGTAAATTAACGGCCCTGTCATGGATATGTAATATTAACGATATTTTTGGCGTATTTTTGTGCAGAACAAATTTTCGCATTCTCTCGCATCAGGGCTATAGCTCTGCTACATCTGGGGCAGGGTGTCCGCTCGGACGGATGAGGTGACAAGCGGTGCCAGACGGCAAGGTTTCGGCGATATCCCGGCCCAGTTGGGGCATGGGGCTGTCGGCGCTGCTGCATGGTGGGATGCTGGCGCTGCTGCTGTTTCTCGGCCATCTGCCGGCTTCGGCGGTGCGCGAGATCGAGCAGGCGACGCCGGTCACTCTGGTGCCGCAGTTGGCCGATGCCGGCGCTCCCGCCCAGCAATCGCCCGGCCCGCCGCAGGAAAAGGCCGCCGATCTTCCCCATCACGAAACGGTGACGCCTCCGCCTGCGCCACCTGCGCCAAGGTCAGTGGCGGTGTCGAAGACATCTGTCCATCACGAAGCGCCGCGGCAGAAGGCCGATGATTTCTCCAGCCGGCTGCAATCATTGGCGAAGCAGGTCAAGGCTCCGTCCTCGGCCCTATCGGCGCAAGGGACGGGCGTCTCCAGCCGTGTCGCCGGCGAGGGCGAGGTGGGGGCGGTGGTCGGGCGCAGCCTGAAGGACATCGTTCGCGTGCAGATCGAGCGGCACTGGGAATACGACTTCTCGAAGCTGGGGCCGGGCGAGTTGCTGATTACCCTTAAGCTGCTGGTCAAGCCGGATGGCGAGGTGCTGCGGGTCGAACTGCTGGATGATCCCCGTTTTTCGGGGCGATCCGACTACGCTCCCTGCGCCGCCAGTGCTCGCCGGGCGGCTTTGGCCGCCGCATCTCTGCAATTGCCGCCGGGGATGGTGGGGGATGCAGTCGAGGTGACGGTCACTCTCGACCCGAAGAAATCCCTTCGCTAAGGAATGCTGCGGGCGACGCGAAAGCCGGTATAGGCCGAGTAATCATGGTCGCGATCGCCGGCTCCGCCGCGATTGCGGGCGGCGGACCGGATGAAGGCCGGCAGATTGCTCCAAGAACCGCCGCGCATCACATGGAAGCTGCAATCGCCATCTTTGCGCGCTCGACCATCGGCTGGGGCGTTCTGGTAGCTGTCGTTCCAGCAATCCTCGGTCCATTGCCAGACATTGCCCAGCATATCGTAAAGTCCGAAGAGGTTGGGGCCGAAGCTGCCGGCGGGGGCGATCTGGGCATTGTCCCAGGGGCTGGCGCAGCCATTACAGTTCGCCTTGCCCTGGCCGATCTCTTCCCCCCACCAGCGGGCGGAGTTGGTGCCGGCGCGGGCGGCATATTCCCATTCCGCCTCGCTGGGCAGGCGATAGGGGGAGCCATGTCCGACCTTGCCATTCAGCCAGGCGACATAGGCTTGAGCATCCTTCCAGCTGACGCAGACCACCGGCTGGCGGTCGGACTGCACGATGCCCGGCGACTGCCAGGACGCCCCCTCGGGCCAGTCGCAGGCGCCCATCTCGGCGCCGGTCTGCTTCACGAAGGCGGCGAACTCGGCCACCGTCACCGGAATGGTGGCCAGGGCGAAAGCCGCAATATGGACGGAATGGCGCGGCCCTTCATTGTCATAGCGCCCGATCTCGCCGGGTGGGCTGCCCATCTGGAAACTGCCGGCGGGGATCACCGTCAGTTCCGGACAGTCGGGGCATTCCTTCAGCGGCTCGGCCCGCAAGGGCGAAGCGAAGAGGCTCAGAACAAGCAAACGGGGGGCTAGGCGGCGGATCATGGTTAGGGGCAGCATAATCAAACCTTCGACTGACCGCCATCCTTCGGAAACTGACTTTGGCCTTCCAAAGATATCGCGGCGTGACCGGGCGAGCCGATCAAATTACGTATCGGCGATGTTAATCTGGGGCGAATGAAAAGGAGGGGCAAACCTCCTTCCAACGGGGTGGAGGCCATTGATGGGCTCATCAACCATCGCTAAGCCGGGTCTGCGAGTTCCGGTTACCATACTGCTGGCGGGCCTGTTCCTGGCGGGGGTGGGCTTGCTGGTGCTTCTGTTCACCTTCGTCGCCGATATGGTGGACGAACGCGAACGCGCCACCTTCGAGAAGGCCGCGCAAGAGCGCTTCACCGATCTGGAAACCAACATCACCTTGACCTTGGACAATCTGGTGGTGGTCAGTTCCTTCTTTGATGCCGAGCCCTCGATCAGTCGTCAGCAGTTCGCCAAGCTGGCGTCTCCAATCATTGATCGCAACCCGGCGATCCAGGCGTTGGAATGGGTTCCCCGCGTGACCCGCCAGGGCCGAGCCGATGCCGAGAGCGCCGCCCGTGCCGATGGGGTGAACGGTTTCACCTTCAAGGAGCGCAAGCCGGATATCGGTTTGGTGCCGGAAGCCGAACGGCCCGATTATTTCCCGGTCTATTTCGTCGAGCCCTTGCAGGGCAATGAGAAAGCGGTGGGGTTCGATCTCGGCTCTGACGCCACCCGTCGCGCCGCCCTGGAGCAGGCGGCGTCCAGCGGCGAGCTGGTGGCGACGGCGCGCATTACCCTGGTGCAGGAAACCGGCAATCAATACGGCTTTCTGGTTTTCCGCCCGGTGTTCGACGTCGCCAGTGGCCGGCGCAGCCTGCGCGGATTCACCTTGGGCGTCTTCCGTCTGAAGGATGTGATCGAGCGGTTGGGGGCGAACGAGCAGATGGACCCATCGGTCCAGAATTTGGCGCTGCTGGTGCGGGACCGCTCGGCCTCGTCCGAGGCCAGCCTGCTCTATCCCCGTTCCGCCGAGGGGCAGCCGGATTTCTCGACGTCCGCTCCGCTTCAATTTGTCCGTACGCTGGTGGTGGGTGGCCGGCATTGGGAGGTCGTGCTCTATCGCAGCCATCGGGCCGGTATCCCCTGGGAGGTTTGGAGTCTGCTGGTCATGGGGGTCGGGCTGATGGGGTTGCTGACGGCCTATCTGCACGCGGCTATGCGCCGCCGCCGCCTGATCGCCGAACGTCTGGCGGACGAGGTCCGGCATCGGGCCTTGCTCAGCGGAATCGCCGACAGCCTGATGGACGGGTTACTGATGGTGGATGACCAGGGGCTGATCTGCTTTGCCAATCGTACCGCCCATAGGCTGCTGAGAGTCGCGGAAACCGAGCCGCTGGAGGGCAGGGCGTTGACAAGCCTGTTCCAGATCAGGCCGGGCGGGGGCGAAGGGAGGATCGATCCCGAGCCGTGGCTGCGGGTGATCCGCAATGGCCAGGCCGTCTGCGGAGAGGATGTTGAGCTGCATCTGGCCTCGGGGAGCAAGGCCGAGATGGCCTTTGCCTGTGTTCCCCTGACGGGTGAGGGCGATCATCGCCAGGCGGTCTTATCGTTGCATGATATCAGCGACCTGAAGCAGGCGCAGAAAGACAGCATGCAATCGGCGCGCATGGCCTCGGTCGGGCAGCTGGCCGCGGGCATCGCTCACGAGATCAACACGCCGGTGCAATATGTCGGCGACAATTTGCGCTACATCCAGGGCGTGGCCGAGGATCTGCTGAAGCTGTCGGGGGCCTTGCCCTCGGACCTAGCCCGCGAATATGCCGAGGAATTACCCCAGGCCATCGCGGAGTCCCTGGACGGAGTGGGGCAGATCGGCCGCATCGTCAAGTCGATGAAGGAGTTTTCCCATCCGGGCGTTTCGATCAAGACCGCCACCGATATCAATCATGCCCTGGAAACATCGCTGACCGTCAGCCGCAATCTGTGGAAGCATCTGGCCGAGGTAGAATGCGACTTCGACCCCGATCTGCCGCCGCTGACCTGCCATGCCGGCGAGATGAACCAGGTCTTTCTCAATCTGATCGTCAATGCCGCCCAAGCCATCGAGGAGTCCGGCAAGCCGCTGCCGGGGCATATCCGCATAGCCACCCGCCGGGATGGCGACTGGCTGGTGGTGCGGGTCGCCGACAGCGGCAACGGTGTGCCGGCGGCGATCCGCGATCACATCTTCGATCCGTTCTACACCACCAAGGCGGTAGGCAAGGGGACCGGACAGGGGCTGGCGATTTCCCGCGATGTGGTGATGGTCAAGCATGGCGGGCGCATCGAAGTCGGTGGCGAAGAAGGTCAGGGCGCGGTTTTCACCCTGCGGCTGCCGTTGCGAAAGGCCGAAGAGGATGAAATACCGCGCATGGAAAATGCCTAATTTGCATCCTGTTTACATTTGTCGTCATATTATTTTGACAATCCACAAGGATAGTGCGGTTATTCCCTTCGGGGATGGGCGGGGAGGCCGGTCGCCCAGGCGAATCGATCCAGGGGGGACGAGGCGCCGCGACCGGCTAGTCTCCCCATCCCCACCATTCTCTCATTCTCGCCCTGCTGTTGCCGTCCGCTTTGCGGCGGTTGAATTTCTGTCTGGTGCAGGCCACAGTGTGGCCGCTGGGTGAGGGAGCCGGAAACTGATCTTCGACTGGAGAAAACTGCGTATCCTGGTGGCGGATGGCGACGACCATTTCCGTTTCTGGGCGCGTGGCCTGTTCAAGCAGCAGCGGGCCGCCGAGGTGGTGGGCCTGCCGCATCTGGAAACCGCCCGCCAGGCCATGGGTGAGTTCGGCATCGATGTCGCCCTGCTGGAGCTGGGGCGCGACGACCCGGCGCTGCTGTTAGTTAAGGACAATGGCGGCCCGGCCTTGGCCGAGGCTTGCGCTTTCGGCGTGCATGGTGTGCTGAAAAAGCCGCTGACCGGCGATCTTTTGCTGAAAGCGGTCAGTTCGGTCTGCAAGAACCCTCGTCGCATCGCCGTGCAGGCCCAGACGCCTGCGCGCGAGCCGCCGCGTCCGCATCTGGCCGAAGCACCCCCTGAGATCAAGCGCAGCCCTTCCGCCCCCGATGCCTCGGGGCCGAAGCCGATCCCGCCGCGTCGTCCGTCTTCTTTCTCGCCGCCGCCGGAAGGGGGGACGCGCCCCTTGGCATCCGGCGGGGTGGGAGGTATCGCCACTGTGGCCGGTGGTGGCGGCATCGAGACGGCGGCGGCGTCCAAGAAGCCCAGCGGCACCTATGGCGACGACGAGCCCTTGGAGGCTGCTCCGCCGAAGCCCAAGGAGTTCATCGAGGCGCTGGAGCCTGTGGCCGCCCAGCCCAAAGCCGATGACGGCTGGGGCGACGAACTGGCGGGCAAGGCTAAGAAGAATTCCGCAAAGGATGAAGGGCTGGAGCCTCCGCCCGCGCCCTTACCCCATGATGGTGAGCTGGTGGCGGGGCGCGATCTGGACGCCATTCTGGAAGAGCATGCCCAATGGGTGCAGTCCGGCGGCACCCAAGGCAAACGGGCCAATCTTGAAGGCGAAGACCTATCGGGCCGCACCTTGACGGAAGCGCCCTTGACCAACGCCAGCTTGCGTCGCTGCGACCTGTCGGGCAGCGATTTGTCGAAGGCGGAACTGCATGGGGCCGACCTGCGCCATGCCGAGATCATCGGCTGCCAACTGGTCGAGGCCAATCTGGCGGTCGCCCGCCTGCGCCATGCCCATCTGAAGGCCTGCAATCTGGAACGGGCCAATCTGCAAGGGGCCGACATGGCCGGAGCCGATCTGTCGGGTTCCAGCTTCGATGGGGCGAATATGAAGGGCGCAAACCTTCTGGGCGTTAAACTGGCCGAGGCCGACCTGTCGGGAGCCAAGGGATTGGTGCAGGCGCAGTTGGAAAGCGCTACCGGCGACGCCAAGACCAAACTGCCGCCCGGCTTGCGCTTGATGAGCGCCGCTTGATCCGCGTCAAAGCGCCCAAGCCCTGGCATCGGGCAGATTAGCCATCATGGACGACTATCTTCCCCTTGCCGCCGCCTTGGGCGCTTTTTTTCTGACGCATAGCCTACCCTCGCTGCCCGGTCTGCGGGCCAGGCTGGCGGCACGGTTGGGGGAGCGCGGCTATATCATTCTGCATTCCCTGCTGGCGACTGTCTCGCTGGTCTGGTTGGTGGTGGCGACGCTGGAGGCTCCGCGGCTGGTGCTGTGGGGCTTTCACGACTGGGCGCGCTGGGGGCCGATCCTGAGCATGCCCATCGCCTGCATTCTGCTGGTGGCGGGCCTCAGTTCGGCCAATCCCTTTTCCCTGGGCAAGGGGGGCAGGGGCTTCGATCCCGCCCGGCCCGGCATTGTCGGGCTGACCCGTCATCCGGTGCTGTGGGCGGCGGCTTTATGGGCCGGCAGCCATCTGTTTCCCAATGGCGAATTGCGGGCCGTGCTGCTGTTCGGCGCATTGTTCGCCTTCAGCCTGATGGGCATGCTGATCTTCGACCGCCGCCGCCGGGAATTGACGGCTTTGCGGGCGGAAATTCGCTTTTCGGCATCCGACCTGCCGGCTCTGCTTTTGCGGGCCTTCGGCGGGTTGCTGCTCTATGCGGCGTTGCTGCATCTGCACGAGCTGCTGTTCGGCTTCAATCCCCTAGCATCCTTAGGTGCTTGACGGGACATGGACCAGGGTGCTTTGTTCTGCCTTTCATCCGGATTTTAAGCTGGGAGTTCATCAGGTCATGGCCATTCATCGCGCGGACCAGCCCTCGCGTCCCGTCGATCCGCCGTTCTCGCCGGTATTGCTGGCCGGTCTGGCCCTGGCGCCGGTTCCCGTGCGGCTGCTGCAGCCGATCTTCGACGCCATCCTGAAGGTTGTGAAGGGGCGCCATCCCGATATTCTGGAGCGTCTGTCCGCCTATCCCGACGCCGTGGTCGGCATCGATCCGGTTGACCTGCCCTTCACCCTGGTGCTGGAGCCGATCCCCGAGCAGCCGCGGCTGACCGTCTGTCATGACTTCGACGATATCCGCCCCAGCGCCATCATCCGCGGCCCGCTGGAGATGTTGTTCGCCCTGGCCGAGGGCCGCATCGACGGCGATGCCGCCTTCTTCTCGCGCCAGCTGGTGATCGAGGGCGATACCGAGGTGGTGCTGGCCCTGCGCAATGCCGTGGATGGCGCCGGCATCGATCTGGAAGCTGACTTCGCCGCCACCCTGGGCCCGATTGCCCGTCCGCTGATGCGGGCGGTGCGCGCCGGCGGCTGGCTGTTCGGGCGGCTTTCCCGCGATATGAATATGCTGCGTCAATCCCTGGTCGGGCCCGAGCAGCGCCGCGCCGAAGGCCTGAGCGCCCGTATCAACGAGCTTGAGGCGGAGCTGTCCCAAGTCCGCCGTTCCCTCCGTCATCGTGAGAACCGCTGATGAGTGCTGAAAATGTCGAGCTGGTCTGCCCCGCCGGCACCCCGGCTGCCCTGAAGGCCGCCGTCGATGCCGGGGCCGACTGCGTCTATGTCGGCTTCCGCGACGAGACCAATGCCCGCAACTTCCCCGGCCTGAATTTCAGCCGTCCGGAATTGGCCGACGGCATCGCCTATGCCCATGAGCGTGGCACCAAGGTTCTGGTGGCCATCAACACCTTCCCCCGCGCAGGCTCGCCCGAGATCTGGCATCAGGCGGTGGACGACGCCGCCAAATTGAAGGCCGATGCGGTGATCCTGGCCGATGTGGGCCTCTGCGATTATGCCAGCCGCAAGCATCCCCAGCTGCGGCTGCATCTGTCGGTGCAGGCTTCGGCTTCGTCGGCGGAAGCGATCCGCTTCTATCATGAAGCCTTCGGCATCCAGCGGGCCGTGCTGCCGCGTGTCTTGACGGTGCCGGAAATCGCCGCTCTCTGCGCCCAGGTTCCCATCGAGATGGAAGTGTTCGTCTTCGGCGGCCTCTGCGTGATGGCCGAGGGGCGCTGTTCGTTGTCTTCCTACGCTACCGGCCTGTCGCCCAACATGAACGGCGTCTGCTCGCCGGCCAGCCATGTGCGCTATGTCGAGAAGGGGGACAAGGTGGTCAGCCAGCTGGGCGGCTTCACCATCAACACCTTCGGTTCGGGCGAGTCCGCCGGCTATCCTACCTTGTGCAAGGGGCGGTTCGAGGCCAATGGCAAGCTGTCCTATCTGTTCGAGGAACCGACCTCGCTGAACACTTTGTCGCTGCTGCCCGACCTGATCGCTGCCGGCGTCACCGCCTTCAAGATCGAAGGCCGCCAGCGCGGCCGCGCTTATGTCGGCAATGTGGTCTCAGCCTTCCGCCGGGCGGTGGACGCCATCCGCCGGGGCGAGGCTCCGCCCGAGATCGATCTGGACAATATCACCGAAGGCAACAAGCAAACCGCCGGTGCCTATGAGAGGAGCTGGCGATGAGCAATCCTGCGAAGCTGTCGATCGGACCTTGCCTGTTCAACTGGAAGCCCGAGGTCTGGCGCGATTTCTATTTCCAGATCGCCGACGAAGCGGCGGTGGATACGGTGCATCTGGGCGAGGTGGTCTGCTCGAAGCGCACGCCCTTCTTCGAGAAATATATTCCCGAAGTGGCCGAGCGTCTGGCAGCTGGCGGCAAGGAAGTGGTGCTGTCTTCGCTCGCCCTGGTGATGAGCGAAAAGGAACGCGACGGCGTTCGTTCACTGGCCCAGGATGCCGGGGATTTCCTGGTCGAGGCCAACGATTATTCCGCCGCCGCCGCCCTGGCCGGCAAGCCCCATGTCATCGGCCCGCTGGTGAATGTCTATAACGAGGGTACGTTGGCCTATGTGGCCCGCAAGGGCGCCATCCGCGTCTGCCTGCCGCCCGAGCTTCCTGCCGCCACCATCGCCGTGATGGCCGCTCAGAAGCAGGCCGAGATCGAGGTGATGGCCTTTGGCCGTCTGCCGCTGGCGATTTCCGCCCGCTGCTATCATGCCCGGTCGCGCAATCTGCATAAGGACGGCTGCCAGTATGTCTGCGCCGACGATCCCGACGGCATGGTGGTGGACACCATGGAGGGCAAGCCCTTCCTGGCGGTGAACGGCACCCAGACCATGTCCTATCACTATCTGAACCTGCTGGGCGAGGTGAAGGACCTGGCCTCGCTGGGGGTCGGGCGCTTCCGGCTGTCGCCTCACGCTTGCGATATGGCGGCGGTCGCGCGTCTGTTCCGCGATGTGCTGGATAGCCGCATCGAGGCCCAGGAAGCCGATTTACAACTTCAAGATATTTGTCGTGATGCAGAATTCTCCAATGGGTATGTGCATGGCCAGCCCGGTCATCAAATGCTGTTCGGAGAACGCTTGGCGGGCGAATAGATTTTAATATATTTATATTTCGCCCTTCATCCCGGAGGAGCGACGGGACGAGTTGGGAGGATCTGGCACTGGCCAGCGGAAGCGACATGCGCCGCGGAACCGGGCAGGAAATCGGCCATCGGCTGAGCCGATGGCTGCGCCTGCGATTCTTCCTGATTCTGCTGATGCTGGGCGTGGTTTCACTGAGCGCCTTTGCGGTGTTCTCGTCGCTGGTCAGCGGCCAGGACGAAGGGGCGGCGCTGCTGACCGTCTCGGCGCATCAGCGGGTGCTGGTCGAAAAGATCATGGCCGACACCCTGCGGCTGGTGGATATGCCGGCAGGCGGCGAGCGCCAGGCTCAGCGTGACAGCCTGTTGGCGACGGTTCAGCAATTGGTGGCGGTGCAGAAGTCGCTGGATTTCTCGGTCGCCGGCCCCGATGCCCGCAAGAAAGCCGAACTGATCCTGTATGGCGAGCCCTATCATCTGGCCCACCAGGTTCAGGAGCTGGACATTGCCGTCGCAGCCCTGGTGCAACAGCCCGACGACATGGTTTCGGAAGCCGACGGGCAGGTAGAGCGCATCACCGCCATCTGCCGTGGCCGGCTGTCCGAAGGGCAGGACAAGCTGGTCGCGGTGCTGGCCGACGGCCTGCGTCATCGGGTGGGCGATCTGAATCGCTTTGCCCAGATCGGCGAGCTTTTATTCCTGGGTCTGCTGATCCTGATGGCCTGGAAGGTGTTCCGTCCCTTGCTGCGCCAGACCGGCGAGTCGGTGTCGCAGCTGGCGGCGCTTGAGGGCTATCACCGCTCGGTGGTCGATGCTCTGGCCGACGGCATTCTGGTGGTCGACCCGGTGCAACGCCGCATCGAGGCGCTGAATCCCTCGGCCCGGGAAATCTTCGCCTTTCCCGAGACCGATGCGGTCGGCATGCCGCTGGATAAGCTGGTGCCGGAAACCACCGGCAACAGCATCCCGCAGCTGCGCCGCTGGACCCGCCACGAGACCCAGGGCGTCAATGCGCTGGGCATGCCCTTCCATCTGGAAGTGACCGTGCGCGAAACCTCGGTGGACGGTTTCGACCGGCTGATCGTAGTGGTGCGCGACGTCACCAAGCAGGTCGAGGCCGAGGAGAGAGTTCATACCCTCAATTACGCTCTGGAGCAGAGCGCCGCTTCGGTGATCATCACCAATACAGAAGGGGTGATCGTCTATGCCAATCCGCGCGCCTGCGAAATCTCGGGCTACAGCCGCGACGAGATGGTGGGCAATACGCCGCGC
>Ga0318573_10000569_pt1 | contig 12268 bp, 15 predicted proteins | sample GRESIP089b5f21_FD_202515 | JGI IMG/M metagenome (GOLD analysis project Ga0318573, IMG submission 202515) | Tropical soil microbial communities from Luquillo Experimental Forest, Puerto Rico - GRE.SIPMG.089b5f21 | ecosystem: Environmental > Terrestrial > Soil > Tropical forest > Bulk soil... | reverse complement strand
GGTCTCGGCTACGTCGGGCGCGCCGGGAAAGGCGTCGAGGCCGACGAGGCCGTCAGCGAATCCGGCGGCGGCGAGGATCCGGGACAGTTCGGCGATCTTGCCGGTGTTCCGTGTCGCGAGCACGACGCGCGGCGCCGCCTGGTCAGCCACCGAGGGCTTCCGCCTGCAGGCGCGAGAGCTCCCCGCACCCGGCCACCGCCAGGTCCAGCAGCGACGTCAGCATCGACCGGCCGAACGGCTCGCGCTCCGCCGTCCCCTGGATCTCCACGAAGTCCCCGGAACCGGTGCAGACCACGTTCATGTCCGTCTCCGCCGCCGAGTCCTCCGTGTAGCACAGGTCGAGCCGGGGCTCGCCGTCCACGATCCCGACGCTCACCGCCGACACCGAGGTGACCAGCGGCGAGCCTTTGCACCGCCCGCGCCCCTGCAGCCAGGCGACGGCGTCGGCGAGGGCCAGGTAACCGCCGGTCACCGCGGCGGTCCTGGTGCCGCCGTCGGCCTGCAGCACGTCGCAGTCGATGACGATCGTGTTCTCGCCGAGCGCCTTGTAGTCCACGCAGGCCCGCAGCGAGCGGCCGACAAGGCGGGAGATCTCCTGCGTCCGGCCGCCGAGCCGCCCCTTGACCGACTCGCGCTCGCCCCGCGTGTTCGTGGCCCGGGGCAGCATCGCGTACTCGGCGGTCACCCAGCCGAGCCCGCTGCCCCGCCGCCAGCGCGGTACTTCTTCGGCCACGCTCGCCGCGCACAGCACTCGCGTGGCGCCGAACTCAACGAGCACCGACCCCTCGGCGTGGTCGAGCCATCCCCGGGTAAACCGCACTGGCCGCAGCGCATCCGCCGCGCGCCCATCTGGTCGTGACATGCGGGCCAGCTTACCGGGGGGCGCCAGCGGCGGAGCGCGCACGCGGCGCGCTATCCGGCAGGGGCCGGCGCGAGGTCGATCGCCTGGCCGGAGAAGGCGATCCCGAGGTCGCCGCCGAAGGCGGCCGCGGCCTCGGTGAACGCGTCGTCCGGCTCGTTCCACGGCTGCAGGTGCGTCAGCACCATCTTCCCGGTACCCGCCCGCGCCGCGTACTCGCCGGCCTGGCGAGCGGACAGGTGCAGGTCCGGCGGCAGGTCCGGCCCGTCGAGGAACGCCGCCTCGCACAGGAACACGTCGGCGCCGCGAGCCAGCCGTACCAGAGGCTCGCTCTCGCCGGTGTCCCCGGAGTAGACGAGCGTCTTGCCCCCGTAGGCGAACCGGAAAGCGAAGGTCTCCACCGGGTGGTTCATGTGCGCCGTCTGGACGTCGAACGGCCCGATCGAGAGCGCCCCGGGCGCAAGCGTCTCGAACGTGAACCGTTTCATCAGCTCGCCGCCGTCGCCGCCGCCGGGACCGTGCAGCAGCCCGATCCGCTCACCGGTGCCCGCCGGCCCGTACACCGGGAGCGGCGGCTGCAGCCCGGCAGGCGAGTACGTCCGGGCGATCGAGTACGAGTACAGGTCGACGCAATGGTCGGCGTGCAGGTGGCTGAGGCAGATGGCGTCGATGTCGAAGAGCCCGGTGAACTTCTGCAGCGGGCCCAGAGCACCATTGCCCAGGTCAATGACGAGGCGAAATCCCTCCGCCTCGAGAAGGTAACACGACGCGGCACTATCCGGCCCCGGAAAACTCCCGGCGCAGCCCACCACGGTAAGGCGCATGCGACTCATTCTCCCCCGCTCGCGGGCTGTCACACAGGCCGCGAGGTCTTAAGCCTACGCCCAGAGCTGGCCTTCGAGCCGCTGCTCCGCCTCGTCAAGGGTGCCGCTGTAGGCGCCGGTGGACAGGTACTTCCAGCCGCCATCGGCGACGAGCACGACGATGTCGGCGCGCTCCTTCGCCTTGACCGCCTGCGCCGCCATCGCCAGGGCCGCGTGCATGGCGCAGCCTGCCGAGATCCCGGCGAAGATGCCCTCCTTGCTCAGCAAGTCGCGGGTGCGGCGCAGCGCGTCCTCCGACGAGACCGAATACCTCGTGGTCAGCACCGACTCGTCATAAAGCTCGGGGACGAAGCCCTCATCCACGTTCCGCAGGCCGTAGACGAGTTCGCCGTACCGCGGCTCCGCGGCGACGATCTTGACGTCGGGAACGTGCTCGCGCAGGAACCTTCCGGTTCCCATCAGCGTGCCCGTCGTGCCGAGTCCCGCGACGAAGTGCGTAACGCTCGGCAGATCGGCCAGGATCTCCGGGCCCGTCGTCTCGTAGTGCGCCCGGGCGTTCGCCTCGTTGCCGTACTGGTACAGCATGACCCAGTCCGGGTGGTCCGCGGCGAGCCGCTTCGCCACTCGGACGGCTTCGTTCGAGCCGCCGGCCGCGGGCGAGGTGAAGATCTCCGCCCCGTACATGCGCAGGATCTGGCGGCGCTCCTCGCTCGTGTTCTCCGGCATCACGACGATCAGCTGATAGCCGCGCAGCTTCGCGATCATGGCCAGCGAGATGCCGGTGTTGCCCGAGGTCGGCTCGAGGATCGTCGAGCCCGGGCGGAGCAGGCCGTCCTTCTCCGCCTGCTCGACCATGAAGAACGCGGCGCGATCCTTCACCGACCCCGTGGGGTTACGGTCCTCGAGCTTGGCCCACAACCGCACGTCATCCGAGGGAGACATCTTCGGAAGCCCCACCAGCGGCGTGTTGCCCAGTGAGGCAAGCAGTGAGTCGTAACGCATCGCTACGGGCCCGTTCGGGATAAAAAGGGTTTTAGAAAGCCCCGCCAGCCACAGCCGGCAGGACCGTCACCGTGTCCCCGTCTGCAACGGGGGTCTCGAGGCCGCCGAGGAAGCGAACGTCTTCGTCGTTCAGGTAGACGTTGACGAACCGCCGCAGGCTCTCGCCGTCTACCAGCCGGTCGCGCAGGCCGCCGTGCTCGGCGTCCAGGTTGACCAGCAACTCGCCCAGGGTGGACCCGGATCCCTGCACCGACTTGGCGCCACTCGTGTAGCTGCGCAGGATGGTCGGGATGCGAACCTCGATGGCCATGAAACAACGCTCCTCAGTGAACTTCTTACGACTTGGATGGCAACTCGCCGCGGTCTCAGTTAATTCCGGGGGGCTTGGGGGGTCGTCCCCCCGGGGATAACAGCGTTCATTCCGTGATCTGGACGGGTTCCTCGGTGACCTCGCCGTCGATTATCCGGTACGAACGGAACTCGGTTTCCGATTCATCCCGTGTAGATACTAGGATGTAGTGCGCCTGCGGCTCGCTCGCGTACGAGATGTCCGTGCGGGACGGGTACGCCTCGGTGGCCGTGTGCGAGTGGTAGATCACCACCGCTTCCTCGTCCCGGTCGTCCATCTCACGCCACACCCTGAGCTGCTCGAGGGAGTCGAAGCGGTAGAAGGTGGGGGAACGTTCGGCGTTCTCCATGGGGATGAACCGGACCGGATGGTCGCTGCCGGCGGGCCCGGCGATCACGCCGCAGGCCTCGTCGGGGTGGTCCTTGCGGGCGTGGGCGATGATCTTCGCCTGCAGGTCGCGGGAGATCGTCAGCATGATCGGTGAGGTTACCTGCTCGTTGTCTTGCTTTGTCGTGCCGCGTCGGCTAAGCGGGCCAGCGCCTGGACGAGCGACTCCTGCACGGCGCCCAGCCAGCCGTACACCTCGAACGCGGCGACTTTCGGGTCCTCCGGGTTCAGCGCGGCGAGCTGCTCCTCGAAGTCCTCGGTCACCTCCAGCCGCACGCCGAACATCAGCCGCACGTCGTTCAGCGCCCGCAGCCAGTCCCTGGCCTGGTCACCGGTCAGCCGGACCCGGCCGCCCTTCGGCGGCAGCGTGTCCAGCAGGGTCTGCGCGAAATACTTCTTCGCCTCCCGCAGCGAGGACTCGGTGTACTTGCGGAACTCGCCGGCCGCCTCGGGATCGTCCTGGTAGGCGTCGGGCAGCAGCCGGGCCAGCACCGGGTCCTCCGGCGTGGGCGGCGCCCCCTCCTCGAGGAGCTTCTCGAGGTCGTCGAGGACGTCGGCGGGCCCGCTCCGTTCGCCGAGAAGCTCCATAACGGGCAGGACAAGGGTCCGCAGCAGCGTGGCCTCGCCGGCGGACAGCCAGACGCTGGCCCCGCCGTCTCTCGTGGGCCGGAACATCTCCATCGCGCTAACCTACTTGTCCTGGCGGACGGTCGCCCACAGGCCGTAGCCATGCAGGACCTCCACGTTATGCTCCATGGCCTCGCGGGTGCCTATGGCGACCACGGCCTTGCCCTTGTGGTGGACGTCAAGCATCAGCTTCTCCGCTTTGGGGCGCGGGTATCCGAAGACGTGCTCAAAGACGTACGTAACGTAGGACATCAGGTTCACCGGATCGTTCCATACGATCGTCAGCCACGGCTTGTCCGGCACCGACTCGTCCGCTGACCTCGGCAGATCTACCTCAGCGGGTGCCACGCTCACTCGTACGCACCTCCTTGTACGTAGTCTTCCACCTGTGACCAATCCGGTGAACAGCGAATCCCTGGACTTCGGTGGCGCCACGCCGATAGATGGCGTGACGGGGACCGCGCTGCTGACTGACCATTATGAACTCACCATGCTCCAGGCCGCGCTGCACAGCGGTGCCGCGCACCGCCGGGCGGTATTCGAGGTATTCGCCCGCCACCTGCCACACGGTCGCAGATACGGGGTCGTCGCTGGCCCCGGGCGGCTGCTCGACGCCATCGAACGGTTCCGCTTCGGACCGGAGGAGCTGTCATTCCTGAGGGACACCCGGATAGTGGATGAGACCACGCTCCGTTACCTGTCATCGTATCGTTTCGGCGGAAACGTCTGGGGATACGCCGAAGGCGACATGTACTTTCCCGGGTCCCCCATCCTCGTGGTCGAGGGCACGTTCGCCGAGGCGGTCATCCTCGAGACCGCGGTGCTGTCCGTCCTCAACCACGACTGCGCGATCGCTTCGGCCGCCTCCCGGATGGTGACGGCCGCGGGCAGCCGGCCGCTGATCGAGATGGGCTCCCGGCGCACCCACGAGAGAGCGGCGGTCTCGGCGGCGCGGGCGGCGTACATCGCGGGGTTCGCGGCTTCCTCCAACCTGCACGCCCGGTTCCAGTACGGCGTGCCGTCCAGCGGGACGTCGGCGCATGCGTTCACCCTCGTGCACGACAGCGAGCGGCACGCGTTCACGTCACAGCTCTCGTCGCTGGGCCCCGGGACGACGCTGCTCGTGGACACCTACGACGTCGCCCGGGCGGTGCGCACCGCCGTAGAGGTGGCAGGCCCGTCGCTCGGCGCGGTGCGGATCGACAGCGGCGACCTGCCGGCGCTGGCGGTGGCCGTCCGGTCGCAGCTTGACTCGCTGGGTGCCACCTCGACGCGGATCATCCTCACCGGGGACCTGGACGAGTACTCGATCGCGGGGCTGGCCGTGGCCCCGGTAGACGGGTACGGGGTGGGCACGGCGCTGGTCACCGGCTCAGGCGCGCCGACGGCGGCGCTCGTGTACAAGCTGGTGGCGCGCTCCGACGGCCCGCTGCCCGACTCCGCCGACGGCCTGGCCGGTTCCGCGGCCGAGCTGCGGCCGGTGGCGAAGCGGTCGGTCGGCAAGCCGGGCCGCGGCGGGCGCAAGTGGGCCGTCCGGCACCGCACCGACACGGGCGAGGCGCTGGCCGAGCGGATCAGCCTGATCCCGCCGGACCCCGGTCGGGCGGACCGGGTCCTGCTGCAGGAACTCGTCCGGGACGGGAAGATCGTCGGCCGTGAGCCGCTGTCCGCGGCGCGGGACCGCCACCGGGCGGCCCTCGCCGAACTGCCGGCCTACGCGCTGCAGCTCTCCCGGGGGTACCCCGCCATCCCCACGGTCTTCGAACCGGGCGGCGAAGAGGACTAAGACCTGCCAGCGCGCGGGCGCGCAGGACGCGGGGCGCACCGGCCGGAGCCCGCACGCCCTCGGCCGGTGGCAGCGCGGGCCCAGACGTCGCAAGAGACCCGCACACGCGACTTTACGTACCTTACGCACGGATATTTCGGGCATTTCGGACGAAAAAATGGTCACAAGGTACGTAAAGTGGACAGCAGTGACCCATGAGGCGGAAGATGCCCGCGCCGGGGCGGACGGGGACCCGCAATCCCGGGCGCCGTCGATTTGATTGCGGTTTCCCGTGCCATGGCACGGGAAACCGCAATCAAAGCTCGTGAGACGGCCCGCCAGCGGGAAATGGTTCGCTCGCCGCCATGGGCGTCGGTAGCGTGGGCGCATGGCGGTCGATTACTCGCGGTTCGCGGACGTGCTCAAGTCACTGGGTGTCGACGGACAAGTACGAGAGTTGCCGGAACCCGCCCCGACGGCGGCGGCCGCCGCGAAACAGCTCGGCTGCGAGGTCGGCGCCATCGCGAACAGCCTCGTCTTCGCCGCCGACGGCGCGCCGTTGCTCGTGATGACCAGCGGCGCGCACCGGGTGGACACATCGCACGTGGCCTCGCTGATTGGCGCGACCGCCGTCACCCGGGCGGACGCGCGCTCGGTGCGGGAATGGACCGGCCAGGCGATCGGCGGCGTCGCACCGGTGGGACACCCCGCGCCAATCCGCACGCTCGTCGACACCTGGCTCGCCAAGTACGACGTCGTATGGGCGGCCGCCGGGCACCCGCACACCGTGTTCCCCACCTCCTTCGACGAACTGCTCCGGATCACCGGCGGCACCGCCGCCGACGTGGCCGCCTAACCACCCGGCTATCCCAGCGCAGCGAATACCGGCACAGCTAATCGGCTGCCAGCGTCATCGCGCTGGCACGATACGGTGGAAACCGTGCGCGCGCTCATCATCGTCGACGTGCAGAACGACTTCTGCGAAGGCGGCTCGCTCGCGGTCGCCGGAGGCGCCGCGGTGGCCCGCGGCATCAGCTCACTCCTCGCGTCACCAGATCACGGGTACGCCCACGTGGTAGCCACCCAAGATTTCCACATCGACCCGGGCAGCCATTTTTCCGCCCACCCGGACTACGCCGCCTCCTGGCCACCGCACTGCGTCGCCGGATCCGCCGGCGCGGACTTCCATCCGGACCTGGACACCGCCAGCGTCGAGGCGGTATTCCGCAAGGGCGCCCACACGGCGGCCTACAGCGGCTTCGAAGGCGCCGACGGCAACGAGACATCCCTCGCCGACTGGCTTCGCTCCCACGACGTAGACCAGGTAGACGTGGCCGGCATCGCCACGGACTACTGCGTCCGCGCCACCGCGGCCGACGCCGCGGCCGCAGGCTTGCGCACCCGGGTGCTGCTCGGCCTGACCGCGGGCGTCGACCCCGGAACTACTGCCGACGCGATCGCCACCCTGGGCGCCGCCGGCGTGGAGGTTACCCCTGCCTAGGGGCCGGGACGCTGCCCTTGCTGCTTCGCGGACGCGGCAGGAGCGGCTTGCCCAGGGGGTACGCGCCGCCGCCGGTCGCCTGCGAAACGACGTCCGCGTACAGGTACACCCCGATAGCCGCGAACACCAGGATCACCCATCCGGCCGCCTTCAGCAGGCCGGTGGACAGCGGTATCGCGTTGAAGGCGAGGAACAGCAGCAGCAGCGCCAGGTCGACGAGGAGGAACACCCCGGTGAACGCCATCGGCAGGCGCAGCGTCGCCAGCGTGAGCATGACGATCACGACTAGCCAGGAAATCAGGAACAGTTCGAACGTGACCCGCACCGAGGTCAGCGGGATACCGAACCAGTTGTGGTTCAGGCCGAGGGACAGTACCGCGTAGCTCAGCCAGAACCCGGCGAAGATGCCGAACACGCTCGCTACCGCAGTCTGGCCGAGCGAAGCAGCCCAGATCGTCGCCAGGAACAGGCCGATCGAGGTGGCCGTGAGGATGATCGGGACCGCCGCGCCGAGCGCGGCCACCGGGACCACGCCCACGAGCGCCAGGCCGAGCACGACCGAACCGGCGATGAAGCAGGGGAGTCCAAGCGCCGCGGGGTTACCGTGCAACGGGCCGACCGCGGGTGCCTCTGCGGCAGGCTGCTGCTCGGGAACAGTCCCGGCCCGGCCGACGACGGGTGCATCAGCGCTCATCGGTTTGCTCCTTCGTGTTGAGCGCCCCGCAGATGCGGGCTTAATGCATCCGTACGCCGACGTGCGGTTTCGCGTGTTCTCACTTTGAATCATCGGTGACCGAGCGTGACGGATCAGCGCCGGGACACGGCCCACTGCCGGATCATCGCGATGCGGGCCCGGATCTCCTCGGCCGACGCCTGCGGGATGGCCGGCCCTCCGCAGGCCTGGCGCAGCTCGGCATGGATGACAGCATGCGGCTGGCCCGTCCGGTGACTCCACGCCCCGACCAGGCCGTTGAGCTCCTTGCGGAGCGCGGCCAGCCCCTCACGGCTCACCGCGGTCACCGGCGCGGCAGCAGGGGCGGGTGCCGCGCTAGCGGCGGACGCCGCGGCAGGGACGGGCGCGGCAGCCGAGCGGGCGGCAGCCGAACGAGCCGTGAGCTGCGCGGCCTGCCGCTTACGCAGCAACACGGCCACCTGCTCCGGCTCGAGCAGCCCCGGCAACCCCAGGAAATCCTCCTCCTCCGGAGACCCCGCCTCCGTCGCCGTACCGAACTCACCGCCGTCGAACAGCACCCGGTCAAACGTCGCCGACGCCCGCAACGCCTCGAAAGAACGCCCCTCGAACTCACCATCCGGCAGATCCCGCCGCCGCGCCGCCTCGGCCAGCTCCGCCTCCGGATCACGCGACGCCGCGTGCAGCACATGATCGCGCTCCGCCTCGAGCTCCGCCGCGAACCCCAGCAGGACAGGGACCGAGGGCAAGAACACCGAGGCGGTCTCCCCGCGCCGCCGGGCACGCACGAACCGCCCCACCGCCTGCGCGAAGAACAGCGCGGTCGACACGCTTGTCGCGTACACACCGACCGCCAGCCGCGGAACGTCCACCCCCTCCGACACCATCCGTACCGCGACCATCCAGCGCGCCTCCGAGGCGGCGAAAGAAGAGATCTTCCTGCTAGCGGTCGGGTCATCGGACAACACCACCGCCGGCCGCTCGCCACTGACGCGGCGCAACAGCGCCGCATACGCGCGCGCTGTCTCATGATCGCCCGCGATCACCAGACCGCCCGCATCCGGCATCGCCCGGCGCACCTCGGTCAGCCGCTTATCGGCCGCCTCCAGCACCCGGGTGATCCACTCCCCCGACGGGTCAAGCGCCGTCCGCCACGCCTGCGCGATCTGATCCTTCGTCATCGGCGTCCCCAGCGTCGCGGTGATCTCATCACCCGCCCGCGTCCGCCAGTGCATCTCACCCGAATACGCCAGGAAGATCACCGGCCGCACCACCCCATCGGCCAGCGCCGGACCGTACCCGTAGACATAATCGGACGCGGACCGCTTCGCGCCGTCAGGCTCAGGAACGTACGTGACGAACGGAATGGGATTGGCGTCACTGCGGAACGGCGTCCCAGTCAGCGCCAGTCGCCGCCGGGCCGGCTCGAAAGCCTCCCGCACCGCATCACCCCACGACAGCGCATCGCCCGCATGGTGGATCTCATCGAAGATAACCAGCGTGCGCCGGTTCTCCGTACGCTGCCTGTGCAACGCCGGATGCGCCGCCACCTGCGCATAGGTAACCGCCACCCCCCGGAAGTCGGCACCAGCCCGCCCCTGCGCGTTCCGGTACGACGGGTCAATGGCGATCCCGAAACGCGCCGCCGCCTGAGCCCACTGATACTTGAGATGCTCAGTAGGCGTAACCACGGTCACCGCCGCGATCTCACGCGTCGCGAGCAGCCGCGTGGCCACCGTCAGCGCATACGCCGTCTTGCCCGCGCCAGGCGTCGCAACCAGCAGGAAATCACGCCTAGTTACGCGAAAGTACTCTTCGTAAGCATCCTTTTGCCAGCCACGGAGAAAAGAAAAATCATTATCCAGAACGGACCGTGGTGACTCGTCAGGGACGCTCACTCGTCCCCGTCGCCGCCGGGCGGCAGCGACTCGTAAATTTCCTTGCACTCCGGGCAGACGGGGAACTTCTTCGGGTCCCGGCTCGGCACCCAGACCTTGCCGCACAGCGCCTTGATGGGAGTGCCGAACACGGCGCTTTCCATCATCTCGTTCTTATCAACGTAGTGCGCGAACCGCTCGTGATCGCCGTGCGAAGTATCGACCCGAACGTCCTCATGAACGCGCAGATCTTCCTCGGGCAGTACCTCGGTGCTCACGATCGACAAGCTTACAGTCTCCGCGTCGGCTAAACCCGCCCAGGGTCGACGCCGTCAGTTCATGCCCGGGTCATCCGGGTACGTGGCCAGGAAGGCGAGATCGCCGCCTTGGCGGCGCAGCACATCGCGCCACAGGCGCTCCGGATGAGCGGCGAACACGTCTCCAGGCTCGGCGGGGAGCACGTACCAGGCGCCCTCGTCGATCTCCGCCTCGAGCTGGCCCGGTGACCAGCCGGCGTAGCCGGCGTAGACCCGGAGCGCCTTGATCGCTGGCGCGAGCAGCCCGGCCGGAGCCTCCAAGTCGAGCAGCCCGAGCCTGGCGAGCGCGGGGGCACCGTCGAGCGCCCGCCAGCCGAGCGGCTCATCCTTGCCCGGGACGAGGGCGAGCGCGAGCGGAGCGTTCGGCGAGACAGGGCCGCCTTTGTAAACGACCGAAGGTTCCGTGGCCAGCTCCGTCCACTGCTCAAGCACCCGCCCCACCGGGATCTTGGTCGGCCGGTTCAGCACGACGCCAAGAGTTCCCTCGGTCTCCTCGTGCTCCACGATGAGGACAACGCCGCGCCGGAAGTTCGGATCCCTGAGCAAGGGAGTCGCGACTAGCAATCTTCCCGCCTTCGGATCCGACCCCAAGTGGTCCATGTACCTATCATGGTCCAGGTTCGGGAGTCGGTGGACCAGGCGGGGCCGCCTCAGCCCGGATCCCCGCGCCACAGAACAGTCGCTGACCCGTGGGCACCGTGCCTGCCCTGTGCCAGCGCCGTGGCGGCCTGCTCGAGCGGGAACCGGTCAGCCACGCAAACCGTCAGCACCCCCTGTGCCAGCAGCCGCACAAGGCCGGCGAGCCGCCGACCGTCGGGGGCGACCTGCACTGCCACCATCGTGATGCCTCTCTCCGCACCTGGCAGGTCCGCCGTGATCGTGGCTAGTCTGCCGCCATCCCGGACTGCCTGCACCGCCTGGGCCGAGCCCGAGCGGGCGGCATTAGCGGCCGCGTCGACGCCGCCCCCGGTCAGCAAGCGCACCTGCCCGGGCCAGTCCGCCTGGTGATAGTCCAGGACGGGACCGGCCCCCAGCGCGGCCACCCGGTCGGCGCTGGCCGCGCTCGCCGTGGCGATGACCACCGCCCCGCGATGCGCGGCCAGCTGCACGAGCATCCCTCCGGTCACGCCGCCAGCACCGTGCACCAGCACGGTCTGCCCGGAGCTGACCCTCAGCGCGTCGCTGATCACCTGGTCGGCGGTCAGCGCCGGGACCGGCAACGCGGCGGCGGCATCGGACGACACTCCCGGCGGCACGCCGGCAACGTGCCCGGCGGCGGCGATATGCTGTTCAGCCCAGGAGCCCTGCTCGCGCAGCGGGGCCGAATGCGCGCACACCCAGTCCCCGGCCTTAACGTCGGTGACCTGATGGCCGACCGCGGCGACGAGCCCAGCCGCCTGCACGCCCAGCGCCATAGGCGGGCGCACCCCAAGGTCCCAGTCCCCGGTACGGGCGAACTCATCCCAGTTGCCCACCCCGCAGGCCCGCACGTCGATCAGGACCTCATCGGGCCGCAGCGCCCGCGGTGCGGGCAGCTCGAGAACCTCGACCGCATCGCCGAACTGGCGCACTCCCGCCGCTCTCATGGTCACGCGACCGTCTCGATGCCGAGAGCCTTCACCACTGTTGCACCTTCCCGGCGCGGGGATGTCGTTAGCGCAGCGACTTGAACGCGGCCCGGATCTCCTCAGAGAACAGTTCGGGCTCCTCCCAGGCGGCGAAGTGGCCTCCCCTGTCGGCCTCGTGGAAGTAGGTGAGATTGGGGTAGCCCAGCTCGACCCAGCTGCGCGGGGCCCGGAAGATCTCGCCGGGGAACGTGGTGAAGCCGACCGGGAGCTTGACGTCCGGAGGGGCCTGCCCGGCCGCAAGCGCCTGGGCTCGTCCGGCCTCCCAGTATGAGCGGGCGGCCGAGGCCCCGGTGCCGGTCAGCCAGTACAGCGTGATGTTGTCGAGGATGTGGTCCCGGGTGAGGCCGCCGGATGGCTGCCCGTCGGTGAAGGCGCGGGAGATCTTGTAGTAGGCGTCGGTGTCGTGGTCCAGCATCCAGGCCGCCAGCGCGACGGGTGAAT
>Ga0318573_10000561_pt1 | contig 12297 bp, 8 predicted proteins | sample GRESIP089b5f21_FD_202515 | JGI IMG/M metagenome (GOLD analysis project Ga0318573, IMG submission 202515) | Tropical soil microbial communities from Luquillo Experimental Forest, Puerto Rico - GRE.SIPMG.089b5f21 | ecosystem: Environmental > Terrestrial > Soil > Tropical forest > Bulk soil... | reverse complement strand
CCAGTGCCTGCCCTACTTCACCCGCCTCCACCGGTACCGCATCGCGCCTGAGGGAGGTCCCGATGCTGCAAGCGTTCGATGAGCGCAACCGCGACCTGATCGTCAACGTGGGCGGCAGGCTCACCCACCGCGACCGGGCGGCAGTGAGCCCGTTCGACTCGGCCGTCCAGGGCGGCGACGCGGTCTGGGAGGGGCTCAGGCTGCACGCCGGGAAGATCTTCCGGCTGGACGAGCACCTGGCCAGGCTGCGCGCCTCGGCCCGCGCGCTGGCGTTCGACCGGATCCCCTCGGACGAGGAGATCACCGAGGAGATCAGGCGCACCCTCGCCGCCAACGGCATGCGGGACGGCGTGCACATCAGGCTCACCCTCACCCGCGGGGTCAAGGTCACCTCGGGCATGGATCCGCGGCTCAACCAGGCCGGCCCGACGCTGATCGTGCTGGCCGAGTTCAAGGACCCGGTGTACGACGCGGGCGGCATCGCGCTGATCACCGCGAGCGTGCGCCGCCCGGCGCCGGACTGCCTCGACCCGAAGATCCACCACAACAACCTGCTGCCGTCGATCCTGGCCAAGATCGAGGCGAACGTGGCCGGCGCCGACGACGCGGTGGTGCTCGACCACCGCGGCTTCATCGCGGAGACCAACGCCACCCACCTGTTCATGGTGACCGGCGGGATCCTGGCCACGCCGACCACGGCGTCCTGCCCGGAGGGCATCACCCGCGCCGCCGTGCTCGAGCTGGCCGCCTCGGCCGGGATCGGCTGCCGGGTCGGCGACTACACGCTGCCCCAGCTCTACACCGCCGAGGAGGCGTTCGTGACCGGCACCATGGGCGGCCTCGCCCCGGTCCTGTGCGTCGACGGCCGCGTCATCGGCGACGGCACCCCGGGCCCGGTCACCAAGCGCCTGACCGCCCTCTACGCCGACCTCACCGCCACCGCCGGCATCCCCGTCACCTGATCGCTCCGTCCTCGAGCTCGAGGACGGAGTCGGCGATGTCGATGAGGCCGGGATCGTGGGTGGCGACGAGGGCGGTGACCCCCTCCGACTGCACCACGGCGCGCAGCAGCCGCATGATCTGCTTCGCCGTCTCCGAGTCGAGCTGGCCGGTGGGCTCGTCGGCCAGCAACACCTGCGGGCGGCCGGCCAGCGCCCGGGCGATCGCGACCCGCTGCTGCTGGCCGCCGGACAGCTCGCCCGGCCGCTGCCGGGCGTGCTCGCCGAGGCCGACGATGTCCAGCATGAGCCGGACCCGCTCCTCGCGTTCCTTCGGCGCCATCGCGGCGATCCGCAGCGGCACCCCGACGTTCTCCGCCGCGGACAGGATCGGGATGAGGCCGAACGACTGGAAGATGAACGCCACCGACGTACGGCGGAGCTCCATCCGCTCGCGGGAGGACATCGCGGTCACGTCCCGGTCACCGACCCGCACCTGGCCGCTGTCCGGCAGGTCGAGCCCGCCGACGATGTTGAGCAGCGTGGTCTTCCCCGACCCCGACCGGCCGCGCAGGGCCACCAGCTGCCCGGCCCGCACGCCGAACGAGACGCCGCGCAGCGCCCTGGTGGCGGTGCGCCCGCTGCCGAACGTGCGCGTCACGTCGGTCACGGCCAGCATGTCCGTGGCGACCACGGCGGTCATGACGGATCCCTCCGGTCCGGCCAGACACCGATATGGTCGGGCTCGGCCTCCAGCCGCACCAGGTCACGCATGCCGAGGGGTTCGGTCATCTCCCGCGGCAGCTGCAGCCGGCCGGCCCGGTCGAGCACGGCGTACTCCACCGCGTGCTGGGCCACCTCGCCGTCGTCCCCGGTCGTCGCGTGCCGGTGGGTTTCCGTGCTGGTCCGGCCGTCCCTGATCGCGACGACCCGGCGCACCACCGAGGACACCGCCGGGTCGTGGGTGACGATCAGCACGGTCACGCCGAGCTCGGTGTTCGCCCGCTGCAGCGCGCCGAACACCTCGGCCGCGGTGGCCGTGTCCAGCTCGCCGGTGGGCTCGTCGGCGAGCAGCACCTTCGGCTCGTTGACCAGCGCCACCGCGATGGCCGCCCGCTGCTGCTCGCCGCCGGACATCTGGTCGGGCCGGCGGTGCAGGCAGTCACCGAGGCCGAGCAGCTCGAGCAGTTCGGCCGAACGGGCCTGGCGTTTCGCCTTCCCGCCGCCCGCCAGCCGCATCGGCAGCTCCACGTTCTGCTGCGCGGTCAGGTAGGGCAGCAGGTTGCGCGAGGTCTGCTGCCAGACGAAGCCCACCACCTGCCGCCGGTAGGCCAGCCGCTGCCGCGCGCTCATCGCCGCCAGGTCGTTGCCCGCCACCCGGACCGAGCCCGCGGTGGGCGTGTCCAGCCCGGCCAGGATGTTCATCAGCGTGGACTTGCCGCTGCCCGACGCCCCTACCAGCGCGACGATCTCGCCCCCGGCCACCAGCAGGTCGAGCCCCTGCAGGGCCTGCACCTCGATCCCGGCCGCCACGTAGATGCGGACCAGGCGGTCGCACACGATCAGCGAGCCCGCGCCGAAGTCGCGATGCTGCCGTGCCGCCTCCGCGCCGAGGTCCGCGATGCTGGTGGCCATCGATCCTCCTTACGTATCAGTTTGCCCGGAGCAGGCGGGATATGTCGCGGCGGCGCAGCGCCCTGGCCTCCACGGCCAGCGCGCCCAGCGCGAGCACGACGATGATCGCGGCGGGCAGGCCGAGCGCGAGCGCGTCCGGCTCGAGCCGGACCGGGGCGCTGGTGCCGGTGAAGGCGGACAGGTCGATGGCCGAGGCGATCACTCGTGGCAGCGCCACGGCGCAGACCGCGCCCGCTATCACCGCGGCGATCACGGCCGGCATGGCCTCGGCCATGACCAGGCCCATCGTCCGGTCGTGGCCCATGACGGTGAGCCGGGCCAGGGTCAGCCCGCGCTCGTCAGAACCGAGCGCCAGGCCGAGGATCACGATGAACAAGCCGAGCGCGGCGGCGGCCACGATGATGAGCGCGATGATGAGCCCGGCGCCGTGCTGGAGCGGCGCGCCCGCCAGCGCGGCCAGCACCGAGGTGCGGAACGTGATGACGTGGTACGGGATCATCCGGTTGGCCACGGCGGTGAGCCGGGCCTGGTTGATCGCGGTACCGGTGACCAGGAGCATGTTGGGCGAGGCCGCGCCGGCCGGGCCGGGCAGGCTCAGCAGCGGCATGATCACGAAGGGTCCGCCCGAAGGCAGGGCGGGAGTGTCACCCAGGACGCCGACGACGCGCACCTTGAGCGGGCCCATCGCGGACTGCGCGTTGAGCTGGCCTCCCCCCTGGTCGAGGACGGCGAGGGCCGGCGGCGAGGCCAGCACCGGCACGGTGGCGCCGTCCGGCAGCACCGAGCCGGGCGCGGCCTGGCCGATCTCGCGGGCCGGGAAGGCGGAGAACGGGGTGTCCGCGACCACGGCCGCGTAGCTGGCCGGGTCCACCGCGATCACCGTCACCGGCTGGCCGAACTCCGTGAACCAGTTCGTGATCCAGACTTCGGTGGTGTGCCGTACGCCGGGGACGGCGCCGATCGCCTTGACCGTGTCCGGGGAGACCGGCCCGCCCCCGGGGCCCGGCTGGATCACCACATCCGCCCCGGTGGCGTGCCAGGAGGCGGTGACCTCGCCGCGGCTGATGCCCTGGTTGACCATCCCGGCGAAGGTGGCCAGGCTGAGCGCGAGCACGAGCGCGAACGCGGGCAGCGCGCCGGTCAGCGAGGACCTGGCCGCCCGGGACAGCGCGACGAAGCCGGTGGCGCCCGCTCCCCGCGCGGACAGGGCGAGCAGCCCGCGGATGACCAGGGGGTACAGCCGCAGCATGATCACCACGACCGGGATGGCCACCAGCACCGGCGTGATCGTCAGGTACAGGTCCGTTCCCGCCCTTTGACCGCCCGCGGGCACGCCCTGGTTGCGCAGCACGATCAGGCCGGCCACCGACGCGGCGACCGCCGTGACCTCGATCACCGGGCGGCGCCAGCGCCGGGCGGGACCCGCAGCCCGCCGGGTCTCGGCGCTGGTGATCCGGGCCGGGTTGCTGGCCGGGGCGGGCCTGCGGTGCCGCCACACCGCGATCAGCGGCGGCCCGGCCAGCGCGGCGGCGATCACGATGGCGGCCAGCGGCCAGCCGGCCGTGGAGGTTGAAGGGTCCCCGCCGGGGACCACCGCGATGGCCAGGGCCACGCCGACCAGCGCGCCCGGGCCGGCCGCGACCAGCGCGCCGCGCAGCATCAGGCCCGCCACCTGCCACAGTGACCCGCCCCGGGCCCGCAGCATGGTCAGCTCGCCCTCACGGCGCGCGACGACCATCCGGGCCGCGAGCAGGATCACGGCCGCGCCGACCACGATCAGGCTGACGAAAAGGAGCAGCAGCACCGTTTGCACGGCCGCCTGGGTGCCGAGGAACAGCGCCAGGTCCAGGACGAGCGGCGAGGTGACCGTCAGCTCGCTCGCGGCGGGCGCCAGCGTGGTCAGCGTGGGGGTGGTCGCGGTGGCGCGGTTCAGCGCCTGGTAGAGCCCTTGCGCCTGGTCCGCGTTCAGGTGGGACACGTCGAGCGGGAACTCCCACTGCATCGCGAGCCCGATGCCGCCGAACACTTTCTGGAGCGCGGTGAGCTGGCCCGGGTCGGCGATGACCCCGCCGATCCAGTAGGCCGGGCTGATGGGGGTGAGCTGCTCGAGTGACGGGCGCACGATCGTCGTGTCCTGCTGCCAGAAGGTCGACCCGCCGTCCCGGACCCGCACGATGGCGGTGACGAAGAGGGTGGCCGGGCCGGATTTGGTGGTCAGCGTCAGGCGGCTGCCCGGGTGGAGGCCGAACCGCGCGGCCGTCGGCACGGTGGCGGCCACGGCCACCGTGCCGGCCGGAGCCTGCCCGCTCGAATACGATCCGGCCACCAGCTGCGCGTAGCGGGTGAACGGTTCACGGTAGACGACCACCATCTTGGGCGGCGCCTGGGCATAGGCGCTGCGCGCCGCGCCGGCCATGACGCGGAGCGGGTTGATGCCCAGCCCGGCCCAGTCACCGCCCGCGAGCGGGAGCGGCGTCGCCGCCAGGCCACGGGCGATGTCGCTGGTCGACTGGGCGAGCTCGCTCTCGCCGAGCACCGGGCCCGGCTGGCCCTCCTGGCCGGCCTGCAGCGCCCCGGTGAACTGGGCCAAGGTGGTGGTGACCTGGACGATCTTGGTGGTGTTCGGGAGTCCGGCCAGGGTCTGGTGCAGGGCCTGGGTTCGCGTGTGCGCGCTGAGCGCCGGGCCTACCACGGCGGTGAACACGCAGCCGCAGGTCAGCAGCGCGAGCGCGAGCACGCTCCCGAACGCGGTCCCCACCGTCCGGCTCAGTGCTGCTGACCACTGGGCGGGCCCCGGCCTCAATTCGGTCAGCGTCATGCCGACTCCGCCGCGCGCAATTCGGCGGCGGCGTCCGGCCGCCGCGCGATCGTGAGGGCGGCCGCCAGCACCGGCAGCACGGCCACCGCCAGGGCCAGCGGGAGCGCCTGCGACCAGGCGAGCTGGATCAGCACCGGCGGCACCGGCCTGGTCGCCGCCGTCGTCAGCGTGATGGCCGGCACGAGGAGCTCGGCCAGCACCACGCCGAGCACCAGCCCGGCCAGCGCGGACGGCACGCTCAGCATGAGCAACTCCAGGCAGAGCTGCCCGGCCGCCGCCCGCGGCGCCACGCCGAGCGCGGCCAGCAGCGCGTTCTCCGCCCGCCGCTGGCGGACTCCGGCCGCGATGCTGACGCAGAAGCCGGTGATGGCGAGCACGGCGGCGGCGATGGCGACCGCGAGCAGCCCCTGCTGCGGCACGGTGGACAGCGGGTCGGTCAGCAGCCCGGACTCGATCCCGCTGCGGCCCGTGACGGCCGAACCGGGCGGCAGATGGCCGGTCAGGCCGGGCGGGATCTCGGAAGGCCGCACGGTGGCCAGCCACCACTGGGTCACCGGCGCGGGCTCCAGCGAACTACGGCCCAGGAAGGCCTGCAGGGCGCCCAGGTCGACGACGAGCGCGCCGCCGCCGCCGGTCACCGTGGGGAAGCTGCTCACCGCGGCGACGATCTTCACGCTGACCATCGCGCCGGCGATGCTGGTCTGCACCGTGGAGCCGACGCTCGTGTTGCTCGTGCGGAGGAAGTCCTGCGTGGCCAGGCCCGGAAGGACCACGGGAGCCTGCGGGGTGAGCGCCAGCTGCCCGGACACCGAAGTGGGGGGGAGGCCGGCGTACCCGCTCGCCTCCGTGCCGTAACCCGGGCTGAACGTCACCGCCAGCGCGGTGCCCGCGGTCCGGTCCGAGGAAACGGCGGGCAGGGCGGACGGACCGGCGGTGCCCTGCAGCTGCCGGACGCCGGCCAGCTCGGCCGACGAGGCGATGGCCGGCCAGCTGCGCAGTGCCGATCCAGGGACTGGGGTGGTGCCCGGGCCCGTCGCGCCCGGTCCGCCGCTGGCGCTGGACACGCCGTCCACGGTGAACACGGCCGGCCCGAGGCCCTGGGTGGCGGGCAGCGTGTAGGCCAGGCTGACCCCGGTCAGCCGCAGCGGGTAGATCGCGGCGGACGAGCCCAGGCCGACGGTCAGCGCGTGGTCCCTGCCGTCGGCGGGCAGCGAGCCGGCCCCGACCTGGTAGACGACGTCGGCCGCGTCTTCCACCGAGACGGTCACCGTGGCGGCGCCCAGGCCGAGCGAGGCCGGGCCCAGCCGCGCGGTGAGCCGGAACGCGGTGGACCGGCCGGGCAGCGTGACGCCCGGTGCCGGGCCGGCGGGCCGGATCCTGCCGAACAGGGCGGCCGCGGGCAGCGGGGACTGGTCGGGGCGGAGCAGCGTCACGTTCGCCGCCTGCCCGGTGCCGACCGCGAGCGTCATCCCGTCGGTCTCCTCCTGCGGGAACGTCGCGACCGGCATGGCGTGCCGTACCCCCGGCGTCCCGACCACGGCGCTGGCCTGACCCGCCGAGAGCGGCTGGCTGGCCTGGACCCGCACGTCCGCCCCGGTGCCGAACGCGGCCTGGTCCTGGACCGAGCGCGTCCAGCTCTGCCGCTGGGACAGCGCCAGCGTCCCGGTGGCCACGGCCAGCACGATCAGCAGCGCCGCGCCGCCCTGCCTGATCGGCAGGCGGCTGATCTGCCAGCTGGCCATGGCCGCGGTCAGCCGCCGGCCGCGGGCCGCCAGCAGGTCGCCGGCCTTGCCCCCGGCGGGAAGCAGCCGGAGCGCCAGTACGGTGCCGCCGGCCAGCGACAGCGCCGGCGCGGCCACGATCACCGGATCCACGCCGTAGTTCCCGCTGGCGCCCGCGGACACCGCCGAATAGTGCCGCAGCTCCCAGCCCGCCACCACGGCCAGCAGGATCAGCGCGAGGTCGACGCCGGCCCGGGTGACGCCGGCGATGGCGCCCTGCCGGCCGCGGCGGGCCCGGGCCGTGCCCGGGGTGACGATGCTGAGCACCGGCACCAGCATGATCACCAGCGCGCCCGCGCCGACCACGGCGGCCACCAGGAATGCCGTCCAGCCGACGCCGACGCCGGCCGCGCCGCTCCCGGCGAGCAGCCGGGCCAGGCCGACGCCGGCCAGCGTCCCGGCCACCGCGCAGAGCAGGCACAGCGGCACCCCCTCGGCGGCGCCCAGCCGGACCAGCTGCCAGCGGGTGGCGCCGCGCGCGGTCAGCATCGCCGACTCGCCTTCCCGCTGCCCGGCGAGCAGCCGCGCCACTGCGAGCAGGGCCGCGGCGGCGAGCAGGGAGAGCAGCACCGCGCAGATGGCCAGCAGCGAGCGGGCCACGTCCAGGTTGCTGGCCGTCCCGTTGAGCACCGAGGGCAGGCTGGTGTCGAGGGTGAGGGCCGGCAGCTCGACCGCGCTGGCCAGCTGGTCCCGCAGGTCCTTGACGTTGGCCGCGATGGTCCTGAGCTGGCCGGCCGGAAGGCTGGCGGTGTGCGGCCCGGCCAGCCAGGAGCCGCCGTCGACGGTCAGCGGTCCGGCGAACGCCCAGGGCGGCACGGCCAGCGGGCCATACGTGGTGAAGCCGGACAGGGTGCTCGAGCCGCCCAGCCCGACGTCGTTAAGCCCCCAGTAGGTATCCGACACCTGCCGGGGCCGGTACAGGCCGGTGACCACGAACCGGACCAGCTGGTGGGATACCCGGTCGCGCATCTGCAGCACGTCGCCGGCCCGCACGCGCAGCAGCGCGGCGGCGGTGGACGGCAGCGCCGCCGGGATGGGCCCGCTGACCCGCCCGCCGGGCCAGTGCCCGGAAACCAGCACCGTATGCGCGGTGATGGCCTGGAGCGTGGCCGCCTCGGCGATCTGCACCGTGCCGGTGCCGCCCGGCGGGACCGGCCGCGAGCCCGGCACGAAACCGAGCGGGTCGGACCAGTAGGCCCGGTAGAAGGTGTACGGCGCGCCCTCGAGCGCGTCGGCGATCTTGCGCTGCAACAGCGAGGTGTACTGCGCGCCCTGGCCGGTGTTGACGTTGCCGCGCATGACGAGCGACGTGCCGGCCGCGCGGGCCAGGTCGTGCCGGACCGCGCGGGGCAGGGCCTGCCCGCTGAAGGTGACCAGCGCGGTAGCCAGGGCCGCGGCCACCGCCACCGTCAACGCCGCCGCGATGATCACCAGGCGGTGCGCGTTCATCCGAGGCAGTGTTAGCGAACCCCGTGTCAAGCCCATCAGGATTCCGAGCCTATGATCCGGGCCGGCTGATAAAAAGAGTGCGTACATGACCTGGTACCCGTCCGTAACCCGGCCGGGATGGAGGGACTGCGCCGTGTCCGTCGTCGTCATCACCGGGGCCGCGGGCCTGGTCGGGTCCATGCTGCGGCCGAGGCTGGCCAGGTCCGGCCGCACGCTGCGGGTGCTCGACATCGCCCCGCTGACGGCAGGCCCCGGCGAGGAGGCCATCCAGGCGTCGGTGACCGACATGAACGCCATGACCGAGGCCTGCCGGGGCGCGGACGCCGTCATCCACCTGGGCGGGATCGCGGCCGAGGCGTCCTGGCCGGACATCTGCGACCTGAACATCAACGGCGGCTACGTGGCGTTCGAGGCGGCCCGGCGGGCCGGGACGCCGCGGGTGATCTTCGCCTCGTCCAACCACGCGGTCGGGTTCACCCCGCGCTCGGCCTTCCCGGTGCCCGACTACGCCTTCCCCGCGCCTGACACCTACTACGGCGTCTCCAAGGCGGCCGTCGAGGCGCTGGCCGCGATGTACCACAACCGGTACGGCATGGACGCGATCTGCCTGCGGATCCTGTCCTGCTTCCCGCGCCCGCAGAACGTCCGGATGCTGTTCACCTGGCTGTCGCCCGACGACGCCGGGCGGCTCTTCGAGGCCTGCCTGACCGCCGGCCGGCCCGGGTTCCGCGTCGCCTACGGGGTGTCCGCCAACACCCGCGGCGGCTGGGTCTCGCTGGCCGAGGCGAGGGCGCTCGGCTATCAGCCGGAGGACGACGCGGAGGCCTACGCCGCCGAGATCATCGCCGAGCACGGCGAGCCGGACCCGGACGACCCGGTGCTGCGCTACCTGGGCGGCGAGTTCACCCTCCCGGACGATCAGGTGCCCCGGCGCTAGGGCCGGCCCGGTACTCCTGCCAGCGGCCGAGGATCTGGCCGAGCTCCTTGGTGGCGAACTCGAGGAAGGCGGCCTGCTCGGCCATCCGCTCGCCGGCCGGGGTGTCCGCGCCGACCAGGTCGATGCCCTCGCGGACCAGCGCGGTCCAGCGGGACATGACCTGGTCCCGCATCCGGAGCAGGTCGTCCCACATGTTGCCGGGCATCCGGTAGTAGTCCCGGCGTGAGCCCGGCACCCGCTCCTTGTGCACCAGCCCGAGCTGGATCAGGTACCGCACCGCGCCGGACACGGCCGCCGGGCTGATCCGCAGCATCCCGGCCAGCTCGGCGGCGGACAGGCGGCCGGAGTCGGTGACCAGCAGGGCGACGAAGACCCGGGCCGGCATCGGCGGGAAGCCCGCGCTGACCAGGACGGAGGCGAACCGCTCGATGTAGCCGAACAGGGCGTCGTCCGGCCCTGCCGCCGCTTCCGCCTTGTCGGCCACTGCCGTCACCTCCCTCTACGCGCCGCCAGCCACCGCGCGTGACCCCAGGCCAACGCCACCTGCCGTCGCGCGTCGCCTCCACGTAAACGATAGTGTATTACAAGAATTCAGAAAATCGTGAAAGCTGTGTAGAGTGGGCCTCATGACGAACGCGATCGAGGTGCGCGCGCTGCGCAAGTCGTTCGGCCGGACCCAGGCGCTCGACGGGCTCGACCTCGACGTCCGGTCCGGTGAGGTGCACGCCTTCCTCGGCCCGAACGGGGCGGGCAAGACCACCACCATCCGCATCCTGCTCGGCCTCCTGCGCAAGAACGGCGGCGAGGCCAGCCTGCTCGGCGGCGACCCGTGGCGGGACGCCACCACGCTGCACACCAGGCTGGCCTACGTGCCCGGGGACGTGACCCTGTGGCCTGGCCTGACCGGCGGCGAGATCATCGACCTGCTGGGCAGGCTGCGCGGCTCCCGGTCGGCCGTCGACCCCAAGCGCAGGGACGCGCTGATCGAGCGGTTCGCCCTGGACCCGGCCAAGAAGGCCCGGGCCTACTCCAAGGGCAACCGGCAGAAGGTGGCGCTGATCGCGGCCCTGGCCAGCGACGCCGAGCTGCTGATCCTGGACGAGCCGACGGCCGGGCTCGACCCGCTGATGGAGGCGGTGTTCCGCGAGTGCGTCGACGACGAGCGCCAGCGCGGCCGCACCGTGCTGCTGTCCAGCCACATCCTGGCCGAGGCGGAGGCGCTGGCGGACCGGGTGACGATCATCCGCGACGGCCGGACGGCCGAGACCGGCACGCTGGCCGAGATGCGGCACCTCACCCGGACCACGGTCGACGCCGACCTGGCCCGGCCGGCCGTCCTGGACGGCCTGCCTGGCGTGCACGCGCTGGAGGTCAACGGCACGCACCTGCGCTGCGAGGTGGACCACGCCGCCCTCAACGACGTGCTGAGGCGGCTGACCGCGGCCGGGGTGGTGGCCCTGACCTGCCGCCCGCCGACGCTGGAGGAGCTGTTCCTGCGGCACTATTCCGCCGAACGGCCTGAGCTGGGGGCCCGGCCGTGAGCTCTTCCGCCCTGGCCGGCACTCCGCTAGCCGGCACGGGCGCCCTGACCAGGCTGGCCTTCCGCCGGGACCGGATCATGCTGCCCGTCTGGGTGTACGTGATCACCGCGGCGATCGCCAGCAACTCCTACAGCCTGAACAAGCTGTACCCCACGGCCGCGGACCGGGCCGCCCTGGCGGCCAGCGGCGGTCAGAACCCGGCGCTGGTGTTCCTGTACGGCCGGATGTGGGGGGATTCCCTCGGCGCGGTGAGCGCCTGGCGGTACGGGGTGTGGGCCTCCATCTTCGCCGCGCTGATGAGCATCTTCCTCGTGATCCGGCACACCCGGGCGGACGAGGAGGCGGGCCGGCTCGAGCTGGTCGGCTCGGCGGCGGTGGGCCGGCTGGCCGCGCTGACCGCCGGCCTGCTGGTCGCGGTGGTCGCCAACGTCGTGCTGACCCTGCTGCTGGTCATCGTGCTGATCGCGCTGGGGCTCCCGGCCGCGGGCTCGGTCGCCTTCGCGCTGGCCATCACGACCTGCGGCCTGGCCTTCGCGGCGGTCGCCCTGCTCGCCGCGCAACTCGCCGTGAGCGCCCGCGCGGCCCGCGGCATCGCCCTCGGCGCGCTCGGCGCCGCCTACCTGCTGCGGGCGGTCGGCGACGCGTCCGGGGCCGGCGGCCTCTCGTGGCTGACCTGGCTGTCACCGCTCGGCTGGACCGAGCAGATCCGGCCCTACACCGCGGACCGGTGGTGGGTGCTGGCCCTGCCGCTGGCCCTGACGGCGGCCGCGACCGCCGCCGCGTACGTGCTGGCCGTGGTCAGGGACCACGGGGCGGGCCTGCTGCCGGACCGGCCCGGCCGGCCCGCCGCGTCGGCCTGGCTGCGCGCTGTCCGTCACTGGCCGATCGGCCTGGCCTGGCGGCTGCAGCGGGGCACGCTGTACGGCTGGGCGGTGGGCTTCGCGTTCACCTTCGCCGCCAGCGGGGCCGCGGCCAAGGGGATCGGCTCGCTGCTCGGCGGCAGCGAGCAGCTCAGGCACGCGTTCACCAGGCTCGGCGGGCAGGCCGGGATCACCAACGCCTACCTGGCCGCGATCATGTCGCTGGCCGGGCTGGCCGCCGCGGCCTACGCCACGTCGGCCGTGCTCAGGCTGAGGACGGAAGAGACCGACGGCCAGGCCGAACCGCTGCTGGCCACGGCGACCAGCCGGAACAGCTG
>Ga0318573_10000551_pt1 | contig 12353 bp, 10 predicted proteins | sample GRESIP089b5f21_FD_202515 | JGI IMG/M metagenome (GOLD analysis project Ga0318573, IMG submission 202515) | Tropical soil microbial communities from Luquillo Experimental Forest, Puerto Rico - GRE.SIPMG.089b5f21 | ecosystem: Environmental > Terrestrial > Soil > Tropical forest > Bulk soil... | reverse complement strand
GTGTTCGCCACCGGCGACGATTACAGCCGCGCCTGCGGCATCTTCATGGACGAGATGGAGACCTTCATCACGCCCAGGGCCGAAAACTTCCAGACCCGCCCCGATCAGGGCCAGGGGCTGCATCTGGCAATGACGATCCCGGAAGTGGGTGACGGCCCCGGCAAATCGCATCCTCTGCCGCTGGAAAGCTTCCTGGATAATTAAAAGGCTGTGTTCTGGCGGTCATTTTTCCCCGTCATCCCTGCGCAGGCGGGCATGACGGGTGCTGTTGCTACTTCTGGGGCCATTTATAACTGACGCACCAAGATTGACAGACGCATGCCCTGGCTCTATGTCTGTCACCGTCCCTGAAAAGGCTCCGGGCTTTGTAACGAGTGCGGCGTCTATCTATCCTGTCGAGGTTCTCTCATGTTCGGCGCCATCGCCCGTCGGCTGTTCGGCACTGCCAACGACCGTCTCCTCAAGACCTTCAAGAAGCAGGTCGAAGCCATCAACGCTTTGGAACCCTCGCTGGTTGGATTGACCGACGACGAGCTGCGCGCCCGTACCCTGTGGCTGCGCGAGCGCCTTGAGAAAGGCGAGACCGAGGACGACATTCTGATCGATGCCTTCGCCACCGTGCGCGAGGCGGCCAAGCGGACCCTGGGGCAGCGTCACTTCGACGTGCAGCTGCTGGGCGGTATCGTGCTGCATAAGGGCATGATCGCCGAGATGCGCACCGGTGAAGGCAAGACCCTGGTGGGAACGCTGGCGGTGTACCTCAACGCCATCTCGGGCAAGGGCGTGCATGTGGTCACGGTGAATGACTATCTGGCCCGGCGCGACTCGGAATGGATGGGGCAGGTCTATCGCTTCCTGGGGCTGTCGGTGGGCGTGATCCTGCACGAGCTGTCGGATTCTGAACGTCAGGCCGCCTATGGCGCCGACATCACCTATGGCACCAACAACGAATTCGGCTTCGACTATCTGCGCGACAATATGAAGTTCCGCCTGGACGAGATGGTCCAGCGCGACTTCAACTTCGCCATCGTCGACGAAGTGGACTCGATCCTGGTGGACGAGGCGCGCACGCCGCTGATCATCTCGGGCCCGACCGAGGACAATTCCGAGCTTTACCGTCTGGTCGATCTGATCATCCCGCAGCTGGGTGAAGCGGATTACGAAAAGGACGAGAAGGCCCGCGCGGTGACCACCACCGAAGCCGGCGTCGAGCATGTGGAGCAATTGCTGGGCGCCGCCGGGCTGCTGCGCGGTACCAATCTTTACGACATCCAGAATGTCAGCCTGGTGCATCATGTGAACCAGGCCTTGCGGGCGCATAAGCTGTTCACCCGCGACGTGGATTACATCGTCAAGGATGACAAGATCGTCATCATCGATGAATTCACCGGCCGCATGATGGAAGGCCGCCGCTATTCCGAGGGCCTGCATCAGGCGCTGGAAGCCAAGGAGCGGGTGACCATCCAGAACGAGAACCAGACCCTGGCCTCGATCACCTTCCAGAACTATTTCCGCCTGTACCCGAAGCTGGGCGGCATGACCGGCACGGCCATGACCGAGGCCTCGGAATTCGCCGAGATCTATAATCTGGACGTGGTGGATATCCCCACCAACCTGCCGGTTCAGCGCAAGGACGAGGACGACGAGGTCTATCGCACCGCCCGCGAAAAGTATGACGCCATCGTCGAGCTGATCGGCGAATGCCAGAAGCGCAGCCAGCCGGTGCTGGTGGGCACCGTCTCGATCGAGAAGTCCGAGATGATCTCGGAGCTTCTGAAGGCCAAGAAGATCCCCCACGAGGTGCTGAACGCCCGTCATCACGAGCGTGAAGCCTTCATCGTGTCGCAGGCCGGTCGTCCGGGCGCGGTGACCATCGCCACCAACATGGCCGGTCGCGGCACCGACATCCAGCTGGGTGGCAATCTGGATATGCGCCTGAAGATGGAGCTGGCCGGCATCGCCGACGAAGCTGCTGCCGCCAAGCGCACCGAGGAAATCAAGGCCGAGGTCGCCAAGCTGAAGGTCGAGGCGCTGGCCGCCGGCGGCCTGTACGTCATCGGCACCGAGCGCCATGAAAGCCGCCGCATCGACAACCAGCTGCGCGGCCGTTCGGGCCGTCAGGGCGACCCCGGCGGGTCGAAGTTCTTCCTGTCGCTGGAAGACGATCTGATGCGCATCTTCGGCAGCCAGCGCATGGACAGCATGCTGCAGAAGCTGGGGCTGAAGGAAGGCGAAGCCATCATCCATCCCTGGATCAACAAGGCGCTGGAAAAGGCTCAGCAGAAGGTCGAGGCCCGCAACTTCGACATTCGTAAGAACCTGCTGAAGTTCGACGACGTCATGAACGACCAGCGCAAGGTCATCTATGAGCAGCGCAAGGAACTGATGGCCGCCGCCGATGTGGCGGAAGAAATCGTCGAGATGCGCCATGAAGTGGCCGAGGAACTGGTTTCCCGCTGCATCCCCGAAAAGGCTTATCCCGAGCAGTGGGATGTCGCCGGCCTGCATGAAGAGTTGCTGCGCGTCTTCAATCTTGATCTGCCGATCGCCGATTGGGCGAAGGAAGAGGGCATCGCCGATCAGGAAATCCGCCACCGTATCCTGCAGATCACCGATCAGCGGGCCGCCGAGAAGGCCGCCAACTATGGTCCCGAGATCATGCGCATGGTGGAAAAGAACCTGCTGCTGCAACTTCTCGACCAGTCCTGGAAGGACCATCTGCTGACCCTGGACCATTTGCGTCAGGGCATCAGCTTGCGCGCCTATGCCCAGCGCGATCCGCTGAACGAATATAAGCGCGAGGCCTTCAATCTGTTCGAGGAGATGCTGACTCTCCTGCGCGAGAAGATCACTGCCGTCTTGTCGCATATCGAGCTGCGCATGGAAGAAGCCCCCAGCGAGGAAAGCTTCGCTCCGCGCCGTCCGTCTCAGATGATCGAAGGGCGTGAAGACCCGGCTTTTGCCGCCGCCCAGGCCGAACATGACGCCGATGCCATTGCCGCCGGCCTGACTCCGGTGCGCCATCTGGCGGTCAATCCCGACGATCCCGGCACCTGGGACCAGACCCCGCGCAATGCTCCTTGTCCCTGCGGCTCGGGCAAGAAATACAAACATTGCCACGGCGCGGTGGCGTAAACAGAAAAAGGGAGCCGACTGGCTCCCTTTTTTATTGGCTACCCATTCCTAAGCAGGCGCTCCGGCAGCCATCGCCATGACCGGCAGCAATGTAAGCGCAAGTGAAGCAAGGGGCAGGCGCTGCATATCAATCCCCCCAAAGACTTTCCTAATGAATCTTCGAAGACATCAGCTTTGTCGGCAAGAAGCAGCTTGTAGGGGGTAATCTGCTTCAGGTCAGAACAGCTTGTAGCGCAGATGCAGGCCGAAATAGAGTGTCTGCTGATTCTTCCAGGTCGCCACCGTATCGGGATAAGTGTCCGTCTGATCGCCATTTTGGCTGAGGGAGAAGTCTGCATTCAGCGTCAAACGCTGGGGTATGATCACATATCCGGGCGACAGGTAGTAATTGGTGCCCAAGCCATAAGAGGCGGTAAACGGGTTGTCGCCAGTCTGGTTCCTTTGATGGGACGAATTCTGGTCAATACCAGCACCCAGGTTCAGGAAAATCCTGTCGGAGAAACGGACCTGATTATCCCATGTCAAAGCGTTGTTCCAATAGGCCGCATGGGTTCGGTTATTGCCATTCGAGAGCTTGCTGCTGCCCTGTCCGTGATAAGTCGCCGCATAAGTCAGCTGAGTGGTCCACGACTTCATCTCGCGCCCAAGATGAATGGCGCCCAAGCCCCACTGTTCGCCGCTGGCGGTCGTGCCGTCGCTGCTGGTGCTGGCTACTTTGGACTCGAAGAGATCCGGGCTGTAACTAGCGCCAAAATCCAGATAGAGGGGTGCCTTTATCTGAGGAATAGCGCGGAGGCGAGCAGACAGGACGGGATTATCGAATCCCGATGCGTGGAAACTGTTGCTGACGCTGGGATAGGTATCAGTTTGGTCTTGGGTCTTATATGTTTCGCTGAGTGCGATACGAAAACGATTCGTGACGCCATATTGAAGCGCCTGCGTCCCCTGCCAGCCATTCGTCTTGTCTTTGGGGGAAAGCGTTCCATCGCTCAGATAGTGCTCTGAGGTATCGTCAGTATAACCAAAACTGGTGTTGCCGCTCAGCTCCCCTTTCGCCTGCATATATGAAGGATCGCTGAGGTAACGAGTGCGATCCGGGGCCAGGCTGAAATCGGCAGCTTGGATCCCGGCGGGTACGGCCAGCAGGCATAGAGGAAGAAGAGTGCGCAGCCGCATGTTATCCCCAGCGATATTGCGGTTTCTAGAAGGAGAAACCGTCCTAGCCCTTCGATTCTGTTTTGGCAACTTACCGGTGAGAAAGAATTGTACTTTAGCGGTTGATCATAAAAAAGCCCCCCCCGATTGCTCGGGGAGGGCGGTCGGCAGCTCGGGTGAGGGGGAGAGCTACCAAAGTGCAGTTGCCCTGGGCGCAGGGCGATGTATCTTTTCGTCTCAAGAGAACTTGGTTGGCGTGTGACCGCCGTCACATAAATCTCGCTCTTGTTCACATAGAATACAACAAATTTTATTTATAGTATTATTTAGGATCATTCGCTTTTATTTTGCATAAAATTGTATCTATCGCCCAGCTGGCGGCGCCGGCGTGGTGACGCCGGAACTGATCCCCGAATCCGCCTGGCAAAGCTTGACCCCATGCGGCCTGCCGCTTACCTTGTGCAGGCTCCGATTCCGGGCGTTTCACAGCAGTTTCTTCAGGCGGTCATCCCATGGCGCAACAGCGGCCGAGCTTCCAATCGCTCATTCTCACCTTGCAGGCTTTCTGGGCCGAGCAGGGGTGTGTGATCCTTCAGCCCTATGATATGGAGGTGGGTGCCGGCACCTTCCATCCCGCGACCACCTTGCGGGCGCTGGGGCCGGACCCTTGGAAAGCCGCCTATGTGCAGCCCTCGCGCCGTCCGAAAGATGGCCGCTATGGCGAGAATCCCAACCGTCTGCAGCATTACTATCAGTTCCAGGCGATCCTGAAGCCCTCGCCGGCCAATGTGCAGGAGCTTTATCTGGAAAGCCTGCGCCGTTTGGGCATCGATCCCAATGCGCATGACATCCGCTTCGTCGAAGACGACTGGGAAAGCCCGACCCTGGGCGCCTGGGGCTTAGGCTGGGAAGTCTGGTGCGACGGCATGGAAGTCACCCAGTTCACCTATTTCCAGCAGGTCGGCGGCATCGAATGCGACCCCGTCGCGGCCGAGATCACCTATGGCCTGGAGCGTCTGGCCATGTATATCCAGGGCGTCGAGAACGTCTATGACCTGGACTTCAACGGCCAGGGCGTGAAATACGGCGACGTCTTCTTGCAGGCCGAGAAGGAATATTCCGCCCATAATTTCGAGCATGCCGATACCGAGATGCTCTATCGCCATTTCTTCGATGCCGAGAAAGAATGCGAGGCCCTGCTGAAGGCCGGTCTGGCTCTGCCGGCTTATGACCAGTGCATCAAGGCCAGCCATCGCTTCAATCTTCTCGATGCCCGTGGGGTGATTTCCGTGACCGAGCGTCAATCCTATATCGGCCGTGTCCGCGCCCTGGCCAAGGCCTGCTGCGAAGGCTGGCTGGCCTCGCGCCAGCAGAAGGTGGAGGGCTGAACCATGGCTGAATTCCTGCTCGAACTCTTCTCGGAAGAAATCCCCGCCCGCATGCAGGCCCGCGCCGCCGAGGATCTGGAGCGCTTGGTTTCCGAAGGCCTGAAGAAGAACGGCCTTGCCTGGGATGGCCTGCGCACCCATGTCACCCCGCGCCGCCTCAATCTGGTGATCGAAGGCCTGCCGACCGCCACGCCGGATGTCTCGGAAGAGCGCCGTGGTCCCCGCGTCGGTTCTCCGGCCCAGGCGTTGGACGGCTTCCTGAAGGGCGCCGGCCTGACGCTGGAGCAGTGCGAACAGCGCGACACCGGCAAGGGCATCTTCTATTTCGCCGTCATCTCCAAGAAGGGCCGCGCGACTGTCGAAGTTCTGAAGGAAGTGGTCGAGCAGACCCTGGCCGAATTCCCCTGGCCGAAATCCATGCGCTGGGGTGCCCATTCGGTGCGCTGGGTGCGCCCGTTGCAGTCGATCCTGGCTCTGTTCGACGGGCAGGTGGTCCCGGTCTCGTTCGGTCCGGTGGTGGCTGGCCATGTCACCCGTGGTCATCGCTTCCTGTCGCCGGCCGAATTCGCCGTCAAGGACTATGCCGACTACGCCACCAAGCTGGCGAACGCCCATGTGATCCTGGACGCCACCGAGCGCCGCCATGAGATTTTGCGTCAGGCTGAAGCCGCCGCCGAGCGGGAGGGATTCTCTCTGCGCCAGGACCAGGGCCTGCTGGACGAAGTCACCGGGCTGGTCGAGCTTCCCAATGTTCTGGTCGGCACCATCGATCAGGCCTTCATGGATGTGCCGGACGAGGTGCTGATCACCTCGATGCGGTCGCACCAGAAATATTTCTCGCTGCTGAAGGCTGATGGCCGGCTGGCGAACCGTTTCCTGGTGGTCAGCAACATGCAGGCGAGCGATGGCGGCAAGGCCATCGTGGCGGGCAACGAGCGCGTGCTGCGCGCCCGTCTGTCGGATGCCAAGTTCTTCTGGGACACCGACCGCAAGGTCAAGCTGGACAGCCGCCTGCCCAAGCTGGCCGAGCGCCTGTACTATGCCAAGCTGGGCACCATGGCCGACAAGGTCACCCGTCTGAAGGCCTTGGCCGAGGCGCTGACCATCTATTTCGGCAATGTCGATGCCACCAAGGCGGTGCGCGCCGCCGAACTGGCCAAGGCCGATCTGTCGTCGGAAATGGTTGGCGAGTTCCCCGAACTGCAGGGTCTGATGGGCCGTTATTACGCCTTGAACGACGGCGAGGATGCGGCAGTGGCGGAAGCCGTGGCCGATCATTACGCGCCGCAGGGTCCGAACGACCGCTGCCCCACCGCGCCGCTGTCGGTGATTGCCGCCCTGGCGGATAAGCTGGACAGCCTGGTGGGCTTCTTCGCCATCGACGAAAAGCCGACCGGCTCGAAGGATCCCTTCGCTCTGCGCCGTGCTGCTCTGGGCGTGATCCGTCTGATTTTGGAGAATGGGCTGCGCCTGCCGCTGTCGAAGTTCTTCACCCTGGCTCATGCCGAGTTCTCGGTGCCGCTGGCGGTGAGCGCCGAGAAGGCCGCTGCTGAGCTGATGGACTTCTTCGCCGACCGTCTGACCGTGGCTCTGCGCGAGAAGGGTGTGCGTCATGATCTGATCGCCGCCGTGTTCGCTCTGGGTGGCGAGGACGATCTGGTGCGTCTGCTGGCTCGGGTCGAGGCTCTGAAGGGTTTCGTCGATTCCGAAGACGGCGCCAATCTGCTGATCGCCTATCGCCGCGCCGTCAACATCGTGCGCATCGAGGAAAAGAAGGACAGCGCCAGCCATGCCGGCGTGATCGATGCCGCGCTGCTGCAAGCCGCCGAGGAAAAGGCCCTGGCCGAAGCTCTGGCTTCCGTGCGCCCGGCGCTGGACGAGGCCTTGAAGGACGAGAACTATGCGGCTGCCATGGTCGCCCTCGCCAAGCTGCGTCGTCCGGTCGATGCCTTCTTCGACAAGGTGACGGTGAATTGCGACGAGGCGGCGGTGCGTGTGAACCGTCTGCGTCTGTTGTCGTCCATCGGTGCCGCCATGGGGGCCATCGCCGACTTCTCGAAGGTCGAGGGGTAGCGATCCCGTCAGCTAAAAGGAGTTGGTGCCGTGTTGTCTTACGTCTACAGCGGCACCAACGACCTTGCGGCGGCGACCGCCTTCTACGACGCCGTGCTGGCTCCCCTGGGCATGTTGCGGGTGGTGACCAATGATCCCACCTGGGACGCGGTTTCTGCCGGCTGGGGGCTTTATGACGATGATCGGCGGGAAGAGCTGGCCTTCTGGGTCGGCTTGCCCTTCGACGGTCAGCCGGCTTCGGTGGGAAATGGCTCGATGGTCGCCTTCCGGGCCGAGCGGCGCGAACAGGTGGATGCCTTCCATGCCGCCGCGCTGGCTGCCGGGGGAACCAGCGAAGGCGCTCCCGGAATCCGGCCCCATTACGGTCCCAACTTCTACTGCGCTTATGTCCGCGACCTTGACGGGAACAAGCTGGCAGCGGTCTGCTGGTAGATTCATCGCCCAACAAAAAAAGCCGCCCATCGGGCGGCTTTTTCATTTTCAAACAGGCGTCAGGTTTCAGCCTTCGGCCTTCAGCTGATCGACCTTGGTGCGCATGGCCGACAACAAGGCGTCGATCTTGCCGCCGATCCCTTGCAGGGTCGAGGTGAAGTCCTGGCGCTGGGTGATGGCCATGCTCACACCTTCGACAACAATGTCGGTGATGCGCAAAGAGCCATCGGGGGTGTCGTGGACGCGCCACTGCACCGGCACCGGCGGGCCTTTTTCGCGCATGATCGCGCTGTCGACCAGCCAGTTATGGTCGTCTTCCTTGGTGTTGCCGGCGACCTGCAGCTTTTCACCGCTATAATCCTTGAAGCGCTTGGCCCAGGTCAGCACGACCTGTTCCTCGAACAGCTTCAGAAACTCGGTCTGCTGCTCAGGGGTGGCGGTCTTCCAATAGCGGGCCAGCACGAACTTTCCGATGGAGGGCAGATCGAAATTGCTGACGAACAGCTTGCGGAAGCGTTCGTCCCGCTCCTGTTCGGCCAGCGACTTGTCGGCGACGGTCGAGATGGCGGTGTCGGCCAGCTTTTCGATGAAAGCGGACGGGTTGGGCTCGTCGGCGCGGCCGGCAGCCGGCAGCAACGAAACGGCCAGACCGAAGGCGAGCGCGGCCTTGATCAGGGTGCGGCGAAGAATGGTCATGATCGGCATCGCTCGTTACTGAGGGGCCTGGGCCTTTTGCGTGGTGGCCGGCGGCTGAGAGCTGACCGACTTGGGCGGCGGGGCGTACTTGCCCGGATCCTTGCCCGCGTTGATCTGCGCGGCGCGACGCTGACGATACAGGCTGCGCATGGCCGAGTAGTAATCCAGCGAGGTGCGTTTCACATCGTCCAGCACGTCGAGATACTGCTCGCGCAGCACCACGGCAGAAACGCCGGTGCGAGTCCAGGACAGCCACTTCATATGCTGGTCTTCGAGATAGATGTCCACCGGATCGGCGAACCATTCAACGGCGATGCCGGTGGTGTCGCGCGGATTGGACGGGCCCCAGAAGGGCAGGACCAGATAGGGGCCTTCGCCCACGCCCCAGACGCCCAGGGTCTGGCCGAAGTCGCTCTGATGACCGGGCAGGCCCATGGGATCGGCGACGTCCATGATGCCCAGCACGCCGAAGGTGGTGTTGAGCACGAAGCGACCGACGGTGATGCCGGCGTTCTGGGCGTTGCCCTGCAGGATGTCGTTGCCGAGATAAAGCGGGGACTTCAGATTGTCGAGGAAGTCGGACACGCGATCGCGACCAAAAGCCGGAACGGCGGCGCGATAGCCCTGAGCCAGCGGCTTCAGGATGACGGTGTCCACACCCTCGTTGAACGAGAAGATGGCGCGGTTGGTGGGCTCCAGCGGGTCGTTCAGCTGCTCGAAGTCAGCCTTGGCCTCCGGGTCGTCGTCAGGCGGCGGAGTGGCGCAGCCGACCAACAGGGCGACGGCGGCGACAGCGCCCAGGCGCAGAGCGAATTTCCCGATCATGTTCAAAGGCATGGTTCGTTCCATGTTCAAAAGGTGCGGTCCCGCGGAGAAGCACTCGCCATCATGAACCCCAAGCTTGGGCGAGCATCCATTAGAATGTGGTTAACACAGCCTGTCCCAAATGACCAGAGGAGTCATGACCTTGGTCAGACAACAATCCGTTGCTAGAAAGCGCTTTATATCGACATAAAGATATGTTTATATCGATCTGCGATTTGACGTGAGGCGAGTGAAATGGAGCATGTGCTGGCGGCATTAAGGGCAGCGGCGGAGCCTACCCGGCTGCGGTTGCTGTCTTTGTGCGCCCAGGGCGAACTGACCGTTTCCGAACTGGTCACGGTGCTCGGCCAAAGCCAGCCGCGGGTTTCCCGGCATCTGAAACTGATGTGCGAAGGCGGCCTGCTGGAGCGGTTCCGCGAGGGGGCCTGGGCCTTCTATCGCCTGTCCCGCGACGGGGCTGGGGGCGAGCTGGCAAGGCGCTGTCTCGATCTGGTGCCGGGGGATGATCCACAAATTTCCCGCGACAATGCCCGGCTGGCCGCCATCAAGCAGGCGCGGTCAGAGGCGGCGGAGGCGTTCTTCGACGCCAATGCCGGTCGCTGGGCCGAGCTTCGCGGCCTGCATGTGGACGAGGCCAAGGTCGAGGCGGCGCTGCTGGCGGCCTTCGAGCGCCGAGGCGTCCATGACTTGCTGGATATCGGCACTGGCACCGGCCGGTTGCTGGAATTGCTGGGCCCCAAGGTTCAGCGCGGCGAGGGGATCGATGCCTCGCGCGAGATGCTGGCCCTGGCTCGCGCCCGGCTGGAAACGGCGGGATTGCGTCATTGCGGCGTGCGCCAAGGCGATATGTATGCGCTGCCCTTCGCCGATGCCGGTTTCGACGCGGTGGTGATCCATCAGGTGCTGCATTTTGCCGACAATCCGGCTTTGGTCGTGTCCGAGGCCGGGCGGATGCTGCGGCCCGGCGGGCTGCTGGCGCTGGTGGATTTCGCTCCGCATCAGCTGGAAGCCCTTCGCGAAGAGCAGAACCATCGCCGTCTGGGCTTTGCCGATGCCGAGGTCGAGGGCTGGTGTGCCAGCGCCGGACTCGCTATGAAGAACATCGTCTCCTTGCCCGGCGGTCCTTTGACCGTCACCCTTTGGCTGGCGGAACGCCGGTCCGTGCCAAATCAGAACAATCCGGAGGTTTCACCGTGAGCTTTGATCAGCAGCCTGCGCCCATCCTTCCCGTCGCCCGCCCGGCGGGACAGCTGGCGGTGTCCTTCGAATTCTTCCCGCCCAAGACCGAGAAGATGCAGGAAAGCCTGTGGGAATGCGTCAAACGGCTGGAGCCCCTGGGGCCGTCCTTCGTCTCGGTGACCTATGGCGCCGGCGGCAGCACTCGTGAACGCACCCATGACACCGTGAGCCGCATTGCCCATGAAACTTCGCTGAAGCCCGCCGCCCATCTGACCTGCGTCGCCGCCTCGAAGGGCGAGGTGGATGATGTCGCCCGGCGCTATTGGGACGAGGGTATCCGCCATATCGTCGCCCTGCGCGGCGATCCGCCGGAAGGCGGCAAATACGAGAAGCATCCCGATGGTTACGCCTTCGCCGCCGATCTGGTGGAGGGTTTGAAGAAGGTGGCCGACTTCGAAATCTCGGTGGCCGCCTATCCCGAGATGCATCCTGAAGCGACCTCGGCCCAGGCCGATCTCGACAATCTGAAGCGCAAGGTCGATGCCGGGGCGACTCGCGCCATCAGCCAGTATTTCTTCGATGTCTTCTTTCGCTTCCGCGACCGCTGCGCCGCCGCCGGTATTGCTGTGCCGATCGTGCCGGGCATCCTGCCGGTGACGAACTTCGCCCAGGTGCAGAAGTTCTCGGCGGCCTGCGGCACCTCGGTGCCGGATTGGATGGCCGATCTGTTCACCGGCCTGGACGACGATCCAGACACCCGCCGCTTGGTGGCCGCCACCGTGGCCGCCGAACAATGCCGGGCGCTGGTTGCTGGCGGGGTGAACGATCTCCACTTCTACACCCTGAACCGGGCGGACCTGACTTTCGCCATTTGCCATATTTTGGGGGTAAGGCCTGAAGCGACGAGATGAGCGGCGAGATTTCCCTCACCCCCCGGCCCCCTCTCCCGCTTGCGGGAGAGGGGGAGCAAAGGCAGCCCGACTCCCCTCTCCCGCAAGCGGGAGAGGGGTTGGGGGTGAGGGAAATTTCCACGCGCCATACTCCGCGTAAGACGCCGGATCAGCAACTCAGCCATGCCCGCGCCATGCGACGCGAAGCGGCCACCGAGGTCGAAAAACGATTATGGCGCCGGATACGGGCCCGGCAGTTGAGCGTGAAGTTTCGCCGCCAGCATCCGGTCGGCCCTTATATCGCCGATTTCGCCTGCCTCGAGATCGGACTGGTGATCGAACTGGACGGCGGTCAGCATGGGCTGAAGGCCGGAATGAAATATGATGACCGCAGGAACGAGGCTCTGTCGAAAGCCGGGTTTCGGGTTCTGCGGTTCTGGAACAACGACGTGATCGACAATCTGGAGGGGGTGCTGGAAGCCATTCGTTTGGCTGTCAGCCAAACTTCCCTCACCCCCCAACCCCCTCTCCCGATTTCGGGAGAGGGGGAGCAAAAGAAGCGGACGGAAAGCAAATGACC
>Ga0318573_10000536_pt1 | contig 12518 bp, 8 predicted proteins | sample GRESIP089b5f21_FD_202515 | JGI IMG/M metagenome (GOLD analysis project Ga0318573, IMG submission 202515) | Tropical soil microbial communities from Luquillo Experimental Forest, Puerto Rico - GRE.SIPMG.089b5f21 | ecosystem: Environmental > Terrestrial > Soil > Tropical forest > Bulk soil... | reverse complement strand
ATTTCAAGTCCAACGAAGACGTCTTCGTATCCAGGCGAAATGCGGCGGGAAAATACAGGAAAGAGCGGGCTTCATCCCAAGGCGGACTTCGGCGGCGGCGAATCCATAAGCGGTTCTGGCGAAGCCCTACGGCAGTTTGGGCCCATGGCGGTCGTTCCCATGGACTAATACTCATCCCACAACCGGACATTCGTTCAACGGTGTCAACGCCCCTTCTTATCCATGAGTGTGAAACTTTTCTTTGTTGGTAACGTCTACAGGTTTTGGCTAAAGGCTTCTTCGCGTCCATTGCGGGTATTCACAGGGCGCAACGCCCTCCCCACCGGAATCGCTTACTTAAGACTCCAGATTGCATTCCTGAGCCCCAACTTCATGGAGAAGCGCTCTTCTGCCGAGGATATCTGCTGAGATATCCAATGATCGATTCCGCCCCCCTGATAGAGCACGAACTCGGCTAGGCACGGCTTGTCTTTTATGCCCGCCAGAGCATGCGCTTGTTCGGTGAGGCTGCGGGCGATCTCACGAAGGCTATCGGCGATCACCACGAGTTCCGCGGGACTGAGTGGCGCGCTATCGGGCCTTAGCGACCACTGTCCCGCTTTTCCCTCCAGGGTGAAGGAGATCGGTCGTGCCGACTTTTGTTCGGACATGGCCCTGACCGGGAACTTCAGGTGGATGATTTCCCCGCTCATTGCCGAGGCTCCACCATTGGAAGCTTGGTCGGATAAAAACGCCGGAAAGCAGGCATGCGCGGTCCCTTGGTTCGAGACTGCGGGTTGCAAAGACGGATAGCAGGCAGGGAGGTAAGCCCGACCGGCAACCTGTCGGGACACCCCGCCCGAGATCGTTACACAGGTTTCGGCAGGTCTCCTGGCTCACGGGTCATAATCGCTTTGCCGGCCTTCCCGACGCCGAGGCGTCAGTGGCTGAGATGGCAAGGCAACTCACCGCTTACAGTTGCGGGGGCAGCGCCGGCATCACACCGGCTTCCCTCTTAGCCCCGGATGTCCGGGGAACCGTAACCTGATGCAACGGTAAGGGAGGCCGCTTGCCCAAGTCAAGATCGGCCATCGCCCTCAACCGAGCTTCGCAATCTTCGCAAAATACGCTTTTCTGCATCGCCAATATTCGCCCTTTTCCGCCTGATTCGCCTCTCCACTCTGCGTATATTGCGAAGATGATTGCGAACGAGGGCGACACCATGACCGAACCCACCTTAGCGCTTGGCGGAGAGTTTCCCGCTCCCTCTCGGGATCAATGGCTTGGGTTGGTGGATAAGGCTTTGAAGGGGGCTCCCTTCGACAAGAAACTGGTGACGCGCCTCTATGAAGGCATTGCCGTTCAGCCGATCTACACGAAGGCGGAGGGAGGTGAGCCCTCTGACGTTTCCGGTCTGCCGGGGCAGATGCCCTTCACCCGGGGCGCTGTCGCCGGTCGGGATCAGGGGTGGGAGGTCTGCACCGAGCAGCAGGCGGCGGAAGCGAAGGTTGTTAACGCCGCAATCCTCGAAGATCTGTATCGTGGAGCGACCTCCGTTCTGATCCGCTTCGACGCCGCTGCCAGGGCCGGTCTCGACGGAGACGCTGCCGCTGCCGCCGACTTGGCAGGCCGGGACGGCACCATGATCTATTCCATCGATGACCTGGACCTCGCTTTCAAAGACGTGTTTCTGGACCTCGTGCCGATCTCTCTGGAGGCGGGAACGCAAACCGCCACGGCTGCCGCCATGCTGGCCGGGATCTGGCGGGCGCGCGGCATTCAGCCGGCGCAGGCTCGGGGCTTCTTCAATGCCGATCCGCTGGGAACGCTGGCTGCCGATGGGCATCTACCCGCCACTCTGAACAGTTCGCTGCGCCAAGCCGCCGAACTGGCGTGCTGGACTGCCGAACATTGGCCGGCCGCGGTGGCGATGGGCGTGGATACCAGCGCCTATTCCGACGCCGGTGCGACTGAAAGTCAGGATCTGGCGGCGGCGATCTCCACCGGGTTGGCTTATTTGCGGGCGCTGACCGCCGCCGGGTTGGGCATCGACACCGCCTGTCGTCAGATTCGCTTCACCTTCTCGGTCGGCTGCGACCAATTCCTGTCCATCGCCAAGCTCAGGGCGGCGCGTAGGCTGTGGGCCCGTATCACCGAGGCTTGCGGCGCCACCGAGCCGGCGCGAGCCATGCGCATCCACGCCCGCACCGCCCGGCGAATGATGTCGCAGCGTGATCCTTGGGTGAATATGCTGCGGACCACCGTGGCCGGTTTTGCCGCCGGTCTGGGCGGAGCCGACAGCGTGGCGGTGCTGCCCTTCGATCATGTGCTGGGTCCGTCCGACGATTTCGCCCGTCGTATTGCCCGCAACACGCAGATTCTTCTGTTGGAGGAGTCGTCCCTGTCCAAGGTCATCGATCCGGCAGGCGGCTCCTGGTATGTCGAGCACCTGACCACCGAACTGGCCGAGGTGGCTTGGGCCGCCTTCCAGGAGATCGAGCGGCGCGGCGGCATGGCGGCTGTCTTGCTGGACGGCAGTTTCGCCGCCGAGATCGCCGAGGCCTGGAGCAAGCGCGAGGCCGACATCGCCCGACGCCGGGTGCCGCTGACCGGCATCAACGAGTTTCCCAATATTCTGGAACAGCCGGTGGAACGTCCGGCTCCCGATTTCGCGGCGCTGCGTCAGGCGGCAGCCGAGCGGTTGGCGCCAGCGCGGAGAGAACTGCCGCCATTGCCCGGCCTCTCCAGCCAAGACGATCGGGTCGAGGCGGCGGAACAGGGCTATTCCATCGCAGCACTGGCATCATCCCTGGCCGATGGGGAAGGCGTTTCCATTCCACCGCTGCCGCGCCATCGCCTGCCGGAGTCCTTCGAGGCTTTGCGCGACGCCGCCGACCGTTACAAGGACCGCACTGGATCGTGGCCGGTGCTGTTCCTCGCCAATCTGGGCAAGGTGGCGCAGCATACGGGGCGAGCTACCTACGCAAAGAATTTCTTCGAGGCCGGCGGCATCCAGACCCTGCCCAACAGCGGCTTCGCGTCCGCCGAGACCTGCGCCGAAGCCTTCAAGGCCAGCGGTGCCCGCATCTCCGTGCTGTGTGGCGCTGATCTGCAGTATGAGAGCATGGCCGAGCCCTTCGCCAAGGCGCTGAAAGCGGCGGGTGCCGACTATCTGTTCCTGGCTGGCAATCCCGGAGAGCACAAGGAGGCCTATCAGGCCGCCGGCATCGACGCCTTCATTTCCGTGGGCGCCGATGTGCTGTCCGTGCTGCGCGCCACTCTGGGCCGTTTGGGAGTTGACCTGTGATGACCGCCTTTCCCGACTTCACCAAGCTATCCCTGAACGGAGACTCCGCCGCCGCCGACCTCGGCCGTTGGCAGCACGACTTCGCCGCCGCGCTGGGGCAGGTGCCTGCCCAGGCGCTGTGGCAGACGCCGGAGATGCTGGACGTCAAGCCGCTCTATACGGCGGCGGATTTGGCCGGGCTGGATCATCTCGAAACCCTGCCGGGGCTGCCGCCCTTCCTGCGTGGTCCCTATCCCACCATGTATGTCAACCAGCCCTGGACGGTGCGCCAATATGCCGGCTTCTCCACCGCTCAGGAATCCAATGCCTTCTACCGCCGCAATCTGGCGGCGGGCCAGAAGGGTCTGTCGGTGGCCTTCGATCTGGCGACACATCGCGGCTATGATTCCGACCACCCGCGCGTGCCCGGCGACGTCGGCATGGCGGGTGTGGCAATCGATTCCATCCTGGACATGAAGACGCTGTTCGATGGCATCCCGCTGGATCAGATGTCCGTATCCATGACCATGAACGGTGCGGTGTTGCCCGTTCTGGCCGGCTATATCGTCGCCGCCGAGGAGCAGGGCGTTTCGCCCGATAAGTTGTCGGGGACCATCCAGAACGACATCCTCAAGGAGTTCATGGTCCGCAACACCTATATCTATCCGCCGAAGCCGAGCATGAAGATCATTTCGGACATCTTCGCCTTCACAGCGCAGCATATGCCGAAATTCAACAGCATCTCGATCTCGGGCTACCATCTACAGGAAGCCGGAGCCACCGCCGATCTGGAGTTGGCTTACACCCTGGCTGACGGCGTCGAATATGCCCGCGCCGGTCTGGCCACCGGCATGACCATCGACCAGTTCGCGCCGCGTCTGTCGTTCTTCTGGGCCATCGGCATGAACTTCTTCATGGAAGTCGCCAAAATGCGGGCCGGGCGCATGCTGTGGGCCAAGCTGATCAAGCAATTCGAGCCGAAGAGCGACAAGTCGCTGTCCCTGCGCACGCATTCCCAGACCTCGGGCTGGAGCCTGACGGCGCAGGATGTCTTCAACAACGTCACCCGCACCTGCATCGAGGCCATGGCCTCGACCCAGGGGCATACCCAGTCGCTGCACACCAATGCGCTGGACGAGGCGCTGGCCCTGCCCACCGACTTCTCGGCCCGCATCGCCCGCAACACCCAGCTGTTCCTGCAGCAGGAAAGCGGCACCTGCCGGGTCATCGATCCCTGGGGCGGCAGCTACTATGTCGAGCGCCTGACCCGCGAACTGGCCGCCCGTGCCTGGGAGCATATCCAGGAAGTGGAACAGAGCGGCGGCATGGCCAAGGCCATCGAGACCGGCATCCCCAAGATGCGCATCGAGGAAGCCGCCGCCCGCACTCAGGCTCGCATCGATTCCGGGCGTCAGACGGTGGTCGGCGTCAACAAGTACAAGGTCGAGGACGAGCAGCCCATCGACGTGCTGAAGGTGGACAATACCGCCGTGCGCGCCCAGCAGATCGCTCAGTTGGAGAAGATACGAACCGAGCGCGACGCGGTTCGCTGCCAGCAGACTCTGGATGCCTTGACCAAAGCGGCGGAGACCGGCGAAGGCAACCTGCTGGCCCTGTCGGTGGAGGCCATCCGCACCCGCGCCACCGTCGGTGAAATCTCCTATGCCCTGGAAAAGGTCTATGGCCGCCACAAGGCCGAAATCCGCACCATCTCGGGCGTCTATGCCAGCGAGGTCAGCCGGGCCTCGGACCGGGTAGTCAAGGTGCAGGCGATGATCGAGGACTTCCGCCGCCATGATGGCCGCCGCCCCCGTATCATGGTCGCCAAGATGGGGCAGGATGGTCACGACCGTGGCCAGAAGGTGATCGCCACCGCCTTCGCCGATTTGGGTTTCGATGTGGATGTCGGGCCTTTGTTCCAGACCCCGGCCGAGGCCGCCCGCCAGGCGGTGGAAAACGACTGCCATATCATCGGCGCCAGTTCCCTGGCCGCCGGTCATCTGACCCTGGTGCCGCAGTTGAAGGAAGAACTGGCCAAGCTGGGAGCCGAGGACATGATGATCGTCGTCGGCGGCGTCATCCCGCCGCAGGACTGGGATGCTCTTTATGCCGCCGGAGCTTCGGCGATCTTCCCGCCCGGCACGGTGATCAGCGAGGCGGCGGAAGGGCTGATCCGGAAACTCAATCAGAGGTTCGGCTACGGCAGTGAGGCGGCGTAACAAACTTAACTTGGTTGCATCCCTGTCAACGGTTCAGCTTTTTAGAAAGAGTTAAATGATGCCTGTGAAAGTCTGCCAGACCGGGACGGTGGGCGATACTGATCAAGGCAGTGTGAGGCAGGAGGATATCCAGTCCGTCGATGACGACGGCGTCTGCGCCGCCGGCAACGTGGCGGATGATCTTGGCCGTTTCTGTGACTGAGGTCGTCTCCTGGGCGCGCTCAAACCCCACCAGACGGTCGATGGTGGCTTTCCATTCGGCAAGGCTGGTATAGGCGTCGATGAACCAAGACAAGGCACCCTGCATTTGCCCGAAAGCCGAAGCGTCTGCATCAGCCCGCACGCCTCTTCTGCCTCGCCGCCATAGAGGGCGAGGCCCTCGGCGTTCTCGCGCAGTCGGACCTGAGAAAAGCGCAAGTCGGCTTCGTATTGCTGTTGCTGGTAGTTGAGATGGATCAACGGGCGGCCTATGCGTTGGATCAGCCAACTGCCGATGATGGCGTACACCAGGGCCACCCACAGCATGTAACCAGGAATGATTACGCCCTCGACATCCAGTTTTTCCGGACCACATCACCACCTCTCTTGCTTCGTGGCGGCATACCGTCCGTTATTTCGTTCCCAGCGTGGTGATCATCGCCATCCTCGCGGGTTCTTCTCTGCATGAAAAGCCGCACCCCGGCCTGTCGATGCTGGGGTGCGGCGGAGCCATCATGCAAGATCGAATCGATCAAGGGTCATTACTTTGGCCCAGGCTGCAACGAAGTCCCGGGCAAACTTCTCTTGGGCATCAGCGCTGCCATAGACTTCAGCCAAAGCCCGGAGTTGGGCGTTGGAGCCGAAAATGAGATCGACGCGCGTCCCAGTCCATTTGAGCAGGCCGGTGGCGCGGTCATGCCCTTCGAACAAGTCGCCTTCGTCCGAGACAGCCTTCCACTCCGTGCCCATGTCGAGCAGATTGACGAAGAAGTCGTTGGTCAGCGTCTCCGGCCGTTTGGTGAAGACGCCGTGCTGGGTCTGGCCGACATTGGCGTTCAGGATCCGCAGACCGCCTATGAGCACCGTCATTTCCGGCGCGGTCAGGGTCAGCAATTGCGCCTTATCGATCAACAGTGCCTCGGCCGATACGGAGTGTTTACCTTTGAGATAGTTGCGAAAGCCGTCTGCGATCGGTTCAAGCACGGCGAAGGAAGCCACGTCGGTCTGTTCTTGACCTGCGTCCATCCGCCCCGGTGTGAACGGAACGGAGACCGTGATACCGGCGTCTCTCGCCGCCTTTTCGACGCCTGTGGAACCGGCCAGCACGATCAGATCGGCGAGAGAAATCTTTTTGTCGCCGGACTGGGCATTGTTGAAGTCGTTTTGAATTGCTTCGAGTCTCTGCAGCACCTTGGCCAGTTGGTCTGGTTGGTTGACATCCCAGTCCTTCTGTGGGGCAAGGCGAATCCGGGCGCCATTGGCGCCGCCACGCTTGTCGGACCCACGGAAGGTGGAGGCTGCCGCCCAGGCGGTCGAAACCAGCTGCGAAACGGTCAATCCCGACGCCAGGACCTTTGCTTTGAGGGCGACAATGTCGGGCTCGTCGATCAATTTATGGTCGAGCGCCGGGATGGGGTCTTGCCAGATGAGCTCTTCGGCAGGAACCTCCGGGCCGAGATAGCGGGCGCGCGGCCCCATGTCGCGGTGGGTCAGCTTGAACCATGCCCGGGCGAAAGCGTCGGCGAACTGATCCGGGTTTTCGTAGAAACGCCGGGCGATTTTCTCGTAGGCCGGATCGGCGCGCAGGGCGATGTCGGTGGTCAGCATGGAGGGCGCGCGCCGCTTCGACGGGTCGAACGGGTCCGGCACCGTCCCGGTCCCGGCGCCGCCTTTCGGCGTCCACTGGTGAGCCCCGGCGGGACTCTTCGTCAGTTCCCATTCGTAGCCGAACAGGTTCCAGAAGAAATTGCTGCTCCACTTGGTCGGCGTGGTGGTCCAGATGACTTCCAGGCCGCTGGTGATGGCGTCGCCGCCTTTGCCCGCGCCGAAGCTGCTCTTCCAGCCGAGCCCCTGTTGCTCAATGGGGGCCGCTTCGGGTTCGGGGCCGACATGGGAGGCAGGACCGGCGCCATGGGTTTTGCCGAAAGTGTGTCCGCCGGCGATCAGGGCGACCGTTTCCTCGTCGCTCATCGCCATGCGGGCGAAGGTTTCACGGATGTCCTTGGCCGCCGCAAGCGGGTCGGGGTTGCTGTCCGGGCCTTCCGGATTGACGTAGATCAGCCCCATCTGAACGGCTGCCAGCGGGTTTTCAAGGTCTCTTTCGCCGGAATAGCGTTTGTCGCCGCCCAGCCAAGTGGTTTCCGTACCCCAATAGACGTCTTCGTCCGGTTCCCAGACGTCTTCGCGGCCACCGGCAAAGCCGAAGGTCTTGAACCCCATGGATTCCAGGGCGACGTTGCCGGTGAGGATAATCAGGTCGGCCCACGAGATTTTGCGGCCATATTTTTGTTTGATCGGCCAGATCAACCGGCGCGCCTTGTCCAGGCTGACGTTGTCGGGCCAACTATTGAGGGGGGCGAAACGCTGCTGGCCGGAACCGGCGCCGCCGCGGCCGTCGCCGGTACGATAGGTGCCGGCGCTGTGCCAAGCCATGCGGATGAACAAAGGTCCGTAGTGACCAAAGTCCGCTGGCCACCAATCCTGGGAGTCGGTCATCAGCGCCAGAAGATCCTTCTTCACGGAGGCCAGATCGAGACTCTCGAACTCTTCGGCGTAGTTGAATTTCTCGCCCATGGGATCGGACAAAGGGGAGTGCTGGTGCAGGGTTTTCAGGTTCAGCTGATGGGGCCACCAGTCCCGGTTCGACGTGCCGCCGCCAGGCGTATGTTTGAACGGGCACTTTGCTTCGGTCGACATGGGTTTTCTCCTTTGATCGATTGCTCGGTTTCGTTCGGGGGGGGCATCCGGCCTCTGCCAACGATATTGGGCCGACAAAAAAAGGTGTTCGGGTCCGACTGGTAAGCGCCGGATACGGGATTTAATCATTATATCGCCGATATGCGGTTCGCGGTGCTCGAAACGAGAGGATGGACACATGACATATTGCGATTAATTCTTAATTGCAATATATGGTGAGGTTAAGCCATGTTCATTTTAGAGGGAAAACCTGATGCGCCACTTTTGGCCTGGGAGCGGAGAAATTGTCATGCGCTTTTTCGGCGTAATGACAAAATTCTTCAGTCTGCCGACCGAGGGGGTGATGGAGGACGGAACTCCCAGATTATTCCTGGGAGTACGTGATTTCGGGCCGTGGTGGGTCGAGCTTTACCGGATTCCCGGAGAGCCGGTTTTCTATTTTGTGCATGTGCATACCACTCATGGCGGTCGTCCTGATTTCAGGGCGGTGTGGCTGGATATCGGCCACCATAGGACGGTGGCGCTGGCGGAGACTGGGAACCGTCATTTCGCCTGGGTACCCGCGAATATCTCTGCCATGGGTGAACTGCGTCTGGTCGCGGAACAACGTGACGGCACCATCCTGACGGCCCTCTGGGAATAGAGGGGATCGATGTCTCTTTCCATCAATCAACCGTGGAGCATGGACATGTGCGAATCTTGCACAGACGATACCGTGGCGCCAACGAAGGCCGGACGCCGCAAGCTTTGGGAAATCGAAAGCGGCTGGCACTGCATGATCATCGGCACTTGCGTCAATATGTCCGAATTGCGCCGTCTGGCGGCAAAGTTCGGCATGCAGTCCAAAAACGTGTCCGCCAGCGATTACGAGATCCACTCCACCGTGGTTCATTGGGCCGCACAGGACCGTAGGGTGGGAAAGGAAATTCATAAGCTGCTGGATCGTAAATATGCCCAGACGATCACCCGGTTCAGCAAAATCCGCGATGTGGAAGGTCTGACTGCGGCATGGCGCGAAGCGCTGGAACGTGGCGAGGTAGCCGGAGCGGTCTGGGGCGTGATGACTCACCCTGCCATCTCCGCCGACCTGCAGACCCTGGTTTTCGGTGAAATGCATATGTTGTCCCATCAGGTGGGGGCGGCTTCGCGGGTCGAACTGCGCCGTATCCATTTGCTGGAGAAGGAAAAGGTCGAACTGGAAGCCAAGGTGTCCCGGCAACAGGAACGGCTGAGGCAAGAGGTTTCCAGCCGGGATGCCATCATCCGCGATCTGCGCGACCAGCTTGATTGCGAGCGGGGGGAAGTCCGTCGTTTGGCCCATGCCTCCGAAGGTGCGGCCGAACTCGACCGGCTGAAGGCTCTTGTCTCCGAGTTGCAGCGCCATCTTGAGCTGGGAGAGGCGGGGCGTCGACTGGCCGATGGACAGGTACACGCCCTGGACGGGTTGCTTGCCGAAAGTGAAATTCTGGCCCGCCGCCTGCAAAGCGAGGTGGGAGAGTTGCGGGCGGAAAATGCCAGCCTGGAGATACGGGTTCTGGGCATCGGGAGCGGGGATCAACTGGCTGGTTGCGACCAATCTTGTGCCAGTCTCGATCTGTGCGGGCGCTGCATCCTCTATGTCGGTGGCCGGGCCAATCATGTGCCGCATCTGCGTCGCATCGTTGAAGGTTTCAACGGTTCCCTGGTTCACCACGACGGTGGTTTCGAGGAAAGCATGGGGCGGCTGAATGGACTGCTGGGGCAGGCGGATGCCGTAATGTTCCCGGTCGATTGCGTCAGTCACATGGCTCACGATCAACTGAAACGCCTGTGCAAGCGTTGGGATAAGCCGTTCGTTCCCGTCCGCCGTTCCGGCGTTGGCGCCTTTTTGCGGGCCCTGGAAACGGTGGGTGGGGAATAGCGGATAACCCATGCGGATTGTGGAGTTGCCTTATCAATCCTGTCATCAATTTGAGCGGGAAATTTCCTGGGCGACAAGTTGAGAATGAGTCACAATCTCAAATTATCGTGATGCCAGGAGATCGAGGGGGGGCAGTATGAAGGATTGGACGATGGCTGAAGAGGTCACAGCCAATGGTGGCGAGGTAGGTAAGCCTAGCTTGCTTGGTGCCTTGTCGTGGCGGATCGAAAGTTTCTTCGCCCGGTATCGCGGCTTCATATGGATGGTGCATGGCGCCATGTTCCTGGTGTTCCTGGCGGTCATGGTGATCCCGCTGCTATTGCCGGACCCGCCGCCGGGAGCCTCGGTCTTCAATAACTTTACGGTCCTGGCCAATTATGTGTTGTGGGGCTTGTGGTTCCCCTTGCTGTTCCTGTCGGTGATCGTCACCGGGCGGTCGTGGTGCGGCCTGTTCTGCCCGATGGGGGCGGCATCGGAATGGATGAATCGGATTGGCTTCCAACGTGCGATTCCCGCTTGGCTACGCTGGGAAGGAACGCCTCTGGTCAGCTTCGTCGTCACCACCATTCTGGGGCAGACACTTGGTGTCCGCGATCACCCGGAAGCGGCCGCCGGGCTTTTCGGGACCACCATGCTGTTTGCCATGATGGTCGGTCTCCTCTATGGCCGGCACAAGCGGGCCTGGTGCCGGCACATGTGCCCCATTGGCCGGGTGTTGGGGCTGTACTCGCGCCTGGGTATGGTTCTGTTCGCCCCGAAGCATCGGGTTCCAGGAGGCGACATCTATACCGAGAAGGGGATTTGCCCGACCATGATCGAGCTGTCCCACAAAAAGGAATCCCGCCACTGCATCGAATGCTTCCGCTGTGTCCGCACCGCTGGGGAAGGGGGGGTGCGCATGCATCTGCGCCATCCCGGCGCGGAGATCGAGCAAATCCGCGACAACCGGGCCAACATGGCCGAAGTGTGGTTTCTGTTCATGGATACCGGCGTGGCCTTGGGTGCTTTTCTCTGGCTGGTTCTGCCGCAATATCAGGATTTGCGTCAGGATTTGGGGGAGTGGGCTATTGCCAACGATGTCGCCTGGCTGACGCAGTCCGGCCCAGCCTGGCTGATGAGCGTGCATCCGTCTCGCCACGAAGTGTTCCTGTGGGCGGATTTTCTTCTGATCCTGTCTTTCATGCTGGGATGCATGGCCTTATTGAGCCTGCTGTTGGCCGGCTTTACCGCCTTGTCGGCTAAGTTCGCCGGAATGGTCGGGGCGGACGCCGGCTTTCGCCAACGATTCGTCGAACTGGGCTATCAATACGCACCCATCGCCATGGGCTCACTGGTGATCGGTTTGGGGGCGCTGCTGTTCGACCCCATCCGCTTCACGCCGCTGGGAATGGCCGGAGTGCACGCCCTGAAAGGCCTGCTGTTTCTGGCCGCTCTGGTGTGGAGTGTCTGGCTGGGTGAACGCATTCTGGCCCGCCAGGGCGTGGCGACGCGTCGCCGCTGGTTGCCACTGCTGCCCGGTCTTGCCGGTAGTGTGGCTGTCGGCTTGGCCTGGTGGCCTGCCATCTTCGGATTGTGATCGGTATGGCTCCGTAGCCATCGGCTCTCAGCGGCGTAGCGCGGTTTTTCTTCGCAAGGCGTTGAGCAGGATGCCGATGGTGGTTCCATTGTGCAGAAGAGAGGTGGCGATGGGGGACAGCAAGCCGAGAGCGGCGGCCGACAAGATGCCGCTGTTCAGCCCGACCGTCAGGCGGTAATTGGCGGCGATCAGATCCATGACCGCATTGGCCGATTGTTTGGCGTCGGCCACCCGTTCGATGTCGTCTTCCAGCAAAGCCACATCCGCGGTCAGACGGGCGATGTCGGCGCCTTTTTGCATGGCGATGCCGACATGGGCGCCCGCCAGGGCCGGAGCGTCGTTGATGCCATCGCCGATGAAGGCGATGCGGGCGCCTTGAGCACTCAGGTCTTCGATAATTTTGGCTTTGTGCTCGGGCATCAGTTCGGCGTGGAACCCGTCAAGATCAAGCTCTTCGGCCAGTTCTGCGGCCCGTTCGCGATGATCGCCGGTCAGCAGCAGGATTTTCCGAGCTCCCATCTCGCGCAATCGCCGGATAGTGCGGGCGCTGGCCTCGCGGATTGTGTCCTTCATGGCCAGGATGCCCAGCAATTGTCCGCCGTAGCCGATGAACAGCAGGGTTTTTCCCTCCTGATAAAGGCGTTCGATGGTCTCCATTTGTGG
>Ga0318573_10000534_pt1 | contig 12546 bp, 9 predicted proteins | sample GRESIP089b5f21_FD_202515 | JGI IMG/M metagenome (GOLD analysis project Ga0318573, IMG submission 202515) | Tropical soil microbial communities from Luquillo Experimental Forest, Puerto Rico - GRE.SIPMG.089b5f21 | ecosystem: Environmental > Terrestrial > Soil > Tropical forest > Bulk soil... | reverse complement strand
TATCAAGTGCCGTCGCGATTCGAGAAAGACGTCGTTCGGACCCGCAGCAATCCCAACAACGAATTCCGCAATTCGCACGCGCGCACCCCGCACCATCTGTTGCAGGGCACGGTCACCCCTAACGGTCTCTTCTTTTCGATCTCGCATTCCGCGCTGCCGGATATCGATCCAGCCCAACACAAGCTCGTCATTCATGGGCTGGTCAAACAGCCATTGGTCTATACGGTCGAATCGCTGTCGCGTTACCCGATGGTGACGCGCATGCATTTCGTCGAGTGCGCCGGCAACAGCGCGCCGATGTTCTCCAACGAGCCGGTGCAGGCCACCGCCCAGGCCCTGCACGGGCTGGTGTCCAACGCCGAATGGACTGGTGTTCTCCTATCCACGCTGCTGGAGGAAACCGGCATCGATCCCAAGGCGAAGTGGCTCTTTGGAGAAGGTGCCGACTCCCTGTCTTTGCATCGCAGCGTGCCGGTCAAGAAGGCGCTCGATGACGCCATGATCGCGCTCTACCAGAACGGCGAGCGCGTCCAGCCCGGCAACGGCTATCCCATGCGCCTGCTGCTGCCCGGGTACCAAGGCAACATGAACATCAAGCACGTGCGCCGCATCAAGCTGATCGATCAGCCGGCCATGAGCTTCTACGAAGCCAAGACGTATTCGCAGATCCTGCCGGACGGAAAGATGTGGCTGTTCCACTTCACGATGGAGGTCAAATCGTTCATCACTCATCCCTCGTTCGGCCATTCGCTGAAGGAGCCGGGCTACTACGAAATTTCCGGCATCGCCTATTCGGGCAACGGACGCATCTCCAAGGTCCTGGTTTCGGCCGACGGCGGCAAGAGCTGGGCGCAGGCGGCATTGCAAGAGCCGGTGCTGCCGAAAGCGTTCACCCGCTTCCGCATGCCCTGGCGTTGGGATGGCCAGCCGGCGGTCCTGCAGAGTCGCGCCTGGGATGAATCCGGCGCGGTGCAGCCGCTCCGTCCCGAGTTCGTTGCCGCGCGCGGCCAGACCAGCACGCCGGTCACGAATCCGTTGGGGTTCCCCAACCAGCACTACAACAGCATCACCAGTTGGGGCGTCGATAATTCAGGAGGGATCAAGCATGTTTACGCGTAACGCGCTGTTTGCCCTCTCGCTTGCATTCACGTTCGGCGCGGGCACGGCCGTCGCCGAGACGCCGGGCCTCGGCAAGCCCATCAACGAGGCCGATATCACCGCCTGGAACATCGACGTCCTGCCCGATGGCACCGGCTTGCCGCCCGGCAGCGGTACGCCGACGCAGGGTGCTGCGGTCTACTCGCAGAAATGCGCGATCTGCCACGGCGAGAACGGCGTCAATCCGCCGGCCGGTTATCTGCCGCTGGTCGCCCCATCGAAGTTCGATCGGATCGATGCACTCAAGACGGTCACCTACTACAAGTATGCCACGACGCTGTTCGACGTCATCCGCCGATCGATGCCGTATCAGATGCCGAAAACGCTGACCAACGACGAACTCTACGCGCTCAGCGCCTATATCCTCTCGCTCAACAAAATCGTCGGCGAGAACGACGTGATGGACGCCAAGACCTTGCCGCAAGTGAAGATGCCGAACCGGGACAATTTCATCATCTGGGCTCCGGACAAGATTTAGCGCCGGACCGCAGCTCCGATCGCGGCGCCACTTCGCGATGGCCGGGCTCGTCCCGGCCATCACCGTCTTTAGAGTTGGCCAGATCGTAAAAGCGGGATGACCTGCGGAACGCGGCGCCCCCTTCATCCCCTCCCCTCCCAATGCGATAAATTCACCCTCACGGCGCCATCCGCATCTAAAGGAGAGTCGCTGAATGGAGTTCGGATTGAAGGGAAAGGCCGCGCTCGTGACTGGATCGAGCCGTGGCATCGGCCGCGGCATCGCCCTCGCTTTCGCCGCGGAGGGCTGTGACCTCATGCTCACCGGTCGCGATGCACGCGCGCTCGAAGACGTCGCGCAGTCGATCCGCGGCAAAGGATGCAAGGTCGCGGTGAGGGCGCTCGACCTGCGCGACCCGAGCGCAGCCGGGACCCTGGTCGAGGCGGTGCGGCGCGAATTCGGCGGACTCGACATTCTGATCAACAATGCCGGTGCGACCAAGCGCGGCGATTTCTTGGTGCTGACCGATGCCGATTGGGAAGACGGCTATGCGCTGAAATTTTTCGCCCATGTGCGGCTCGCGCGCGCGGCCTGGCCGCTCCTGAAGGAGCGCCGCGGCGCGCTGGTCGCGATCGGCGGAACCAGCGGGCGAAAACCGGAGAAGCGCTTCACCATCGGCAGCTCGGTCAACGCCGCCGTCGCCGCCTTCACCAAATGCCTCGCCGATCTCGGCAAGGAGGATGGCGTGCGGGTCAACTGCATCCATCCGTCGCTGGTCGAGACCGAGCGGCAATGGCGGCGTATCCGCGCCGAGGTCGAGCGGACCGGAGAGCCCGAGGCAAAAGTCCGCGCGCAGTTCTGTCGCGAGACTGGTATCATCCGTTACGGCAAGGTCGAGGACGTAGCGGATTTCGTCACCTTCATCGTCTCCGCGCGTGCAACCTGGCTGCATGGCGCGACCGTCGATCTCGACGGCGGCGAGATTCCCGTGCTGTGATGCCCGATGGCTGCATGCCCGCAGTCATGTCGCATGCCATGAACATCCTACTCACCCCGGCGCGGATCGGCTCGCTCGAAATTCCCAACCGCATCGTCATGCCGGCGATGACGACGCGCACGGCGGACGAGGAGGGTTACGTCACCGACGACACCATCGCCTACTATCTGGCGCGGGCGCAGGGCGGCGTCGGCCTCATCACCATCGAGATGGCGTCGCCGGAAAAGGTCGGCCGCCATCGCCGCCGCGAGGTCGGGCTCTACGACGATCGCTTTCTGCCCGGCCTCACACGCCTGGTCGATGAAATTCATCGCGCCGGATCGAAGGCATCGATTCAGCTCGGCCACGGCGGCGGACATACCCGACGCGACATTTGCGGGGAGACGCCCGTTGCGCCTTCGGCAATCCCGCATCCGGTCTACGAGATGACGTTCGAAACCATCGTGCCGGAGGAAATGACCAAGGCGCGCATCGACGTCACGGTGGCGGCGCACGCCAGCGCCGCCGTGCGGGCGCGCCAGGCCGGTTTCGACTGCGTCGAAATCCACGCCGCCCACGGCTACCTCATTTCGCAATTTCACGCGCCGTTCGAGAACCGCCGCACGGACGCCTATGGCGGCAGTCTCGAGAATCGCGCCCGTTTCGGGCTCGAGCTGCTGCGCGCGGTGAAGGCGGCGGTTCCCGGAATGCCGGTCGTCTACCGGCTGTCGGTCGAGGATTTCTTTCCCGGCGGATTGCCGTTTGGCGAAGGCCGCCAGATCGCGGTCTGGGCGGCGGACGCGGGGGCGGATGCGTTGCACGTCACCGCCGGCCACTACCGCTCCTTGCCGTCGGCGCAGGTCGTGCTCCCGCCGATGACCTTTCCGGACGCGACCTTTCTCGACTTCGCGGCCGCCGTCAAAACAATGGTCCGCGTTCCGGTGATCGCGGTGGGGCGCCTCGGCGATCCCGCGGTCGCAACCCAGGCCGTGGCAGCGGGAAAAACGGACTTCGTCGCGCTCGGCCGCACCCTCATCGCCGATCCGCAATGGGTCGCGAAGCTTCGCCGCGAGGAGCCGATCCGGCGCTGTCTCGCCTGCAACACCTGCATCAACGAAATGCGCGGCGGGGCGCGCGTCGGTTGCGTGGTCAACGCTGCCGCCGGCCGCGAGACGACGTTTGCCGATCGGCAGCCGCCGCGCGGGGAGCGCATTGCCGTCGTTGGCGCGGGACCCGCTGGCTTGACCTATGCGTCGCTGGTGGCCGCGGGCAACGAAGTGACGGTATTCGAAAAGGGGACGCGCCCGGGCGGCGCATTTCGCTACGCCGGCAAGGCGCCGCTGTTCCAAGAGGTCGCGGCGAGCGAGGCGAGCTTCGAGCGCTACATCGCCGACCTCTTCGCCGCGTGCACGCGCAACCGCGTCAAATTCCGCTTCGCGTGCGACGTCACCGAGCAGCCCGACGTGCTGGCGCCGTTCGACCGCCTCGTGATTGCGACCGGCGCGCGCTACAGGCTCGGCCTCGGGGCGATCGCAACCAAGATGCTCGATTGGGGCGCCGCCCGCTCGCCGCCCCTCTCCCGGCTTTTTTCCGCGCCGATGTTTCGCGATTGGTTCTACTACAAAGGACGGCGCGGCACGGCCGACCGCTTTCGGCCATTTGCCAAGCCCGGACAAATAGTCGTCGCCATCGGCGATGCCGTTCGGGCAGGCAAGAGCAAAGAGGCGATCGCGAGCGCGTTCGAGGCTGCGTTGCTTCCTCGGGCGGGCGTCCGACAGGAATGACGCACCGTCGTGCGCGCTATTGGAGCCGGTGACTTTGTGGCCGATCCCGCCCTTACCTCGCAACTCACCGCGTCCCGAGCAAGTCAGCGACCGCCATGGCGACGATCTTGGTCGCGGCGCGCAGGTCGTCGAGGCGCACGTTCTCGTTGGCGTCGTGCGCGTTCGCCTCGCGAATCGAGCGCGGCCCGGCGCCGTAGAGCGCGATGGGAATGCCCGCCGCCGCGTAATGGCGCGCGTCGGTATAAAGCGGCACGCCGGTCACGGGCGCGTCGACGCCCAGGATCTGCTTCGCGCGGCGTTGAATTGCGGCCACGATCCGATCCGTGCCCGGCTGCGGCCTCAGCGGCGCGGCCGACAGAAGTTGGCGCACCGCGACGTTGATTTGCGGATTTTTCCTGGCCGAAGTCGCGATCAGCTCGCGCAGCTCGGCTTCGACCTCGGCAGGGTTCTCTTCGGGAATCACGCGACGGTCGATGCGAAAGACGACCTGATCCGGCACCACATTGGTGTTGATGCCGCCCCTGATCAATCCGACGTTCAGCGTCGGCGAGACGATGCCCGCCGTGCCGGAGCGTATGCGCGCGAGCGTCGCCCGATGCGCGTAGAGGGCGGCGAGAATGGCGTTGGTCGCCTCGAGCGCGTCGACGCCGGCCTCCGGCATGGCGGCATGCGCCTGCTTGCCCGTGACCGTCACCTCGAGATGCAGACAGCCGTTATGCGCGGTGACCACCGAATAGGAAAAGCCAGCCCCGATCACCGCGTCGGGCCGCACCAGCCCCTGATCGAGCAGCCATTTCGGGCCGACGATACCGCCGGCTTCCTCGTCATAGGTAAAGTGAAGTTCGAGCGTTCCGCCGAGCTTGCCGCCCTGTGCGATGGCCGCTTTCAACGCGAGCAGCGCCCAGGTGTAGCTGGCAAAATCCGATTTCGACACCGCCACGCCGCGTCCATACATGACCGGACCATGCGCGCCGTCCTCGACGATCGCCCCGTAAGGATCGAGGCGCCATCCGAGACCGGGCGGAACTACGTCCCCGTGGGCATTGAGCGCGACGACCGGCCCATCGCCGAAGCGATGGCGGACGATGAGATTGGTCACGCTCTTCATGCCGGCGGCCTCAACCGCCGCGCGCGGCACGTCATGCGTCTCGATCGCAAGACCGAGCCGGTCCAGCAGTTGGCGCGCGCGTTTCGCGTGCGGCGCGCAATCGCCGGGCGGATTGTCGCTCGGCACCTTCACCAGCTCGGCGAGAAATTCGGTCTCGCGCGGGAAATCGCGATCGACAAACGCAGCGATGACGTCCGCCTGCGTCATGACGTTTCAGCCAGCCGAACCACGGCATCGAGCATGACGCGCGCTGCGATATCGGCATCCTCGGCGGTGACGATCTCGCGCGGCGAATGACTAACGCCGCCGTTTCCACAGCGCACGAACAGCATGGCGACGTGGCCGGCGCCGCTCGGAAGATGGCGCGGCGTCATGCCCGCGCGCGTCACGGCATCGGCCAAAAGCGATTGCAGGCGCGGCGAGCACCGCACCACGGCCGTTCGCTGCACTTCCGTGCTCTCGATGATGACGCCGCGTCTTGCCGCGATACGGGCGATCTCCGCCCTGACGTCGGACACGGCGGCATCGCGCGTCGCGTCATCGCCCGCACGGATATCGAGCGTGAGCTCGCCGCGGCCCGGAATGATGTTGATCGCGCCGTTGGGAACGGCGAGCTGCCCCACCGTGCCGACGAGCGTGGGCGCCTGCGCGCAGCGCTTTTCGACATAAAGCACGAGCTCGGCCGCTGCCGCCGCCGCGTCATGCCGCCGCGCCATCGGCACCGTGCCGGCATGGCCGGCCGTTCCGGTAATCGTGACCGTCGAGCGAACGGAGCCGGCAATGGCGCTCACGATCCCGACCGGCAGCCCCTCCTCGAGCAGAACCGGGCCTTGCTCGATGTGGACTTCGAGATATCCCATCAGCTCCTCGCGGCGGCGCGCGAGCGCGGGGATCTTCGCAGGATCGAGGCCGGCATCCCGCATGACCGTCGCCAAGGTATGACCATCGGCGTCGCGCCGTTCGAGCAGTTTGTCGTCGAAACGTCCCGCTACCGGGCGGCTGCCGAGAAAGCTCGACGAGAAGCGCACGCCCTCCTCTTCCGAGAACGCGATGACGTCGAGATGAAACGGCAACTTGCGGCCAATCCGCTTAAGGTGCTCGACCAGCACGAGCGCGGTCAGGATGCCCAGCCGGCCGTCATATTTTCCGGCGTTGCGGACCGTGTCGTAGTGCGATGCCATGATCAGGGTCCGCGCCCTCGGATCCGCTGCGGCGTAGCGCCCGATGACGTTGGCGACCGCGTCGACCTCGGTGATCAGTCCCGCTTCGCGCATCCATTTGCGGATTTCCGCGGCGACGGAGCGGTGCGCGGGCGAAAGATAGGTGCAGGTCAATCCGTCGGAGCTCTCCGACCATTGCGCGAGCCGCTCGGCGAGCTCCATGATTCGCTTGCCGAACGCGCCTGGTTCGCTGCCCCCAACCCCACGCATCGCTTCCGTCACCATACCCATGCCTATTTCGTCGGCACAGCTCTTGCAACGTTCAACACGCGTCTGTCATCCTGCCGCCGCTTGACCGAGAGGGGAATTGACCGAGGGTAAAGAGGGGATTTGCCGTCGTGATTGCGGTGCTCACCGAGTGGTCGAGCCTCATCGTCCGGTGGCTGCACGTCGTCGCCGGCATCGCTTGGATCGGCAGCTCATTTTATTTCATCCATCTCGATCTCAGCCTCAAGCCGCGATCGGGCCTGCCGCAAGGCGTGCAGGGCGACGCCTGGCAGGTCCACGGCGGCGGCTTCTACCACATGGTGAAGTATCTCGTCGCTCCCGCCCGCATGCCGGATGAGCTCACCTGGTTCAAGTGGGAAGCCTACACCACCTGGCTCTCCGGCTTCGCGCTGCTCGTGATCGTCTACTATCTCGGCGCGGAACTCTATCTCATCGACACAGCCGTGCTCGATCTGACCGCGCCGACCGCGGCGGCCGTCGCGTTCGCAAGCCTCGCGCTCGCCTGGCTCATCTACGAGGCGCTGTGCCGGTCCGTGCTCGGCCAGCACGAGGTTGCGCTCGCGCTGGTCGGCTACGTTTTTCTCGTCGCGCTCACCTATGCGTTCACCCACGTGTTCAGCGGGCGCGGCGCCTTCACCCAGATCGGTGCGCTGATCGGCACCATCATGGTGGCGAACGTCTTCATCATCGTCATCCCGAACCAGAAGAAGACCGTCGCCGCGCTGCTCGCCGGAAAAGCCCTCAATCCGGCGTGGGGCGAAGAGGCCAAGCAGCGTTCGGTCCACAACAACTACCTCACGCTGCCGGTGGTCTTCCTGATGATCGCCAATCACTACCCATTGATGTTCGCGACCCGCTTCAACTGGCTGATCGTCGCGATCGTGCTGGCGATCGGTCCCGTCATCCGCCACTTCTTCAATTCCCGGCACGAGGGCAAAGGCAGCCCGTGGTGGACGTGGGGCGTGGCCGCCGCCGGGATGGTGGCCGTGGCATGGCTGTCAGGCGCCGGACCCGCGGACGTCGCTCCGCGCGCCGATCGGGTCGACATCAAGGCGGCGCACAATGCGATCCTCACCCGCTGCAGCATGTGCCACCGCCACGAGCCGGTGTGGCCCGGCGTGCACGCGCCACCGAAAGGGGTCGTGCTCGACGACCCCGACAACATCCGCCGTCATGCGCATCTGATCGAGATCAACGCGGTGCGCTCGAACGCCATGCCGCCGGGCAACGTTACCGCGATGACGGCGCAAGAGCGTCAAATCCTCGCGGCCTGGCTCGCCGCTGGCGCTCCGTCACAGTGACGAGCCATTGAGACGCGCCGCGTGGACCGCCTGCATCGGCTCGTCGGCTCCGCTACGCTACCCCGCTCTCGTCAAGCGGACTTCGGCAATCACTGTGCGGGCGCATGAAAATCGCGACCTTCAACGTTAACAATGTCAACAAGCGCCTCGCCAATCTGCTCGACTGGCTGCGCACCGCTAAGCCCGACGTCGTCTCGCTGCAGGAACTCAAGGCTGCGGATTCGGAGTTTCCGCAGGCCGCGCTCGCGAAAGAGGGTTATGGCGCGGCTTGGCGCGGCCAAAGGTCAAGGAATGGCGTCGCCATCCTCGCCCGCGATTTCGAACCCATTGTCACGCGCACGGAGCTGCCGGGCGACCCCATAGACACGGAGAGCCGCTACATCGAGGCGGCGGTGCACGGCGTGCTGATCACGTCGCTCTATGCCCCGAACGGCAACCCACAGCCCGGCCCCAAATTCGAGTACAAGCTTGCTTGGATGGAGCGCCTCGCGAGGCATACCGAGGAGCTCTATGGCGCAGGCGTCCCGGTCGTGCTCGCGGGCGACTACAACGTCGTGCCGACGGACCGCGATATCTATCCAACCAAATCCTATGCCACAGACGCTCTGCTTCAGCCGGAAAGCCGCGCGCTTTTTCAACGCATTCTGGACCAAGGTTGGGTTGACGCGATCGGGGCGCTGCACCCTGACGCGCCGATGTACACGTTCTGGGACTACATGCGTAACCGATGGCCTCGGGACGCTGGGCTTCGCATCGATCATTTGTTGCTGAGCGCCCAAGCGGCGGGGCGCCTTGTTGGCGCGGGCGTCGATCGTGAAATTCGTGCGAGACCAGGCGCCAGCGATCACGCGCCGGCGTGGGTCGTGCTGCGCGATGCGAAGGCACGGGGCAATTCTCCAAGGCCCAGAGCAAAGACCGCGCGCGGCGCGGCGCGAGGGAACGCGCCAACGCCTCCCCGTCGACCATTGTTGGTCATCGACGGGGACTCTTTCGCACATCGTGCCTATCATGCTCTACCCAAAACCATATTGAGACGCGGGGGCCGGCCTGCTGGTGCCATCCTTGGCTTTGCGAATTTTCTGCTGAAGTTTCACCGGACGGAGCAGCCGCGCACCGTGCTCGTCGGTTGGGACACGTTAGACGCGCCGACCTACCGTCACCAGCAATTCCCGGCCTATCAGAGCGGCCGCGAATTCGATGATGAATTGCTCGAGCAACTTGACGTGTTACCCGAATTCGTCGCCGCATGCGGTTTTGCGAATGCCAAGGCATCCGGGTACGAAGCCGACGACTTCCTGGCCGCCGCGGTCGCGGCCGAAGAGCGGCGGGGCGGCACCGTCCTCGTCGCGAGCGGCGACCGCGATACATTCCAGCTCGCCTCCGCCCACACGACGATTCTTTATCCAGTTCGCGCGGGCGAGATCGCCCGGATCGATCCGGCCGAGGTGCGCTTGCGCTACGGGGTCGATCCCCACCAGGTTCCGGATTTCATCGCGTTGCGTGGCGACCCGTCGGACAAGCTGCCGGGGGTTGCGAGACTGGGAGCGGCGGGAGCAGCCGAGGTGTTGCGGACATACGGCACGTTGCAGAATGCCCTTAAGGCAGGTCGCTTTCCTGCGCAGGCCAAGGATTTGCGGCTATTCCGATCGATCGCCACCATGGACCGCAAGGCGCCGTTGCCTCGCCTCGGCGGGCAAAAGCCGACCTGGCACAAGGCGGCTGCGCTGGCGCGGGCATGGGAGCTCAACCAACTGGCCAAACGGCTCGACGAGCTGGCGGCGCAAAGCAGCTCCGCTAGACCCTCGAGGTGACTGGCCGCACAGCCATACGATCAACCAGCGGCGCACTATGTTGGATGTTTCTGGCGGGCCTGCCGTGCGCGAAGCTCGCTCAAGGGTGAATGCAGTTTTGGGAACCGATAACCACGATGTCAGCCGGTGGTGCCAGCTGGGCGGTAAAAGCGCATTTTTGTGATCGCCATCACATCGTGAGCGCACTTTTGTGATCGCCGTCACATCGCGAGCGCAACGGCCCAGCTAGATTCGCATCTGTCGATCGTACCGCAGATGCGGTTCTCACGTTCGACGTTCCTCCGAAACACTCAGCCCCGCTCACGCGGGGCTCTTTTTTTGCGGCCGCCTCCTTCAACAGGTCCAACGTCGACGGTGCCAGCAATCTGCACGCCAGGCCCGCCGATTCCTGCCAGTCCGCCGACGTCGCTATTTCGCCCGAGTGTAACGGGGCTCACAAAGCCCTTCTGGTTCCCCCTCTAAACTCCGCCGCGGCGCACAACGATGTCATTTGGCATCAGGAGGAGGACATGGGACCCAGAGCAACGAGGTTCGCACTCGTCTTCTGGATGGCCCTTGCGGTGGTAGTGATCATTCTGGCGATCAAACCGTGGGCGGGCGCGCGCGACTCGCAGAGCAAGTCGGCGGCGCCAATTCCGGCGCGGGACATCATCTACCAGCCGCAACACTGGAAAGTGTTTTGAGGGCACGGCAGGCGGTCCGAGGAACAAACAACGCCTTTCTGACCCCGCATCGGGCGTGCCGCGACGGATGCCCGCTGCAGCGCCCTCTCCGCGCAAGACATGCTTCGGCCGAAGCTGTATATGATACCGCCTGCGGTTGATCGGCTCACGTCACTGTCGTCGGTTCGAAATATGGATCCCCGCAACCGGGATGCCCGCAGCGCGGACGTCGCGGCTTGCGTTTTCGCGGGGACGACCCTGTGATGCCGAGCCAAGCAATCCGGATTGCGTACGATAGCCATGTCCCCGGCTGATTTCTCCAAATATCCCCGTGACCTCACCGGTTACGGCCGCGACCCGCCCGATCCGCGCTGGCCCGGCGGCGCGCGTATCGCCGTCCAGTTCGTGGTCAACTACGAGGAGGGCGGAGAGCGCAACATCCTGCACGGCGATGCAACCTCGGAGGCGTTTCTCTCCGACGTGCTCGGCGCAACGCCTTGGCCGGGAGCGCGCCACATGAACGTGGAATCGATGTACGAATACGGCTCCCGTGCCGGCTTTTGGCGGCTGTGGCGGTTGTTCACGCAACGCGACGTGCCGGTCACCGTGTTCGGCGTCGCCAGCGCGCTAGCGCGTTCACCCGAGGCGGTCACGGCGATGCGCGAAGCGGGCTGGGAAATCGCGAGCCACGGCCTCAAATGGATCGACTACAAGGACGTGCCCACCGAAGAGGAGCGCGCGCATCTCGCCGAGGCGATTCGCGTCCACACGCAGGCGACCGGCGAGCGGCCGCTAGGTTGGTATACCGGCCGCACCTCGGTCAACACCTTGAAGGCCGTGCTCGACGAAGGCGGCTTCCTGTATTCGTCCGATTCCTACGCCGACGATCTGCCCTATTGGGTCAACGGGCCGAAGGGGCCGCATCTGATCATTCCCTATACGCTGGATGCCAACGACATGCGGTTCATCAATGCGCAGGGCTTCGGCAGCGGCGATGAGTTTTTTACCTACCTCAAGGATGCCTTCGACCTGCTCTATGCTGAGGGCGAACGGACCCCCAAGATGATGTCGATCGGGTTGCACTGCCGCTTGGTCGGGCGTCCGGGACGCGCGGCTGCGCTCACGCGTTTTCTCGACTACGTCGCCGCGCGCGAGCGGGTATGGCTCGTGAGGAGGCTCGACATCGCGCAGCACTGGCATCGCGAGCATCGCTCGCTCGCCGCTGCCGCCCCGGTGATCCGGTAGCACGACATGACGAAGGTTGCGCTCGCAAGCCTCAATGCGGCGGACGAGGCCGGCTTCATGGCCGCGCTGGGCGCTGTGTACGAGCAGGCGCCCTGGGTGGCGCAAGCCGCGTCCAGGCAGCGACCGTTCGCCACGCTTGCCGCTCTGCACGCGGCGATGATGGCCGCGGTGCGCGCCGCGCCGCCGGATCAACAGCTGGCATTGATCAACGGCCATCCCGACCTCGCGGGCAAGGCGGCGCGCGCAGGTACTATGACGGTGGATTCCAAGGCGGAGCAGGCGAGCGCCGGCCTCGACCGCCTGTCGGAGGGGGAATTTGCGCAATTCCATCGCCTCAACAACGCCTACCGCGAGAAGTTCGGCATGCCATTCATCATCTGCGTGCGGCGGCACAGCAGGGATTCGATCCTGCAGCAGTTCGAACGTCGCCTGCAAAACAGCATGGCGGCGGAAACCGAAACGGCGCTCGGCGAAATCTTCCGCATCGCCGCGCTTCGCCTCGACCAACGCGTCGAAGCCGCCGATCGCCTGGAGGTGCACGGCCGCCTGTCGACCCACGTGCTCGACACCCAGGCCGGACGTCCTGCGGCTGGAGT
>Ga0318573_10000530_pt1 | contig 12590 bp, 8 predicted proteins | sample GRESIP089b5f21_FD_202515 | JGI IMG/M metagenome (GOLD analysis project Ga0318573, IMG submission 202515) | Tropical soil microbial communities from Luquillo Experimental Forest, Puerto Rico - GRE.SIPMG.089b5f21 | ecosystem: Environmental > Terrestrial > Soil > Tropical forest > Bulk soil... | reverse complement strand
TACTCTGCCGATGAACTCAAGCTCATCCTTCGCAGCAGCCGCGCCACCACCAGTCTGACCAAGGACGAATGGAATGTTCTCGCCCACTCTCTGGACTTCAGCGAACTGGATGTGGCCGACCTCATGCGCCCCTTCAGCGAAGTGGTGGCCCTCTCTGCCTCCAATAGTTTTGAAGAGAACATCGACATCGTCACCCGCCATCGCTACAGCCGCTATCCGTATATGGGGGAAGACGGCGAAGTGCTGGGCATCCTGCACCTGAAGAACCTATTGCTGGCCCAACTGCGCAATGAAGGTATTCAGGACCTGGCTGAATTCGCCACGCCAGCCAAACTCATCGACCCGGATTTGCCGGCTCAGGAACTCTTTCGCCAGTTCCGTCACGGTGCCCCCCACTTTGCCGTGGTGGGTCGCAAGGGTCTTCCTCCCGTAGGCTTCATCACCCTCGACAATCTGCTGGGGGCCCTGGTAGGCGAAATCCGCGACGAGTTCCGTCAAACCCACACCGACTGGCAACGCCTCGACGACGGTAGCCTCATGGGTAAGGGCAGCCTGCCCGTGTTTTCCCTAGAGCGGGCCCTGGGCGTGGAATTGGAAACCGAAAGTGCCGACTCCGTGGGCGGCCTGATCATGGAAAAACTCGGCAACCTGCCCGAAGAGGGCGAGCGCATCGAATTCGATCAGTTCGATATTGTGGTGAAGAAGATGAATGGGCCACGGATACTTTGGTTAAGGGTGATGCCGAAGGCCGATGACTGGTCCCATGACAAGAACCATGTGGCTTTGTGACTTTGTCCGTCATGTCGCTTTTATGCGGCGATTGCTGTGCCTAGTCCTCATGGCCTTATCGGCTGGCCTACTCCATGCGGAAACGCTCACGGTGGGTATTCTTTCCTTCAGGCCAAAAGCGGAAACCCGAGAACACTGGCAACCGCTGATGGACTATCTGAGTTTGGCTATGCCCGGAAAGCATTTCGAGTTACAGGCGCTGTCATATTCGGAACTCAATGAGGCCATTGCCCGCAAGGAGGTGGATTTTGTATTCACCAACCCGGCCCACTATGTGGAGTTGCGCCATCGCGTGAATCTCTCCGGTGCTCTGGCGACTGCCATCGAGACCGAAGATGGCTACTCACTGAGTGAATTCGGTGGAACCATATTTTCCTTGAAAGAGCGCGGCGACATTGACTCGCTGCAGGACGTTGCCGATAAACAGATTGCATTGCCGGATACCTCTTCTCTAGGGGGATATCAGATGCAGGCATTCGAACTCATTAAGGCCGGTGTGCCGTTGCCGGAGCCCAGTCATTTGCTAGTGACGGATACCCCGCACGATGAGGTCATCCGTGCCGTGCTTTCCGGAAAGGCTGACGTAGGCTTTGTTCGCGCCGGCGTCATCGAACATATGGTGGAGGAGGGGCGGCTCGATGCAGGACGATTAAAAGTTCTCCATCGTCAAAATCTTAAGGACTTCCCCTTTGCTTCCTCCACGCGGCTATATCCGGAATGGCCGTTTATCGTTATGCCCCAGGTCGATGCCCACATTTCACGGCGGGTTGCCTCTGCGCTGTTGGCCATCGAACCGGGGTCTCACCTGATGAAGAATGTTGGTTTGCTTGGTTTTGCCGTTCCCGCGGACTACTCGCCCGTGGAAGAGTTGATGCGAGAGTTGCGCGTACCCCCCTTTGATACTCCGTTACGAGTCACGTTAATGGATATCTGGTTACGTTATGAATCCGCACTCATCGTCGTATTGATTTCCTCAGGCATCTTTCTCGTCATGATGTTTCGTCTTGCCGCGTCCAACCAACGGCTGCAGAAGGCTCAACATCAAACAGAGCAGGTCGTGAGCCAACTCAGGCGACAGGATGAATTCCTACACAACGTCACTGAGAATCTCCCGGCGCTGATTTTGTACTGGGATAGAGATCAGAGATGTCGTTTTGCCAATAACCATGCGGCAATTTCGTTCGGTTTGACCGAGGAACAAGTCATCGGCAGGACACTGTGTGAAGTCATGGGCCATGAAGGCTATGCTTCCAAGCTGGAATATATTGAGGGCGCGTTGGCGGGGGACTCTCAGGAATATGAGCGGCCATGCACCCTGCCGTCGGGGCAAGCGGGTTATCAGTTGGTAAATTTGGTACCTGATTATCAAGGGCGGGACGTCGTCGGGTTTTTCGAACTGGTTACCGACATCACGCACCAGAAGCTTGCAGCCGAGGAACGGGTTACTTGGGCTATCGCCCAGCGCGATGCACTCGTGCGCGAAGTGCATCACCGTATCAAGAACAATCTGCAAAGCGTCGGCAGCCTTCTGCAAAAAGAACTTGGCGCATTCCCGGATTTTGCCCCGCGCTTGCGGCGGGCCATGGACCAGTTGCATACCATTTCAGTCGTCCACGGCCTGCAAACTTCGATGGCGGGAGAGCATATTTCCTTGCTATCGTTGCTTGAGCAGATTTGTAGTCGGCAGGGTGAGCAAACCGAACGGGTAATCGACCTCAAAGTTGAGGGGCCATCGGCGAGCGCAAAGGAAATCTCGATCGTTCCGACGGAGGCGGTTCCCTTGTCCCTCATTCTGAATGAGTTGATAACAAACGCCTGTAAACACTCCCCCGAACATTCGACTGTTCGTATTCTTGTGGCTTTCGAGGAAACCTGTGCGCAAATGAGGATCGATGTCTTCAACCAACTTGCCGACAGGATGCCGAGTTTTAATGCTGAACGGGATCTTCAGTCCGGAGCGGGCTTCCGGCTCATGAAGGCACTTCTGCCGCTACAAGGGGCAAGTTTGAACGTTTGTGGAAGTCCTTTTAACGAAGCTGTTGCCACACTGCTGCTGACCAAACCGGTAATTACCTCATGAAACTCGATAGCACTCCGCAAAAACCCCTTTTGCTCGTCGCGGATGATGACTCTCTCATTCTGTTCACCCTGGTCGAGGGTCTGACCGAAGCCGGCTTTGATGTATTGCAAGCACGAGACGGCCTGTCTGCCCTTGAGCTTTGCAAATCTGTACGGCCCAATCTTGCCCTGTTGGATATCCGTATGCCGGGTTTGAATGGGCTTGAACTCGCGGAGCGACTCAAGGCTGAAACGACAGTTCCTTTTCTGTTCTTCTCGGCATTCGGCGACGAGAACTACGTCAAGCAGGCCGTCGCTGCTGGCGCTTATGGCTATCTATTGAAACCGTTGTCGGTTGCGGCCATTGTGCCGACGATCAGAACCGTATTGGCCCGTACGCAAGAAGATGCTCATCGGCAGGCACGACAAGATCAGTTCGATGCGGCATTGGAAAGCAATCGCCTGATTGCAACGGCGGCTGGAATCATCATGCGGGAGATTGGATTGACTCAAGAAGATGCTTTTGAACATCTACGTGCAAAAGCCAGGCGTGAACGGGTCAAATTGAACGATCTGGCCCAAAAGATCGTTACGCAGGGTGAATTGTCCTGCCGTTCCTGAGCAAACGAATCCGACCAATTTGATCGATTAATTGCCCTGCTTAGACAACTTTGCTAAGTTCTGTGGCAGCAGCAAACACGGGATGTCATTTTTTGACGATGGCATCATCGTGTAACCGCAGGCCCACTCCCCGCCTCGGTAGGTGCGCGAAGCCATTCGCGCTATCGGATTGCCGGTAACAAATGTATGGACGGCAACTCTTGATGATAGTGGGAGATTTCGATAAACCTTGTTTGCACCGGCTAGCCTTGTCCCGCTTGCGGGATACGGACGTGCCGTGCCAAGCAGCGATGGATGCCCATCGATTCTCTCTCCACGATCATCGTATCGATATTGGAGAATGAAATGAAAAGAAGCACAACCGTCATCAGACGGATAGAAAGTGGTCTTGCTGTGGGGGGGGCAGTACTGGCACTGATGACATTCATCGGGGCTGCCGGGGCTAAGGCTGCTGAGACTTCTGCGTCACCCGTGACAGAACGTCCGGTCGTGGACCTCCGCAACTGGCCAGCACCCACTGCCGACCTTTCCAAGCTGCCGAACAACAAACAGAACCGGATGATCAAGCTGGGGCAGGCGATCTTCACGCACACATCGCAATATCTCGGCCCTGAAATGGCTGATCCCGCTAAGCGCTATGCGGGCACGAATATGGCCTGTGCCAGCTGTCACCGCGCTGCGGCAACGATGCCCTATGCGGCACCGTTGATTGGCACATATAGCGTATATCCGCAATTCCAGCCCCGATTTGGCAAGAACGTCACGCTTGAGAACCGGGTCAATCTCTGTTTTACGCATAGCCTGGCTGGGCGGGAAATCCCGGAAGACTCCAAGGAGATGAAGGCCATTGTTGCCTACATCGAATATCTCTCCCGTGGCGTACCACGCGGGGCAAAAATCATCGGGGAGAAGGAGCTGGTTGTCGAAGAGCCGAAAAGAGCAGCCAACCTCGTGCGCGGGGAAGAGGTCTATAAGGCCCAGTGTGTCGCCTGCCATGGTGCCGATGGTCGCGGCAAGCGCGTCGGTACCGTGGGCGACCGTAAAGGCTATACCTATCCGCCGCTCTGGGGGCCGGATGCCACCAGTGAGTCGGCATCAATGTTCCGCATTCTGTCGACCTTCCAATACGTTTACGTGAACATGCCTTTCGGCCAGGCAACATGGGAACGTCCCGCATTGTCCAAGGACGATGCCTATGACGTAGCCGGTTATGTGGTCTCGCATCCCCGCCAACCCCGAGAAGGTGAGGTGGCCAAGGACTTCTCCAATCCCTACGATAAGCCCGAGGATTTCCCGTGGGGCCCCTACATCGACGCTTTCTCCGAAACACAGCATAAGTACGGCCCCTTCGACGTGATCCGTACTGCCGATGCGGCTGCACGGGAAAAGGCTAAAAAGGAGAAGGAAGCCAAGGAAAATACGGCCACTTCCGTTGCACCAAAGTAAATCCTGCAGAGGAACGCAAGCGCTGTACAAAGAAGTAAAGTGTGCGACACGAATGCGTTGGCGAGTTTCGTCTGCCGACGTTCGGTAAAAACAAGGCCCACTTAGTGGGCCTTGTTTTTAGTAGATATGTATATCTCATGCCCGCATGCTTGTTGCGGTTTTATCTGATTTGAAACTGAGGGTCGATTTGGGGAATTAATAAAAGTTAACGGCTCTGGAGAACCGCAGATTAATTATTCAGTCAAGAATGCTCAGCAATTCAAAAAGGGATGACACACCAAGTCGTTTATAAAGTTCAGATCGATGGGTCTTGACGGTATTGATGGTCGTCCCCAACCGAACAGCAATTTCCTTGTTGGATAGACCATTGGCCACCAACTGGCAAACTTCCTTTTGCCGATCAGTCAAATTACTTAAACGCTTCGGGTCATTCTTTTCTGTTTTTCGAGTGGTCCTAGTGGTACGTCGTAGGGTTGTGTGATTTGGACGATTTGGAAATACATAGTGATCAAGAATAGACACAAGGGAGCTATCCATCTCAATTTCTTTTACCACCTCCGCAGACAGTTGTGCCACTAGTGTCGTGTCGAGGTTGGCGTTGTGTTCGCCTAGCCACTGGCTCATGGCACTGTTGATCTGATGAGCAATAACGTTACTGTCAGCAATCCCAATCTGCGTAGTTAACTGCTGAACGAAGTGGATGATTTCCTGATGTCCTCTTTTATGCTCAGCGATATGTGACAGACAAGACGGATTTTCTGGCAAGAGCCCCATCAGTTTTTCTTCGTAGTTGAAATGTCCTTCGATGAAAGTCAAGAGATGTATCGTGATGTTCGATAGTTGCCTGATGCATTGGCTTTTTGTTTCGGGTGAACAAGTACGACATTGAATTCCCGGAGTATGGTTTTTAGGGGGGCAAATTGCGCCGAACTCAGCAATCAATTCTTCAAGAATCGAGTGCTGCTGGTCAATTTCAGCATGGCCGGTACTTTGAGTCATTGTTGGGTATGCGAGCAACGATTTAATTTGTTGAAATTCTGAGTGTTACGTGCAGAATTTTGCCCAAATTCTAAGTTGTCATCCATCACCCCTATGGGTGATGGATAGGGGTGTGTGATTAAGCTAAAGTGATAGTAGTTTGAAGTATGAAGCAAGCGAATTAGTAATGGTAGTAGGGCATACCCCCAAGGACATGTACGCAAAATGTGGGGTTCGGCGATCAACCCCATGGAGCCAAAGTGAAGAATCCGTCAGCAAACCAGCCGGCACAGTCGAGGCTGAGGAGATCACGAAATAAACCGTTTTGTTGTCGAACATGAGTGCAGAGAACGCGATCTCGATTGAACAACTCAAAATTGGATTGTTCATCCATCTGGATTTGAGTTGGCTAGAGCACCCTTTTAGCTTTAACAGCTTCAAAATCTGCAATGAAGATCAAATACGCGTTATCCGAGACCTTGGCCTGAAAACAGTTCGCTGGAATCCTGGACGTAGCGATTCAGCACCTCATCCTATTTCTATCGAGCAAACCAGCGACCCGAGGACAATAGGTAATGCGGGTGATGGAAAAGGAGTTGTCTTCGCATCTCCCCAAGTTGTTTCCAAAAAACAAGCTCGGATTCAACGATTGGCAGAGCTCCGGCAACAAATAGCAAAAGTTGAGAGGGAGTTTTCCCAAGCTGCGAAAGTTGTTCGCACCTTGAATGAGTCACTGCTATCCCTACCCGAGAAGGCGCTGTCGGATGCGACAGCGCTTGTACATAGCATGTCAAAAACTCTTCTTGCCACACCTGAATTAGCCATTCATCTGATGAGTGAGGCGAGTAGCTATGAGGATGCCTATTCCCACCCATTGAATGTTGCTGTGCTTTCCATGATTCTCGGCAAAGAAGTCGGCTTACCCGAGGCACTGATTAATGACCTTGGGGTTGGTGCCCTATTTCATGATGTGGGTCTTTCACAAGTTCCAAGCAAGATCGTCAAGAATAGTGGCCCCCTGAGAAAAACAGAACGTGAGTTCTTTGAATTGCATTGTCAGTACGGGGAGGAAATGGCAAGAGAGGCTGGGTTGTCGACAAAAATCCAAGCCATTATTCATCAACATCATGAGCATTTTGATGGCACCGGCTACCCGCAAAAATTGCGAGGAGACGCGATTGATCCAATGACCAGAATCGTTGCCATTGCCAACGCATTCGATAGTTTGTGCAATCCAGTCCATCAACAGAATGGACTTACGCCGCATGAAGCATTGGCGCAAATCTTTTCTGTGTACCGTAATCGCTTCGATCCACAGTTACTCCGGCGTTTCATTCATTTCATGGGAATTTATCCCGTGGGTAGTGTGGTGAGGCTTTCCAGCGGAGAGTGGGGGATGGTGATTTCGGTGAAGCAATCAATGCCATTACGACCAACCATCGTGGTTTATGACCCTGATATTCCAAAAAGAGAAGCGATTGTTTTGGATCTAGCTGAGGAACCGGAGGTCAATATCAGTGAAGCTGTAAGGCCAGAAAAATTGCCGCCAACAGTGTTCGATTACTTGAGCCCAAAGTCGAGAACGAGTTATTACTTCGATAACGGCCATAGGACAGGAATTCCTGCATTGTGACCAGGAAGAATATGGCGGCTGAGTGGGATTCAGGTTTACTTGAGTATTCCAAAGAAATATTGCTGGTGGTAGATGCTCAAAGCGGCAGCATCGTAACGGCCAATGCCTATGGATGTGAATTTCTAGGGTATTCCCTTGAGAGTCTGAAAGGTATGGCTGTCACAGATATAGAGTCATCGCTTGCCGACACATACTACTGGGAGGAAGTTGCCCAAGGTCATGCAAGAGAAGTGTCCAATGTTGCGGGAATTTATCGCTGCAGTGATGGTAATGAAATTCCTGTTCTGAAAGATGTCAGGCGAGCAACGAAGCTACAGCGTGAGTACTTGGTAGTCAGGTCTAGAGACAACCGAGAGGGGTGCTTGAGAGAGGAAATGCTTGAAAGCTTGACCTCGTTGCTTCAGACAACGCTCGAGTCAACCGGCGATGGCATTCTCGTTTTGAACAACAGTGGAAGTGTTGTCAACATGAATCGTCGCCTGGTTGATGTCTGGAATATCCCGGAACACGTCTATGCGGATAGAGGAGCGGGAATCTTGAATTGGATGGCTTCCCAGATCGTGAGTTCTCAAGGGCAGTTGCCTGAAGAGCTTTTCGATTGGAGCAGCCAGGTTTCTGTTGAAAAGGTTGAGCTAAAGTTGAAGGAAGAACGCTATTTGGAATGCCGCATCCAGGCACAACGTGTGTCAGGTGCATTTGCTGGAAGGATTTACAGCTTCCATGATATTAGCGATAACAAACGGACCGAGACTCGGCTTATCAGGGAATATCAATTCCGGGAACGAATCATTCAATCCCTCCCTGGGGTTTTTTATGCATTCGATAGCAATGGACGTTTTCAGGAGTGGAATCAGAATCTAGAGAACATCACGGGCAAGTCCAGTGAAGAGATGTCGATGGTTCATCCTTTAGACTTCTTTGACGGCGACGACAAATTCCGGATTGCTGACGCAATCACCAGAGCCTTCAAGGACGGATTTGTGACGGTCGAGGCCGCGTTGCGGGATCGAACTGGAAATCACATTCCCTTTTTCTTTTCAGGTTCTCTTTGTGAGGTTGGTGGTAGCCCAATATTGATCGGGTTGGGATTCGACGTCAGTGAACGAAAGCTTGTGGAAAAGAAAGTACTACACGAGCGGACACGTCTTGCAACCATATTGAAAATGGCCAGCGATGGGATTCATGTTCTAGATGCTAGTGGTTATCTGGTCAACGCAAACGAATCTTTCCTTCATATGTTGGGATACGACCAGTCAGTCATTGGCCACTTGCATATCAGTGAGTGGGATATTGATCATGACTGGGAAACGAATCGAGCTCGAAATGAGTCGTTGATAGCGAACCAGTCAAGCTGCGTATTTGAAGCAAGGTATCGCTGTCGAAATGACAATGTTATTCACGTAGAGATTAGTGCTTGTGGAATTGAAATCGACGGACAGAGTCTTCTGTATGCCGCCAGCCGCGATATCACACAACGCAAACATGGTGAGAGTCAACTCCGATTGGCAGCAAGCGTATTTAGCAATAGTGAAGAAGGTATTTTGATCACAGATGCTGACAATCGGATTGTTGATGTCAATTCTGCTTTTACCCGAATAAGCGGATACAGCAAAGATGAGGTGTTACACAAGAAGCCGGAGATGCTGCGATCAAATCTTCAGGACATGCAATATTACGCAGAGATGTGGGCGATCTTGAATCGTGAAGGGCACTGGCAGGGCGAGTTGTGGAATAAGAAAAAGAACGGCGAGTTGTTTGCAGCAAGGCTCACAATTACTGCGGTGGACGATGCAACAGGCAGACTTACGCACTACGTCGCGATCATGTCTGATGTAACGGAAGTTAGACAGTATCAAGAAAAATTGGAAAAGCTCGCATATAACGACAATCTCACAGGAATTCCAAATCGAGCTTTGTTCTTTGACCGGATTCATCAGTCGGTTGCTTATGCCCAGCGGAATCAAACCTTGATGGTGGTCGGTTATTTGGATCTCGATGCGTTTAAACCCATCAATGACACTTATGGTGCTGATTGAGGTGGCAAAACGCCTGAGGGAAAGTATCAGAGGTGGGGATACTGCGGCCCGCCTCGGGGGGGATGAGTTTGCTTTTTTATTGTTAGGCATTGATGGCGTTGAAGAGTGTCATCTGGCCTTGCGCCGAATATTGACTACTGTTGCTGCGCCAATGGTGATTCAGGGTATTACTCTGTCAGTTTCGGCGAGCATCGGTGCTACTTTGTGCCCGACTGATAGTTCGGATGTTGATGTTCTATTACGCCATGCTGATCAGGCAATGTATGCAGCGAAGGATGCGGGAAAAAACTGTATTCATTTATATATAGGAACTGAGCAGGCAGAAAGCATCCAATAGCTTGCAAGCCAATTGTGTGAATATTGTGGATCACAATAAACAATGATCGGCTTTCCTGCAGCTAAGGCTGACTTAACAGCCAATGCTGCAGTAGTCGATCACTGATGGCGCGGCGTCTGTGCTTCAGCCATCAGTCATACTTAGCCGAGATACGCCGCTAACACCCGTTCATCCTTGCGCAGTTCATCCGGCGTACCGGCTACAGCGATCTTGCCCCGTTCCATCACGTAGGCGTAGTCGGCCACTTCCAGGGCGCTCTTGGCGAACTGTTCCACCAGCAACAGAGTGATGCCGGCTTCCTTGAGGCGGCGGATGATCGAGAACACTTCCTGCACAATCACTGGAGCGAGGCCCATGGAGGGTTCGTCCAGTAGCACCACTTTGGGCTGGGCCATGAGGGCGCGACCGATGGCGAGCATTTGTTGTTCGCCGCCGGAGAGGGTGCCGGAGTATTGCTTGCGGCGTTCTTCCAGGCGGGGGAAGAGTTCGTACACCTTCTTCAGGTCGGCGGTGGCCTGGTCGCGGAAGCCGAAGAAGCGGGGCAGGCGACGGTAGGCGCCGAGTAGCAGGTTGTCTTCCACCGAGAGGGGGCCGAACACCTTTCGGCCTTCGGGGGAGTGGGCCAGGCCCAAGCGGGCGATGCGGGAGGCGGCCATGCCTTGCACCGGCGTATCTTCCACTAGCACCTTGCCGCCGCTGGGGCGCACCATGCCGGAGATGGCGCGCATGGTAGTGGTCTTGCCAGCGCCGTTGGCACCGATCAGGGCCACGACGGTACCGGCCTTCACTTCCAGATTCACGCCGTTGAGGACTTCGGCGCCGCCGTAACCGGCATACAGGTTTTCAACTTTGAGCATGTTTGTCTCCTCAGGCCGCGGCTACTGCTGCGTGTGTCGCGGGGGTGTCATCGGCAGCCATGGCACCCAGGTAGGCTTCCACCACCTTGGGGTCGCGTTTGACGATGTCGGGGTCACCTTCGGCGATGATGCGGCCGCCGTCCAGTACGGTGACGGTGTCGCACAGTTCGCAGACGATATCCATGTGGTGTTCGATCAGGATCATGGTGATGCCGCGACCGTGCACCCGCTTGATGATTTCCACCAGCACTAGCGCATCGGGGTGGGCCAGACCGGCAGCAGGTTCGTCGAGAATCAGCAGCCGGGGCTTACGGGCCAGGGCACGGGCGATTTCGAGGAAGCGCTGGGCGCCGTAGGTCAGGTCCTTGGCCTTGCTCAGGGCCTGGTCGCGCAGACCCACCAGTTCCAGCAGGGCCAGGGCTTCGGCTTCGGCCTTCTTCTCTTCCTTGCGGGCAAAACCCAGCAGCACCAGTTGCCAGGGCGTGTGATAGGTGTCGCGCAGGGCCACCTTCACGTTGTCCAGAGCAGTGAGTTCGCCGAAGAGTTGCAGGTTCTGGAAGGTACGGGCGATGCCGGCGCCGGCCACGCGGAACAGGTTGCCCTTGGGCAGGGACTTCCCGTCCAGGAGGATGTCGCCGTCACTGGGGGCATAGAGCCCGGAGATCACATTCACCGCCGTGGACTTTCCCGAGCCGTTGGGGCCGATCAGGCCGTGGATGTGGCCGCAGCGCACGGCGATGGAAACACCGTCCACCGCCTTCACACCGCCGAAGTAGCGCTTGAGGTCTTGCAGTTCCAGCAGGGTCTGTTCACTGACGGGTTGCTGGGGTAGCACGTCGTCCAGCTTGGCCGGTTCGGGCAGGGGAGCCGGGGGAACGCGGAACAGCTTGGCCAGAGCACCGGCGGCAAAGCCCATGAGGCCTTCTGGCAGGCCCACCACCACGGCGAACAGCATCAGGGCGAAGATGGCCTTGCGCCAGTCCTCGGTGTTGCTCACCACAAAGCTACCCACGGCCAGCAGGCCCATGGCGAAGATGGGGGCGATCACCTGGAAGGGGCGGGCGGACTTGTGGGCCCAGGCCCGGGCGCCGGCGCCGAGGGCCACCAGCAGGCCGATGACGGAGAAGGCACGGAACAGACTGGGGTTGGACAGCAGGTTGGGCAGCAGCACGATCAGGGCGGCGCCGACCACGGCACCCCACAGGCTCTTGCGACCGCCCAGCACCACGCCCAGCAACAGGATCACCATGAGTTCATAGACGAAGCTCTGGGGTTGCAGGTACTGGAAGTTGAAGGCGTAGAGGCCGCCGGCCAAACCGCCCAGGCCGGAGCCGAAGGCGAAGGCGATGACCTTGTGGCGGTAGGTGCCCACGCCCATCGCGTCGGTAGCGATGGGGCTGTCCCGCAGGGCTTCGAAGGCACGACCCCATTGGGAAGAGAGCAGATTGCGCATGGCCGTCCACACCAATGCCAACAACGCTAGGCAGAGCCAGTAGAAGCCGTCGGCGCCGAGGGTTTCGCCGAACAGGGGCGGCCGGTTCAGTTGCAGGCCTTCGGCACCATGGGTCAGGCTTTCCCACTCGTTGAGCACGGTGGTGGTCAGCGCCAGGAAGGACAGGGTGGCCAGGGCAAACTGGGGGCCTTCGAGGCGCAGGGCCGGCAGGGCCAGGATGGAACCGAGCACTAGGCAGACGAGGAAGGCGGCGAAGAGGGAGGGCAGCAGGCCGACCCCCAGCTTCATCACCAGCAGGCCGGCGGTGTAGGCGCCAATGCCGAGGAAGGCGGCTTGCCCCAAATTGACTTGCCCCAGGTAGCCTACGGTGACGTCGAGGCCG
>Ga0318573_10000526_pt1 | contig 12619 bp, 11 predicted proteins | sample GRESIP089b5f21_FD_202515 | JGI IMG/M metagenome (GOLD analysis project Ga0318573, IMG submission 202515) | Tropical soil microbial communities from Luquillo Experimental Forest, Puerto Rico - GRE.SIPMG.089b5f21 | ecosystem: Environmental > Terrestrial > Soil > Tropical forest > Bulk soil... | reverse complement strand
GGCTTCCACCTGCGGAAGGAGGCGACTATCGTGTCAAGATGACCAGGCCACGTGGGGGCGAGGCCGGCTCCGGGGCGGAGGCCCTGATGCCTGCCGGGCCGGGCACCAGTCAGGCCATGCTGGGCCAGGGTGAACGCGTGGCCGCGGAGCAGCTCCGGCGGATTGCCGAGGAGCAGGCCGCGCTGCGGCGGATAGCGGTGCAAGTCGCCAGCGCGGCCCCGCCTGAAGAAGTGTTCGGCACGGTCACCGAAGAGGTCCACCAATTGCTGGGGCCCGACTTTACGACCATGTGCCGCTTCGACCCCGACAGCACGCTGACGGTCATCGGCGTACAGGTCTCGCCCGGCACCCCTTTTCATGTCACAGTCGGCCACCGGGGATCCCTGGACGGGCGAAACACGACCTCGCTGGTTTTCCAGACCGGCCGCCCGGCGCGGATCGACGACCTAGGTGAGGATGCCGCCGGGCCGCCGCTGTCTCCGGATTCCAGCCAGGAAGCCCTCGCGACGGCGGAGGCGGTGGCAAGCGTACGTGCCGCTGGCGTGCGCTCCGCGGTTGCTGTGCCGATCAGCGTCGCGGGGCGGCTGTGGGGTGCCATGGGCGTAGGAGCGGGGCATGGGCGGCGGCTGCCGCCGGACACCGAGGAGCGGCTGGCAAGGTTCACGGAGCTGGTCGCCACCGCGATCGCCAACGCCGAGGCGCGTGAGGAGCTGGGCCGGGTGGCCGCTGAGCAGGCGGCCTTGCGGCGGGTGGCCATGCTCGTGGCCCGCGGGGAGCCCCCGGCGGCGGTCTTCGCCGCGGTAGCCGAAGAGATCGGAGAGCTCTGCGAGGCAGATACCGCGTCGATTGTCCGGTTGGAGCCGGATGGACAGGCGACGACAATGGGGGGCCACGGGTGGGCCGTCGAGCCGAGACCCGGATCGCGGGGCCCCGTACCGGCCGGAACTCTCGCCACGCTGGTTAAAGAAACGAACCGCGCCGCACGGTTCGACGCGGACGAGTCGGCGCCCTCGGGCACGGCCGAGATGATCAAGGGAATCCGCTCCGCGGTCGATGCTCCGATCGTGGTCGATGGTCGCCTGTGGGGCGTGATCGGCGTCGGATCGCGGTGGGGAAGGCTTCCCCCGGATACCGAGCGGCGGCTGGCCGGCTTCATCGAGCTGGTCGCTACCGCCATCTCCAACGCGGACGCCCAGGCGGAGCTACAGGCTTCCCGTGCGCGGATCGTCGCCACCGCCGACCAGACGCGGCGGCGGTTCGAACGCGACCTGCACGACGGCGCCCAGCAGCGCCTAGTCTCTCTCGCGTTGCAGCTGCGTGCGGCGCAGGCTGAGCCGCCGCAGGCCGACGAGCTGGTTCAGTGGCTGGGGCAGATGGCCGCCACGGTGACAGGGGTGCTGGATGAGCTGCGGGAGATCGCCCACGGCCTGCACCCGGCGGTGCTGGCCGCCGGCGGGCTGCGCCCGGCGCTGACCGTGCTGGCCCGCCGCTCCGCCGTTCCGGTCCGGCTGCATATCGAGCTGGAAGGACGGCTGCCCGACCCAGTGGAGATCGCCGCCTACTACATGGTCTCCGAAGCGCTGACCAACACCATCAAGCACGCCGACGCCTCCGCTGCCGATGTCCATGTGACCGCCACGGACGGCGTGCTGCGCGTTAGTGTGCGAGATGACGGGCGCGGCGGCGCGAACTTCGCCGACAGCTCCGGCCTGGCGGGCCTCAAGGACCGGGTGGAAGCACTCGGCGGCCGTATCTCGCTGGATAGCCCGCCCGGCAGTGGCACCGCCATGGAGATTACCCTGCCCCTCGGGGCGTTAGCCCATGAGGGACCGCAGCCGCTGCTGTCACCCTCGCCGGCGCTTGCTGGCGGCTCGGCCGTCGGCCTCGACGAGGCTGTGTTCGGGCTGGATGGGCTCAGCAACGCCGCCCAGGTCAGTGCGAGTCGCGATTCCCCAGACGAAGATGTCGGCGAAGGACTTCGCGACTTCTTTCACTGAGTAATGTCCGCCTGCCCTTAGCCACAGGTACGTGTAGTTGTGCATTCCTAGCCATGCGTCGACCGCCAGCCGGGTGTCGAGCGGCCGGAAATCCCCTGACTCGATACCTTCCCCGAACACGGCCTGAACCCGTTGTTCGTAGGCACGTCGCCGCTGCCGGAACGTCTCGGCATTCTTACCCGTGAGGGCAGGGAAATCATGCAGGAACACCCACACGTGGTCGCGGAAGCGGAAGATGACGTCGAGCAGTTCCTCACCGAGCATGGTCAGTTGCTCGCGCGGCGAGCCGCCCGCGAGCGCCACGCGATCGGCACCCAGCATGACCTCGTCCATGACTCGGTCATTGATAGCGGCGAGCAACTGCTCTTTGGAGCCGATGTAGTAGTACAGGGCGCCTTTCCCGATGCCGTTCGCCTCGCACAACTCCGTGGTGCTCGTGGCGTGGTAGCCCCGCTCGGCGAACACCTTCGCCGACACATCTACGATCTCGTGACGGCGCTGCTGCCACTTGACGCTCTTTCCCTGCTTATCCTTAGCCCTGGTTTGCGGCATTCTGCAGCCTCGTCTGGTCGGGGACTTCCGTCCGTACACGGTACTCTGTTCCGCTGAATCGGTCGTCGAGAGCCGCCCCTATTCGCGCGTCGCGATGCCCCAGACGAAGATGTCGGCGAAGGACTTGGCGACTTCCTTCACCGAGAAATGGCCGCCGGACCGCAGGGACAGGTACGTGTAGTTGTGCATGCCGAGCCAGGCGGCAACCGCGAGCCGGGTGTCGCGCGGCCGGAAGTCGCCGGACTCGATGCCCTCCTGGAAGACGGCCTCGACCCGGCGCTCGTAGGCGCGCCGCCGCTGCCGGAACGTCTCGGCGTTCTTGCCGGTCAGGGCGGGAAAATCGTGCAGGAACACCCAGACGTGGTCGGGGAAGCGGAAGATCACGTCGAGCAGTTCCTCGCCCAGCATCGCCAGCCGCTCGGGCGGGGTTCCGCCCGCCAGGTCCACCCGGCCCGCGCCCAGCATGACCTCGTCCATCACCCGGTCGTGGATGGCCGCCAGCAGCTCCTCCTTGGAGCCGATGTAATAGTAGAGCGCGCCCTTGCCGATCCCGTTCGCCTCACAGAGCTCTGTCGTGCTCGTGGCGTGGTAGCCGCGGTCGGCGAACACCTTCGCGGACGCGTCCACGATCTCGCGACGGCGCGCCTGCCACTTAGCGCTCTTACCCTGCTTGTCCTTGACCCTGGTCTGCGGCATCCTGCAGCCTCATCTAGTCGGGAGCTTCCGTTGACCATAAAAATAATTTGTTCCGACGGGTCAGTCTGAGATGACAGCCGCGTTCTCGCGCCAGTCCCTCTACTGCCTGTCATTAGGTTACTACCGACTGGTAAGTACAGTAAAGGACGGGCTTAGCGCATCAGCGGCCGCGGAACGTCGCCTTGCGCGGCCCCTCGTCGACGAAGCTGCGCAGCCCGCGCTGCCCGTCCTCGCTCGCGAAGCACCTGGTGATCAGGTCAGCCTCCACGGCTAGGCCGGCCTCGACCGGCAGGTCCAAGGCGGCGCTGATCGCCTGCTTGGCGTGGCGCAGCGCAAGCGGCCCCCGCGCGTAGCGGAGACCCTCCTCGATAGCGACGTCCAGCAGGCCGGCGTCGTCAACCACCCGGTCCACGAGCCCGATCGCGAGGGCCTCGTCCGCGGCGACCGTGCGGCCGGACAGAATCATCTCCCTGGCACGCCCGGGGCCGACGATTCGCGGGAGCCGCTGCGTTCCGCCGGACCCGGGCATGATGCCCAGCGTGATCTCGGGCAGCCCGAACACGGCAGAGCGCCCGGCGAACCGGAAGTCGGCGGCGAGCGCCAGCTCGCAGCCGCCGCCGAGGGCGTAGCCGCTCACCGCCGCGATCGTCACCTGGGGGGCCGTGGCCAGGGCGTGGAAGGCCCGCTGCAGCACCCGGTTGCGCGCGTCGAACTGCTCCGGGGCCAGGCCGAGCAGGCCCTTGACGTCGGCGCCCGCCGCGAAGTGCCTCGGGCCGCCAGTGATAACGACCGCCCGGTACAGGGTGTCGCCGTGCAGCGATGCTGTCACGGCATCGAACAGGTCCCACATCCGCTGGTCGAACGCATTCACCGGGGGCCGATCGACGCGCAGGACGGCGAGCCGCTCGTCCGCCGGGTGCGGCTCCAGCCTGACAGGGGCCGCGTCATCATGGCCGGTCATCGAATCCCTCCAGGTTGTGCATTGCGGTGACGACCGCGCTCTTTCTACTATGTACTGACCAGTCAGTGTAGATCCGCGAGGGCGAGAGGGCCATGGACTTCACACTCACCGAGTTCGAGGGCGAGCTGCTCAACCTGGGACGCACCTACGCGGAGCGCGAGATCGCCCCGGTCGCGGCGCGCGCGTGGCACGAGGAGCGCTGTCCCACCGAATTGCTGCGCGGCCTCGGTGAGCTCGGATTGCTCGGCACACTGGTGCCGGAGAAGTGGGGCGGCATTGGTTCCACCACGGTCGGCTTCGTGGCGCTGCTCGAGGCCCTGGCGACGGTGGACCCGTCGGTGGCGACCGCCTGGCAGGCGCACTCCACCATCGGCAGCCTCCCGCTGCTGCTGTTCGGCTCCGACGAGCAGCGCGAGCGGTGGCTGCGGCCCCTCGCGGAGGGCCGCCAGCTGGGCGCGTTCGGGCTGACCGAGCCAGGGGCGGGCTCGGACGTCCGCTCCATGCGTACCCGGGCCGAGCAGGTGTCCGGCGGCTGGGTGCTCAACGGGCAGAAGGCCTTCATCACCAACGCGGGCACCGACATGAGTTTCGGCGTCACCGTGCTCGCCCGCACCGGCGAGGACGCGGGCGGCAAGCCCCGCTTCGGCAGCTTCATCGTCGAGCACGGCACCCAGGGCTACACGCTGGGGCCGAAGCTGCGCGGCATCGGCTGGAAGTCGGCCGACACGCGAGACCTGTTCTTCGACGACGTGTTCGTGCCGGACAGCCAGGTGGTGGGCGATCCGGGCGGCGGGCTCGGCCAGTTCCTGTCCGCCCTGGAGGTCGGGCGAATCTCGGTCGCCACGCTGTCCCTCGGCACCGCCGCGGGCGCGATGCGGATGGCCCTGGCCTACGCCAAGCAGCACGAAGCGTTCGGCACCCCGATCTCCAACTTCCAGGCGATCCAGTTCAAGCTGGCCGACATGGCGACCGAGATAGAGGCCGCCCGCTGGCTCACCTACTACGCCGCCGCGCTGCGCGACGCGGGCAAGCCGTTCAAGAAGGAGGCCGCCATGGCCAAGCTGAAGGCCAGCCAGGTCGCCACCTCGGTAGTGAGCGAGGCGGTGCAGATCTTCGGCGGCGCCGGCTACATGCTGGAAAGCGACGTCGCCCGCTTCTACTGCGACGCGAAAGTGCTGGAGATCGGCGAGGGCACCAACGAGATCCAGCGTCTCGTGATCGCCCGCGAGCTCGGCTGCTAGCGGCCGTGTACGACGAGAACCCCCTGCCACAGCCGCAGCCCGGCGTCGCCGGGCGGCGCGTGGTCCTCACCGGCGCCGGGCGTGGCGTCGGCCGTGTGCTGGCCGCCGCCTTCGACGCCGCCGGGGCGCGGCTCGCCCTAGTCGCCCGGTCTAAGTCCACCCTGGAAGAGGTGGCCGGCCAGCTGGCAGGCGATCACCTGATCTGCCCGGGCGATGTGCGGGACGAGCTGTTCAACGAGACCGTCGCCGAGCGGATGACCGAGCGGTTCGGCGGGGTGGACGTGTGGATCGCCAACGCCGGGGTGTCGCGCGAGGACCCGGACATCACCCGCCTGTCCGCCGCCGCCTGGCGCGAGGTCATCGACATCAACCTGACCGGAACGTTCCTCGGCGCCCGGGCCGCCGCCGCCCGGATGGGCGCGGGCGGCCGCATCATCGTCACCGGCTCGGTGCTCGGCGACCGGCCGCACGGCCGGCTGGCCGCCTATTCGGCGTCCAAGGGCGGCGTCCATGCCCTCGTCCGGTCGCTGGCGCAGGAACTCGGGCCGCGGCAGATCACCGCCAACGCGGTGGCGCTGGGCTGGTTCGAGACCGGACTCGGTGCCTTCTGGCACGGCGATGAGCGCCTCGAGCAGGACATCGCGGCGCACACCGCCCTCCGCCGCTGGGGGACGGCACCCGACTTGGCCGGTGTCTACCTGTTCCTGGCGTCCGCCGCGTCGGCGTACATCACTGGCACAACGATCACCGTTGACGGCGGCTACTCGCTGCTGTGACGCTCGATCCCGAGCTGACGTCGAAGGAGATGGTCATGTTCAACCTCGCCCGGTCCCTCGACCGGAACGCGGACCGCACGCCGCATGAGGACGCGGTGATCTTCCGCGACACGCGGCTGACCCACTTGCAGCTGCTTGACCGGGTGAACGCGCTGGCCACCGCCTTCCTTGAGGCCGGTGTCGGCAAAGGCGACATCGTGGCGCTGCTCATGGGCAACCGACCCGAGTTCCTGGAGAGCGCGCTCGCGGTGAACCGCGTCGGCGCGGCGTTCCTCCCGCTCAACGTGCGGCTCGCCGAGCCCGAGCTCGAGTACATCATCCGGCACGCAGGCGCGGTGGCCATCGTGACCGAGCCCGGCTTCGCCGCGCCGGTCGCCGCCATCAGCGGGCGGCTGACCACCCCGTGGACGGTGATCATGGCCGACCAGGACGAGCACGCGGACCCGGGCGGCGTCCGGTACGAGTCGTTCCTCGGCGCGCACCGCGGCGCATCCGTCTCCCCTGCTGATGTCGACGAGGGGAGCCTGCACCGGCTCATGTACAGCTCGGGGACCACCGCGCACCCGAAGGGCGTGCCGATCACGTACGGGAACTTCTACTGGAAGACGATCGGGCACGTCGCCGAGTTCGGCATCAGCGCGGCCGACCGCACCGCCATGGCCGGGCCGATGTACCACGTCGGAGCGTTCGACCTGCCGGGCATCGGCACCTGGTGGGTCGGCGGCAGCCTGGTCATCCTGCCCCGCTTCGACGTGCCCGACCTGCTCGCAGTCATCGAGCGCGAGAAGCCGACCAACGTCTGGCTGGCCCCGGCGATGGTGAACGCGACGCTGAACGCGATCGCCCAGTCCCCCGAGCTGGGCAACCGCAGCACGGCGAGCGTCCGGTTCATCACCGGGGGCGGGGAGAAGATGCCGCTGCCGCTCATCGAGCGGCTGCTGGCAGCCTTCCCCAGCGCGCGGTTCGCCGACGCCTACGGGCTGACCGAGACCGTATCCGGCGACACGTTCAATGACCAGGCGCACACACTGTCGAAGATCGGCTCGGTGGGCAAGCCGGTGGTCAACCTGGATGTGCGGATCCTCGGCGCGGACGACGCCCCGGTCGAGCCGGGCGCCCAGGGCGAGATCGCGCTGCGCGGCCCCAAGATTGTGTCCGGCTACTGGAAGAACCCGGAGGCCACCGCGGCCGCGTTCACCGCCGACGGCTGGTTCCGCACCGGCGACATCGGCCACCTGGACAAGGACGGTTACCTCTACATCGACGACCGCAAGAAGGACATGATCGTCTCCGGTGGCGAGAACGTCGCCACCTCGGAGGTGGAGCGCGTCCTCTACGAGTGCGACGCGGTGCTCGAGGCGGCCGTGGTCGCCATGCCCGACGAGCGCTGGGGCGAGGTGCCGCGCGCTTTCATCGTCTTGAAGCCGGGGCAGGACGTCACGGCGGAGGCGCTGATCGGGCACTGCCGGGCGAGGCTGGCGGGTTTCAAGACGCCCAAGGAGATCGTGTTCCTCGACGCACTGCCGCGTAATCCCTCAGGCAAGGTACTCAAGCGTGAGCTCAGGGGGACGGACACGTGACGGTGACCGCCGAGCGCGCAGAGCATGCGGAGCTGCCGACGGAGAGCCTGCTCGAAGCCTACGGGCGGATGACCCTGATCCGGGTGTTCGAGGAGCGGGTGTCGGAACTCTACCGCGACAGCGAGGTGCCGGGCTTCGTCCACCTGTCGACCGGCCAGGAGGCGTCCGCGGTCGGCGCCTGCTGGCCGCTGACCGTCACCGACGTGATCACCTCCAACCACCGCGGCCACGGGCACTGCCTGGCCAAGGGCCTGCCTCCCGAGCCGATGATGGCCGAGCTGCTGGCCCGCGCCACCGGGACCAACAAGGGCCTGGGCGGGTCGATGCACATCGCCGACCCGGACCTGGGCATCTTCGGCGCCAACGGGATCGTCGCCGCGGGCGTGCCGATCGCCGGCGGCGCGGCGCTGGCCGCCAAGCTGCGTGGCCGGGGCGTGGTGGTGTCGTTCTTCGGGGACGGCGCGGTGGCGCAGGGCGCCTTCCACGAGGCGGCCAACCTGGCGGCGCTGTGGCGGCTGCCGATGGTGTTTTTCTGCGAAAACAACGGCTACGCGGAGTTCTCCCCGATCGCCGACCAGCATCCGGTGCCGATGGCCGCCCGCGCCGCCGGCTACGGGCTCGAGTACGTCCCGGTCGACGGCAACGACGTGGAGGCGGTCGCCGCGGTCATGACCGATGCCGTCGGGCGCATCCGCGCGGGCGGCGGCCCGATGTTCGTGGAGGCCATCACCTACCGCTGGCACGGCCACTACGAGGGGGACCCGGAGAAGTACCGCGACAAGGACGAGCTGGCGGAGTGGCAGCAGCGCGACCCCCTGGTCATCACCCGCGCGCGGCTGCTCCAACGCGGCGTCGGGCCGGAAAAGCTCGACTTGATCGAGACCCAGGTGCGGGCCAGGATCGACGCGGCCGTCGACGCCGCCCGGCAGGCGCCGCCGCCGGACATGAGCGTGCTCCGTTCCTCGGTGTACGCACCGCGCCCGGCCGTCCCCGAGCCGGACTGGACGCCGGTGGCGGACGGCGAGATCTTCCGCACCATGGACGCGGTGCGGCTGGCGCTGGAGGGCGAGCTTGAGGCGGACCCCGAGATGTTCGTGGCCGGGGTCGACGTCGGCAAGGGCGGCAACGTGTTCGCGCTCACCCGCGGCCTGTACGCCAAGTGGCCCGACCGGCTACTGGACACGCCGATCTCCGAGACCGCGGTGATGGGGCTCGGGGTCGGCGGCGCGATGGCCGGCATGACCCCGGTCGTCGAGCTGATGTACCTGGACTTCCTCGGCGTGTGCTTCGACCAGATCCTCAACCAGGCGGCCAAGCTGCGCTTCATGACCGGCGGCAAGGCGCGCATGGGCCTGGTGATCAGGACACAGTTCGGCGGCGGCCGCTCGTCCGGCAGCCAGCACTCGCAGTCGCTGGAGGCGCTGCTCGCCCACGTCCCGGGGCTGACGGTGGTGATGCCGTCCACCCCGGCCGACACCTACGGCCTGCTGCGGGCGGCGATCCGCGACCCCAACCCGGTCGTGTTCATCGAGAACCGGCAGCTGTACGGCATGAAGGGGCCCAAGCCGCCGGCCGATTACCTGCTCCCCCTGGGCAAGGCGAAGGTGGTGCGGGAAGGCACCGACCTGACCATCGTGAGCGTCTCACGGATGGTCCACGAGGCGGTGGCGGCGGCCGATGCGCTCGCCCCGCGCCGGATCAGCGCCGAGGTGATCGACCTGCGCACGGTCGCGCCGCTGGACAAAGACACCATCCTGGCGTCCCTGGCTAAGACGAACCGGCTGCTCATCGCCCACGAGGGGGTCACCGACTTCGGCATCGGGGCCGAGATCGCCGCGCTGGCGGTGTACCAGGGCTTCTGGACGCTGGACGCGCCGGTTATGCGGGTGGCCCCGCCGCCTACGCCGTCGCCCTACGCGCCGAACCTGGAGCAGCAGTGGCTGCCCGACCGGCAGTCCATCGAGCGCGCCGCCGAGGCACTGGTCCGCGTCTGAAAGGATGCCGCGGCCCGGGCCTTCCTTCCCCTGATACCCCAGCAGGGTATGCGGAGGGGGCGGCGGCCATGATCGTGGGTCAAATGTGGCGATATCCGCCACATTTCACCCACGATCATGAAACGCCGGCTGGGGGTCGCCGACGGCTGGGAGAAAATACCCAGGCAGAAGGGTCATGGCTGACCGCATACCCCTCTACCGCGGCCATGACCTAGGCATCCGCGTCGAAGATCCCAGCCGTTCGATCCATGTTGTCCGAACGGAAGCGGCTGACTGCGTTCCGTCATCAGAGCGAGCGCGTCAGGAGGTCAGCGGCAGCGGCTGGGGCTGGAAGTGGTGCTGCCAGAGGCGGCGGGAGGTTTCCTCCGGGTAGGCGGTGACCGCCGGCGGGAGGTCGAAGACGCGGGTGAGGCGGCGCTCCGGGTCGTAGGCGGGCCAGCCCGGGTCACCGGTCGCGGCGAACCGGGTCCAGGCGGTCCGGAACTGGGCGGAGACCTCCTCCGCGGCCGGGTACGGGGGCGGGCCGATCAGTCGGGCGGCGAAGCCCTCGTCCAGGTTGCCGAAGACGAGCGGGCCGTCGAGACCGTGGCAGGCACCGAGAATGCCGCCGTTGGCGGGGGCGGCCCAGGCGAGCTCGTACAGGTAGGCGACTCCCCCGCCGGCCGCCTGCGCCTGGGCCAGGTGCAGCGTCGGCATGCGGAACACCCAGTCGCTGCGGATCAGCTCGTACAGCCGCTCCGCGGACGCGCCGGGAAAGGCCCCGCGGTAGGCCTGTTCGCCGTCCGGGCCGGGGCCGAGCGCCCGCAGGGACTGTGCCGCCTGCTCGTCGCTGATCGTGCCGAGCTGCCCGCTCATGGCCAGGAACAGCCGGTACTCGTCCCGATTGTGCCCGGCGATCAGCGGCACCTGGCGTGCCGCGCCCGCCGCGAGGGCCTGCCACGGCGTCGCGGGCAGCACCTCGCCGTCCACCACCGGCGCGAACGGGGTCGCTGTCTGCGCGACCTGACCCCACCGGTCCTGGTACTGGCTCAGCTTGCGGTCCACCGCGTCGGCCGCGGCCACCAGCCGCACGGGGTCCACGGCGGACAGGTCGGCCATCGTCGCCCGCAGGCCGAGCTCAGCGGCGATGGCCCGGGCGATGTCGGCCGCCAGCGGCGGCGAGTAGTAGATGCCCGGCACGCTCTGCGCGATCGCCCGTCCCAACAGGCCCGCGGCCAACGGGGTGGCCAGCAGCGAGGCAACCGACCCGGCGCCGGCCGACTGGCCGAAGACGGTGACCAGGTCCGGGTCCCCGCCGAAGGCCGCGATGTTGTCGCGCACCCAGGTGAGCGCGGCCACCTGATCGAGCAGTCCCCGGTTAGGCGGAGCCCCCTGGATCTGGGCGAAGCCCTCGACGCCGGTGCGGTAGTTGAAGGTGACCGCGACCAGGTCGCCCTCGCGCGCCAGGCGTCCGGCGTCGTAGCCGGGGGCGTCCGCTGAGCCCACCTTGTAGGCGCCGCCGTAAATCCACACCATCACCGGCCGCCGGGCGGCCGGATCGGGCACCGGGGTCCACACGTTAACCGTCAGCCACTCGTCGTCGGCTGGTACCGGAGCGGGCCCGTAGGTGCTGGACTGCGGCGGTGGCGAGCCGAACGAGACTGCCTCCCGCACCCCGTCCCACGGGGCGGGCGGCTGGGGCGCGGCGAACCGTGCCGGGCCGACGGGCGGCTGGGCGAACGGGATGCCGCGGAAGACAGCAAGGCTGCCTTCGCGACGGCCGCGCACCCGCCCGGCCGCGGTGCGCGCCTCGGGATCGGCCGACTGGTGCTGAGCGGCGCTGGTCATGACAGCTCCCTGCTCCAGTGCGCGTCCGCGAAGCGCCGGACCTCACGCAGGATCTCCTGGTCTTCTGGCGCCATGCCGAGGAACCCGCCGTGCCCCGCGGCCTCGGTGACGTGCAACTCGGCCGGGATGCCGGCCCGGCGCAGCGCCCGGTGCAGCTGTTCGCTCATTGGCCTTCCATTAGTTAGCGAATTAAACTGAATCTAGACCAACTGACCGGTCAGCGTAAAGCCACCGTGCCGAGGAGTGATTCATGCCAAGCGCCGCCGGTACCGGAACCTTCGCCCGCGGCGAGCTATCCGACAAGGTCCTGGAGTTCTGCCGGGTCTTGCAGCGCATGGTTGTCGAGGCCAAGCAGCATGAGACGCTCCCGGCCGGCTTCTGGGAGCCGCTTGAAGCCTTCGTCGACGTAGCGAATTACCGCCGCTGTTCCCAGGACTACTCGACGATCGTGGACGTCGAGAACGCCGAGCAGCAGTTCGGGTACGATGCCCGGCCGTACGCGACGTCGATGCTGACATGGGACGAATGGACGGCCGTCGCGGGCGCGTGGGCGCTTTCTCCCAGCTACTGGGAGTACACCGTGATGAGGATCGCGGAGTTCACGATTCCCGGGCTGCCCGGCGTCGTGTACCTGGAGCTCGAAGAGCGCGGCGGGTTCACCGGACAGCCGGATAAGGTCGGCTGGTCAAACACCATTCTGCTCTTCGAGTTCAACCAGGAGGGCAAGCTCGGCGTGCTGCGCCTTGGCGTAGCCGATTACGCGCTGCGGACCTGGCCCAAGTGCCATCCGTCGTCCGGCGTGACCGCCAGGAAGAGCCAGTGACAGTGCGGATATCGGTGCCGCCGAGGTCGACCGGGTCGAGGAGCAGCAGTTCCCCGGCCCGCTGTCGCTGCTGACCGCTTGCACCCGGTCGCGCGCCCCGACCTCCTTCCCGAGGGCCCGGCCGCCGTTACGTGGTCGATTCCGGGCGGCTCAGCTCGCGGACCCGCTCGGG
>Ga0318573_10000511_pt1 | contig 12773 bp, 11 predicted proteins | sample GRESIP089b5f21_FD_202515 | JGI IMG/M metagenome (GOLD analysis project Ga0318573, IMG submission 202515) | Tropical soil microbial communities from Luquillo Experimental Forest, Puerto Rico - GRE.SIPMG.089b5f21 | ecosystem: Environmental > Terrestrial > Soil > Tropical forest > Bulk soil... | reverse complement strand
GCGAGTACCTATCTCAACGCCGGCGAATGGAACCGGGCCGCCATTGCCAACAACCGGCTCGAGATTCGCGTGCATTGAAAGCGACGGTTCCGCCCGTGCCGTCCGCTGACGACGACTTCCGGCCGGCACGCTGGCTGCGCAACCATCATCTGCAGTCGGTGCTGGCGAGCACCGCCTGGCGTCGCGGCCGCCTGCTGCGGCAGTCGGCGCCACTGCTCGCAGCGGCGCGCGAGGTGCTGCTCGACTGCGGCGCGGGCGTTCGCCTGCAGTGCTTCATCTCGACCCCCACGCGCAGCGCGGCCGCGCCGGTGGTGCTGCTGCATGGCTGGGAGGGTAATGCCGAATCGCTCTACGTGCTGTCGCTGGCCCGACAGCTGTTTGAGCGGCGCGTTGCGGTGGTGAGGCTCAACCTGCGCGATCACGGCGAAACGCACCACCTGAACCGCGAGCTGTTTCACTCCTGCCGCCTGCCGGAGGTGGTCGGGGCGATGGCGGCGTTGCAGCGCCTCTTCGCCGGCGCTCCGCTGCAGCTCGTCGGCTTCTCGCTCGGTGGCAACTTCATGCTGCGCGTGGCCGCGCAGGCGAGCGCCGCGGGACTCGGCCTGAGAAGCGTGATCGCAGTCTCCCCGGTGCTCGAGCCGGTCGCGACACTGGCGGCGTTGCAACGGGGAATGCCGGGCTACGAGGCATACTTCGTGCGCAAGTGGCTGCGGAGCCTGCGCAAGAAGCAGGCGGCGTGGCCTGAGACTTACGACTTCGCGCAGCTCGCACGCGCGCGCGACCTGAAGCTCATGACCGCGGAGCTCGTGCGCTGCTACACCGATTTCCCCAGCCTCGATCACTATCTGGACGGCTACGCCATCACCGGCGAGCGGCTCGCGAGACTCGAGGTGCCCTCGACCATCGTGACATCGCTCGATGACCCCATCATCCCCGCGGGCGGTCTCACACAGCTCGCGCGTCCGCCCGCCCTGTCGCTCACCGTCACGCGCTACGGCGGGCACTGCGGCTTCTTCGACGACCTGCGCGGGCCGACCTGGCTCGAGCGGCGCATCATGCCGTTGCTGGTCGAGGGCGCTGGCGGATCGGTCGCGGGCGGGGAAGAGCTGGGCGCGGGGCTGCCCGAGGCGGGCTGAAGCGCGCGCGGCTGAAACCAGGAGCAGGCTCGATGTCAGCGCGCCGCGCGCTTCTCCTCGAACTGCATCACCGGCTGGCCACTCGTGACCGTCACCGCGCCGTCGATGATCGCCCCCCGCGCAACCGCGATGCTGCGGGCCACGATGTCGGCGCGGATAACCGCGGTCATGCCAACCTCGAGCTTATCCTCGACAACGAGTTTGCCCGTGATCTTGCCGGCAATCACCGCCGCACGGGCGTGGATTTCGCCCTCCCACTGGGCCGTGGCCGCCATGCGGAGCGCGCCGCCGATCCGCCCATCCCCGCGTACGGCACCGCACACCACGAGCGGACCCGCGGTCTCCAGGTCCCCTGTCACCCGGGATCCCTCGGCGACAAAGGTCGGTGAGTCGCCGATCTGATCGATGAGCCTGCGCTTCCATGTATCGGTCATCCACAGCTCCGTAACGGTGCGCCGGGGTCATAATGCGGGGGTCATAATACGGAGCCGGTCCCCCAAGGATGCCGACCATGGTCACATTCCAGGCAGGAAGAGTCGCCCTTCTCACCCTCCTCGCGACTCTGGCGACCGCCTGCAGCCAGGAGAAAGAGGACTGGCGCTCCGCCGAGGCTGCCAATACCACCGAGGCCTGGCAGCGCTTCGTCGAGCAGCATCCCGACAGCGAGTTCCTGGATCAGGCGCGGACACGAATCGCGCAGCTCAGACTCCAGCAGGAGTTCCAGTACGCCGATCGTCTGCGCACCGTCGACGCCTACCGGGACTTCCTCACGCGCCACTCGAGCGGCAAATGGGCCGAGCTCGCCCGGATCCGCATCGAGGCGTTCTCCCTCGGGTCGGCACCGCGCATCGCGCCACCGACTGAAGAAGAAGCTGCCACCTTCAGCAGCTATGGGGTGCGTGCGCTGCGGCTCGCGACGGCGGCCGTCATGGCGTCGCAGGAGGGGGACGGCCCGGCAGGCAGCGCTCAGGCCATGCCGGCCACTCCCACTCAACCCGCGGCAGTGCCGCCGGAAGCGGGCCAGCCCGAAACCGCCGAAGGCGCAGACGACCGGGCCGGGACGGGTCGGGCCGTTCCGGGTGAGGCGGCGCAGCCTGCACCCGACGCGGCGGTCCCACCGGCCTCCTCCAATGAGACCACTCACAACGCCGGTTACGGCGTCCAGCTTGGCGCATTCGGCAGCGAGGCGAGCGCCGACCGCGAGTGGCGTCGATTGCGGGGACGCTTCGGAGCGGAGCTCGGCAATCTCTCACCGCGGATCGTGCTGGCCGAGAATGAGTCGGGGCAGTTCTACCGACTGCAGGCACCGGCAGCCGGGGAGGCGCAGGCGCGCGCCATCTGCGACTCGCTCAAGGTGCAGGACCAGGCCTGCCTGCCGGTGGTTCCGCGCTGAGGTCAGCGCGGGCCCCTCGCAATGGCCCGCGGCGGGCCGACAATGCTGCGTCACGCTGCAAACTGACAATTCACGTCACCTCGTGATCGGCGCCTGCGGCATCACAGCGTGCTGTTTTTATTGGATTTATTGATATGGCACGGGCTTTGCTCCCTACCCGGTAGTTGCGAACAATTCCCCGTGTTCGCTCCTGCGCGCCGCGATGCGATTTCCCCCGCTTCGCGGCGCTTTTTTTTTGCCCAGTGATCGGAGGGGAGACGGGTGTGTGCCCGAGGGGGATCGAAGCCCGACACCCAGTCTCCCACTCCGGTCATGGCGATGTCCGTGTCCGCAGGTCGAACATACGAAAGGCCCCGGGGGCCGGACAAACGAAAAGAAATCCCCGCATGGCTGAGCCGTATTCACGCGCTGCCGTACTGGGCCAGCGCCCAGCCCGTCAGGGCCTTCACGGGCGGCCGCTCGGCGTCCCGCGGACGGCTGACGAGGTAGTACGCCTCGGGCGTCGCCAGCTCCACACCAAACACCGGCACCAGCGCCCCGGCGCGCATCCACGACTGGCACAACCGTACCGGAACGAGTGCGATGCCGAGACCCCGCTCGGCGGCACGCACGGCGGCGGTCATGGTGTCGAACTCGATCAGCTGTCGCGGCTCGGGCCTATCGAGGCCTACCTCCTCCGCCCAACTGCTCCAGGCGGAGGGACGGTTCCGGTCGACGATCAGCGGCAGTGTGCCGAACACCTCGCGGCCGAGCCGCGCGACCCGTCCCGCATGTTGAGGAGCACACACCGCGGTCAAAGGGCTCGAGAACAGCCGTGTGCTCCTGACACCCATCGGGGCCGCGCCGGCGAGCACAATCGACACGTCGGCGGACGGTGAATGACTAACCGGCCGCGGATCGCGCGTGTCGAGCTGAACATCGATGGACGGGTGCGCCGCGCAGAAATCCTCGAGCCGCGGGATGAGCAACTCGTTGGCGAACAGCGCGGGTGCACGCACGCGCAGCGTCTCCCGGCCATCGCCGCGCGCGAGCTGCGCGAGCGCCCGGTCGAGTCCCTCGAGCAAAGGCTCGACCTCCCCCAGCAGTCGCAGGCCGGCCGCTGTCAGCTCGAGCGCGCGCGTGCGCCGCTCGAACAATCGCAGGCCGAGGACCGTCTCGAGCTCTCTCATCTGGTGGCTGACGGCCGAGGGCGTCAGGCAAAGCTCGTCAGCCGCGAACTTGAAGCTCAGCTGCCGCGCGGCCACGCAGAACGCCCGCAGGTTCTTCACGGGCGGGGCTCGGGAGAGGCGCATCGTCGGACCACCATGGGTTGCTGCCGGCTTGAGGAAGCAAGTTCCGTGCCCCATCTAAACAGCTCCGCCGGGGCGGACCGCTGCCGAAGCTGGGGAATGCGCCCCGTGGCGGTGCAGGTGTTGCGGACGTCCGCCCCGGGACGGTGCGAACAGCAGCTAGAATCGCAAGTGCCGCGTGAGGCGGCTTCAGTGTTGGACGAAGCATGGAATTCCGGGACTACTACAAGCTCTTGGGCGTCGAGCGCTCCGCCAGCGCGGACCAGATCAAGACTGCGTATCGGCGCCTCGCGCGCAAGTACCATCCCGATGTCAGCAAGGAACCGAATGCCGAAGCGCGCTTCAAGGAAGTGCAGGAAGCGTACGAGGTGCTGCGCGACCCGGAGAAGCGCGCGGCCTACGACCAGCTGGGGAGCGAGTGGAAGTCGGGCCAGTCCTTTCACCCGCCGCCGGACTGGGGCAGCGGTTTCGAGTTCTCCGGGCGCCCTGCCGGGGCCGGCCGCGCGGGGCGCCGCCAGGCAGGCGCGACCGCTGGCGGCGGCAGAGTTGCCGACGAGGACTTCAGCGATTTTTTCTCGTCGCTGTTCGGCGGCGGCTCGCCTTTTGCGGGCGCGACGGGCCGCAGCGGCGGACGAGACCACCACGCGCGCATCGACATCGGCCTGGAGGAAGCCTACGCCGGCACTTCGCGCACACTCGAGTTGAAGCGACCCGAGGTGAAGCCCGATGGCTCGGTCGAGCTGCACTCGCACGCGGTGCGCGTCACGATCCCCGCCGGCGTGATGGAAGGACAGCTCATCCGCCTTGCCGGCCAGGGCGAGCCGGTCACCGGCGGCGGCGGCGCGGGCGACCTGTACCTCGAGGTACACATCCTGCCACACCGGTCCTTCACGCTCGAGAACCGCGACGTGACGCTCACCCTGCCGGTGGCTCCGTGGGAGGCCGCTCTCGGCGGAAGTGTCACGGTGCCGACTCTCGGCGGGACGGTCGACATGCGCATACCGTCCGGTGCGCAGTCGGGCCAGAAGCTGCGGCTGCGTGGCCGCGGGCTTCCGGGTCAACCGCCAGGAGACCAGTACGTGCAACTGAAGGTCGTGCTGCCGCCGGCGGATTCCCCGCAGGCGAAGGCCCTGTACGAGGAGATGCGGGCGAAGCTCAACTTCGATCCGCGCGCGAGCGAGGCGAGGTGATCCATGGTGTTGGTGACTCAGGTGCTCGAAGCCCACGTGCTCGGCGAAGGCGACTGGATCGCCGCCAGCGAGATCTGTCAGCTGTGCCGACTCGATCTGGAGGCGATACTCGAGCTCGCGGCACTCGGTGTCACCTCCTCACGCGAGCGAACGCCCGGTGAGTGGCAGGTGCCGGCGACGGCGCTGCCGCGCCTGCGAGTGGTGGGCCGGCTGATGCGCGACCTCGGTGTCAACGTCAGCGGCGCCGCACTCGCCCTCGAGCTGCTCGAGACGCAACACGAGCTCGAGGTGCGCCTGCGCCGCCTCGAGCGCCTGGTGGGGAATTACTGAGCGAAGCTGCCGCCGCCCGCACTCAGCCAGTCGCGCTCCTCCGGCGTGCTGCTGCGCCCGAGCACCCGATTGCGGCGGGGGAAACGTCCGAACCGCTCGATGATCCCGCGGTGGTTTTCCGCAGAGCGCAGCGTGCTCGCGAAGTGACCGTGCAGCTCCGGCGGCGCCTCGGAGAGCAGCCGCCGATAGGCGGCGACGGACTCCTCCTGCACTTCGCGGCTTTCGGCGTGCTGCAGCGGCAGGTAGAAGAAGATCCGCTCCACCGCCTCGAGCGCCGCATCCGCCGCCGACTGCATGCCTGAGAGCGTGAGCGCCAGGGCCTGGGCGTCAGTTGCGAACGCCCGCGCGGTGCCGCGGAAGATGTGGCGCGGGAATTGATCGAGCAACAGGATGAGGCTCAGCCGCCGTCGCGGCCCGTCCGCCCAGCTCGCGAGCTCGCCGCGCGCGGCGCTCTCGACCAGCGCACCGAAGCGCACCCGGATCTGCTCGTCGCGCTGCTGGCGCATCACCGAGCTCTCGTCCGCGAACCAGAAGGTCATGCGCCGGTTGAATCCCTCTGCCGACAGAGGCGGTTTGCCGAACCAGAAGTCGCGGACGCTGCGGGCCTCATCCATGGGGCGCAGTCGGGTCCGAGCCGGCCTCGTCGGCCTCGAACAACCGCTCGAGCTGCTTCGCGGCGGCGATCGAGGTGGCGAGGAATTTCTCCTCGTCGTCCTTGACCGCGTACTGTGCCTGGAGTGTCTTCTGATCGTGCTCGCGGAAGCGACGCACCGCTTCGCTCGCGTTCCCCTTCGTCTCGCCGAGCGCCTCGAGCACCGCGCCCGCGATCTCCAGGCTCGACGCGTAGGTCTCGCGGATCACCTCGGTGACACCCGCGTCCATGAGCGCGAACGCGTGCTGGCGGTTGCGGGCGCGCGCGAGGATGCGCAGCTGCGGGAACTGCTCGCGCACGAGCGTCGCGGTGCGCACCGAGGCATCGACATCATCGATCGCCAGCACCAGTACGCGCGCGCTGTCGGCCCCCGCGGAACGCAGGAGATCGAGCCGCGAGGGGTCGCCGTAGTAGACCTCGTTGCCGAAGCGCCGTACGAAATTGACGTTCGTCGGGCTGCTGTCGAGCGCGGTGAAGGACAATCCCTTCATCTGCAGGACGCGCGCCACGATCTGACCGACGCGTCCGAAGCCGGCGATGATCACCGGCTTGTCGCGGGCTTCGATATCGTCGTAGGGGGCATCGGCTGTGCCGGCCGTGCGCCGGGCGAGCGCCTCGTACGCGATCAGCAGCAGTGGCGCCAGCATCATCGACAGCGTCACCGCGAGAATCAGCAGGTCGCTGGTGGCGGCATCGAGGAGCCGTCCGCGCGCGGCCAGCGTGAACAGCACGAAGGCAAATTCCCCGCCCGTCGGCAACGCGAATCCCAGCCGCCGCGCGGAGTCCCCGCGCATTCGCGTGAGCTTGCCGAGAGCGGTGATGGCGAGGATTTTCACCACCAGGAAACCCGCCGTGACCGCGAGCAGCTGCAGCGGCTCGGAGCGCAGCAGTCCGAGGTTTGCCGCCATGCCGACGGAGATGAAGAACAGGCCGAGCAGCAGGCCCTTGAAAGGCTCGATGTCCGCCTCGAGCTCGTGACGGAACTCGCTGTCGGCGAGTATCACGCCGGCGAAAAACGCACCGAGGGTCGCCGAGAGGCCGATGCGATTGGCGAGCACCGCCGTGACGATGACGGTCAGCAGCGCCGCGGCCGTGAACACCTCGCTCACCTTCACGCGCGCCACCACGCGCAGCGCGGGCCGCAGTATCAGCCGCCCGCCGCCGATCAGCACGACGGTCGTGACTGCGGCGAGTTTCACGAGGCTCACCCACCAGGCGCTGCCGCCCGCGTGTGTGGCCGCGGACGGCTCGAGGAGCGGCAGCACCGCGAGCCCTGGCAGCACGGCGAGATCCTGGAACAGCAGGATGCCGAAGGCCGCGCGCCCCTGCTGGGTCTTCAGCTCGCGGCGCTCGGCGAGCATCTGCAGCACCAGCGGCGTCGAGGAGAGCGACAGGCCGAAGCCGATGATGAGGGCGGCGACCGGCGCCTGTCCCAGCGCCCAGGCGATTGCACCGAGCAGCAGCGTGCACAGCGTCACCTGCGCGGCGCCGAGCCCGAAGACGATCTTGCGCATCACCCACAGCCGCGTCGGCTGCAGCTCGAGCCCGATGACGAACAGCAACAGCACGATGCCGAACTGGGCCACCTGCGTGATGTGGTTGACATCGCTGATCAGGTTCAGGCCCCAGGGACCGATGACGAGCCCCGCCACGAGGTAGCCGAGGATCGAGGAGAGCCGTGCGAAGCGAACCAGCGACACCGCGACCACGGCCGCCGCCAGCAGGATGGCAGTTTGTGTCAGGGTAATCATGGGGCCGTCGAACGATTCTCGCAGGAATCGACCCGCGAAGCGCGCGTCGCCATCCCTTGAGTTTGCCGCCGGCGGTCCCCATCCCACCGCAATGCTCGATAACGAACCGCTCGATGACGGACCGGGCGCGCCGCAGGGCGCGCCTGAATCGGCGGCGCTGCCCGCTGCATCCGGGCCGGCGGCCGCCGGCGCTCCGCTCGATGCTTATTCCGCCGCCGTGGTGGGGGCCGTCGAGCAGGTCGGCCCCGCGGTAGTCAGCGTCTACGTCGGAGGCGCCGCGGAAGCCGAGCGCGCGCGCGGCGGGGCGGGCTCGGGCGTCGTGGTGACACCCGATGGGTACCTCCTCACCAACGAGCACGTCTTGCAGCGCGTGAGCGAAGCGCGCGTCACCTTCGTCGATGGCCGCACCGTCCCGGCGGTGGTGAGCGGCCGGGATCCCGCGACCGATCTCGCGGTGTTGCGTGCCCAGGCGGGAGCGCTGCCCTACGCGCGGCTCGCTCCGGAGCAGCGGCTGCGCGCCGGCCAACTCGTGATCGCGGTGGGCAATCCCCTCGGTTTCGAATCCACCGTGTCGGCCGGAGTGGTGAGTGCGCTCGGGCGCTCGCTGCGCAGCCGCCAGGGACGGCTCATCGAGGGGGTGGTGCAGCACACCGCGGCGCTCAATCCCGGCAACTCGGGCGGCCCACTGGTCGATTCGCTGGGACGCGTCGCGGGCATCAACACGGCCATCATCGCCATGGCGCAGGGGATCGGGTTCGCCATCCCGGCGTCGACCGCGCAATGGGTGTTGACGGAGATCCTCACCCAGGGACGCGTGCGCCGCGCCTGGCTCGGCATCGGCGCGCGCGACCGGCCGCTCGACCTGCGCCTGGTGCGGGCGCTCGGACTGCGCAGCACGCGGGCGGTGGAAGTGCTGTCGCTCGAGAGCTCGGGCCCGGCGGCGGCTTCAGACCTGCGCTCGGGGGACCTGATCGTGCGCGTCAACGATGCCGATGTCGAAGGCATCGACGCACTCCACCGGCAGCTCGCCCGCGTACCGCCGGACACGACGCTGACGCTTCACATCGTGCGTCGGACACAGCTGCGCGCCATAGCGCTCACGGTGCGCGAGCCACCAGCCTGAGGCGGCTCGCACCTCGACCTGCCGGGCGCCAGGAGGCGCCACCTTACTCGCAGAGACTCTCGAGATAACCCTGCGCCGCGGGCGAAAGGCGCTTGCGTGCCAGAGCCCGCGCCCTGGGGGCATCCAGGATGTACTCGAGCGGTCCGGAGATGAGCATCTGACGGATGCCGGGATGGCGGAGCGAGTCGCGCGCCATCTGGTTGAGGAGCGTGAAGCCGCGGCTGATGGTGCGCCCGGAGGCGTGGTTCTGCTCGATGATGCGGGCGAGGTACTGCCCGAAGCGGGCGTAGAGGAAATAGTCGTCGTCCCCGACCTGAAAACGCGCTTCGGCAAAGAAGTCGGGAAAATTGCGCTCCAGGTAGTCGTTGAGACGTTGGAGGCTCGGCCCAGGGTCGCTGTCAGTCGACACTTTGCGCGGCTTCATTTCGGTGCGAACACCTCGTTGCTGAGCAGCTATGGCGGCGCGCATGTTGGGACAGGGCGCGCGCCGATGCAAGAGGAGCACGAAGGCGCGCCAGTCCTGCGCCGCGGATCGCCGGCTGAGTCAGGGTGAACTCGCGAGCCGCCAGTCCTCGCGCCTGAGACGATAGAGCACGTGGCGGCGCAGCGGGTGCCCCGCAGGGATCCGCGGATGATCGAAGTCCCCGGCCGCATCACGGGACATGCCGAGCCGTTCCATCACGGCCCGCGAGCGGCGGTTCAGTGGCACGGTGAAAGAGACCACCTCTTCGACGACCAGGCTCTCGAAAGCGAAGCGCAGGCACTCCCGGGCCGCTTCGGTGGCGAAGCCTTTACCCCAGCTGGCCCGCTCGAGGCGCCAGCCGATCTCGACGCACGGAGTGAACGGCGCCTCGAACGACGGCACGTCCAGGCCCACGAAACCGATGAACGCGCCGCTCTCACGCCGCTCCACCGCCCAGAACCCCCAGCCTCGACGTGCGATCTCTGCCCCGCATCCCCGCGCGAGCCGGTCGCTCTCGGCCGGGCTGAGGCGCCCGGGCATGAACTCCATGACCAGCGGATCGGCGTTGAGGGCCGCGAAGGGCGGAAGATCGCTCGCGCGCCACTGCCGCAGCCAAAGACGCGGGGTGCTGAGCTCGGACATGTCCATCACCGCTTGCAAGGGCTTCGCAGGCCGGTATTATCGGACGCATAGTGATGGTGTAAGACAGTCGATCGGCGGACCGCGGGACCACGCCCGTCCGTGCGCGACTGCTCGTTCGCCGGCCCCCGAATGGTTCGAGGGCTGCGCGGATCTCCTGAGCGAATGAATTGCCGGTGTGCGCTCGAGCTGCGGTCCTCAGGTGCCGTTCGCCCGTGCGCGCGCCTGAAACGCACGCGCAGCGAGAGAGCCCACCATGCACGCCCCATCCCGCGGACTCCACCGAGAGACTTACGAGCGCGACAGCTGCGGCTTTGGTCTCATTGCCAGCCTGGATGATGCGCCGAGCCACTGGCTCGTGCGCACGGCGATCACTTCGCTCAACCGCCTCACGCACCGCGGGGCCGTTGCAGCGGATGGCAAGACGGGCGATGGCTGCGGACTGCTGCTGAAGAGACCGGAGCGCTTCCTGCGGGCGCTCGCGCAGGAGTCCGCGATCACGCTCAGCCAAAGCTTTGCCTCGGGGCTCGTGTTCCTGTCGCGCGACGCGCAGCGGGCGGCGGCCGCGAAGGCGGTGCTCGGCGCGCAGCTCGCGCGGCAGGGGCTCGAGGTCGCCGGCTGGCGGAGCGTGCCGGTCAATCCGGGCGCCTGTGGCGCCGAGGCCCTCAAGACGCTGCCGCTCATCGAGCAGTTGTTCGTCAACTGCCCGGCGGCGGACCTCGATGAGGCGGCGTTCAACCGGCGCCTGTTCGTGGCGCGGCGCCTCAGCGAGAAGGCGTGCGCCGATGATGCGGCGTTCTACGTCCCGAGCCTCTCCGCCAGCACCTTCGTCTACAAGGGCATGGTGATGCCGCAGCACCTGGCTGAGTTCTACCCGGATCTCGGTGATCCGCGCCTCGAGAGCTCGGTGGCGGTGTTCCATCAACGCTTCTCCACCAACACCCTGCCGCAGTGGCGGCTCGCCCATCCCTACCGCTACCTCGCCCACAACGGCGAGATCAACACCATCCAGGGCAACCGCAACTGGGCGACCGCGCGCGGGCCGTTGCTGCGCTCGCCGCTCCTGCCTGAGCTGCAGGAGGTGCTGCCGCTGGTCGCACCCACCGGGTCCGACTCGCAGAGCCTCGACAACATGCTCGAGGTGCTGCTGGTGGGTGGCCTCGACCCGCTGCACGCCATGCGGCTGCTCATGCCGCCCGCCTGGCACGGGCTCGACAGCATCGACCCGGAGCTGCGCGCGTTCTACGAGTACTACTCGGTGCACATGGAGCCGTGGGACGGACCGGCGGGGGTGGTGCTCACCGACGGCCGTTATGCGCTGTGCACGCTCGATCGTAACGGGCTGCGTCCGGCGCGCTTCGTGCTCACGAGTAACCGTTGCCTCACGATCGCCTCCGAGAGCGGCGTATGGGATTACCGGCCCGAAGAGGTCGTGAAGCAGGGCAAGCTCGGACCCGGCGACATGATCGCGCTCGATCTCGAGACCGGTGTGCTCATGTCCTCGCAGGACATCGACCAGCTGCTGAAGACGCGCCATCCCTACAAGGCATGGCTCAAGCAAGGTGTGCGCTACCTCGAGAGCGACCTGGTGGACCCGCGCCTTGCAGCCGAGCCCATGGACAGCGCGACCCTCTCGCTCTACCAGAAGATGTTCAACGTCACGCAGGAGGAACGCGAGGACATCATCCGCGTGCTCGCGCAGGACGAGAACGAGGCGGTCGGCTCGATGGGCGATGACACGCCGCTCCCGGTGCTGTCGTGCCGGGTGCGCTCGCTCTACGACTACTTCCGCCAGCAGTTCGCCCAGGTCACCAACCCGCCGATCGACCCGCTGCGCGAGTCACTGGTGATGTCGCTGCAGACGCAGATCGGCCCCGAGTGCAACATCTTCCTGCCCGCCCCGGAGCACGCCCGCCAGGTGGTGCTCGGCTCGCCGATCCTCTCGCAGCGCAAGCTCCGCCAGATCCTTGCCATCGAGGAGGTGACGCACGAGTTTCTCGACCTGCAGTACGAGCAGGCCGAGGGGCTGAAACGCGCGATCGAGCGGTTGTGCATGCAGGCCGAGAGCGCGGTGCGCGAGGGCAAGCTCGTGCTGCTGCTGTCGGATCGTTATCTGGTCAAGGGACGCATCCCGGCGCACGCGCTGCTCGTCACCGGCGCCGTGCACCAGCACCTGGTCAAGGCGGGTCTGCGCTGCAAATGCAACCTGCTGGTCGAGACCGGCACTGCGCGCGAGCCGCATCACTTCGCCTGCCTGATCGGCTACGGCGCGACCGCCGTATATCCCTACATGGCGTACCAGGTGCTGTTCGAGATGATGCGCAAGGGGCGGGTGAAGCTCGACTTCGCGGCGCGGCTCGAGCTCGGTCGCAGCTATCGTGCGGGGCTGCGCAAGGGCCTGTTCAAGATCATGTCGAAGATGGGCATCTCCACCATCTCGAGCTACCGCAGCTCACAGCTGTTCGAGATCGTGGGGCTCGCGGCGGAGGTGGTGCAGCTGTGCTTCACCGGCACCGAGAGCCGCGTGCAGGGCGCGGACTTCGGCGATCTCGAGGCGGACGCGCTCGCGACAGCACAGCTCGCCTGGGACCCGCGCGCGGCCATCGCGCAGGGGGGGCTGCTCAAGTACGTGCACGGCGGCGAGTACCACATGTACAACCCTGACGTGATCGCGGCGCTGCAGGCGGCGGTGGTCTCGGGCGAGTACGCGCACTACCGCGAGTTCGCGCAACTGGTGAACCGCCGCCCGCCCGCGACGTTCCGCGATCTGCTCGCCTTGCGGGCGCTGGGTCCGGCCTTGCCGCTGA
>Ga0318573_10000507_pt1 | contig 12803 bp, 13 predicted proteins | sample GRESIP089b5f21_FD_202515 | JGI IMG/M metagenome (GOLD analysis project Ga0318573, IMG submission 202515) | Tropical soil microbial communities from Luquillo Experimental Forest, Puerto Rico - GRE.SIPMG.089b5f21 | ecosystem: Environmental > Terrestrial > Soil > Tropical forest > Bulk soil... | reverse complement strand
GCCGGCTCCAGCACGCCGCACGAAGGACAGCGATCCTCCGCGCGGGTCGGGCCGCCGCAGCTCCAGCAGGTCACGGGTCAGGACTTCGCGCTCGGTCCGGCGGCCTCGTCCTCGGGCGCCGTCGCCGCGCGCTTGCGCTGGTAGTCCGCCACCGCGGCCTTGATGGCGTCCTCCGCCAGCACCGAGCAGTGGATCTTCACCGGTGGCAACGAGAGCTCCTCCGCCACCGCCGTGTTCTTGATGGCGAGCGCCTGGTCCAGCGTGCGCCCCTTCACCCACTCGGTGACGAGCGACGACGACGCGATGGCCGAGCCGCAGCCGAACGTCTTGAACTTCGCCTCCGCGATGACGCCCGCCTCGTCGACGCGGATCTGCAGCTTCATGACGTCGCCGCACGCCGGCGCGCCGACGAGGCCGGTCCCGACCGACGGATCGTCCTTGTCGAGCGAGCCCACGTTGCGCGGGTTCTCGCAGTGGTCGACGAGCTTGTCGGAATAACCGCCCATGCGTTTCCTCCGGCCTGCCCGAGATCACCGCGGCGGGGGACGAGCCCCCGCCCTACCACAATGCGCCGGCGGGTACACACGCACCGGACGCCTCGTTCCGTTCGTGCTGAGCGTAGCGGAGCGGAGTCGAAGCACGAACACATGCGCGCCCTCTTGCGCGCGTGCGCCACCGCGGACCGCCCGCCCTACGACCATTGTACCTTGGAGAGGTCGACGCCTTCCTTGGCCATCTCGTAGAGCGGCGACATCTCACGGAGCTTCTTCACCTTGGCCGCGAAGAGGTCGATCGCGTAGTCGACCTCCTCCTCGGTCGTGAAGCGGCCCAGGCCGAAGCGGATCGAGCTGTGCGCGAGCTCGTCGGGGACGCCCATCGCCCTCAGCACGTACGAGGGCTCGAGCGCGGCCGAGGTGCAGGCGGAGCCGGACGAGACCGCCACGTCCTTCACGGCCAGCATGAGCGCCTCGCCCTCGACGTAGGCGAAGGAGACGTTGAGGTTCCCCGGCAGCCGGTGCTCCAGGCCGCCGTTCACCGTCATGAGCTCGACGCGCGCCTCGAGCCCGCGGCGGAGCCGCTCGCGGAGCGCGAGCACGCGCGGGCCCTCCTCGCCCAGCTCGGCCGCCGCGAGGCGGCAGGCCGCGCCGAGCCCGACGATCCCGGGAACGTTGAGCGTACCGGAGCGGTGGCCGCGCTCGTGCCCGCCCCCGTCGATCTCGGCGATCAGCCGCACCCGCGGCTTGCGCCGGACGTAAAGCGCGCCCATGCCCTTGGGGCCGTACATCTTGTGGGCCGAGATGGACGCGAGATCCACGTTCAGCGCCTCGACGTCGAACGGGATCTTCCCCACCGCCTGCACCGCGTCGCAGTGGAAGACGACGCCGCGCTCGCGCGTGAGGCGCCCGATCTCGGCGATGGGCTGGAGGGTGCCGGTCTCGTTGTTGGCGGCCATCACCGAGACGAGGAGGGTGTCGGGCCGGATCGCCCTCGCCACCTGATCCGGATCGACGCGGCCGTCCTTCCCGACGGGCAGGAACGTGACCTCGAACCCCTCGCGCTCGAGCCGGTGCATGGGATCGAGCACCGCCTTGTGCTCGGTCGCGACGGTGACGAGGTGCCGCCCCTTCTCGCGGTAGAAGTGGGCGGCGCCCTTGATGGCCAGGTTATCCGACTCGGTGGCGCCGCTCGTGAAGACGATCTCGCGCGCCTCCGCCCCGATGAGCTTGGCCACCTCCGCGCGGGCCGCCTCGACCGCCTCCTCGGCGCGCCACCCGAAGGCGTGACTCTTGGAGGCGGCGTTGCCGAACTCCTCGCGGAAGAACGGCAGCATCGCGTCCAGCACGCGCGGGTCGACCGGCGTCGTGGCGTGGTAATCCATGTAGACGGGAATCTTCACGGCGCCCGAGCGTCTCCTACTCGTAGGACGGTGGTCCTACCGGCCCTGCCCGTGCGGGTCAAGGGTGGCCGCTCGACAAGAGGGCGGCCGGACGGCGGAATTCCGGTTATCAAAGCTATTCGAGCATGCGCACCTCGATCCGCTTCCTCCTCGCCGCGATCGCGTTCGTCGCCGTGCTGGCGCTGCCTCACCTCTCCGCCAGCGGCGCGACCGGCGCGGCGAGCGATCTGGGGCTCGGCCGCCAGCTCGCCCACGGCTCGCTCCTGGCGTTCGCGATCGCGTTCGCCGGCGGGGTCCTGACCAGCCTCACCCCCTGCGTCTATCCGCTCATTCCCATCACCGTCTCGATCTTCGGCGCGCGCCGCTCGGGCTCGCGGCGGCACGCGATGGCGCTCTCGGGGCTGTACGTGCTCGGCATCGCCATCACGTACTCGTCGCTCGGGGCGACGGCGGCGCTCACCGGCAAGGCGTTCGGCACCGCCATGCAGAGCCCGTGGGTGCTCGGGTTCGTGGCATGCCTCTTCGTCGCCATGGCCGCCTCCATGTTCGGCGCCTTCGAGCTGCAGCTCCCGGCCTCGGTTCAGGCGCGGCTCTCCACCGTGGGAGGTGCGGGGTACGCCGGCGCGCTCGCCATGGGGCTCGTGGCCGGCCTCATCGCCGCCCCCTGCACCGGACCGGTGCTGGCCGCCGCGCTCGCCTTCGTCGCGACCCAGGGCTCGATCGCGTACGGCGTCGCGATCATGTTCGCGTATGCGCTCGGCATCGGCCTCCTCTTCTTCCTCATCGGCGCGTTCTCGCTCTCGCTCCCGAAGAGCGGGCCGTGGATGGAGACCGTGAAGAGCGTCTTCGGCGTGGTGCTGCTCGCGATGGCGCTCGGCTACCTGAAGGGCGTCTTCCCGGCGCTGCGCGGCCTCGCCTCGCCGGGGGCGGCGGCCCCGTGGGTCGCCGCGGCGGTGGCGGCGGCGGGCGTCCTCCTCGGCGCGCTGTCCGCCGCGGGCGCCCGCCCCGGCTCCCAGGTCGCCAAGGCGCTGGGCGTCGCGCTCGTGGTCGCGGGCGCCTTCTACGCCGGCGACGTCGCCGACGCGCGCGCCCGGTCGTCGAGCGCCGCGAGCGAGGGCATCGCGTGGCTCGTGAATCAGGAGGAGGCGGGCCTGGCGCGCGCTCGCGCCGAGGGGAAGCCGGTCATCATCGACTTCTGGGGCGACTGGTGCGCCGCCTGCAAAGAGCTCGACCACACCGCCTGGAGCGATCCGCGCGTCCGCGAGGAGGCGGCCCGCTTCGTCGTCATCAAGATCGACAACTCAGCCGACAAGCTCGCCGATCCGGCGGTCAGCGCCGCGGTCGACCGCGTCTTCGAGAAGTACGGAATCCTCGGCCAGCCGACGGTGCTCTTCATCGACGGGCACGGCCGGGAGCTACCCGCGCCCTCGCGCGTCACGGGCGTCATCGGCGCCGACGACATGCTGGCGCGCATGCGGGCGGTGGACCGCGCCTGCGTCCAGCCTGCGGTGGCGTGCCTTGCGCGGTGGTGACGCCGCCGGCCCGGGCTCTCAGAAGAGGCGGTACGTGAGCAGTGCCGAGACGTCGACCAGCGTCCGAGGCGAGTCCGCGGCGAACGGCGCGCCGGAGTAGGACCAGAGCCCGCCCACGCCGGCCCGGGCGCCGGCGAGGAGGTCGCCCCAGAGCGGCGTCTCGAAGGCGACCGTGCCCTTCACGCCCACCGCGTGGCCACCCTGGTCCGTGAACGTGAGGTCGATGCGGCTGTCGACCGCGGCCGAGAGCGTCCCACGAGCGAAGCGGCGCGAGACCGCGATCCCGGGCACCGCCTGGATGCCAGTGGCGGAGTGGTTGGTGGCGATGGCCCAGGTCGCACCCGCGTTGAAGTAGAGGCCGGCCCGCGCTCGAAACGAGATGAACGTGTCCCCGAAGCGCCAGGTGAGCTGGCGGTAGAGTCCCCCCGCGAACAGCTCGCCCGTGAGCCAGTCGATCTCGACCTGAGCGCCGAGGTCGGTCGAGTCGGTCAGCCCCTGCGCATACGTGGCGGAGAACGTCGAGAAGCCGGCCGTCAGGGCGACCTCCGACCCCCCCACGCCCAGCGTCTCGCCACCCTGAAGCGAGGCGAAGCGCGGGCCCTCTGGGATGGCGCGTGGTTCGGGTGCGGCAGCTGTGAGCGCCGCGGCGACGAGGAGAGGGGCGAACATGGTGGGACGATCATAGCGCGAAGCGCGCCTCGTCCCCCCGTCCTTGACACCCTCCCGCCACCCTCATAAAAGAGGGCGCCCTCGCCCAGGTGGCGGAATTGGTAGACGCACCAGATTCAGGGTCTGGCGGTCGCAAGGCCGTGGAGGTTCGAGTCCTCTCCTGGGCACCAAGAAACGCCGTGAAATGGGCGGTTCCGAGAAGATCGGGACCGCCCATTCGCTTGTCTGCTCGCGCACCCTGCCCTCTGCACCCGGCGGCCGAGCCTGGCGCGGTCCACGCCGAGCACCTTCGCCGCTGTCCGGCGTGAGAGGAGCCGGCGCCCCGGTGATGCCTTGCCTCAGCGACGGGGAGTTCCTGGGACGGTATGCCGGTGAAGGGGGACGCCTCCTTCATCACGCTCGAGGACGTCGAGGCCGTGATCCAAGCACGCGTCGCCGCCTACCTCGCCGGCATCGAGGATGACGAGGAACGGCGCGATGCGGAGAGCGACATCCGCGATAACTTCACCGTCGGTCATCGCCAGCTCGACGCGATCTCGAGCATATCCGTTTTCCTGTAGTCCTCGCGGACCGCTCCCGATTGACGCTCGCTCGGATAGGTCCCCACCTTTTCCAGGGCACCGCACGTTCCGATGCTACGTCCTGGTCGGGATCCGTGGAGGGTGTAGACCAAGGCTTAGCGCCAGCAGGAAGTGTTTCCGCGCGTACCATGGGCGCGTTCACGGTTCGGCCCGGTCGCGGCGCCCCGCGTCGATCCGGAACTCGATTTGCGCGCCGATGGGACGCCACGTGAACCGACGACACGCTGCGATCGCATTCTCACTCGTGTTCCCGGCACTGGTTCATGCTCAGGTGCTGGACGCCACCCTCAAGAAGATCCGCGATTCGAAGACCATCACCATCGCCTACCGCGCCGACGCGCTGCCGTTCTCGTTCGAGGACAACAAGCAGCCCACCGGATACACGGTCGACCTCTGCAAGCGTGTCGTCGCGAGCATCGAGCAGCAGCTCAAGGTCCAGCCGATCGCGGTGAAGTGGGTCCCCTCGACCGTTCAGAACCGGCTGGACCTCGTGCGCAAGGGCCAGGCGGACATGGAGTGCGGAGCCACCACCGCGACGTTCTCGCGCATGGAGCAGGTCGACTTCTCGAGCCCGGTGTTCGTCGACGCCACCGCGCTGCTCGTGCGCAAAGCCTCGGGCGCGAGGTCCCTCAGCGGGCTCGCCGGCAAGAAGATCGCCGTGGTCGACCGCACCTCCAACCAGAAAGCGCTCGACACCGCCTTGAAGAGCGCCCTCGTGAGCGCGACCGTCGTGACCGTGAAGAGCCGCGAGGAAGCCGTCGCTGCCCTGGAGGCCGGCACGGCGGACGCGCTGGCCGACGACAGGGTCCTGCTCCTGGGGCTGGGCGAAAAGGTCAAGGACCCGTTGCAGTACGAGCTACTCACGGACGAGCTCGGCTTCGAGCCCTACGCGATCGTGCTCCCCCTGGGCGCCACGTCCTTTCGCCTCGCGGTGAATCGCGCGCTCGCACAGATCTACTCGAGCGGCGCGATCGCGGAGGTGTTCCACCGCGCTTTCGGCCCCAACGCGAAGCCGAGCTCCGCGCTCGTCGTCATGTACGGCCTGAACTCGTACCCGGAGTGATCCGCACGCAATCGCGACGCGCCGGGTGATGGATCGTGGATGCTGGCCCGACTGTTGATCTCGTGGGTGGTGACGTCCATTTGCGTGGTGGTCCACGCGCTCGGGACGACGGCTGCCGTTCGTTGGCTGACGAGTCGTTTGGCGCTGTTGTCTCGGGGGTATTTGCATCCGACGTGGCTGCTCATCCGGATCGCCGGCTGGCTCATCACGATGCACGTGCTCGACATTTCCCTGTGGGGCCTGTTCTACAGGTGGGGGCACGCTTTTTCCGACTTCCACTCGGCCCTTTACTTCAGCTCGGTCACCTATACGACCGTCGGGTACGGGGACCTCGTGTTGCCGCGGGAGTTTCGCTTGGTCGGAGGGATCGAGGCGCTCATCGGCATCCTCATGTGCGGATGGTCCAGCGCTTTCTTCTTCGCCGTCGTGCTCCGCATGCACGAGGCACGTGAGGCGGCTTCGTCGGGCGCCGGCCGCGATGGCACACCGACGGACCCCGATTGAAGAGTAGCTACAGGTCGCCCTGGTCGATGCGGAGCGGCACCTCGGCGAACGTCCTGAACACGTCGCGCGGCGGCTGCTCGCGGACGATCACCGAGACGGCGCGCGCGGTGAACGCGAGCGCGCGCCAGCCCTCGACCTCCCGCCGCAGCGCCTCGAGCGCCGCCTCCCCCCGCGCCTGACCGACGCTCAGGTGCGGCGTGAACCCGCCCGCGAACCGGGCCGTCGCGTCGCACCCCGGGAAGCGATCGACGAGGGCCGCCTGCACGGCCGCGAGCGCATCCTTCGGCTCGGGTGCGAGCCACAGCGTGAACGTGCCGCCGCGGTGGCGGAACACCTCGAACCTGGCGAGGCGCACCTCGAACGGCGCGACGGCAGAGAGCGCCTGCTCCGCGGCAGGCAGCGCGCCCGAGAGCGCAGCCCTGGGCAGGAACGGGTAGAGCAGGGTGACGTGCGGCATCCAGCGCCGGACCTGCCGGTCGTGGACGCGCCGGATCGCCTGAATCGGCTCCCACACCTCCGGAGCCGGGATCAGGACGATCGCGCTCTCGTGCGTCGTGGCGGGGGCTCGCGAGCGAACGACCATGTCGCCGATCCCCTACCGGAGAGCGACGCGATGGCAATGCCCTCGCCGGGCGCGAGCGACGCGCGGGTGTTGCCAACCCACGGGGGCGCGTCCAGACCACTACCGCAGCGCCATGAACACGGCGCCAACGACGATCAGGACGGTGCCTGCGATCGTCTTCGGGGCCGGCTGCTCCCCCAGGAACACGAAGGCGAGGACGACAGCGAAGACGACGCCGAGCTTGTCCACGGGCGCGACCTTCGACGCCGGGCCGAGCTGAAGCGCCCGGTAGTAACAGAGCCAGGACGCGCCCGTCGCCAGCGCCGAGAGCACAAGGCCGGCTCGGCGTCGGCGGGTCGCGCAGCTCCCACGGCTTGCCGGCTGCGACGGCGGTGGCCCCTTGACTTTCGGTGTCAGACCCTCGTGCGAAGATCCGATCGATGGACGCCGGATCGTCTCAGGTCGCAGGCACGTTCGCGCGTGCCAGCGCGTGCCTCGGCGCGGTCCCTCCGGAACCGCCGGAACCGTGCGTTCCGGCGGAGCTCCGGGCGCTGGTCCACGGCGGCCTGACCGACTCCGACGCCTGCGAGACGCTGCTCGCCCAGGTGGCGCGCATCCAGGGAGCGCTCGAGGTCGCGATCGGGGACGGCCTGGCAGCCCTCTGCGTCGGAGACCGGCTCATCAGCCTCGGCTTCTCGTGCCTGCGCGACTACGCGCGGGAGATTCTGGACGTCGAGGAGCGGACGGCGCAGGCGATGGCTCGACTCTCGCGCGAACTGCGCTCGCGTCCAGTCCTCCGGGCGGCGGTCCGGGCGGGCGCGGTCCGCCCCCGCAACGCCCAGACGGTGTTGCCGGTCGCGATCGGCGACGCCGAGGCGGAGTGGGTGGAGCGGGCTCGCGCCGAGACGGTCCGCGCGCTCGAGAAGGCGGTGCGCGCGGCGCGGTCCGGCGACGAGGACGACGAGGCGTGGACGCGCTTCCGCGTCCTGCTCTGCCGGAGGCCCGCGCGACGGTCGACGGGGCGCTCGCCATCGCCGGCAAGCTCATGCCCGGCTCGAAGCGGCCGCAGCGGCTCGAGGCCATGGCGCAGGAGTACCTGGCGGAGCACGCCCTCGAGGCCGGGGACGACGGCGGTGGCGGGGCCGGCGGCGCCTTTCGCCTGGAGAGCGATCGGCTCGAGCGGCGGAAGGCCGAGCTCGAGCTGGAGACCGATCGCTGGTCGTTCCTCCCGCGCGCGCCGACCGTCCCGGTGCCCGGCACGGGCTCCGTCGGCTTCGACGAGATGACGTCGGCCCTCGAGATCGACCGCGCGCTGCGGGAGCTCGCGGCGCAGCGCAGCGCCTGGGATCGCCTGCTGGGCTACGCCGCGCACGTGGTCCGGCGCAGTGGTCTCTGGCACGTCGCCGGGTTCGCGTCGTTCGAGCACTACTGCTCGGAGCGGCTCGGGCTCTCGCCTCGCGCGGTGGAGCAGCGCGCCGCGGTCGAGAAGCGGATCTGGCAGGTGCCGGCGCTGCGGGCCGCCCGCGACGGCGGGCTCTCCTACGAGAAGATCCGCCACCTCTCGCGGCTCCCGGACCGCGAGATCGAGGCGTGGATCCCGCGGGCGCGAGAGCTGACCTGCGTCGCGCTCGAGGCGGAGCTGGAGGAGCACGACGAGGCGCAGATGCGTGCGGCGAGCGAGCTGCGCGCCAGGGTTCCCGTCCGGATCGCGCTGGCGCTCCAGGCCGCCTTCCGCGCGGTGCGGGCCTCCGAAGGGCGGCTCCTCGACGACGGGAGGTGCCTCGTCCGGGTGGCGTGGCACTTCCTCGAGACGTGGAAACCGTTCGCGAAGAGGGCTCGGACCCTCTCGCAGAGGGTCCGCGATCGCGACCTCGGTCGATGCCAGGTACCCGGGTGCAGCCGGAGGGCGGCGCACGCCCATCACGTGGATTTCCGCTCGCGCGGGGGCGCAGACACGGCGGAGAACCTGGTCGCGATCTGCTCCTGCCATCACCTGCATGGCATTCACGGCGGGTACATCCAGGTGTGGGGGCGCGCGCCGGACGAGCTCGTGTGGGAGCTGGGCGGCGGGGCTTGGGGAGGCGGGCGACTCCGGCTGGACACCGCATCGGGAATCGACCCCCCGGCGATCTCGGAACAGTAGACGTCCGGCAGGCCAGCGCTAGGGCTGGGTTCCTCGCGGCCCCCGAGCGCATTTCCACTTCAGGTGACGCGGTACAGGTCGTCGAAGATGCCCGGCTGGCTGCGCAGCTCCGCCTTCCGGGCGCGCCCGCTGGTCGTCTTGGGGATCCGCTCCACGACTTTGTAGCAGGACGGGACCGGGTGGCCCTCGAGCCACTCCCTGCAGAACCTCGCCAGCTCTTCGAGCGCCACCGGCGCCCTCAGCACCAGGACCGCCACGCTGCCGTCGCCCCGTTCTCCGGGAAGGGCGAGCACGGCGGCGTCGGCCACGGCGGGATGCCGCAGGAGCGTGTTCTCGATCCGCTGGGTGGAGTACAGCTCGCCGTCACGCTGGGGGTGGTCCTCGCTCCGGTCCACGAACGTGAGGAATCCTTCGTCGTCGAAGACTCCCAGGTCGCCCGAGCGTAGCCACCCACCGCGCCCGACGTGCACGTCGGCCGAGCCGTTCCTCAGGGGCTCCCCGATCCAGGCACCGATCGCCCTGCCGCGCGAACGGACACAGATCTCCCCGGTCACGCCCGAGGGGACGCCGCGCAGCCGTTCGTCGAGCACCGCCACCTCCGCCCACGGCACCGCCAGTCCGACCGTCCCCAGCTTGCGCCTGCCCCGCTCGACGGGGTTGAGGGTCACGTACCCGGTGGCCTCCGTGAGGCCGAACCCCTCGACCAAACAGAGGCCGAAGCGGTTCTCGAACGCCTCGTGCAGGTGCTGCGGCATGGCGACGCTGAGCACGAGGCGGATCGAGTGTCCCCTGTCGCTCTTGCGGGGACGCGCGGCGTAGAGCTGGGAGAGTAGTGGGCCCGAGAGGTTGACCTGGGTGGCGCCGCCCTTCCGCGCGACGTTCCAGAAGGCGTCCGCGGAGAAGCGACGCTCGAGCAGGATGGACGCACCGGATGTCACGGCCATCGCCAGTGAGACCTGCGCGTTCGCAGCGAAGAGCGGCAGCACGATCATCAGGCGGTCGCAGGCGTCGACGCCGAGCAACCGCGCCAGTGCTCCGCCGACCGCGGGCAGTCCGCCATGCCGCCACAGCACGCCGCGGCCACGCGCGGTCGCCCCGGACGTGTAGACGATCTCCAGCGGCGCTTCGGGCGGAGCGACGGCGGGCTCCCCCGCCGCACCGTCGAGGAGCGCCGACCACGCCGTGGTGCCCGTCGGCGCGGGACCGGCGACGACCAGGTGCCGGAGCGACGGGACGCGTCGCTGCAGCGCCAGCAGCGCCGGCAGCGCCGAGGGCGGGGCGATCGCCGCGCGCGGGAGCGTCTCACCGAGTCGCGCCGCCAGGTCCTCCCCGCGGAGCTCGGGATCGAGCGGGACGAGCACCGCCCCCGCGAGGCTGGCGCCGAACCACGCCACCAGGAACTCGGGCTGATTGTCGAGCATGAGCGCGACCCGATCGCCCGCGGCCAGGCCCGCCCGCTCGAACCAGCCGGCGACTCGCAGCGCGGCGTCAGCGACCTCCGCGCGAGAGAGGGTCCTCCCCTCGAACACGAGGAACGGCCGCGCCGGGTCCGCCCTGGCGGCAGCGAGCAACAGCGTGGGGAGGCTCGTCGTCATCTGTCAGCGCATCGAGCCGATGCCGGCCGACAGAGCTCCTGCACCAGCGCCTCGCCTTCTCGCCACGCTCCGAAGCCTGCGGCGGGGTTGAGGTGCCCGACCCCGCCGAGGTTCACGAAGCGTCCGCCCCAGGCGCGGGCGAATTCTTCGACGCGCTCGAATCGCGCGAGCGGATCGTTCGTGCTGGCCGCGACGATCGTCGGGAACGGGAGCTCGCGGCGCGGGATCGGCAGCCAGCCGCCGGCGCGGATGGACTCGGGCGTCGGATACCCTGGCGGCAGCGGGGTCTCGAGGTCCACCGGCGTGGCGAGCAGGGCGCCCAGCACCGGGCGGGTGCGTCCCTGGGCCCAGTGGACCGTGATCATCGCGCCGGCGCTGTGCGCAACCAGCACCACCGGCCCGTCGATGGCGCGAACCGCGGCCTCCAGCGCCGCGACGCGCGCCGGGCACGACAGCTTGTCCTGCTCGAGCGGCGGGACCGTGCGCGACCCAGGGATCTTCTTCGCCAGGATCGTCTGCCAGTGGTCCTCGACGTGATCGCGCAGTCCGGGGACGAACAGCACCGTGGGTTCGGACTTCATCGCTCGCTGTCCTCCCAGCGCGCTGCGGTCATGCGCCGTTCCGTGGATCAGACGACGAACACCGAGGATCCGGTCGTCTTCCGCGACTCCAGGTCGCGGTGGGCCTGCACCGCATCGAGCAGGCTGTAGCGCTGGTTGATCTCGATCTTGATGCGGCCCGCAGAGACGTGACCGAAGACCTCGGCGGCGAGCGCAGCCTTCTCGGCGGGGTCCGCGATGTAGTCGGCGAGCGCCGGGCGCGTCAGGAACAGCGAGCCCTTCATGGCGAGCAGCTGCGGGTCGAAGGGCGGGATCGTGCCGGACGCGGTGCCGACGCAGACCATCAAGCCCCGCCGGCGCAGCGAGTCGAGCGACGACGCGAAGGTCTTCCTGCCGACGCCGTCGAAGACGACCGAGACGCCTGCGCCGCCGGTGAGCTCGCGGACCCGCGCGGCCACGTCCTCACGGGTGTAGTCGATGACGTGGGCGCAACCGTGGGCGCGGGCGATCGAGGCCTTCTCGCCGGTCGAGACGGTCCCGATCACGTTCAGGCCCAGCAGCCTCGCCCACTGGCTGACGATGAGCCCGAGGCCGCCCGCGGCGGCGTGAAGCAGGATGGTGTCGCCCGGCGCGAAGGGATGGATGCGCCGCAGCAGGTAGGCGGCGGTCAAGCCGCGCATCGTCATGGCGGCGGCGGTCTCGCAGCTGAAGCCCTTCGGGAGCTTGATGAGCGCCGCGGCCGGGACGAGGCGCTCCGTGCTGTAGGCTCCGAGCGTGTTGATGAAACCCGTGTAGGTGACGGGGTCGCCGACCGCGACGCCGGTTACCCCCGGACCGACGGCCTCGACGGTCCCCGCCCCTTCGACGCCGATGCCGGCCGGCAGCGGGACGGGGTAGGTGCCGTTCCGGAAGTAGGTGTCGGCGAAGTTCAGGCCGACCGCCGCGTGCCGGAGCCGCACCTGACCTGGGCCCGGCGCCCCGACCTCGACCTCCTCGAGGCGCAGGACCTCGGGACCGCCCGTCTCGTGGAAACGCACCGCCTTGGCCACCCGTCACCTCCTGTCATCGGCGCGCCGGGAAACCTGGGGCGCGGGGGTCGACCCCGACGCGCGATCCGAGGCCGGTGCCGCCTTCGTAGCGAGATTCACGATTCGAGAGAACAGCCGGCGGTACTCTGCGTCCACCTCGCGGTCGAAGCGCGGGTCGCGGTTCTGCGAGAACGCCGCGTGGATCTCCTGCCAGTCGGCCGGCGTGAGATGCCGCTGCGCCGCGGGCAGGACCACGGCCTCCTCCCGGCCCATGTGCTCCCAGATGAACTGCGCGTAGCCGCTGACGAGGCGCTCCAGCTCGTCCACGGAGATCGCGCCCCGGCACTGGCGCTCGACCGCCTCCGTGAGCTCGTCCACCAGGACCTGGTCGCGCTCGTGCTGTTCCTTGAGCGCATCGAGCTCCCCGTCGAGCGCGGAGGTGCGCTGGCGCAGTCTCCGGAAGAGGTATTCCTCTTCCTTCGGATGGTGCAGCGCCACGGGGAAGCTCCTGATGTAGTGGACGATGGCCCGCAGCAGCTCAGGAGCGGGGCTCGAGCCGCTGCGCCGGCAGCGCTCGAGCAGCTGCAGCCACGCGTGCAGCACCGCGGCGAGCGAGCGGTGCTCGTCGCGGACGATCCCGAGCGTCCGGACCGGCACGGGCGGGTCCCT
>Ga0318573_10000506_pt1 | contig 12818 bp, 9 predicted proteins | sample GRESIP089b5f21_FD_202515 | JGI IMG/M metagenome (GOLD analysis project Ga0318573, IMG submission 202515) | Tropical soil microbial communities from Luquillo Experimental Forest, Puerto Rico - GRE.SIPMG.089b5f21 | ecosystem: Environmental > Terrestrial > Soil > Tropical forest > Bulk soil... | reverse complement strand
GAGAAATTCCTGGCCGCCCGGCTCGACGACACCATGCAAGCGCTCAAGTCCGCATCGACCCCGCTGCTCCAGAACCTGACCCCAGAGCGGCAGTCAGCCGTCCGCGGAGATAATCCCACCTGACCAGCCAGGCCCAGGGCCCCGGACGACTGTTCGCCAGCACTGTTGCCAAGCCGACTCGGCGCGCCGATTTCTCTTGTTGGGCAGCGCCAGACACCACAGTCTCAGCGCATTCCGGCGTTTCTAACGCGCCAATGGCCCCAAGCTCGGCATCCCGCCCGAAAACCTCGCTCGACATGGCCAGAGCGTACGCCGCCGCGGGCCTGATCCTGAAGAACGGGGATCTTCCGTTCCGGTCACTCTCATCACTCGCCACCGGGCGACCGCAACAGACCCCGGTCCGGCCAGAACGACAGAACGCCCGAACAGCCTGTTCGGTGCCGCGAGCATCCATGATCCGCGCAAAGCTAAGCCCGATCATAACGGCGGTTCCGGCGCGCTTCCGCGCGCATTATTGGCCGGGCGTAACGGTGTTCGGGCGGCGTTGCTTTCGAACCAGACGGAGCCGAGGTCATGCCCGGCAGTGAGGTGGACCTCGGCGTTGAGGGCCGCGGCGAGACGGCGCAGAAGGGGGATGGTGGGCTCGGTGCCACCTTCCTCAATGCACTCGATGTCGTCCTCGGTCAGCGAGGCCCGCATGGCGAGTTCGGCGACGGACAGGCCGAGGGCGTTGCGGATTTCGTACAGGGCCTTGCCGAAGGCCAGGGCCTCGCGGATGGCGATCCGCTCGGGATCATCAGCGTGCTCTTCCGGGCGCGTCCAGCGGGTGTGGTAGCCGGTCATCTCACACCTGCCTTTCGTAGGTGTCCATCGCAGGGCCGTGGTGGTCGCGCTCGCAGGTCTTCTGCGCTCGGACGGCCGGGTCGATCTGCCGCTGCTCGTGCTGGCGGGCTTTCCGGAACACGGTCAGCAGCACGATCCTTCCATCAGGAGTACACCAGTACGTTACCCGGGCCGCAACATTCCGGAGCCGGAGTCGCAGCTCCCATACGGGTCTTTCCAGGTGGTCTGACCACGGGCCGCCGAGTTCGGAGCCCTTCTCGGCGAGCAGGCCGCAGACCTCATCGACGCGCTTGTAGTCGCTGTCGCTGAGGCTGTCGAGCCAGTCGCGGACTTCCGGCTCCAACTCGAAGCCGTACAGCTTCCGTGCCGATTCCGTCGCGGAAGGTAATGGTACTGGGCTGACGACTGGCGCGCGGCAGGATGCCGCGCTCATACAGCCAGGGCGGCGTATCACCTCGCAGTCCTGGCACGACCATGTGGGTGGCGTGCCGGTCCAGGCTGGTGTGTGCCCGGTCGTTGCGCATGGTAGTTGCCTGGCGGATGTGCGTACGAATGCAGACCGCGGCCAACGCCCGTTTGGCGGTGACCGCCACGAACCTGCAGCAGACGCCACAGTCTCAGCGCATCCGGCCGTTTCTAGCAAGGAACCTAACGCGCCGTTAGAATCCCGCACCCGCGCGCATCGAACGCCCACGTCAGCGCGGCGATCGCGGTCAGATTTGACAGAACGCCCCGGGGCACCCAAAGCACGCGCGCTAGCCAAGCTGCGCTACAGCCCGTGGCGCAACTACTCTAGCGCCTCGGCACCGCTCCTCCGCCCGCCCATGCCAATCCCCGCCGTGCCGATCGCGCAATCGGCCCGCGGCCCGGCTGGGCGCCCGCCGCTCCGCCACCACCTCGCCGCTTTCGACGACGCGCGTCTTTCCCGAAGCTCGGCATCACCTCCCAGGCCGCGCTACGAGACGCGCTGGCCCCGGTACCCCAGCCGCGGGAAGAACAGGACGACGGCCGCTGACTCGCACCAGGCCAGGCCGGGCGCCGTCGCGCGTCGCGGACGAGCGCGGCCACGCCGGTCATCCTTGCTCCAGCGCGTACTCCACCGCGCGCCTGCGCCCGGCCGAACCGCCCCACGCCTGGGCGTCTTCGAATGCCACCTCATCCATGCGGGCCCGCTGCGCGCGCAGGACAGCGTCGTCGGACGAGGCGCGTGGCACGTAGGCATGTAGCCACCCGCTGCCGCTGGCGGCCAGGATCGAGCGGGCGGCGGCGAGCAGGCGCACCGCACGCTGCGGGTCGCCGTGGCGCCCGGCGTCGGCCGCCAGGACTTCGAGGTAGTACGCGACGCTGGTTTCGTCGCCGGCGTCGGCCGCCAGGGCCAGCCCCTCCTTCAGGTGACCTGCCGCACCGGCTAGGTCGCCCTGGGCCTGCCGGGCAAGAGCCAGGTCGTAAAGCGAGATGAGGATGGCGATGGAGTCCCCCTCGCGGCGGCCCACGGTCAGGCCGTCGTCGAACAGCCGCGCGGCCGCGTCGTTGTCGCTCTGGGCGAGGCAGACCTGGCCGAGGAAGTTGTCCGCCAGGGCACCGGTCAAGAGCTGCTGTAGGCGGTCGCTCCCGGTCAGGTCGTCGTCGCCCAGCTTCCGCAGGAGTGCTTTGCTCTCGCCGAGGAGCCTGCCCGCGTCGGCGAAATCGCGGCGGGTGGCCGCGAGGTGGCCCAGCACGGCCAGGGTGGTCGCGTGGAACACGACCCCCTGCTTCTCGCTCACCTGCCGGTACAACGGCAGGCTCTGCTCGAACAACTGCCGGGCCCGCGCCGAGTCCCCGTTGGCGATGAGGGTGAAGCCGACGCCGGTTAGCGCCTTCGCGTGCTGGTACAGGGGCAGGCCCGCGCTCCGCGCCACGATCTCGTCCCCGAGCCGGACAAGCTCCGCGGCGTGACCGCGCAGCCACCAGAACCTCCAGCTCACCATGAACAGGTCCACCGCCCGCTCCAGCGGGCCGTGGTCTACCAGCCAGGACATGGCGGCGAACAGATTATCGTGCTCGGTCTCCAGCAGGTCCAGCCACGCCCGTTGCCCCGGACCGGTCAGCTCCGCCGCGCCCGGATCGGCGCACGCCAGGAAGTGGGCCGCGTGCCGGTCGTGGGCCTGCACCCAGCCGCGGGTCTCCAGCCGGACCAGGCTGCTGTCCACCAGTGAGCCCAGCGTGTCGATCACCTGGCCCGGCGCCGGGTCCTGGGCCTCATCCGGGGAAGCGGCGCCGACGGCTTCGGCCGCCGACAGGCTGAACGATCCGGCGAACACTCCCAGGCGGGCGAACAGCGCCTGCTCGTCCGCCGTCAGCAGGCCGAAGCTCCAGTCCAGGGTGTTACGCAGGGTCCGCTGCCTTTCTGGCAGGTCGCGGGATCCACCCGTCAGCACGCTGAACTTCTCGTCCAGCCGCGACAGCAAGGCCTGGGGTGGCAGCAACCGGACCCGCGCGGCGGCCAGCTCGATGGCCAGCGGCAGGCCGTCGAGCCGACGGCAGATCTCCGCCACTGCCGCCGCGTTCCCGGTTGTCAGCTCGAAGTCCGGGTCCGCGGCGTGGGCCCGCTCCGTGAACAAGACCACCGATGCATAGCGCTGCAGGGCTGCTGGGTCCGGGGCCGCGCCGCCCGGCGGGACTGGCAGCGGCGGCACCGGGAGCTCATGCTCACCCTGCAGCCGCAGCACCGTCCGGCTTGTCACCAGCACGACTAGGCCCGCAGCAGCGGCCAGCAGTTCGGTCAGCAGCGGCGCCGCCCCCATCACGTGCTCGTAGTTGTCCAGTGTCAGCAGCAGCCGCCTCGGTCGCAAGAACAGCTTCAAGTCGGTGACTAGGTTGCCGGCCGACGTGTTCAGCCCGAACGCCGTGGCGATCGCGGCCGCTACTAGATCCGCGGCGGGAACCGCGGCCAGCTCGACGAACCGCACGCCGTCCGCGAAGCCCGGGCTGAGCCGCCGCGCGGCCTCCACCGCGAGCCTGGTTTTCCCCACCCCGCCCGGACCGGTCAAGGTCACCAGCCGCACGCCCTCCCCGGCGATGAGGTTTTCCACCGCCGCGGCTTCCCGCTCGCGGCCCACTAGGGGCGTGGCCGGCACCGGAAGGGCCCCGGCCAACGGTGCCTCCGCCGCGGCGCCCGCGCCTGAGCGAGCGGTTCTCTCGAACCGCTCGCTCAGCAGCACCGCCAGGTCATTCTCGACCAGCTGCTGCAGCTCGGCGGCCGCGGAGAAGCGCTGATACGAGATGCCGCCTTCCTCGCGTATCCGGGCCAGCAGCTCCGTCAGCCGCGGCTCGCGGTCCGGCGCCGGCGACTTGACATAGATCAGCCGGGGCAGCCCGGCCGACAGTTGATACTCATCCTCCAGCCCAGAGGCCTGCTCGCCCGGTGCGACCCAGCCGTAGCTCTGCCAGTAGATCCCCACGAAGACCTGGCTTTGCGCCAGGTACGCCTGGTACACCGGCCGCGGAGGATACGGCCGGGCGCCCAGCTCGAACATCACCGGCACCAGCCGCAGCCGGGTCACCGCATCCCGCACCGCCTGCCGCTCATCGGCCAGCTCGGTCAGAGTTGAACTCACGAACACCCGCACCCGCTGATCGGGCGTGCGGATCAGCTCCGTCTCGGCCATTGCTCACAGACTAATCGCGGCGAGAGCTGTCTCCGCCGTCAGGCATAGTAGTTGCTGGCGGATGTGTACGAATGCAGGACGCGGCCAACGCGCCGTCTGGCAGTGGCCGCCACCAATGGGCAGCAGACGCCACAGTCTCAGCGCATCCCGGCGTTTCTAACGAAACCTAACGCGCCGTTAGGAACTTGCACCCGCGCGCATCGAACGCCCACGTCAGCGCGGCGACCGCGGTCAGATTTGACAGGACGCCCCGGGGCACCCAAAGCAGGCGCGCTAGCCAAGCTGCGCTACAGCCCGTGGCCCAACTACTGTAGCGCCTCGGCACCGCTCTTCCGCCCGCCCGTGCCGATCCCCGCGCGGGTAAACGCGGCCGGAGTGTCTTTTCGTGCGGCACGGGCGGGAGGGTGACGGGGACGATGCGGAGGAGCTTTCCCGGCCCCGCGTGATCGCCTGGGTTGGTGGTGACCAGGGGGAGGCCCTCGGCGATGGCGGTGGCCGCGATCATCAGGCCGGCGATCGGCCGCCGCGGCGTGCGGCCCGCCGCGACCACGGCGGCGGTCACCCGGCCGTATATCCGGGCCGCCTCGGCGCCGGACGGGACCGGGTCGAAGTCGCTGTCGGCGCGCTGCGCGGCCTCGGTGCGGCGGGCGCGTTCCTCGTGCTCGTCGTGCAGGTCCTGCTCGCTGTCGGGGCGGACCTGGTGCGGCCCGGCGGACAGCTCGGCGAGGGTGATCGCGCTGATCGCCATCTCGTCCGGGAGTCCGGCAGGGTCGACCCGGCGGCGCAGGACCACGATGCTGGTGTCGGGCAGGCCCTGCCGGGGAAGTCCCGGCGCCCGCTGCGGTGCCTCACCGCTCGCAGGGATCGCCGTCCTGGTGGTCAGCGGCCGCGTCCTGGTCGGCACGGAATGCGTCCAGACTGCTTCCGGGCGCGTTGCGGGACATCGCCGTGAATTCCTGCCGGGAGACAAACCTGCGCTTGCGCCGGATGGGGACCAGCTCCCAGGGCGGCCAGCTTTACCTGTGCGGGCACTGCGCAAAACCAGCTACGGCCGACGCTCTCCACGCACGGCTGGGCCATCTGGCCCATAGGCGAGTGCGCACTCGCGCCGCAAGCCAGGTAGCCAACCGCACCTGGCTCAGTGACCTCTTCCGGGAAGACTTGCCCAAGATCAGTCTCAGCTTCCAGCCAGCACGCAGGGGTACCCGCCGCGGGCCAGTCGGCGTGCTCAGGCCGACCCGGGGCGGGGCAGGCCGTCGCGTATGAGTTCGCTGCGGGAGGCGATGCCGAGCTTGGTGAAGACCTTGCGCAGGTGGTAGTCGACCGTGCGCGGGCTGAGGAACAGCTGTGCCGCGATCTCTTTGTTGGTCAGCCCTTCGGTGACCAGCCCCGCGATCTGCAGCTCCTGTGGGGTCAGCGTCTCCACCGCCGACACATCCCGCTTGCGCGCGGTCTCCCCCGTCGCCCGCAGCTCCGCCTCGGCCCGCTCCGCCCACGGCGCCGCGCCCAGCGTCCGGAAGATTTCCAGTGCATTACGCAGATGACCGCGCGCATCGGTGCGCCGCCTCTCCCGCCGCAGCCACTCGCCGTAAAGCAACTCCGTCCGGGCCCGCTCCAACGGCGGCAGCGCGGTGGCCCCCGCGACAGCCTCCCCAAACGCCTCATCCGCACTCCGCACCCCCACCAGTGCCTCACACCGCGCCAGCAACGCCGAGCGAGGCTGCGTCGGGGTGGCCGTGACCATCTCACGCAGCGTTTCAAGGCGCTGGGCCGCCTCCGCTTGCCGCCCGGCGCGCACCCCAGCCTCGACCGCGTCGGGCATGGCCTCCAGCGCGATGGCGGGGTTGATGTCGGAGCGGCCGGGTGCTGTGAGCACGAACAACCGGTCAGCTGCTTCATCTGCCCGGCCCGAGGTCAGCTCCACCAGGCCGAGCGTCCACTCGAGGATTGCTCGGAACCAGGAGCCATGCCGCGAGCCCAGCGCGAGCGCTTCGTCCGCATGCCGGCGCGCATCCTGCTCCCGGCCCCACGTGGCCTCCACAGCAGCCATGTTCATCAGGTGCCCGGCCGAACCGTAGCCAAGATCAAGCGACAGGCGATATCCCTCCTCCGCCGCGGCATACGCCAGGTCGAACTGGCTTGACCACACGAAGTCCCGTGCCTGCTGGCGCAAGGCCGGCGCCAACAGGCTGAGCAGACCATTTCGCCGGGCCATATCCACCGCGCGGCTGACATACGGCAACCCAGCGCCTAGTCCCTTGCTGATTGTCGCGAAGTCGCCAGCCCACAACAAGGCGTGAGGATCAGTCACGGTATCGGCGCCGCGCAGAGCATCTGCGAGCAGGGCCTGGCCCGCGCGGTGATCCCCGGCATAGAACCGCGCCAACCCGCCGAGTGACTCGATCTTGAAACGGTCAAGGTCATCGGCAGGCGAGATTCGCATGGCCCGCTGGCTCAGTTCGGTTATTGCAGCCGGATCGCTGGAAGCTGCGGCGGCATCAGCGGCCACCATCAGTATCTCGATGGTCAGCGAGGGATCTGTGCACGCGTCCGCTGCGTCGGCCAGCATGATCGAGGCCTCCCACAGATTTCCGGCAAAGCCTTCAATCAGCCCGTCGAGGTATAGCAGTTGCGCCCGTGTCTGGCCCGTGGCCTGCGGCAGCGCCTGCCCGATGATTTCCCGGGCGCGGGTGTGTTGCCCGGCGGCCCAGGCGGCCTGCGCGGCGGCAGCCATTCGCTGCACGCGGCGGGCCCCGTCGGTGCTCAGCTCGGCTGCCCGCAGGAAGGCCGTCGCCGCCGACGCATGGCCCGCCCGCAGTTGCGCCCGCCTGGCCGAGGCCTCCAGCGCCGCGGCCACTTCCTCGTCGCCGGTGAGCGTGGCCATGGCCTGGTGCCAGACCCGGCGGTCGGTATTCTCCTCGCCGGTCAGCGCGTCCGCCAGCGCCGCGTGCGCCTGCTGGCGCTGGCTGAGCGTGGCCGCCTGGTACAGCGCCGAGCGAACCAGCGGGTGGCGGAATGTGATCGTGGCACCGATGACCCCGATCAGAGCGGCCCGTTGTGCGGGATCGAGGGCGTCGGGCGGAAGCTGCAGCCCGGCCGCCGCGCGCAACACGGCAGGCGCGTCGCCGGTGTTGTCCGCGGCGGCGACCAGGAGCGCGGTCTGCGCGGCCGGGGGAAGCTGGCCGATCCGCTGCCGGAATACCCCTTCCAGCCGCGGGGTGAGCGGCATGGCCTCAGGCAGTGGGACCAGGCCGTGCAGTTGCTCATCGGACAGGCCGCTCGCCAGCTCCAAGAGTGCGAGCGGATTGCCCGCGGCCTCGGCGAGCAGCCGGTCCCGGACCCCTGGCGATGCCTGGCGTGCCCGGCCGGCAAGAACCTCAGCGGCAGGCTGATAGGCGAGCCCGGTAAGCATGAGTTCAGCCAGGCCAGTGGCCTCGAAACGGGTTGCCTCACCCTCGCGCGCGCCGAAGAGGATCGCCAGCCGCTCGGCCCGCAGGCGGCGCGCGGAGAACACCAGCGCGTCAGCGGACGGCCGGTCCAGCCACTGGGCGTCGTCCACCACACAGACCATGGGACGGTCCTCGGCGGCCACCGCCAGCAAACCAAGCACCGCGACCGAGATCAGCAGGCGATCGGTATTCGTGGACGGCGCCATACCGAGCGCACCGGCCAGCGCCTGGGACTGGATATCCGGCAGCTCAGCCAGGCTGCCAAGAACCGGCCGCAGCAGTTGGTGCAGCCCGGCGAACGCCAGGTCGGCCTCGGCCTCCACCCCGCTGGCCGAGAGCACCCGCATCGGCCCCGCGTGCTGCCTCGCGTAGCCAAGCAGCGCCGACTTGCCGATCCCCGCCTCACCCCGCACCACCAGCGCGCCGCCACTACCCGCGCGGGCGTCGTCCAGCAACCGGTCGATGGCCGCGCACTCAGCCTCTCGTCCGAGCAGCCGCGGGCCCGCAAGCTGCGGCGTAGGCCCCGTCATAGCGCGCATGGTAGCCCGTGTGGCGACTGCCGCCCAGGCCCGCGCTGGCCGGGGGACCGGCGATCTCAATGGCGATCCGACTGGTGACTTCCCTGATGCCAGCCAGCGCCTGGCCGGACGACGTTGGTGGGTACCGATTCACGGGCTCCCGGCCCCGACTTACCGGGCCGGCCTCGTCCGGGCGCGGGCCGGGAGCGGGCGGGGACGCTGGTCAGGGTCGCCCACGGGCGGCCGTCTTTGATGCCGGTGTGGACCGGTACCTCCCCGGCCATGGTATGGAACACCAGATCCCCGGCACGGGCGCGCCTGGCGATCTCTACCGCTGTGGCGATGGTGGCGTGCCCGCAGAACGGGACCTCGGCGCGCGGGCTGAAATACCGCACCGTGTACCGGCCGCGCTGGGGATCGGACTCAGTGACGAACGCGGTTTCGGAGTAGCCGACCTCGGCCGCGATGCCCAGCATGTCCGGCTCGGACATCTGTCCGGCGTGCACGACCACACCAGCCGGGTTGCCGCTGGCGGGGTCGTCGGTGAACGCCGCATACCGCAGCACGTCAATGTCCATGGCATCACCTTCGCAGCCCCCTGCGACCGTGTCCAACGATGATCTTCGAAGAGGCATGCGCGGCACCTCGCACCCCGGGTCACCCGGCGCCAGGCCGGGCAAATCTCGGCATCATCGGCCCTGGATCCTGTCAGGCAGGAGGCCGGTGTTGTGTGGCGTGGGTGGGGCCTGGTCTTGATATGGATCTGTTGCATCGTTGTCCCTTCCACAGGTTCGTCTGCGTTCAGCCCGGCCGTTTCCTCCGTGTCTATGCGGGCCGGGCCAGGCCTGGCCTACAGGCTCGGCTCGGCTATCACCGGGGCGAGGCGGCGGATGACCGCGGCGGCGATGCCGGTGGCCTTGGATGTCTGGCGGCCGTGCTGGCGGCGAAGCTGCCGCTGGCGGGCGGCTACCAGCATCTGGCGCTGGCGCTCGCGGACGAGCTGGCTGGTGATGTCGGGATGGGTGAACATGGCAGTTTCCTTCCTAAGGGGGTGACCGGGCCGGGGCGCATAGGCCGTGAGCCGGTACCTCCAAAGATCCCTGGGCGGGGGGCGGCTGGCATCAGTGAAGTCGCCAGTCAGCTCGCCAGCGGGACCTGCTCATACCGTGCTGGTCCCGGCGATCCGGCGGGCGGAGCACGACGACCTAGCCGGACGTGGCGTTCGCGGGCTGGCCTAGGGGTGGCCTCGCGCTCGGGTCTGCCGTGCCGACGTCGACATTCGCCTGCGGAGCGTTCGTTGAGCTGGATCAGGTGAGGATCCCGGTAACCTAGATCGCCCCAGGTCCGAGGCATCCGGCTGCGTTCTGCTAGCGCACTACGCGGGCGCGCTGCTGGCCGGAGGGATGATGGCCTGGAAGCGGAGCCTGGTCACGGTCGTGGCCATCATGGCGGCGATCCCGCCCGGCGCGGCAGCGTGTGGGCGCTCAGCCGAGAGCGGCGGAACCGTGCCGCCCGGTAGCGGACTGGTCACGGTCACCACGGCGGGAACGCGTCCGGCCGTGTCGGTGACCTGGGCGGTCTACCGGGACGTGACCTCGCTTGATCCGGTCTATGCCTTCGGTTATCTGGAGAACACCTGGCCAGCCTGCCGGCCTCCATCGGAGACATCATCAGGAGCTTCGCCCAAGAAGCAGGGCCGGAACTAGGCGGTGCGGTGCCTCCGGAACCGGGCCCGCCTAGATGTTCTGGACACACAGGTCGGCTTTGGCGACGAACCGGTAGCTGTCGAGCTGAGAGGCGAACCGGCGTTTGTCGGCGCTTGAGGTGAGCACGACAGCGGGGCCGTCCGGCAGCGCGTGCAGCTGGTCGGCGATGCGGAACCCGGTGGCGTCGGCGGGCGTCACGTCGACGACCGCCACAGCAGGGCGGAAGGCGATCGCGACCGCGATCGCGGCCTCGCCGGTTCCGGTGCCGGCGACGTCGGCTCCCTCGGTGCGCAGCAGGGCGGTGATGGCCGCGCGCGAGATCTCGTGGTCATCGACCAGCAGAACTCGCATGGGCCGCTGGCCGTTGGCGCCCGCTCGCAAGGGCCGGCGTTCGCCGGGCGGGTCGAGCTCGTTCGGCATGTCTTCGCGCATTAGCGGCCGGATGTGCGCGTCGCCTGCGGCTGGGATTCGGAAAACCATAGCCGCGCTATCGTGCGGTTGACGGTGGGCGGCTCGGCCGTTGTCGTGTGGCGCGGCCGGGGCCTGGTCGTGACCTGGATCTGTCGCATCGCCGTTTCCTTTCACTGGCTGGTGCTGCCTCGAGGATCCCGCGAGCAGGGCGCGCTTCGAATCGGCGAGATCGCCAGTCTGGTGCTCCATTCGGACGCGTGGCCGGATGTACCTGGCGAGCCGGGTCGCGAAGTGGCCACTGGCGAGGTGACTGGCGAGGTGACTGGCGATTTCACCGATGCCGCCGGCTGGGTGCCTCACGGATCGTGGTTCATCAAAGCCAGGCACTGTTCCACCGGGCTCAGGTAGGCGCTCGGCAGTCGCTGGCTAGGAGGACTGCCATGTTGGCAACCATTGCCCGTTTCTGCGTCAGGCGCCGCCGGTGGGTGCTGGCCGCCTGGATGCTGCTGTTCATCGCCGGGATGGCGATCGGCAGCATGGTGTTCGCCCGCCTGCACGATTCCAACGGCAGCGCGAGCTACGAGTCCGTCCAGGGCTACAACATCGTTCAGAAGGCCAGCAGCATGGGCCCGACCGCGGTGGTGCTGGTGCAGGGACCGCCGGTGGCGGCGCCAGATACCCGGGCGGCGGTCACCGCGCTGACCGCCCGGCTGGAGAAGGTGCCGCTGGTGACCGGCGCGGTCAACGCCTATACCAGCCCGGCTGACCGGGCGCTTGCCTCCCCGGGCGGGCATGCCAGCGTGATCGTCGTCGAGGTCAGCAAGAACTCCTCGAGGAGGTCGCAGATGGGCGTGGTCACCGCGCTGCGCTCTGCCGCCCGCGGCACTGTGCCGGGCGCGACGGTGCAGGTCGGCGGGGATCTGGGGGTGAACCAGGACGGGATGGTGGCCTCGTATAACGACCTGGAGCGCGGGGAGGCGATCGCGCTGCCGGTCCTGCTGATCGCGCTGTTCTTCATCTTCCGCGGCTGGCGGGCCGCGCTGCTGCCGCTGACCGCGGCCCTGAGCACGGTGTCCGGCGCGCTGATCCTGCTGATGGGCATGACCCATGTGACCGACGTGGCCCCCTACTCCGTCAACGTGATCACCTTGTTCGGCCTGGCCCTGGCGGTCGACTACAGCCTGCTGATGGTCAACCGGTTCCGCGAGGCGCGGGCGGCCGGCGCGGACGTGCCCGCCGCGGTGGAGTACACCGGGGCGACGGCGGGGCGGACGGTCACCTTCTCCGCGCTGACCGTGGCCGCGGCGCTGTCCGGGCTGTTCGCGTTCGGCGACCCCACCTTCACCTCGGTGGCGGTGGGCGGGATCGCCACCGTGCTGGTCGCGATGGCCGCCGGGGTGACGCTGATTCCCGCGCTGCTGGCGGCGTGGGGGCCGAAGCTGACGATGGCGCACCGGCAGGAGGCCGAGGATGGGTTCTTCGGCCGGCTGGCCCGCCGGGTGCAGCGCCGCCCGGTCCTGGCCGCCGCCGGGGTCAGCGCGCTGCTGCTGGCCTTTGCGCTGCCGTTCCTGCACGTCAACTACGGCCTGGGTGACCCGCGCACGCTGCCCCGGGGCAGCGAGGCACGCCAGGTCGCGCTGGCCCTGAACGCCGGCTTCCCGGGCCTGCGGGCCGACCCCGTCACGGTCGTGGCCACGCTGCCGGCCAGCGACCCGCGGATCGCCGCCTACGCCGCCACCATCAGCCGCCTGCCCGGCGCCGGCGCGGTCAGCATCGAACGTGGCCTGGCCGGCAACGTCACCGCGATCGACGTGGTCCCGGCCGGGACGGTGCAAGGCGCCGCCGCCCGGCACCTCGTCCAGGAGCTGCGCGACCACCGGCCCGCGTTCCGCACCTGGGTGACCGGGCAGGAGGCGTTCCTGACCGACTTCAAGGCCACCATCGTCCAGCGGCTCCCCTACGCGCTGGCGATCATTGCCCTGGCCACCTTCATCCTGCTGTTCTTGATGACCGGGTCGGTGCTCATCCCCCTCAAGGCGCTGGTCATGAACACCCTCTCGCTCGGCGCCACCTTCGGCGCGCTGGTCTGGATCTTCCAGGACGGGCACCTGTCATCCCTGCTCGGCTTCACCGCGTTCGGCGCGATCGAGGCCTGGATCCCGGTCATCGTGTTCGCCTTCGCGTTCGGGCTGTCCATGGACTACGAGGTGTTCCTGCTGTCCCGGATCAAGGAGGCCCACGACG
>Ga0318573_10000503_pt1 | contig 12881 bp, 10 predicted proteins | sample GRESIP089b5f21_FD_202515 | JGI IMG/M metagenome (GOLD analysis project Ga0318573, IMG submission 202515) | Tropical soil microbial communities from Luquillo Experimental Forest, Puerto Rico - GRE.SIPMG.089b5f21 | ecosystem: Environmental > Terrestrial > Soil > Tropical forest > Bulk soil... | reverse complement strand
GACGCGATCGCGTCACGCGGCGGGCGTCGCCAAGCCGCGTTGTTCGGTCTGTCGTGTCGTCGGCTGTACCGCGACGTAGGCGATGATCCCGGACAGCAGAGCGCAGGCGGCCAGGAAGTAGAGCCCGTCCTCGAAGCTTCCCGTGCTGTCCTTGATCCAACCGACGACGAACGGGCCGACGTAGCCGCCGAGATTGCCGATCGAGTTGACCAGCGCAATCCCACCCGCGGCCGCCGTGCCGGTGAGGAACAGCGACGGCAGCGGCCAGAACGCCGGCTTCGAGCCGTAAAGCCCGACCGTCGCCACTGACATGAAGGAGAGCGCGAGGAATGAACTGCCGAACAGCCCGGCCCCCACGAGGCCCACTGCGGCGAGGAAACAGGCCACGCAGAAGTGCCAGCGACGCTCGTCCCGTCGGTCGGAGGAGGCGCCCCACAGCAACATGCCGATCGTGCCGATGGTATAGGGAATCGCCGTCACGAGCCCCGTCATCACGTTTGAAAGACCAATGCCCTTGACGATCTGCGGCAGAAAGAACGTGATCCCATAGGTGGCGGTCACGATCGTGAAGTAAATCGCCGACAGCCCGAGCACACGTCTGTCGGTGAGCGCCTGGGCGAGGCTTAGGTGGCCGGCGCTCTCGATCCGGCGCCGCTCCTCCTGCAGCCGCGTCTCGAGCCACTGTCTCTCCTCTGGCGCAAGCCAAGTGGCGCGCGCCGGCCGATCTGTCATAAGGACCAGGACGGCGAAGGCGAGGAGAACCGCGGGGATCGCCTCGAGGATGAACATCCACTGCCATCCCGCGAGCCCGAGGAGACCGTCCATCTCGAGAATGGCGCCGGAGATGATCGAGGCGAGCGCGTTCGAGCCCGGCACGGCGATGAATAGAGCCGAGATCACCCGCGCCCGATAAGACTTGGGGAACCAGTAGGTGAAGTAAAGAATCATGCCCGGGAAAAAGCCGGCCTCGGCGACGCCCAGGAGAAATCGCACCATGACGAAGCTCATGGGCCCCTGCACGAAGGCCATGGCCCCGGACACGATGCCCCAGGTGATCATGATACGCGCGATCCAGACCCGCGCTCCTGTTTTCTCCAGGATTACGTTGCTCGGCACCTCGAACAGGAAGTATCCGAGAAAAAAAATGCCCGCGCCCCAGCCGAAGACGTAGGCGCTGATGCCCAGATCCTTGTTCATCGTCAGCGCAGCGAAGCTGACGTTGGTGCGGTCGATGTAAGCCACGAAGTAGATGACGACGATCAGCGGCAATAACCGCCACGAGACCTTTCTGATCGTTCGCTGCTCGAGTGTTAGCACGGTGGTCATCCTCCCTGCCGCAGTGTGGCCTATGCCGGATGGCACAGGAACTCGACAATAATCAGACTGGATGCGGGATGGACGGTTCAGCGCACCATAGAGGGGCGCTTGTTGTCGAACCTCCAGCCGGGGATCAGGTACTGCATCGACTTGGCGTCGTCGCGTGCGCCCAGCGCTTGGTCCTTGTAGAGCCGATGCGCTGCCTTGACTTGCGCCATGTCGATCTCGACACCGAGACCCGGCCGGTCGGGAACAGAAATTGCGCCGCCGACGATCTTCAGGGGCTCCTTGGTCAAGCGCTGACCGTCCTGCCAGATCCAGTGGGTGTCGATAGCGGTGATCTTTCCCGGCGCGGCGGCGCCGACGTGCGTGAACATCGCAAGCGAGATGTCGAAGTGATTGTTGGAGTGGGAGCCCCAGGTCAGGCCCCAATCGCGGCACATCTGGGCGACCCGGACCGAACCCTGCATCGTCCAGAAATGCGGGTCCGCCAGCGGGATGTCGACCGCGTGGAGCTGGATCGCATGCCCCATCTCGCGCCAGTCGGTAGCGACCATGTTCGTCGCGGTGGGCAGCCCGGTGGCGCGCCGGAACTCGGCCATCACCTCACGGCCGGAAAAGCCCTTCTCTGCCCCGCAGGGATCCTCCGCGTAGGCCAGGACGCAGTGCTGACCGCGGCACAGCCGGACCGCTTCGTCAAGCGACCAGGCACCGTTCGGGTCGATCGTGATGCGCGCGCCGGGAAAGCGTTCTGCCAGCATGGTGACGGCCGCGATCTCCTCCTCGCCGCACAGCACACCGCCCTTGAGCTTGAAGTCGTTGAAGCCATAGCGCGCGTGTGCCGCCTCGGCGAGCCGGACGACCGCCTCGGGCGTTAATGCCTCCTCATGACGCAGGCGCAGCCACTCGTCCTTTGCGTCCAACGCCCCGAGATAAGGCAGATCTGTCTTGCTGCGATCGCCGATGTAGAACAGATAGCCCAATGTTTCGACCGTCTTGCGTTGCTGGCCTTCGCCGAGCAGCGCGGCGACCGGCACGCCGAGGAACTGCCCCAGCAGATCGAGCAGCGCCGCCTCGAGCGCCGTCACGGCGTGGATCGTCGTGCGCAGGTCGAACGTTTGCGTGCCACGTCCACCGGCATCGCGATCGGCGAAGCGCCGCCGCACCTCGCCGAGAATACCGTTGAAGGCGCCGATCGAGCGGCCGACGATGAGAGGCCGGGCGTCATCGAGTGTCTGCCGGATGCGCTCGCCGCCGGGAACCTCGCCGACGCCAGTACGCCCGGCGTTGTCCTTGAGGATCACGATGTTGCGAGTGAAGAACGGGCCGTGCGCGCCGCTCAGGTTGAGCAGCATGCTGTCGTGGCCCGCGACCGGGACGACGAGCATCTCGGTGACGATCGGTGCGGTCGGCGGCGTGTCTTTCAACATCAAATTTCCTCCCAAGAGCCCTCGGTGGGGCGGCGGTTCGCCTAGCGGCGGAACCCAAGCGTTGATGTTCTTGGCGGCACGGCGAAGGCTGGACGTGCGGTAAATCTCGAACACGGTCTTCACAGGCCTGCTTTGCTGGGCGAGTCATGAGCGTGCTTCGGAGTTTCGCCCACAGACCGCGCACTGCCGCTCGCTGATCTCCCACAGCCGCCCTGCGGTCTCCGTGTCCTGTGCCTCGGGGCTCGGCGGCCTTTGCTCCTGGTCAAAGAAGTATACCCCGCTCACATTCGCAACGTCTGGCGAGGTGGCAAGCCACACAAGGGTTTTTGCACCCTCCTTCGGGCTGCGTGATACCGGCCTGAGGATCGTCATCCCCAAGTCCATCACCAGGCCGTTGTTGCGGTTAAATCCTGTTGCCACGAGCCCGGGGTGGAAGCAGTTCGCCGTCACCCCGGTCCCATCGAGACGTCGCGCCAGTTCGGTCGTGAACAGGATGTTGGCCAGCTTGGTTTCGCAGTAGCGGCCAAAGCCCCGATAGGAGCGCTCGGCGTTGAGATCGTCGAACGGAATGCGTGCTCCCCGATGCGCCTGGGATGCCGTGGTGATGATGCGGGCCGGCGCGCTCTCCTTCAGCCGGTGGAGGAGGAGCTTGCTGAGCAGAAGCGGCGCCAGGTGGTTGACCGCCCAGGTCAGTTCGATGCCGTCCTTCGTCAGCTGCCGTGTTCCGTACATCGCGCCGGCGTTGTTGACGAGCACATCCAGCTTTGGATAGCGGGCCAGCACCTCGGCGGCCAATCTGCGCACCGAGGCCTGCGACGAGAGGTCGGCGATGAATGTCGCCACCGTCGCTCCCCTCCCGGCCGCCGCCCTGATGCGAGCCGACGCAATGCGCATCCTGGTCTTGCTGCGACCGACAATCGCGAGGTTCGCGCCGAGTGCGGCGAGCGCTTCTGCCGCCGCCAACCCAATCCCATTGGTGGCGCCCGTGATCAGGATCTGCTTGTCGTTCACGGCACAGCAATCCAAGGCTATGGCCACGCGCGGATGATCTGTTCGATGGTCAAGGACCTAGCACTAGACCAACCACTGACCAATGGACCGTCACAACAGGGGCCCAAGGCGCGCATCGGGTCGAGGTCGTCGTCAAGCACACCACTCCGATCGGCGCTTTCAAGGAGTCGCGCGCGATCTAATCAATGCGCTCCATAACGCGGACAGGCGGGGCAAGGAGTATTTCCCACCGAGGGGTGCCTGATGGCGCGCCAGACCAATAGCGATGCGCGGAGAGGGACGCTATAGCATTTTGCACACCGAGCGTTAGCCAGCTCTGGTCTGCACGAAAGATGGAGCTTGATCCAACCCGGTAGAGTGCCTGCCCCTCTTTGCGGAATGCTCTCGCCATTTCAAGCGATTCCCATGCAAAGAACGATTGAAATCGAGAACGGCGTGAGGGGAAGACAGCACGCCGGACATATTCAAAGACTAGCTCGACAACCATATTGTGGTTCACGAAGAGCGCATCGGAGTTGGTCGGGCGTATGAAATCATGACGCTCGACCATGTATTGCCAGCCGTGCAGCGAGAGCCCGTCCGGGAAAAGCTCAGCTACGTGCGCGCGAAGATCGCCAGCTTCAAACCAGTCCGGCAGCCGCCAAAACGGCCGTCCAAGCACCGGGTCTTGCTGCCATAGATCAAGTGTGCCGCCTGTCTGATAAAGCCCGCTGCGATCCACCGAATAAAACATATCAGGGCCTCCCGCCTTTGCAGAAGCGTGTGTCGTCCCGAGGGCACACAGCAGCAGCAGCATCAACAGCCCGTCATGGCGCTTCTCCAGGGGCGCCGTGAACAAGGGCAACCGCACGCCCTTGCGTTGCTGCGCGCGATCGCCAATGCGGTGATTCCGGTGGCGTAGCGCCATTCGGAGTTGGCAGCACCAGCAGTCGCGATTGTGAGGACCTTGCCGCCGAATACGAATTCGATGCACCATGTTGAGGTGCCGCCTTTGGTTGGGCAAGCTGCGCGTCCACTGTGCGTCACAGCAAAATTGGCCCGCCGATGACGCTGTGGGTCAAAACTCGTCCAAGCGACACCCTCCTGACGCTCGGGGTATGTCCGCTTTGGCTCCAATTGCTACCGAGTTCGCGCGCCGGAACAAAAAGGACGCGAGGTGCCAAAAGGCGACATCGCCCACATGATTGCGATATCCCAAACCGCTCGGACCGCCACTGCCCTCAGTCGCGCATAGGCGACGATGGAGAATCGCTGCTCCGCGCCACCTGGATGATCCTTTGCGAGAACGGCTCTTGCCGCAAGGTCTTTAGAGACTATTCACTTTGGCCCTGAATACTGCGGGCGAGCCCTTTCCCCGCAGGAGGGCGGCGAATGGGGAGATGGAAATGAACGCACGGGCGACGAAGCTTCAAGCCGCCGAGAACGATCTGAAACAGCTGATAGCCGATGTAACCCGGGCCATGGAAAAGGCTCAGGAAGCCGTCGCGAGGATGGCCTCCGCCGCGGCCACCACAACAGACACGGAATCCACGACTTCGTCGCGCCAGAGCGCGTACTCATGATTCCGGACATACCGGCATCGCCGGCTGCTGCGCGCGCGCCACAAGCGGCCAAGCTGCAGCCATGCCGCCGAGTGCGACCAGCAATTCCCGTCGTCCGATGGTGACTGTCATACGCCCCTCCCGCGCGAGGTGCGTAAAGGGAACGATACCACGCCACGAGCGTGCAGTCTTGACGTTTAAAGGAGGCAGGATGCTGGTTGCTTGCTGATCGAGCGTCGGGCTTGCCGCCGCCCGGAGTACCGCCGAAGAAAAATCTCTTTCAGCGGGCAGATGACGAGCGCGTACTGCGGGCCCTCTTGCGGCCGCCAGGACCAGCGATCGGGCTGCCGCACATCACCCCTCCTTGACGAACTGCTTCTTCCACTCCTCGGGGGCCGTTGGTGCGGTTCGCGGAATGACGCTCGCCCCCTAATCCGAGAGCTTGATGCCCGCTTCGCGAATGACCTTGGCATATTTTTCCGCGTCCGCCGCATAAAGCTCTGCAATCTCGTAGGCACTCATGGGCTCCATCGGCTGCAGGGCTTGCTTTTGCAGCGCCCCCCGGACGCTCGGAACCTTCATTACTTCGTTGAAACCGGCCACGATCGTGTCGATGACCGGCTGCGGTGTGCCGCGTGGGGCGCCGTACCCATACCAAGGCACGACATTGACCTCGGGATAACCCGCCTCGCTCATCGTCGGCACGTTCGGCACAAGCGGCGAGCGAATGGTGCCGAGCACGGCCAAAGCCTTCATTGCACCCGAGTTGATGTGCTGCACGACGAGGCCGAGCGGAAGCATCGTGAGCTGCACCCGGTTAGCCATTAGGTCCAGGATCGTCGCCGGCGCGCCGTTGTAAGGCACGGCCACCACGTTGAGCTTCGTCGCGTTGAGAAAGATGGCGATGTTAAGATGTGGGCTGCTTCCTATGGGGGGATGGCCCAAGTTGAGAACGCCCGGATTTTTCCGGACATGGTCTACGAACTCCGTGACCGTATTGACCGGAAGGCTCGGGTGAACAACGAGGGCCGACGGCCCCCAGACCGTGGCGCCGATTGGAACGAAGCTCTTCTCGCTCCAGCGAAGTTTCGCGTATATGCGCGGGTTGGCCATGGTCGCGGGGCCCAGGAAAGTCCAAGTATATCCGTCAGGCTTGGCACGCGAGACCTGATCCCAGGCGAGGTTGCCGCTTGCACCCGGCTTCGCTTCGACCACGATCGGCTGCTGCCAGATCTCGGAAAGCTTGTCGGTAACGATGCGCGTGGCGACGTCGACGATCCCGCCCGCCGGATAGGGCACGACCATATGGATCTGCCGGTTCGGAAAGTCGGTTTGCGCATCCGCCCCGCCTGTCACCAACACCCAAGCGATCGTCGTGCCGCCGAGCAGCGTGATGAAGTCGCGGCGACCGATGTGGATTGCCATCTGACCCTCCCGTGGAAGGTCATGCCATGCAACGAAGCACGTTACCAGGCTTTGATGGCGCGGTCTGCGGCCACTTCGCGCCCGCAGGCTAGGTCTGCTTTTCCTCAGTCACCCGACGTTAGTAATGCGCGCCGGCGCATCGCGTTCGTGCCAATTCCGGACGTATTGCTCTGGACACCGGGCGTGTTCTTCCGCCAAACCCGTCGGCTCAAATCTTCTTCAGGTGCGTCACGCCAAAAGCGGTTCGGTAAGCTCGCGGATATCGGTGAGCTGTTCGAGGTGATCAACGAGATCGATCAGCGTATCACTAGTGCCAGGACGAAGCGATTCCTTCGCAAAATCGAGGCAGCGTCGAAATTTCGTGAGATGCTGCTCGCGCGTGAGGCGACGCGCTGGACTAGCCAGCATGACAGCGCAGTGCCAGCGCAGTACCGTTCCGTCCTTCAGCGTGATGACGACCTCCTGCGGCACCAACGCGTTCGGATCGGGATTGCCGTCCGACGCCACGACAATACATTTCGCAAGCTCATGCGTTACCGGATCGGTCAGTTCGGCGCCCCGATAGTGGGCAAGGTCGATCTCGCCGTGCAGCAGCACCTTGGCGCCGATAAAGGGCATGCAAAGGAACGCATAGTTTGCGTTCGGCGACGGAATGTCGAGGCGTCCGCAGAGGCGCTTCATCAGGGGCGGACCGATGACATTCACGGCGCTGACTTCATCCGCCCCGAACGGCCGCTGCCGACGCAGCGCCATGATTCCCTCAATGCCGCCGTGGGTCGCGCGGCCAGCCGGATAGGGCTTGTGGCTAAGTTCGCTGACCAGCCAAGTTCTACCGAGACTGGCCCACGTAGGCTGCAAGTCCCACGAACCTTCGTACAGCCGCATGTATCCGAACTGTCCCTCGAACACGTCGCGCGGACCCGACAGTCGGCTAGCCGCCATATCGCAGGACTGTATCGCCGCGCGGCTGTTGAAGCTGATTTGCATCGGCAACACAATGCTGCCTTCCGCATGCGCCTGCATGGTGCCGCTGGTCTGGCCGTATTGGATGCCAAACGCATTGCAGAGCGTATCAAGATCGAAACGCCCGAGCCGCGCGATCGCCGCCGTCGCGCCGAAGCCGCCCGATGTCGCCGGCCGAAAAAACTTCAAGCCCTCGCGCGCAGCAACACCGAGATTCACCGCGACATCGATCCCGACCACAACCGCAGCGATTAATTCACGGCCCGAAACACCGCCCATGCGCTCCGCATATGCGATCGTCGCAGGCAGCAACGTAGCCATTGCATGCAACACCGCCTTCTCATGCAAGCAGTCATATTCCTGGCAGTGCACCTGGAAGCCGTTGAGGAATGCTGCGGTCGGAGCAGGAACGCGCTTGCGGCGCCCCCACACGCAGGCTTCTGCACCCTCGCCCCAGCCAGCGCTGACCTGCGAGAGTTCGTCTGCCCCGGCGGCCGATGACCCGGCTATGCCAACGCCGATCGTGTCGAGGATAAATGTTTTCGCCTGGAGAACCGCGTCGTCGGACAGGTCGTCGTACCGTGTTCCAAGGGCGTGGCGCGCAAAGCGCTCGGACGCGACTGGATGGTTCATGCGGCGCTCCGCGAGACGGCGGACCATACCAGATACCTTGGAGCGAAAACCGATACGCCGTTCGTAAGATTACGCCCTGTCGGCAAGCCCCCTGGTCATGCACTACTGAGGAGTCCGAGTATCGGCATCGTCACTTGCTGCGTGCCCACCGCGAGCCGCCATGCTGTCGCCGCGCGGCTGTGGGCGGCCATGAACATGGACTGAAGGATTCGCCTGCGTGCAACAGCGCATCCGCAGCTCATTCAGGTGCGGACGTAACCACGAGGCTTTGGCACCGCCCGCCGTTGAGTGCCACAACCGGACTCCTGCACCGCAGCCAATATCAAGTCTGTCGGCGAAGGTTAGTCAGCAAGGTCACGAAGCAGCGCGAACACCGTTAGTTCACAAAACCGAGCGCCCGCGCGATGATGGCCTCCGCCTCGAGACGATCATCACACGCCGCGCCACGCCAGGCTATGTGCTGGTCCGGTCGCACCAGCATCAGCCGGCGTCCGTAGACCGCGATGAGATCCGGCTCATCGAGCCGTAACACCTCGAGCGGAACGCTGCGCCGCGCCGCGGCCTCGACAAGCGCTGCGCTCGGAGGCGTGCCGACGCAGACCAACGTGAACCAGAGACCCAGCCAATCATAGATCGGCGTATCACCTTTAAGCACCACACTCGGCATCCGCACGCCAGGAAATGTCGTGGGTATGTAGCGCAACGGATCGCTCGGAATGTCCGCCCCCCGCTCTGCACAGATAACCGGAGATTCTTCGTAGGCATAGCCGTATTCGATGCCGTAACTTTCGTTTTCAGCGTTGCCGAATGAGGCGATCCGACGGCCGGCTACAGCTCGCGCCATTTCACCGTCCAGGCCGAGCGCGGTCAGTCCATCGTGATATACCGAAGCGATGTCGCGGCGCGTTTCGCTGTGGCGCTTCGACGCCTCGCGATTGCGCAGCCCGACCGGCCGCCGCTCGGCGTCGTAAGACGATAGCAGCCTCGGCCCAGCAAAGCCATGCAGCACGGCCGCAAGCTTCCAGCCAAGGTCACACGCATCGGCAATCCCGGTGTTCATGCCGTAGCCGCCCGTCGGGATGTACTGGTGCGCGGCATCGCCAGCGAGAAACACCCGGCCAAGGTCATAGCGCTCGGCGACCAGCAGATGCGGCGTCCAGGCACTTGTGAGCAAGATTTTGTAATCGAAGTCGCGACCGGCGAAGTCACGGAGCATTGCGCTCGCATCGATCGCCTTCGGCGCGATGTCCTGCGGAAACCGCGCCTGGAACGTCCAGATATCGCGGTCGTTCTGCGCGATCAACGTGCCCTTGTGCGATTGGTAGTGCCACGCCACGCCAAAATGCTGGAGCACGTCATGGGACGTGGAGCGAAAGTGGACCAGGAACCTGTCCATCACTCGCGCCTGACCATGCAATCGGATGCCGAGACAATGCCGGACCCGGCTGCTGCCGCCATCGCAGCCGACGAGATAGTGGCAGCGAATCTGCTCCGCCGCCCCATCGGCCGCGCACAGGGTCGCCGTCACGCCCTCCGCATCCTGCGTCAGCTCCTCGAATGCCACGTCCCACCGCGCCTCGACCCCGGGGAGCGCTTTCACCGCGCCCTGCAGCACTGGCTCGATCTCCACCTGCGAGACGCGCATTGGCGCCTCTCCCGGCATGCTTCCGTCATTGTTTTTGCAGATGAGGCGCCGCCATTCGTTGACGCTCGGATAACGGAAGCGGTGAAGCTCATGCCCGGTCAACGACGTCACCCAGGAGACATCGAAATTATTGTCTTCGGGCACCGCGACAGAACGCAGCGCATTGACCAGCGCCAGCCGCCGGAACAGCTCCATGCTCCGCGCGTTGGTGATGTCCATCTTTGGGTAGCGCGTGGTGGTAGCGTTGCGCTCCACCAGCATGCACTCGATGCCGCGTCGTGATAGTTCGCAAGCGAGTGTCATGCCGACGGGACCGCCGCCGGCGATCAACACTGGCACCAACTTCATCGGCTATCGCACAGCCGGAATCGCGATCAATCGATCCGGATGTTGGCTTGGCGGACCACCTTCAACCACTTGTCGGTTTCCGCTTTCATGTGGTCGGTCAGTCCTTCCGAGGTACTCACGGTCGGATCGAATCCGATCGTCGCCATTCGCTCCTTGACGTCCGGTAGCGCCATAATCCGCGCTACCTGCTTGTTCAGGATGTCGACCAAATCCTTTGGTGTCCCCGCCGGCACAAACACGCCCATCCAGAATCCGACCTCGTGCCCAGGATAGCCCGCTTCGGCGATGGTCGGCACATCGGGGAAGTACGCCGTGCGATTGCTCGCCGCGACCGCGAGTGGACGCATTGTGCCGGCGCGGATATGCGGCGCCACCGCCGGCAGCACGTTGTGGAACACCGGCGTCTGCCCGGTTAGCACCGACTGCACCGCAGGTGCCGCGCCCTGGAACGGGACATGCGTGATCTCAATTCCGTTATCGAGGTTGAACAGCCAGACGCAGGCGAGATGCGGCGTAGTACCGTAGCCGGGACTGGCGTAGCTGTACTTGCCGGGATTGGCCTTGAGCAGCGCGATCAGCTCCTTGAGGTCCTTCACCGGGAGCGATGGATGCACGACGATCATTTCGGGCGCCGAAACAACGAGTGACACCGGCACAAAGCTCCTGAACGGGTCATAGGGCACTTTCGCCTTGATGATCGGCTGCACGATCAGGTCCTGGTTCGCGACCAGGATCGCGGTGCCGTCGGTTGCCGCATTCGCTGCTTGTCCTGTCGCAATTGTACCGCCGGCACCGGCTATGTTCTCGACGAAGAAAGTGCCGCCGAGCCCCTCGGCGAGCTTCTGCGCCAGGATGCGCGCGATGACGTCGTTTGGACCGCCTGGCGGATAGGGCACGACCAGCTTGACCGGCTTGGAGGGATAAGCCTGCGCAACGGCGGCGCGATCCTCCGTGGCGATGCCAAACAGGGCCAGCATTATTGCTGCAATCCGAATGATGGTCATTGCGGCCTCCCTGTTCCGGCTCTTTGGCGATTGACGCGCACGGCCACGCGGCCACGCGGCCGCCGCGCCGCCGAGCAGTGTAATGAACTCGCGGCGCGTCACTCGATTACCTCGTCGGCGCGCAGCAGAATCGATGTCGGGAACGCAATTCCCAACCTCTTTGCGGTCTTGAGGTTGATGATAAGGTCGAATTTCGTCGGCAGTTCAGCTGGCACCTCAGCCGGCTTTGAGCCGCGCAACACCTTTGCAACGATAGTTGCACCCTGACGAAAGATGTTTACTGGATCCACGCCATAGGCCATCAGGCCGCCTGCGCGTGCAAAATCTGGAAATAGCGTCACGGCGGGAAGTCGAAGCCCCACGGTAAGTCCTGCGAGGCGCTCGGGATTCGTGCCAAATACCGGCGAGGACAGCATGAGAATTGCATCCACGCCCTTGCCGCTTGCTGCGAGAATTGCATCGTCAAGAGTCGGGAGGCCCGGGACCTCAACAATTTCAAGTTTGATGTTCAACTCCTTGCCTGCGATCTCGACGCCCTTCATTTGCATCGGGCCGGTCGCGGGATCCCACAAAACGGCGACGCTGCTGAGCTGCGGCATCGCTTCCTTCAGCAATTCCAACCACTTCTTGCTGAATTCCGGAAAGTCGAAGAATACGCCCGTCAACTGGCCGCCAGGTCGCGAAAAACTGTGGATGAGACCGCTACCTATGGGATCGGATTCCAAATCCAAGGCAACGATAGGGGTCGTGGTGGTCGCCGATCTGGCAGCCTTAACGGCGGGCGGACTGACTGCGACGATCACATCTACTTTGCGTTCCACCAACTCTATCGCAGATGGGGTAATCTGCGTGGGATCGCCGCCCGTCGACCGAAGGACCAGTTCGACAGTGTCCGGCTCTCGGATTCCGGCCGCTCGAAGCCCATCCCGGAACGCAGAGAGGCGCGAAGGTCGCGACGAGGACTGAGCCGCCGTCAAGGTGGATGCGAGGCCGGGATAAAGGACGCCAATTTTGGCAGGCTGGGCCGCCTGCTGCGCGCGCGCCGCGAGCGGCCACGCTGCAGCCACGCCGAGCAGCGCGATGAACTCGCCTCGTCTCAGGGCTGGCATGGTCTCTCCCCACCCAGTGCAGCCGGTTTCCTCAGCCTAGCACGGCGGGACCGGCCGGTCCTTGGGGCAACCCTGAATCGTTCTGAATTGGGAGGACGCCGGCAGGCGGTCGGCCGCAGCGGTCGGTCGCAGGTTCATTCTTTTTTGTCGCGCTTCTTATCTGCGATCTTCACGGCAGCTCGGAGATGAGCTTATGCCATTCTGGCTCTAACCAGGCTCTCGCAGTGCTGGTGCGAACATTTCCCAATGCGCCGGTCGCGAGCGCGAACTTGGCGACGTTATCTCCGCTTGCAGATTCGACTACAAGGAGCAGATCGTGTTCGCCGGCCGTTAGATAAGCCTGTTTGATCTCGACTCCCAGTTTCTTGGCGAGTTCCTTTGCGGCTTGGCTCCGCTTAGGAGCGTCCTTGACCGCGCGGATTCCCTGTTCGGTCCAGTTCAGCGTCAAAATGAAC